>WNFK01233251.1_pt1 | contig 13735 bp, 11 predicted proteins | sample 5400281 | NCBI WGS metagenome assembly WNFK01 (sample SAMN13153350, study PRJNA577476) | soil metagenome | isolation source: 20 cm soil on Douglas fir-dominated hillslope | place: USA:California | collected 2013-09-17
CCCCGCAGGTAACCGGAGACGTTTACGACGACGGCTATCTGCGGGTCGAGCACAAGAACTATTACGTCGCCTGCGGTGGCCAATCGCTGAAGTTGCCGCGAACGGAGTTCTTAATCCTCTCGCGCCTGTCGCGTTCACCGGAGAGAATCGTCACCGCTGAAGAGCTTTGGGAATACGCCTGGGGAAATGATAAACCCGTGAACATGGAGAGCCTTCACGTCTACATTTATCGGCTACGCAATAAACTGAACCCTCACAGACTGCAAATTGAGACCATGGTCAATGTCGGCTACCGGCTGATTATTGGCTGAGACCGCCTCGCTCAGATTCGGCGCTTAGCTAACGAACTAGTTGTGTTCGTGATCTCTGTGTTGCTCAGCAATTTTCATCAGGCAATACATATCATTTTCCTCGCAGCCTTCAGCCTCAACCTGGATCGTGGTATGTGTGATCCCGAAGTCATCCTCCAACTCTTCCGCCACTGCCCGCAATACATTTTGTCCGCTTCTAACGCTTTGTTCCTCCACCGTGATGTGGCAACTACAAGCGACGATGCCTGAACCTACAGTCCAGACGTGCAGGTCGTGTACTGCTTCGACACCGGCAACTCCGCATATAGCTCGCTCCACTGCTTCCATATTCAAGCCCTTAGGTATGCCTTCCAGAAGGACATTGACCGACTCTTTGAGTATGGACCATGAACTCCACAGAATTAGCAGTCCGATTAGGATCGAAACCAGCGGATCAGCGATTGGGGCTCCTGTGAAAGCGACAATCACACCCGCTGCAACTACGCCTGCTGCCGAGATTGCATCACCCAGCATATGCAGGTAAGCGCTACGTACATTCAAATCTTTTCGCGCGGCGTTGCGAAGCCACAGGCTGATCAGCGTGTTCATTACGACTGCTACTAGCGCCACGATGATCATTGGCGTGCTGCGGACCGGCTCTGGATGGCGCAGTCTGAAGATTGCTTCCCAAAAAATCAGCAACGCAATAACAACTAACGAGACGGAGTTTACCAGGGCGGCGAGAATGCCGACCCGATGGTGACCAAACGTGCGCTTTGCGGTGGACGGTTTCTGAGCCATCCAGATGCCGTACCAGGAAAAAACTAGAGCCAACGCATCGGAAAAGTTGTGTCCGGCGTCTGACAGCAACGCTAAGGAATGCGCAAAATAGCCCGCGATTGCCTCGCCAATGACAAAAGCAGCGGTCACGATGATCGATAGGGTTAGACGACGTCCGGTTGTGCCAACGCCGTGGCCATGTGCGTGTCCCATTCAACTAATATGTTAACAGGTAGACTGCCGCTTCAATCAGCGGTGGGAGCGCAGCGAGACGTGCGCCGATTGCCATTAACTAGCCTTGGGATTCCTTGACAAAGGTCCATTTGCTTCCATAAATTGGTTGAAGCATGGTTATCCGCTTAGCATCACTGGCCCTGATCCTCGTAATTGGCGGAAGCGTCTTCGCTGGTATTCCTCTGCATTCCAATGAGCAAGAATGCAGCATGCCCGAGATGGCTGGCATGGATTGCTGCAAGAAGGCAGCCCAGGCTGAGAGGGTTTCTCCAGAAATCTCGGCAGCGCGTTTGTGCTGCGCTCTAAATTGTTCGCAGAGCGGAACCGCGAGTTCGAACGGGACTCGGCTTCCGCGACCGTCAATAAGCCAAGCCATAGCGATTCATCCCGCGTTGGTCCAACCCATAGTTGGTTCACTGCACTTATCTCTTCGTTCAAGTTGGGCAGATAGCCCTCCTCCGTATTCCAATCCCGCTTACATTCGACACCTCGCTCTTCTGATCTAGAGACTCCAAGGCCGTAGTGTGTCTTGTTGTCGCTGTTCGGTTTTTAGGAACAGCGCAGTTGCGCGTCTCCGTTTGACGCGCATGATCTTTATTTCATTAGAGGGTCGAATATCATGTCTAAACTCATTCTCGTGTTCAGTCTTCTCGCGGTTCTGTTGTTCATCGCAGACTGTGGTTCGAAGACGTCTACCGTAGACACCGGCAAAGTCATTAAGAGTGCACCAATCGGAAATCTAACGGTCACGCTGTCGAATTCTTCCGGCCAACTCAAACATGGCAGTGAGGAGTTCTTCATTACGTTTAAAGATTTGTCCGGCAAGCCTGTGGATGTCGGCGCCGCCGCGCTTACATTTCACATGCCGCAGATGGCCTCCATGGCGGCGATGAACGATCCTTCGACGCTCACGACTACTGACACGCCCGGAGTCTATCGTGCCAAGGCGGACATCGAGGTAGCTGGTGAGTGGCAGGCGCAAGTGTCTTTTGAAGGGTCGGCAGGAAAAGGGCAGACCTCTTTCTCAGTAACAGCACAGTAGTCCTGAGTTACCAGGCTGCCGGATAGCGGCGGTCTAAGGAGAATACTGCCATGATCCACGGGCTCATCGAGATGAGCCTGCGTAATCGCGGGCTCATCATCGTGCTTTATCTTGGCCTCGCACTATGGGGTTATTGGGCACTAGTCCACACGCCAATCGACGCGATCCCTGATCTGTCAGAGAACCAGGTCATCGTCTTTACTGACTGGACTGGTCGCTCGCCGCAAGAGGTCGAGGATCAAGTCACCTATCCTCTCGTCACCAACCTTCAAGGCTTAGCCGGTGTGCGTGTCGTGCGTGCAAGTTCGGCGTTCGGGTTCTCCATGATCAATGTGATCTTCGAGGACAGCATCGATCTGTATTTCGCACGAACTCGCGTCCTGGAGCGTTTGAACCTCGTCTCCAAGCAACTGCCTGAAGGAGTCGTGCCCACACTTGGTCCTGATGCGACGGGAGTAGGTCAGATCTTTTGGTATACGCTCGAATCTGACCAGATGAACCCGCGGGACTTGCGCACTTTGCAAGACTGGTTTGTGCGGTACCAGCTGAACTCAGTGCCCGGCGTAGCAGAAGTGGCTTCAGTCGGCGGCTACGTGCAGCAGTATCAGATCGACGTCGACCCAAACAAGCTGCGCGCTTACAACATACCTCTTTCCACAATCGTTCAATCAGTTCAGCGCTCAAATAACAACGTCGGCGGCAATGTGGTTGAGCAAGCGGGCCAGTGGGCCGTGGTTCGTGGGATTGGTCTGATCCAATCAACCGATGATGTTGCAAATATCGTCATCGGCTCCGCTAACGGCACGGCCATTTATGTGCGCAACGTCGCGGACGTGAAGCTTGGCAATGCGTTCCGCACGGGCGTGCTCGACAAGAACGGCAAAGAAGCTGTAGGCGGTGTCGTTATCGCGCGTTACGGCGTCAACACCCTCGACGTAATCCAGAGCGTCAAGCAGCGGATTGAGGCGATAAAGTCCGGCTTGCCGAAAGGAGTGCAGATTGTTCCTTTCTACGATCGCACCCAACTCATCGAACGTGCGACTCACACCTTAAAGCGTGCGCTCATCGAAGAGCTAATTTTGGTCACGCTGGCGCACATCCTCTTTCTCGCGCACTTCCGCTCCATTCTGATCGTCACTCTTCCATTGCCGCTGGCAGTGCTTACCTCATTCCTCTTCATGTACTACATGGGCATCAGTTCGAACCTGATGTCACTGGCGGGAATTGCGATCGCTATTGGTGTGCTGGTAGATGCTGGCATTGTCGTTACTGAAAATGCCTTTCGCTTCTTAGAAAAACGCAAGGTAGATCCCAAAGACCGGAAAAAGGTTTGGGAAACGGTCAGAGACTCCACCAAGTTGGTCGGGCGACCAGTTTTCTTTTCAATGGCGATCATCATCTTGGCCTTCGTTCCGGTCTTCTCCCTAACTGAGCAGGAAGGAAAACTGTTTCACCCGCTCGCCTTCACGAAGACGTTCGCCATGTTTGGCGCAACGATCATGGCGCTCACTCTCGTGCCCGTGCTTTGCACCTACCTCCTCGGAGGAAAGTTTCACTCCGAGCAGTCAAACCCCATCATGCGTTTTCTGCAAGCTATCTATCGGCCCGCGCTTTTGTTGGCTCTGCGTCATCGTCTCATTACGGTCTCGATCGCCTTAGTCCTTTTCACAGGGGCCATCATTCTGGCAACGGGAATTGGCAAGGAGTTCATGCCTCCACTCAACGAAGGGGATGTCATGTACATGCCCATCACCGATCCGGCTATTTCGGTAGACGAAGCCCTGCGAATTCTCAGTAAGCAAGACGAGATCCTGAAGAGTTTTCCTGAAGTCGAAATGAGTGTCGGTAAGGCCGGACGCGCTGACACCTCGACCGACCCAGCTCCCGTAAACATGAACGAAACAATTGTTCATTTGAAACCTACGGAACAATGGCGAACGGGAATGACGCGGGAGAAACTCATCTCTGAGATGAATGAAACGCTGACTATGCCCGGTGTCACGAACATCTGGACACAGCCGATTCAAAACCGCATCGACATGCTTTCCACCGGAATCCGCTCGCAGGTAGGCCTGAAGATTTTCGGCAATGACCTAAAGGAACTTGAAGAGCTGGCAAGGCGAGTCGCTGAAGTAGTGAAAACTGTACCGGGTGCGGTCGACGTCTATCCGGAACAGATCAGCGGTGCGCCTTATATCGACATTCGTATCAACAGACCGGCCGCAGCCCGCTACGGGATTGATGTCGGAACAATTCAGGATGCTATTGAAAAAGGAATTGGCGAGACGAACCTTACGGTCACGATCGAAGGCCGTAGGCGTTTTCCGGTCCGAGTTCGCTACGCACAACAGTATCGCAGCAGTGCTTCGGCCCTGGGGGAAATTCCGATTGCTTCGCCCTCTGGCGCGTCCATTCCGTTGGCGCAGCTGGCAGAAATTCGGAGCGTCGAAGGGCCAACAATGATCTCAAGTGAGAACGGTCTGCTGAGGGGAACGGTCTTACTGAACGTGCGCGGTCGCGACGTAGGCAGCTTTGTCGACGAGGCCAAGCCGAAGCTGGCGAGCCAGGTGCAAATGCCTGCGGGTTATTACATGGATTGGAGCGGCCAGTATGAGAACCAACAGCGCGCCCGGCATCGCCTGATGATTGTGATTCCTATCGTTCTTCTAATCATCTTTGGCCTGCTCTACATGACCTATAACTCCGTGTTGGAGGCAGCGCATGTATTGCTTGCTGTGCCGTTCGCGTTAACTGGCGGCGTCTATCTGCTTTGGGCGCTTGGTTACAACTTCTCAGTGGCTGTCTGGGTGGGATTCATCGCGCTGTTCGGGACTGCCGTGCAGACCGGCGTTGTGATGGTCATCTATCTTGAGGAAGCGGTCGAGAGAAAGCGGCAGGAAGTCGGTGTACTCACACGCAAGACCTTAATGGAAGCAGTGACGGAAGGTGCGTTACTTCGATTGCGTCCGAAGGTCATGACGGTCTCGACCGTAGTTGCCGGTTTGCTTCCGATTATGTGGAGCACCAGCGCAGGTTCGGAGGTAATGAAGCCGCTTGCTACGCCAGTTCTTGGCGGAATGGTTTCAAGTCTTTTGCACGTGCTCATCGTGACACCTGTGATCTTCTTCTGGCTGCGTGAACGGCAGCTAAAGAAACAGGAGTCGCGGTCGGGAAATGAGAAAGAGAGTGGTAGTCATGAATAAACAATCGAGTGTCAGAGCCTGCTTGATCGCCAGTGTCTTAACCGTAGTTCAGGTTGTATGTGGCACTCCCGCAGTGCTAGCTCAATCAAGTGCATCAGATTCCGAAACGAGATTGTCTGTCATCAACGCGAGTCTTGCCGCGCCCTCAAACTCCTCGCTTACTAAATACTTTGATCCGCAGACCGGCATCACGGTTGATCAAGCCGTGACTTATGCGCTTGAACACAACGGAGAATTGCTGGCCGCGCACAAAGAGGTCGACGCGGCAAACGCGCTTGTCCGACAAGCGGCCTTAAGAGCAAATCCGAAAGTTGACGCAAGTCTTTCAAAGACGGTCACGGGTACGGACAACACTATTACTGTTACCGGCATGCTTCCGATGGAACTCGGCGGGCGCCGCCCCGCGCGCGTAAGGGTGGCCGAACGCGAACTCGAAATGCGGCGGCAAGACGTTGCTAATCGAGAACGAATGCTTTCAGCGGATGTTCGCGCCAAGTTTGGCGAAGCCCTGGCCGCCATTCTCAAACTCGGCTTCGATGAAGATCTGATTGCTACAAGTCAGCGTGGATATAACCTGGTCGCCGCGCGAGTCACTGAAGGCGGCACAGCTCCACTCGAACAGAACATGGTCCTGGTCGAACTCAATCGGTTGCGCTCGATGCGCGAAACCGCAGAAGGCAGAGCTCAAATAGAAATGCTGGAGCTGCGCAATCTCATCGGTATGAGACCCGAAGAACCGCTTCGGCTACGGGGAGATTTCAGCGATGTGATTGCGCCATTGGCAGCGCTCGCTGAGGCTACTGATCGTGCGCTTTCCGACCGACCAGATCTGAAACTTGCGAAAGCAGCGGAGGGCTTCGCCGAGGCTCGCATTGAGCAGGCACGCGCTGAGGGAAGGTTGGATGCGAGTCTAGTCGCTGGCTATCAACGGATGGACTTCGGATATCCGTTGAGCGGGATCAATGATGTGGGCCAATTGGGGCCAATTCAGGGGAACTTTCACTACTTCACAGTTGGTGTCTCCCTCGACCTACCCGTACGAAACAAGAACCAAGGAGTGATCGAAGCCGCAGTGGCGGAAGCCGAAGCGGCGAAGCGCCGGCGAGAATTTCTCGAACTCACCGTGAGGCGTGAAGTGGCTTCAGCTTATGCGCAGTACAACAGCACGGCCCGCGCGGCAGAAATCTTCCGGGTCGGTGTAAAGGATCAAGCCAACGCGAACCTCGATGTGGTTAGACAAACCTACGAATTAGGTTCAAAGACGCTGATTGACTACCTAGGCGAACAACGACGCTTTATCGATTTGCAGAACGGATACATTGACGCGTTGCTTGATACGTACAAGGCGCGCGTGGAAATCGAGCGTGCGACCGCATCGTCAGTAACAAGCAGACAGCAGGTGACACAAAGATGAACGAAATACCCGAAAGCAAACAAACAGAAAGCAATCTCAGCGCGCGCGTTGAGAGTAGTCGTGCAAAGACCGCGATAGTCGCTGTTGTTGCGGTCGTGGCCATCGCGGCTATTGCATTACTACTTTGGCTATTCATCCCGCGAGGTAGCGGTGGACGGCCCGTACCCGCGCCGCGCTCCATTGGACCTGATCAACCTGCCAATCAAGCGAGTAACACGCCCGGAGATTCCACTCTCACAATAACTCCAGAACAACTTCAGAGAGCAGGGATCAAGATCGAAACGGTGGGCGAGCGCGTCTCGACTGATGCAGGCGGTCAACAAACCACTGGTGTCGTTCAGCCCAACTCCTATCGCGAAACTCCGGTAATGTCGCTTGTCGGAGGGATTGTCCGCACGGTTGGGCCAGAACTCGGACAGAGTGTTCGCAAAGGCCAAACCATTGCGGTTGTGTCCAGCAACGACCTTGCCGAAGGTCAAACGAAATATCTTGCGGCGTTCGCCGAATTAGATGAGCACCACAAGCACCACGCTCGCACGGAGAAGTTGGTAGCAATCGGCGCTGCCAGCCGCGAAGAGTTGGAGATGGCGACCAGCAAGTTGAAATCAGCAGAGTCGGAAGTAGCCAATCTACGTCAGCGCCTTTTGCTTCTGGGTTTGAGTTCTCAACGTGTCGGTGCTCTGCGCTCTACATCCCAGGTCAGTTCGGAAGTGAGCCTGCCGGCACCTGCTTCCGGTACTGTGACCAGTCGTACCGTCAATTCTGGTGAGGTAATCGAAGCCAACAAAGAACTACTTCGTGTTACTGACTTGTCCAGCGTGTGGGTAGTCGGGCAGGTTTACGAAAAGGATCTCGGCAAGATTCATGTCGGCAGCGGTGCGAGCATCACCACTGACGCCTATCCGGACCGCGTCTTTCGTGGTCAAGTATCTTATGTTGATCCTAAGGTCGATCCTCAAACACGAACCGCGCAGGCACGCATTGAATTAGCCAATCCCGGCCAGCAATTAAAGATCGGCATGTACGTCAACGTGGCTTTCGGCGCCCTCGCAAACACAGCATCCACTGTGCCGATTGTACCTGTGTCGGCGGTCCAAAACGTCGGTAATCATCAAGTGGTTTTCATTGCTACGAGCGACCCTAATGTTTTTGCGATGCGCCCATTGCGCGTTGGCCCTGAGACCAATGGTTATTATCCAGTGCTGGAAGGCTTGATGGTCGGAGATCGAATTGTTACCGAGGGCAGTTTTATGTTGCGCGCTGAATGGTTGAAGTCACACCCAAATGGATAGTGACTAATGTTGAAATCGAAAATTCCGTAAAGAACCTGAGGAAAAGAGAATGCGAATAAGGTCATTCGGAAGAATCCTAGTCGGAACCACAGCGATATTCTTTGTGGCAACATCGCTTTGGTTGCCGATCAATGTTCTCGCGCAGCAACGGGCCAAAAGAAAACTGCCAGCAGTTCAGAGGGTTACTGTTGCCCTCACGGAAAGAGGGTACGAGCCAACCAATCTCAAATTGCGTCGAAGAGTACCCACTCAAGTTACTTTCATTCGGAAGGTATCAGCTACATGCGGTACTCAGATTGTGATTCCGGCTTACGAGATCAAGCGCGATTTGCCGCTGAATGTGCCTGTACTCGTGAACTTTACACCGAAGAAGACCGGCGCATTTGCGTTTACGTGCGGCATGGGAATGCTGAGAGGAGCACTCATAGTGCGATAGTCTTCGCCCGATAACGCGAAGGAGAATTCGAAGCCTGACCTCCGCATTGCGGGCGCGGAGGCTGCGATTCAAAGGCGCTCGGTGAGCGGACGGAGATTTTGCACGGGCGCAGAGTTCTGAGGTGGCGAACCGGAGTTCAGACGCCGCTGAGAGTGTTCTTCCTGGTTTTGTTGCTTCGCAAAAGACTTCACAATATTCTTCCACCTTCGTAATCTGCTTGGACCGGTTTCAACCCGACCAGCGCTCCTGCCTGTTAACAAACAATTCAGCTCCAGTTTAGATAGATGTAACACCCGGCTTTTAGAGTGTGGCCCTTATTCTGGAACCATTGACCCTTATTCGAGGAGAAAATATGCCCCTGTCGCGAACAACTTCACGGACCGGATTTTGGATTTCGCTACTCATAATTGCCGCTTTCGCGCTTGCCTGTAGCGGCGGCGGGCCCAGTAGCAGTGGTGGCGTGATGAAGCTTCAAGGCGCCGGCGCAACTTTTCCGAACCCGCTCTATCAAAAGTGGGTTAGCGAATACGGGAAACTTCATCCGAGCGTTCAGATTGACTATCAGTCGATCGGTTCAGGCGGCGGCATCAAGCAGATTCAGGAACAAACTGTAGACTTCGGTGCCTCGGACGCGCCAATGAAAGATGAAGAGTTGAAGGCGGCGCCGGGCGAGTTGTTGCACGTCCCGACCGTGCTGGGCGCGGTTGTGGTTACCTACAACGTTGCTTCAATTGCGCAGCCGCTTCACTTCTCACCCGAAGTTGTTGCTGATATTTTCCTTGGCAAGATCAAAAAGTGGGACGACGCGAAGATCAAACAGGACAATCCCGGCGTCAGTCTTCCGGCGGCGGATATCACTACGGTGCACCGCTCTGAAGCCAGCGGCACGACCTTCGTCTTCACCGATTACCTTTCGAAAGTAAGTCCGGAATGGAAAGAAAAGGTGGGTGCTGACAAGTCGCCCAAATGGCCGGGGGGCCAGGGTGGCAAAGGAAACGAAGGAGTCACGGGCCAAATCAAGAACCAGCCAAACACGATTGGTTATGTCGAGCTGGCGTATGCCGTGCAAAACAAAATGCCGTCGGCATTAATCAAAAACGCGAGCGGCAAATTTGTCGAGCCCTCAATCGATGCGGTCACTGCGGCAGCAGCTTCGGCTTCGACGGAAACGCCTGACGACCTGCGCGTGTCGATCACAAATTCACCGGGAGAGAATGCATACCCGATTTCAAGTTACACCTACATTCTTGCTTACAAAAACCAGAAGAATGCAGACAAGGGCAAAGCCTTAGTTGATTTTCTCTGGTGGGGAATTCACGACGGCGAAAAGTTTGCGAAGGAACTGCAATATGCGCCGCTGCCTGCGGAGATCGTAAAACGCGCGGAAGCAAAGATCAATTCGATCACTTCGGGTGGAAAGCCGCTGCGGTAGAGCCACATTGAAGGTGCAACGAAACAAATGTAGGGGCACGGCATGCCGTGCCCCTACTGATCTCTCGCTTGACTGATATGGACGAAGCCATCGAACAACGTCCGCTTCGAAACAACGCCTTCAGCGCTTTGAAACGCGCGCTCTCGCCTACCGGCAACACGGGTGACGCGATATTTCGCCTGCTGTTGTTGGGCGCTGCATCGCTGGTGTTATTGATCGTGGTGGCAATGATCTTCGCTCTGGCTTACGAGTCGAGACTCTCAATTAGTCAGTTTGGGTTTCGGTTTCTATCCGGCACGAATTGGGACCCGGTCAAAAGTGAGTTTGGAGCGCTGGCTTTTGTATACGGCACGGTCGTGTCGTCGCTAATAGCCCTTCTGATCGCTGTGCCGCTTTCCCTGGGCATTGCAATTTTCCTGGTAGAACAGGCGCCACGACAACTCGCCCGGCCTCTCGCGTTCGTAGTGGAACTGTTGGCGGCAATTCCTTCGGTTGTTTACGGACTATGGGGCATTTTTGTGCTGGCTCCGTTTCTGCGTGTCCATGTTGAGCCGTCACTGCAACGCTGGTTCGGTTGGTTGCCGCTGTTTACCGGATCGATTACCGGCATCGGCTTGCTGACCGGCGGCATTATTCTGGCGATCATGGTTACGCCAATAATCTCCGCGGTGGTGCGGGACGTATTGACGGCAGTGCCGGGTTCACAGCGCGAAGCGGCGCTTGCTCTAGGCGCAACCAAATGGGAAACGACCCGGGTAGTTTTGGTAAACGGCGCTCCCGGAATCGCGGGAGCCGTGATACTGGGTTTGGGCCGCGCTATCGGCGAGACGATGGCCGTGACTATGGTTATCGGCAACCGAGCGCAAATCAGCGCTTCACTGTTTGAGCCCTCCTACACAATCGCGTCGGTTCTGGCCAATGAGTTTACGGAAGCGAGCCAGGATCTTTATCTAAGTTCGTTGGTTGAACTAGGCCTGATTCTATTCTTCGTAACTTTTGTTGTGAACGCCATCGCCAGAATCCTGGTGTGGAATGTGACGCGGAAGACGAGCGGTGTTGGCGGCGCTGCGTAAAGCAAACTGTTAGTTTGCTTAGCTGGATTGGACGCGCCTTTGCAAGACGAGCAAACGCTCAGCAAACTAACAGTTTGCTTTACAAGAAGATGAGACGAGTCGATCAAATACGCCGCACCACGAGTGCAACGATGACCTCGCTTACCGCGTTTTGTACCTTCGCGGCAATCGGCATTTTGTTGATTATCCTGGCCTACATTGCCATGCGGGGAATCGGCGCGCTCAGCCTGAGTTTCTTAATGAATGATCCGCGGCCGGTTGGTGAGGGTGGCGGTATTCGCAATGCGATCATGGGAACCGTGGTGTTGCTCCTGCTGTCTTCTGCGATCGGCATGCCTTTTGGCATCGCTGTCGGTGTCTATCTTTCTGAGTTTGGGACTGGACGCTTTGGCAGTGTGGTGAGGTTTCTGGTCGACACGTTAACCGGAATTCCCTCAATCGTCACCGGGGTATTCGTCTACACAATTGTGGTTATACCGCTGAAACACTTCTCGGCGCTCGCGGGAGGAATGGCACTCGCCCTGATCATGATTCCAATCGTGGCGCGAACAACCGAAGAGATGATCAAGCTCGTGCCCCACAGCTTGCGCGAAGGAGCGCTGGCGTTGGGCGCGCCGCAATGGCGCGTGACGCTTGGAGTGGTTGTGCCGGCGGCCGCATCTGGAATTGCAACTGGAGCAATGTTGGCAATCGCGCGTATCTCAGGAGAAACGGCGCCGCTATTGTTTACCGCTTTTGGCAGCCGCTTCTTTAATTACTACCTTGACCAACCAATCGCGTCGCTGACGGTGCAGATCTACGACGCTGGTTCTGATGACTCTAATCCTGTCGATCAATATTGCCGTGCGGTTTCTGACACGGCGAAAGTTTTGAGGTTTGATTCGGGGACCTGACAGCTGGAATTTGAATTCTGAAATCTGAAGATCTGAAATTTAAGGAATGTCGACAACTGCGCCAACAATAACCACCCGAGTGAAAGTTCCTGAGCGCGACCCAGGCACGCCGGATTCACATCGAACCGGAGATGCGGCAAAGATCGCCGTGCGCGACCTCGACTTTTACTATGGCAAGTCTCAGGCGCTTCACGGTGTGTCGCTGCAGATTCCGGAACGAATAGTGATGGCTTTCATCGGACCGTCCGGCTGTGGCAAGTCGACCTTTCTGCGCACCCTGAATCGCATGAACGACGTCATTGCCGGCACGCGCGTAGTGGGCGAAGTGCTGATGGACGGAGTCGATGTATATCAGCCGGGAACGGACGTGGTTGAACTGAGACGAAAAGTGGGGATGGTGTTTCAGAAATCGAACCCGTTTCCCAAGTCGATCTTCGATAACGTCGCGTATGGTCTGAGAATAAACCGCCTTACCGCGACCAAGGCTGAATTGGCAGAACGCGTCGAGCAAGCGCTTAAGGATGCCGCCCTTTGGAGTGAGGTGAAGGATCGTCTCAAGACTTCTGCCTTGAGTCTCTCAGGCGGACAGCAGCAGCGCCTTTGCATCGCGCGAGCATTAGCCATTCGGCCTGAGGTAGTATTGATGGACGAACCGGCGTCGGCTTTGGATCCAGTTGCCACGCATAAGATCGAAGAGCTGATAGTTGAGCTGAAGAAGCAGTACACCATCGTGATTGTGACGCATAACATGCAACAAGCAGCGCGCGTTTCCGACACAACAGCCTTCTTCCTGCTGGGTAAGTTGATTGAGGTGAACTCAACTGAAAAAATGTTTACCAATCCCAACGAGAAGCTGACGGAAGATTACATAACGGGAAGGTTTGGTTAATAAAAAACAAAGAACTAAGTTCAAAATAATGGAATACCACAGACATCTTGATGACGAACTAGATTCGCTGCGCGATCGCGTACTGCTCCTGGGCGGCGAAGCCGAGACTGCGCTCGAACGGGCGATGAAGGCGCTGACAGAACGCGACAGCGATCTCGCGCGCCAGGTCCTTGATCAGGACGATAGAATTGATCAATTGGAGATTGAAGTTGATCGCCAGTGCATCGACATTATTGCGTTACGGCAACCAGCAGCGCGCGATCTTCGTTTTGTTATCTCCGTTGCCAAGATGGCGCCGGTGCTTGAGCGCATCGCCGATCACGCCGCCAACATTGCGCGGGTGGCAATCGATCTCAACAACGAGCCAGAATTGAAGTCGGTCGTTGATCTGAGTCGCATGTCAGACCATGCGTTGCGGATGCTCCGCGCGGCGCTTGATGCTTTCACGTCCGGTGACGCGGCTGCGGCCCGCGAGGTGATTCTGAGCGACGCCGAGATCAATGAACTCTATAACCACGTTTTTCACCAGTTGATTGAGATGATGGTGACTGAGCCGTCCACTGCAACCCGAGACGCGCGTTTGCTTTTTGTGGCCAAGCATTTGGAGCGGATTGGCGATTACGTGACCGACATATGTGAGTTGACTGTTTACATGGCTGAGGCTGCTTTCATCAAGCACTTCAAGTAGGGTTCTTGTCGCTCTTTGTGTGGGAGCGCTAAGCGAGGTTAAAAGGAGATTTTCCATTTGTCATTTGAC
>WNFK01109182.1_pt1 | contig 13729 bp, 12 predicted proteins | sample 5400281 | NCBI WGS metagenome assembly WNFK01 (sample SAMN13153350, study PRJNA577476) | soil metagenome | isolation source: 20 cm soil on Douglas fir-dominated hillslope | place: USA:California | collected 2013-09-17
TGCGCCGGCGCCATCGCATCGAACGCCTCGTCGGATAGCGACTTCAACGCGCCAATATCGAAATCGCGACGGCCGTCATTTTCGAACGCCGACAGCGCGGCGTGTTCGCGAAACACGTCCGCCGCCGAGCCGAAATCGAATGCCGCGTCGAAGCCGAGCCGCCGCGCGATTTCGCTGACGATCCACCAGTCCGGCTTGGCTTCACCCGGCGGGGTCAGGAACGCGCGCTGTCGCGAGATGCGGCGTTCCGAATTGGTCACGGTGCCGGATTTTTCGCCCCAGGCTTGCGCCGGCAACAGCACATGCGCGCCGGCATTGACGGTGTCGTTGGAGCGCACATTCTCCGAGATCACGAACAACTCGAGTTTTTTCAGCGCGGCGCGTGCGGTGTCCGCGTCCGGCAACGACACCGCCGGGTTGGTGCCGATCACCCACAAGGCCTTGATCTCGCCGCGCGCGATCGCCTCGAACAGCTGGACCGCTTTCAGCCCCTCATGCGTCGCGATCCGCGGCGCCTTCCAGAACCGGCGGACACGGTCGATGTCCGGCGGCGTAAAACCCATATGCGCGGCGAGCTGATTGGCGAGGCCGCCGACCTCGCGCCCGCCCATCGCATTGGGTTGCCCGGTCAGCGAGAACGGCGACGCGCCCGGCTTGCCGATCCGCCCCGTGGCGAGATGGCAATTGATGATGGCATTGACCTTGTCGGTGCCCTGCGCCGACTGGTTGACGCCTTGCGAATACAGCGTGACCACCCGCGGCGTATCGCCAAACATCTGGAAGAAGCCGGCAACATCCGGCTCGGAAAGGCCCGTCGCCAGCGCGGTCGCGCCGATGCTGCCGGCGATGTTCCGCGCACGCGCCAGCGCGTCGTCGAAACCGGACGTATGACGCTCGATATAGTCGCGATCGAGCGCACCGGTGTCGGCCAGGTGCACCAGCAATCCGCTGAACAGCGCGGTGTCGGTGCCGGGCTTCAGGCCCAGGAACAGGTCGGCATCCCCTGCGGTGTCGGTCCGGCGCGGATCGATCACGACCATCCGCGCGCCGCGCTGCTGCTTGTTGGCGAGCATGCGCTGGAACAGAACCGGATGGCACCACGCCGCGTTGGAGCCGACCAGCACCAGCAGGTCGGCCTGGTCGAGATCCTCATAGCAGCCGGGCACGGTGTCCGCGCCGAATGCCCGGCGATGGCCCGCGACCGACGACGCCATGCACAGCCGCGAATTGGTATCGACATTGGCGCTGCCGATGAATCCCTTCATCAGCTTGTTGGCGACGTAATAATCCTCGGTCAGCAATTGCCCGGAGAGATAAAACGCCACCGCGTCCGGGCCGTCGCGCGCGACGATGTGCTTGAAGCGATGCGCGACATGTAGAGCAAACGGCTGTCAGAACTAAGCGTTTCGCCGAGCGCCGAACCTTTCGAGCACAGCCGTCCGAAATTGGCGGGATGCTCGGGATCGCCTGAGATCGCCGCACCACCGCCCGCCTCCGGCGTCGCCAATATGCCGCAGCCGACGCCGCAATAGGGACAGGTCGTCCGCGTGGCGCGCAGGGCGGGATCAACGGCCGTCATTCGAAAAATCCACTCATCGGGTCACGCCGCCTCCGACGGAAGCGCGACCAAGCGGCCGAACATCATGCGGTTGCGAATTCTTGCGATCGGCTCCCGGTTGCGGATCAATTCGAGATACCACAGCGCATCCCCGACATCGCCGACCAGCACCGCGCCGATCAGACGCCCATCCGATATCACCAGCTTCTTGTAGGTGCCGTGCCTGACATCGTTGAGCACGATGGCTTCGCTTCCATCCGCGCCCATGAAGCCCCCCGCCGAAAACACGCTGACGCCGGAGACCTTCAGATTGGTGGCAACGACGCTGCCGCTGTAGGCAGCCGTACTCCCTGCGAGATGCCGCGCCAGCACGCGTGCCTGCTCGTAGGCCGGTTCGACCAGGCCGTAACAGATGCCGCGATGCTCGGCGCATTCGCCGAGCGCGAAGATATCCGGCGCGCCGGTTTGCATGACATCATCGACCACGATGCCGCGATTGACGGGAATGCCGGCGTCCTTCGCCAGCGCGATATTCGGCCGGATGCCCGCCGCGAAAACCACCGCATCGGCATCGATCTGGCGTCCGTCGGACAGTTCGATCCCCTCGACGCGGGTCTCGCCATGGAGCCGCGCGGTGTTGGCGTTCAGAAGAACCCTGATGCCCTTGCGCTCGACCAGGGATTTCAACAGTTCCGCCGCCGGTCCATCGAGCTGGCGCTCCATCAGCCGGTCCATCAGATGAAGCAGCGTCACCGATGAGCCCGCCTTGGAGAGGCCGTAAGCCGCCTCCAGTCCAAGCAATCCGCCGCCGACCACCACCACCCGTTTCTTCTGGGCCGCAAGCGTCAGCAGCATGTCGACGTCGCGGCTGTCGCGGAAGGTATGCACGCCGGCGAGATCGGCGCCGGGCACGTTCAGCCGCAACGGCATCGAGCCGGTGGCAAGCACCAGGCGGGAAAACCCGATGCTCTCTTCATTCGCGATCTTGAGTTCGCGGCGGCCGACATCGATCTCGGTGGCGACGCAACCATATTTCAAGGTGACGCCGCGGTCGCTCCACCAGGAAGCCGGCCTGAGCTCGATATCGTGCGACGCCGTCTCGCCCGCGAGCACCGACGACAGCAGCACGCGGTTATAGGCCAGCCGCGGCTCGTCGCCGATCACGGCGATGGCGTAGCGCCCAAGTGCTACCTTCGTCAGTTCGTCGACCAGACGCGCGGCGGCCATTCCGTTGCCGACGACAACCAGCGTTTCGCTCACGACGTATCCTTACTCGGCGGCCTGAGAGCGACCGTATGCTTCGGAGATCATAAAGCCGGACAGCGTCCCGTAAGCCGCGGTCCAGGCGTCCGCAACGTCGGTCGTCCAGCCGTCTCCGAGCCCCTTTTCCAGCGTCCACAGCAGGGCGGCGCCGACCACGGGATAGTGCTCTTTTCTCGCGCCGTAGCTGACGTGGCGCGTCGCCAATGCGCTCGCCGCCGGCAAAATCGACTCGAGATTAGCCAGGCCGTTCACCACGTAGGCCAGCGTCGCCATCAGCTTCTTGCGCTGCTCGGTCATATCAGCCGGGAACATCGACTTGACCGATGGCGCGACTTCGAACAGGCGGTCATAGAACAACGCCGCCGCGGTGTCCGAGATCGGCGCCACCTTGGCGAAACTCTCCTGAACGAGTGTGACTTGATCCGGTGTCATCATCAGCTCCATTTGCTGTCGTCATGCGCGGGCCTGACCCGCGCATCCATCTTCAAAAATTCTTTCGCTTTCGATCGATTGCAGGGTCATCTTGAGCGAAGACGCGCTTCGCGCTTTTCCCCGGCAATGACGAAAGCGCGGGATAGTTACGCCGCCTCGACGAAACGATGCCTCTCGTACAGGAATTCCAGCACCCGCAGCCGGCATTTCAGGTACGCCGCGTTGGTCGACAGTTCGAGCCGCTTGCGCGGGCGCGCCAGCGGCACGTCCAGCACCTCGCCGATCCGCGCGCTCGGGCCGTTGGTCATCATCACGATGCGGTCCGACAGCAGCACGGCTTCGTCGACATCGTGCGTGATCATCAGAATGGTGTTGCCGAGCTTCTGGTGCAGCGCCATTACCGAGTCCTGCAGGTGCGCGCGGGTCAGCGCGTCGAGCGCGCCGAACGGCTCGTCCAGCAGCAATACCTTCGGCTCCATCGCCAGCGCCCGCGCGATGCCGACGCGCTGCTTCATGCCGCCGGATATCTCCGCCGGGCGTTTGTCCTTGGCGTGGGCCATCTGCACCAGGTTGAGATTGTGCATGGTCCAGGCGTCGCGTTCCGCGCGGCTCTTGCTCGATGAAAAAACCTTGTCGACGCCGAGGCGCACGTTTTCATAGACCGTCAGCCACGGCAGCAGGCTGTGGTTCTGAAACACCACCGCGCGGTCCGGCCCCGGCGAATTGACTTCGCGCCGGAATGCCCGATGATCGAGACGTACTCGCCCTTCTCGATCGTCAGATTGATGTCCTTCAATGCCTCGGTCGAGGCGTTGCCGCGGGTGAAGATCTTGTCGATGTGGTCGAGCTTCAGATAAGGCTGCATGAGGCGTTCCTTCAATTCAGCGCGGTGCCGCGGGTGACGATCTTGGCCAGTCCCGCGATCATGCGGTCGAGCACGAAGCCGATGATGCCGACGTAAAACAGCGCCAGAATGATTTCGCTGATGTGGGAGGAATTCCAGGCATCCCAGATAAAGAAGCCGATGCCGACGCCGCCGATCAGCATTTCCGCCGCCACGATCGCGAGCCAGGACAGGCCGATGCCGATGCGCAGGCCGGTGAAGATGTAGGGCGCCGCCGCCGGGATCATGATCTTCCAGAAAAATTCCAGCGGGTTGAGCTGCACCACGGCTGCGACATTGCGGTAGTCCTGCGGAATGTTGCGGATGCCGACCGCGGTGTTGATGATGATTGGCCAGATCGAGGTGATGAAAATCACGAAGATTGCCGAGGGCTGGCCGTCCCGAAACGCCGCCAGCGACAGCGGCAGCCAGGCCAGCGGCGGAATGGTGCGAAGCACCTGGAAGATCGGATCGAGCCCGCGCATCGCCCAGATCGATTGCCCGACCAGGGTGCCGAGCGCGATACCCGCGACCGCCGCCAGCGAATAGCCTAACGCAACGCGTTGAAGGCTGGCGGACAGATGCCAGAACAGACCCTTGTCGATGCCGCCGTGATCGAAGAACGGATCGAAGATCAGCTCCTTGGTCTCCTTGAAGACCCGCGACGGCGGCGGCAGGGTCGAGCCGGCGCGCCGGCAGACCAGCTCCCAGAACAGCATCCCCAGCGCCAGCACGATCAGCGGCGGCACCACCCGCACCGCGGTCTCGCGTGCCATCTTGATATATTTGTCGGCACGCGGTGGCCGCTTGGGCGTCATGGTAACGACAGGCGCCGCTGTGGTCGCAAGTACCGCCGTGGCAGGTTCGGTCTTCATGGCAGGCATATTCATCGAAAGTGCTTCTCCGTGTTCGTTGGGCGGGCCGCACGCCAGCGCGCGGTCCGGCCTCGATCAAACCTCAACACGCTTGATGGACAGGGACTTCAGATACGCCGCCGGATTTTCCGGATCGAACACCTTGCCGTCGAAGAAGGTCTCCTTGCCGCGCGATTTCGACGCGGGAATATCGGCGGCGGCGACGCCGAGGGCTTTTGCGGCATCGCGCCAGATATCCTCGCGGTTGACCTTGGCAATCAGCGCCTTTGAATCGAACCCCGCCTCGTACTTGCCCCAGCGGATATCCTCGGTGAGGAACCAGAGGTCATGGCTCTGGAACGGATAGGAGGCGTGGTCGCTCCAGTACTTCATGACGTGCGGGCTGTTTTCGACCACCTTGCCGGTGCCATAGTCGAACTTGCCCTTGGTGCGATCGAGAATGTCCTCGACCGGGCAGTTGATCCACTGCCGCTTGCCCATGATGGTGGCGAGTTCTTCCTTGTTCTCGGCCTTGTCGGCCCACTGCTGCGCCTCCATGACTGCCATGGTGATCGCTTGCGCAGCCTTCGGATTCTTGTCGACCCAGGCGGCGCGCATGCCGAACGATTTCTCGGGATGCTTGTTCCAGATTTCGCCGGTGTTCACCGCCGTGTAGCCGATGTCCTGATGGATCAACTGCAGGTTCCACGGTTCGCCAACGCAGAAGCAATCCATGGTGCCGACCTTCATGTTGGCGACCATCTGCGGCGGCGGCACCACGATGGTTTCGATGTCCTTGTCGGGATCGATGCCGCCGGCGGCGAGCCAGTAGCGGATCCACAGATCGTGCGTGCCACCCGGGAACGTCATCGCAGCCTTGATCGACTTGCCGGCGGCCTTCTTCTTGTCGAGTGCAACCTTGAACGGCGCGGTGTCGACGCCGATCTTGAGGTCGGCGTATTCCTTGGCGACCGAGATGCACTGTGCATCGAGATTGAGCCGCGCCAAGATGTACATCGGGGTCGGCTGATTGTTCTGCGTCACCTTGCCGGATGAAATCAGATACGGCATCGGCGTCAGGATATGCGCGCCATCGATGCCGTTGCCTTCCGAGCCCAGCACAAGGTTGTCGCGGGTGGTGCCCCAGGAGGCCTGCTTCTGCACCTCGACGTCCGGCATGCCGTGTTTGGCGAATAGACCCTTGTCCTTGGCGACGAACAGCGGGCCAGCATCGCTGAGCGCGATGAAGCCGAGTTTCGCGGTCTTCACTTCCGGACCCGCGCCTTGCGCAAAAGCGCCGGCGGGAAAATTCAGCCTGGCCGCGGCCAGCAGAGCAGCCGTTCCGGTGGTCGCCTTCAGGATTTGACGGCGGCTGAGGCCGCGGCGCGGGGTCTGATCGGTGGGCTTGGTCATGAGTTGCTGTGGTCCTTTGCGTCTGTAAGGCCGTCCGTCCGATGTCATCGCGCGGGGCGCGCATGCAGGCGCGCTCTGGGGAGGCCCCAGTTTCGTGGTGTCACAGTTCGGATGATTGGTTTCGAGGGACGGCTTCAATGGCGTCGGCAGAAACTATTCAAGCTTCATGCCAAGCCGCTGCGATGCAAAAAATCTATGAATTATAAATAGTTAGGTGTTCCGCGTGATGGCATCTCTCACCCAGCTCCGCACCCAAAATTTGCGATTCGCTCATTTCTTGTGCGGCGCACAAGAAATGAGCAGGTGCCAGAGTCGATGTTTTTCAGGCGTCCTCGGTCTCAGCCATCATCGGCTTCGGCGCGGCGCCTTCACCCGGCTTCATGCGGAAATCGTAGGTCATCAAATGCCAGGGCGCGGCCGCGGACTTGCCGTCGGGCGTGGTGGGATCGGTGCGTTTCTCGACCTTGGCGATCAGCTCGTTCTTCACCCCGAACACCACGTCGGTATCGAGATATTTGTCGCCATCGATGAAGACGTGGGTGATCAGCGGCTCGTAGCCCGGCGCATTGACCAGGAAATGCACATGGGCGGGGCGCATCGGGTGGCGCCGGGTCTGCAGGATCATCTCGCCAACCGGGCCATCGGTCGGGATCGGATAGCTGCACGGCAGGATGGTCCTGAAGAAGAACCGTCCATCCGCGTCGGTGATAAAACGCGCACGCGACGATGGTCCCTCGGTCTCGTAGGACGGCCTCTGCGAATCATAATAGCCGTCATTGTCGGCGTGCCAGACGTCGACCGGCACGCCCGCAAGCGGTTTGCCCTTGAGGTCGGTGACGCGGCTCTGCACGAACATCGTTTCGCCGGTCAGATTGGCGGAGATATCAGCGCCGTGCGGCATCGGCTTGTGTTCGCCGACATAGAACGGGCCGAGCACGGTGGTCTCGGTCGCGCCGTCGCGCTGGCGATGGTTCACCGCATCGACCAGCATCGAGACCCCGAGCACGTCCGACAGCAGGATGAATTCCTGGCGGGTCGAGGAGCATTTCTGGCCGACCCGGGTCAGAAAATCGATCGCGTAGCCCCATTCATCGAAACTGAGATCGGTCTTGCGGACGAAATCGTGCAGCGACTTCACCAGCTCTTCCATCAGGAATTTGACCCGCGGCTCCGGCGTCTCCTCGAAGCTGCGGATGACGGCGGCGGTAAGTTCGGTATCGTTGAATTGGGGCATGGGTGCTGTCCTGCGGGGTACGCGATGATGCTAAGCCTACACCAGCGACCCTGCCGGGGTAAGCAGGCAGCGATTGGAACGGGGCACACTTTTCGGCTATCAAGGCTAAGCTCGACAGCCCCGGAGACCAGTCCCGATGTTAGCCCCAACCCCCGCCTCGCCCGAATCCGCCGGCATGTCCAAGGCCGCCTTCGACCCTCTCGAAGCTCATCTGAAGCACCGATATATCCGTCCACAGCTCGGTGCAGGGCTTTGCCGACCTCGAGCGCAAAGCGCCCATGAAGGACGACACCATTTTTCGCATCTATTCGATGACCAAGCCGATCACCTCGGTGGCCTTCATGATGCTGTTCGAGGAAGGCCGCGTCGCGCTCGACGAGCCCGTCCATAAATACATCCCGGAATGGAAAAACCTCGGCGTGTTCCAGGCCGGGATTTGGCCGGCATTTCTGACCAAGCCGCCGTCGCGGCCGATGTTGATCGTGGACCTGCTGCGGCACACTTCCGGCCTGACCTATGGCTTTCAGCAGCGATCCAACGTCGATGCCGCATACCGCGAACAGAAGATCGGCGAGGTCCTGAAAGCGGGAACGCTGCAGTCGATGGTCGACGATCTTGCCAAAATTCCGCTGGAGTTCTCGCCCGGCGAGGCCTGGAATTATTCGGTCTCCACCGATGTTATCGGCTATCTCGTCGGCAAGATCAGCGGAAAGCCGTTCGAACAGTTTCTGAAAGAACGTATCTTCGATCCGCTAGGCATGAGCGATACCGACTTTTTTGTACCGGCCGACAAGGTGCATCGTTTCGCGGCCTGTTACTCCGCCGATCCAAAAGGCGGCATGACGTTTCATGCCACCGAGCGCAAAGGCAGCCTGACGCTGCAGGACGACCCGACCGAGAGCTCTTTCCTCTCGCCGCCGTCGTTCATCTCCGGAGGCGGCGGATTGTGTTCGACCGCGGCCGATTATCTCACCTTCTGCCGGGCGCTGCTGGGCGGCGGCGAACTCGGCGGCGTCAGGCTGATCGGTCCGAAGACGCTGGCGTTGATGACGTCAAATCATCTGCCCGGTGGATGCGACCTGCCGGGAATGTCGCGATCGCTGTTCTCCGAGGCGACCTATAACGGCATCGGCTTCGGCCTCGGCTTCTCCGTCACGATGGATCCGGCGCAAACGTTGATTCCGGGCAGCGCCGGCGAATACGCCTGGGGCGGCGCTGCAACGACGTCGTTCTGGATCGATCCGGCGGAGGAACTGATCGCCATCTTCATGACCCAGGTGTTGCCGTCGAGCGCCTATCCGCTGCGGCGCGAGCTGCGCACCATGGTCTATGCAGGGATCACCGAGAGCAATCTTTGAGGGCCTGCGTAAATCCGGCACCGCGCCCTGGCGCCGGCTGGAACCGGCTCCTCGGCACCTAAAATCCTTAGATAATTTCAAGCACTTATCCTATGCTCCGGCGGATTTGGCGCCACCCGCGCCTGATCCATTGTCCGGAGTCTGCGTGCGAAAAACCTCCCTGCCAGTTCGTCTTGCTCTGCTGGTCGCGGGAACCACGCTGCCGCTGATTGTTTTCGCCGCCGTTCTGGTTTTCAATGACTACGAGCAAGACCGCAAGGATGCTTCGCAGCGCGTCCTCGAAACCGTGCGCAGCATTCGCCTCGTGCTCGATGCCGAGATGCAGCGCATGACCGGCGGGCTCCAGGTGCTGACGCTCACCAGCACGCTCCGCGACGGCGACTTCGACAATTTCCGTCGAATGGCATCCGGCTTTCTCGACCAATACGGCCCGGATGGCGTGGTGCTGGTGGCCGACCGCGAAGGCCGCCAATTGTTCTCCTCGGTCACGCCGGACACTGCGAGCTTGCCCTTGCGCTACAACCGCGAAATCGTCGAGAAGGTGTTCGCGACCAAGAGTCCATCTTATTCAAATCTGTTCATCGGCGCGGTCAAGAAGCGACCGATCATGACGGTCGAGGTCCCGGTGCTTCGGGACGGCGAGGTCGTCTACGACATTTCCTTCAGCCCGCCGATCTCGCTTTTCCAGACGATCATCGAAAAGCAGCGTCCCAGCGAAGACTGGACGATCTCGATCTTCGACGGCAAAGGCATCAATTTCGCGCGGATTCCCAATCCGCATGAGACCATCGGCAGGCGCGCATCGCCATCGCTGTATGCCGAGATGTTTCGCAGGCCCGAAGCAACCCTGCAGACGGTGTCGCTCGAAGGCGTAGCGCTGATTACGTCGTATGCGCGATCATCACTGACCGGCTGGACCGTGGCCGCCGGTGTTGCGGAAAGCTCGCTGGTCGGTCCCTTGTGGCGCAACCTCGCCATCACCAGCGTGATCGGAAGCGTCTTGCTGCTGACCGGACTTGCCTTTGCAGTGCGGATGGCCACGGCAATCGCCCGCGGCGAGATGCTGCATGGCCTGTTGATCGACGAGCTCAATCACCGCGTCAAGAACACGCTGGCTATCCTGCAGGCCATCGCCGCTCAGACATTTCGCAGCGCGAGCAAGACCGAACGCGAGAAATTCGAAGGGCGGCTCGGTGCGCTGGCGGAGGCGCATAATCTGCTGAGCACGGAGAAGTGGCAGGGGTCCGGGCTGCGGGACGTGGTCGGCCGTGTCCTGCAGCCATATCTCCTCAACAATCCAGAGCGGCTGCGCATGTCCGGACCGAGCGTACCGCTATCTCCGCGGCTTGCGGTGGTGCTGTCGATGATCTTGCACGAGATCGCGACCAACGCCGCAAAATACGGGGCGCTGTCGAACGACACCGGCACCATCGCTCTGGATTGGGAAGTGACCCCGGAAAACGCCGTACCGAAATTGAGGCTGATCTGGACCGAGGCCGGCGGACCTCACGTCAGCGCGCCGATCCAGCGCGGTTTTGGATCGCGGCTGATCGAACGCAGCGCGCGCGATCAGCTCGGCGGCGAAGCCACGGTGGATTTTCTGCCGCGCGGCGTGGTCTATACGGTGAGTTGCGCACTGGAGAAGGTGGGCTAGGTGCGTACTCATAGATCGAACTTGGTGGCGCCTTCAGACGACGATGTCAGCCCGTGTGCTCTCGACGATGGCCACGACCTCGGCCCGCTCGGCCGGCGGGACTGCGAACTTGTCGAGCGTCTGCGCCACGTCGTCCATGAACGCGTCCCACTCGCCCGTGTCCTTGCCGGTGTATTTCTGCGGACCTCCGGCGGCCCAGCACAGCATCTCGGTAACCAAATATTTGAAGCCTGCCGGCGGTACCTTGTGGTGCGCTTCGTCGACCAAGGGATTGGCGTTGAGCCGCTGGTCGGCCATTACGCGATCGATGAGGTCGTCTACGACGGTCGCGATGCTGTAGACACCGCCGAGCCGCTCGTAAAGGTTAGGCGAATCCTGCGTGGCCATTGGCATCTCTTTCCTTCCGCATTCAGCGAAAGTCGATAGTATGGCGCGGTTCTGCTTGTCCTTGGCCTCCTCGTACGGTGACACACTTCGCCGAAAGCCTCAAGGGCACCTTCGGCTCTCTCGAACGCTGACGGACCGATTTGCGGACAGCGATGTCGCTTTCGGGCAATCGCGCCACTTTGACCGTGCGCCGTTCACTTCCGATCTACCCCCGATAAGCAGACAATTTCAGAGCCGGTCGGCACTTTGCAAACGCGCCAGCACCACTGCACCCCAACATCGGACGTCCCGCACCTTGCTTTGAATAGAAGCCTTCCTGACTCCTAAATTTCAAACTGAGACACCACCTGCTGTGTTACCGTGACAGTGCCAAAACTTCGACGTAAGTTCGACTGGCCATGAATTCCTGGGAGGAAGCAATGGACCGCACCCTCGAACAATCAACCATGCGCAAGGTCTATCTGCGGCTGCTGCCGTTTGCGGTCTTGTCTTATGTGCTCGCCTATATCGATCGGATCAATGTGAGCTTTGCCGGACTCACCATGCGCGGCGACCTCGGCATGTCGGCCGGCACGTTCGGCTTTGCCGTCGGCATGTTTTACTGGGGCTATTTCATCTTCGAGGTCCCGAGCAACGTGATCTTGGAAAAGGTCGGCGCTAGAATATGGATCGCCCGGATCATGATCACCTGGGGAATCCTGGCGGGCCTGACCGCCGTGGTTACGGGCTCGACGAGTTTCGCGATCGTGCGCTTCCTGCTGGGCGTCGCCGAGGCTGGATTCTTTCCCGGCATCATCCTTTACTTCACCTACTGGTTTCCGAGCCATCATCACGCCCGCATCGTGTCAGGCTTTCTAGTCGGGCTGCCGGTCGCGGTGGCGGTCGGCGCGCCGATATCGACGGGGCTCCTCGGCCTGGATGGCTTGTTCGGTCTGCGAGGTTGGCAAGTCATGTACATTGCCGAAGCAATTCCAACCGTGGTGATCGGGGTGATTACATTTTTCGTGCTCACGGATCGGCCTGAGCAAGCAAAATTCCTCACCGCGGAGGAACGCAACTGGCTCGTCACTACGATCGCTGCCGAACGCCGCGCCACGGAGGCGGTGCGCAAATTCACACTGTGGCAGGCTCTTTACAATCCCAAGGTACTGCTCCTGGCATTGAACTATCTCGGCATCGTCACCGCCAGCCTGGGCATGTTGATTTTCATTCCGCAAATGATCAAGTCGCTGGGCGACTACAGCAACATGACGGTCGGCTGGCTCACCATGATTCCCTATACTTGCGGCGCCATCGCCATGGTGGTGTGGGGGCGCATCTCGGATCGCATGAACGAGCGGCGTTGGAATCTGTTCATCGGTTGCGTGTTCTCGACAGTAGGGCTTGTTATCGCCGGCATGACAATGGGCACGTGGTGGGCACTCGCGGGAATGTCGATCGCCGCGATGGGTTTTTATGGCTCCAAGGGCCCGTTTTTCGCCATGCCACCAATGTTTCTCAGTGGCGCCGGGCTTGCAGCAGGCATTGCCTGGATCAACTCGATCGGCAATCTCGGAGGCTTCTTCGGCCCTTGGTATGTCGGCGTTATGAAAGACCTGACCGGCAACTACGCGGGTGGACTTTATGGGCTCGCTTTGCTCGGTCTGATCGCGGCAATCGTTTGCGCGCTGTTTCTGCATATTCCGAGCCGCACGCCGTTGTCGGCGTCGCCCGTCGGCGCACCCGCCGGATGATCCTGGTTGCCCTTGCATGGAGTGCGCGGAAATCTTGATTTCTTCAACTTCGGCTGACTAGCTGGGATGTCTGTTCCGGGTCGCGACCGGCTTGAGCTAGCAGCAAGTCCGGCCACGTCCGCTATGCCGCCGAAAGCGGATTAAATTCATAGCATTGACAGCGTCCGCGACCGACCTTTGCAGGTTGATGGCACGGCCGTGGAAGTGATTCAAGCTCTCAAACTGGAGCCTCGAATCATGCGCTATGAACTCAGCGAGTATGATTGGAGCGGCGTCAAACCGATGCTGCCGAACAAGCCGCGCGGCGTTCCGCGTGTAAATGATCGTCGCGTGCTCAATGGCATCTTGTGGGTCCTGCGTTCGGGAGCGCCGTGGCGCCATCTGCCAGAGAACTTTGGACCATACACTTGCTACAATCGCTTCGTTCGCTGGCGACGAGACCAAATTATGGAAGCATTGGCCACCGCTCACGACGGCGCGGTGACGGCTCAGTTGGCCTTGCGGCCCAGGAAGGCCGGGATATCGAGAACGTTTTCCTCGATCGAGTTGCGCACGGGAGAGGAGCGGCCGTACGGATCGAGGCGCTGCGGAGCCGCATGGCGCGCATATTCCGAAATCGGCGGCTTCGTCGGTCGCGCTTCGGGGTGGCGGGCCGTCGGGCGAAGCGGCGGACTCGCTAATTGTGGCGGCGATGCGCTGCGCTCGATCCGGTCGGCGATGCGACGGCTGTCGTTGCGCAGCCTGCCGGCGAGTTCCGTGAGTGAGCTTTCCGCTGGTTGCCTCTGGCGCGCCGGGCCGAGATTATCGATGCCGGTCGCCACCACCGAGACGCGGACGATACCCTCCAGGCTTTCATCGAAAGACGCGCCGACGATGATGTTGGCGTCCGGGTCGGCCTCATCGCGAATGCGGGTAGCAGCTTCGTCGACCTCGAATAACATCAGGTCCCTGCCGCCGGTG
>WNFK01182675.1_pt1 | contig 13729 bp, 14 predicted proteins | sample 5400281 | NCBI WGS metagenome assembly WNFK01 (sample SAMN13153350, study PRJNA577476) | soil metagenome | isolation source: 20 cm soil on Douglas fir-dominated hillslope | place: USA:California | collected 2013-09-17
ATGGCATCGGCCGCGATGGTCGCGTAGGAGTGCCCGAGGTGCGGGCGCGCGTTGACGTAGTAGATCGGCGTCGTCAGGTAGAAAGTACGGTCGGCCATCAGATGTCTATTTGGCGATCCACGCGTTCCAGAAGAAGAGGTAGGGGCCCGGCTTAAAGCCGCGGACCTCCTTGCGCGTCACCTGGAGATCAAAGTAGTCGCCGATCTTGATGCGGCCGACGTCCTCGTAGAAGAGCGCCTGGACCTTCTCGATGAGCGCGCGCCGCTTCTTGGGATCCGTCTCCCGCGCCATCTCGGCGAGGAGCTTGTCCTTCTCCTCGTTGCACCACCAGCCCGGCCAGTTGCACTGGATGCTCGTGGCGATGGCCGGATCGGCTCCGAGCGTGAAGCCGGTGGAGAAGACGTCGAAGAGCTCGGGCTTGCCGCGGCGCTGCACGAGGGTGGCCCAGTCGACTACCTGGAGATCGACCTTGAAACCCACGTCCTCCATCTGCTGGGAGGCCATGAGGGCCGTGTTGTACATCCACTCGTATTCCTTGGTGGTGACCCAGCGCACGGGCTGGCCGGTATAGCCGGCTTCTTTCAAGAGCTGGCGCGCCTTGGCCTTGTTCTTCTGGTTGTAGGAGGCGATGCCGGCCTCGGAGTGCCAGGCGGCCTGCTCGGGATAGAAGAGCGCGCCGTCGAGGCGGTAGAAGGCCTTGTTGCCGATGCCCGCGGCCATGATCGGCTCCATGTCGAGGACGGCGAGGAAGGCCTGTCGCACCTTGCGATTGGTCATTACGCCTTCCTTGTGGTTCGGCACCGCGGTGATCCAGCCGTACGGCTTGGCGATCTGCGCCTCGAGAGCCGGCTGGCCCTTGATGCGGTCGATCTGGTCCGGCCGGATTTGCTGGGCGAAGTTGTACTCGCCCGTCTCCGCCCCGGCCAGCCGCACCGAGGCCTCGGGCACCGGGATGAAATAGATCTCGTCGATGTACGCGGTGCGCTTGCCTCCGTAGCCGTTGGGGGGATCGGTGCGGGCCGAGTACTCCTTGAAGCGGGCCATGCGCACGTGCCGGTCGGGCTTGTGCTCGACGAGGCGATAGGGGCCGGTGCCGATGTACTCCTTGACCTGCCCGTCCCCCGCGGCCGCCACCACCTCCTTGGGATAGATGGCCCCCCCATTGTTGGGAGAGCCGAGGGCGAAGAGGAGCGAGCCCGACGGCTCTTTGAGATAGATGACGATGGTGTACGGGTCCTTCGCCTCGAGCCCTTCGACGTTCTTCCACACCGCCTTGGGCGTGGTGCCGAGCTTGGCCCAGTGCTGGAGGGACGGCACCACGTCGGCCGAGGTCATCTCCTTGCCGTTGTGGAAGCGCACGCCCTTGCGCAGGGTGATGGTGTAGCGGCGGCCGTTGTCGCCCACCGTATGGCCTTCCGCGAGCATGGGGATGGGATTCTGGTTCTTGTCGTACGTGTAGAGCGTTTCGTACATGTGCCAGGTGATCTGCTGGGTGATGACCGCGGTGGTGGCATGCAGATCGAGGGTGGGCGCCTCGCCGATGAGACCGGCCTTGAGCACGCCGCCCGTACGCGGCTGATCCTGAGCGTAGGCCACGGGCGCGGTGGCGAGGATCAGCAGCGACAGCAGTGCCGCGGGGCGAATGAGCATGGAGCCTCCTCAGAGCGGTTTGACGTGCGGACGGTTTTCCCAGGTCAGGGCGGCGAGGGGGACTTCCGCTTCCGTCCCGTCCTGGAAACCCACCACCACCGTCTGCTTGAGCACGCGCAGCGAGCGCACCTTGCCCGTCATGCAGCCCTGCGCGCCACAGTCGGCCTGGCAGGCGGAGCCGACCTTGGGCAGGTGCTTGCGCAGCTGATCGTAGGTGGAAAACTCGTAGAGCAGGCAGCACTTGAGCCGGCCGCAGTTGCCGAGGAGCCGGCTGTCCGTGAGCGGCATGTCCTGGGCCTTGGCCATCTTGACGGAGATCGGATCGAAGTTCTTGAGATAGGACGAGCAGCAGAGCTGACGGCCGCAGGGGCCGATGCCGTCCATAAGCTTGGTGGTGTCGCGGGCGCCGATCTGCCGCATCTCGATGCGGGAGTGGAACTCGTGGGCGAGGTCCCGCACGAGATCGCGGAAGTCCACCCGCTCCTCGGCGCTGAAGAGGACGGTGACCCGTCGATGGCGCGGGTCGATCTCCACGTCCACGATCTTGAGCTGGAGCCCGCGGCCCCGTGCGCGCCGGCGGCAGGTCTCGGCGTGCTTGAGCTCGCGCTCGCGACGATCGCGCCACTCCGCCGTCTCGGCGTCGGTGGCCCGCCGCAGCACCGTGCGATAGAGCCGGCCCCGCTTGAATTCCGGCAAGGGGCGCTTGGGCCGCCGCACCTCGCCCACCACGGTGCCCTGCCCGGTCTCGACGACCACGAAGTCGCCGACGTGCAGGTCTTCCATGGCCGTCTGGTGGTCCTCCGCCTGCAGCGGCTCGCGCAGGCGCACGCCGATCAGATAGGGCAGGTTGGCTTCCGGCCCGGCGGGAGGTGCCTCGGGAGTCTCGGTGATTTCGCTCATGATGTCCTTATGCCGCCTTGGTCAAGCGGCTCAGCAGCACCTCGACGGTGAGTCGAGGTGAGACATTGCCTTGGATGGCCTGCCACGCTTCCCGGCAGGCGGAGAGTCCGGCCACAATCTCGTCGAGGGACCGCCGGCCGGCGGTGGCCCGCCCGGCAAACACGGCCAGGTGGGGATCGCCGCCTCCGTGGGCACAGAGAAGATCGCGGTACCACAGCCAACACGTCTCGACGGCGCCCTCGGCGGCCTCGCGGTCGCGTCCGAGGGCCTCGCCGATCTGGAGAATCGCCTCGGGGCCCCGCGACTGCGCCTGGGCGAGCCAGCCCAGCGCGCGCTCTCTCTCCGGGCCCGCGCCGGCCGGCAGCAGCGCCACCACACCGTCTGCGGGGCGCGGACGGAAGCGGACGATCTGGCAGCGCGAGAGCACGGTGGCGGGCAGCGCGCGCGCCTGGGTGAGGATCAGGATGATCACGGTGCGCGCGGGAGGCTCCTCGAGCGTCTTGAGAAATGCCTGGGGGGCCGCCCCCGTCATGGTCTCTGCCCCGTCCACGATGAACACCTTGCAGGGCGCCTCGGCGGGTTTCAGAGCGGCCAGCCGCTCCAGCTCACGGATATTGTCCACGCGGATGGCCGGCGTGCCCTTCGGATTGCTCACGGGCGGCGTGGGGCCGACGAGATGCACGTCGGGGTGAAGGCCTCGGTCAGCCCGTCCCGCCGCGGCGCCCCCCGCCGGCGCCACCAGTGCCTTGGCGAAGGCCAGCGCGGTGGTCCGGCGCCCGACACCGTGGGGACCGATGAACGCCCACGCGTGGGCCACCCGGCCACCCTCGAGGGCGCGGCGGAGCATGTCGACCGCCTCGTCCTGCTCGCGAATGGCCTCAAGCGCCACGAGGCGTCTCATGCCGGTCGAGCCGCCCGCCCACCGCGCGCACACAGGCGACGTGCAGCGCGTCCTTGGCCTGGGCGGCGTCCAGCACCACGAAGCGGCTCTTCTCGGCCCGGGCGATCTCGAGGTATCCGTCACGCACGCGGCGATGGAAGGCGAGATCCATCTTCTCGAAGGCGTCGAGAGTGCGATCGCTGATCCGTCTCATGCCTTCCGCGGGATCGAGGTCGAGGAGAAGGGTCAGGTCGGGAATCACCCCGCCCGTGGCGAGGGCGTTGAGATCACGGATGGTCTCGAGGTCCATGCCGCCGCCGAAGCCCTGGTAGGCGAGCGTAGCATCGGCGTAGCGGTCGGAGATGACCACCGCGCCACGACCCAGAGCGGGGCGAATGACCTGCGCCACGTGCTGCTGCCGCGCCGCCATGAAGAGAAAGGTCTGGGCGAGCGGGGTGGGTGGAGAGGCCTCCACCTCGAAGAGGTGGCGAATGGCTGCGCCGAGCGGAGTGCCGTCGGGCTCGCTCGTGCGAACGACCTCGCGCCCGCGGCCGGCGATCCAGTCGGCGAGGAGGCGACAGTGGGTGGACTTGCCGGAGCCTTCCACGCCCTCGACGGTGATGAGGAGCCCACGCATGGAGCAACTCTAACACATTGAAATAATTGATAGTGGCCCGTGATGGGGGCGACGGCGTGAATGGATCAGGGCCCGCAATTCAAGCGAGGGATTCTCGGGGACGAGTCGACTACCCTAGAGGAAGTGATAATCGCTCTCGAGACAGGTTCTCTCGCGATACCCGGACAGGAGCGCCATGGCCACGTCATCGTCGAAGCCCACTGAGACAATACTCGTCGTCGATGACGAGCCCGAGGTGCTCTCCATGGCCGCCGACATGCTGCGCATGATCGGCTACTCGGTGCTGAGCGCGGGAGACTCGCTTGAGGCAATACGGATTGCCCGCACCCGTAGCGGGCCGCTCCACCTGCTCCTCACGGATATCGTGATGCCGGTCATGACGGGGCGGGATCTCGCCGAGGAGTTCCGCACCATCCGCCCCAGCGTCAAGATCCTCTTCATGTCGGCGTACAGTCCCGCCTCCATCGAGAAGTACCGCGTACGGCTGGGTCCGCGCCGCTCTGCAGTACCATCGGCCCTCCGCGTCGGACCGCGCGGCCGTCAACGACGTCCGCTCGCGACCTCGCAACGCCAGCTGACGCACTCCCTCCACCGGCCGGGCCCGTCGACTTTCCCCGAGCTCTGTGGTACGACTGACTCGCCGCCGAGTTCCGCACCTCAGCACGGAGGTCGTCATGGAAATCACGGACCTGCTCGAGCGCCGCGTTGCCCGCTACGTCGACCGCGTGGCCGATTGGGACGCCTTCGCTGACGCGAGAGTCGAAGGGTTTCGGCGGGCCCAGCACCGCTTCATCGGCACGGGGGCGTCGGGCAAGGGTGACGTCAAGGCCATTCCCGCCGAACACTTCACGCTGTCCATCATGTACGTGCCGCCCGGTCAGGGAAACGCCGCCCACACCCATCCCGTGGAGGAGGCTTTCTTCATTCTCGAGGGCAAGGTCAAGGTCTTCCTCGAAGACGGCCGCGGCGGGCGAGCGGAAACCGTGCTGGGCAAGTGGGATTGCATCTCGTGTCCCGCCGATGTCATCCACGGCTTCGAGAACGTGGGCGTGGAGGGGGCGTACCTCCAGGTCATGCTGGGGGCCGGGCAGCCCGGCTTGATGAGCTACGCCGACCCCGAGCTCGCGAAGCAGCGCGACGCGCATCTGAAGCCCACCCGCGTCTGAGCGCTCCCCTGGACTCCCGCCGGACGCTCGTGGGCGCCTCCGTCCGGCGCAAGGAGGACGACCGCCTCCTGCGCGGGGCCGGACGCTACACGGACGACTTCACGCTGCCCGGCATGCTCTCCATGGCCGTCGTGCGCAGCCCGCACGCTCATGCCCGGGTCCTCGGGATCAACGCCAGCTCCGCCCGGAAACTCGCGGGAGTGATCGCCGTGCTCACCCGGGCTGACTTGCCGGAATGCGCGGGCTCGGTCCCGCCCCTCGTGCCCGCGCCCGAGTTCCATCGCTATCACCACCCGGTGCTCGCGGCCGAGCGAGTGATGCATCTTGGCGAAGGGGTGGCGGTGGTGGTCGCGGAGAATCCCTACATCGCCGCGGACGCGGTGGAATGCGTCGCCGTGGAGTACGAGCCCCTGCCCATCGCCGCCTCTCCCGAGCGCGCGCTCGCGCCGGGCGCGCCCAGGGTCCACGACGACTGGCCGGACAATCTGGCCGGGATCTCCGAGTCACGGACGGGCGACGCGAAGAGCGCCTTCGCCCGGGCCGACCTCATCGTGGAGATAGAGCTCGACTACCCGAGGGTGGCCGGCATGCCCATCGAAGGGCGCGGCGTCCTCGCCTCGTACGACGGCGCGACGGGTCTCCTCACCGTCTGGCTCTCCACCCAGGTGCCCTTCGGGGTGCGGGCGGGTATCGCGGCCGTTCTCGGCATGGCGGAAGAGCATGTGCGGGTCATTGCGCCGGAGGTCGGCGGCGGCTTCGGCGTCAAAGGGCACGTGTACCCGGAAGACATACTGGTGCCCGCGGTGGCGCGCCGGCTCGGCCGTCCCGTCAAGTGGATCGAGACGCGGTGCGAGCATTTCCTCACCGCGGCCGCCGACCGGGATCAGGCGCACCACGCGCGCCTGGGCGTCTCCCGCGACGGGACCATCGTGGCCCTCGAGACGGAGTTCACCCGGGATCATGGCGCGCACACCACCCTCGGCTCAGCCATCACCTACAACACCATCAACCACCTCGTCGGCCCCTATCGTGTGCCCCACTACACCGCGGTGGGGCGCAACGTGGTGACGCACAAGACCTTCATCGCCGCCTACCGCGGCGCGGGACGCCCCGAGGCGAATTTCGTCCTCGATCGCCTCCTCGATCGCGCGGCGCGCGGCATCGGCATGGATCCCGCCGCCCTCCGGCGCCACAATCTCGTCCGCTTCCAGGACATGCCGTGGCGCACGGGGCTGACCTATCGCGACGGCGTGCCCATCGCCTACGACCCCGGCGATTACGTGAAGATGTTCGACGTGGCCCTCGAGACCCTGGGCTACGCGGGTTGGCGCGCGGAGCAGGCGCGGCGCCGGGAAACCTCGACGCCGATCGGCCTCGGCGTGTCCGCGTATGTCGAAGGCACGGGCATCGGCCCCTATGAGGGCGCGAACGTGCGCGTGGATCCCAACGGCACCGTGTTCGTGGACATCGGCGTGTCCTCGCAGGGCCAGGCGCACGAGACGACGCTGGCCCAGATCTGCGCGGACGAGCTCTCCGTGCCCATCGAGCAGGTGGTGATCCGCGGAGGCGACACGCAGCTCCTGGGATATGGCCTGGGCACCATCGCGAGCCGCGTGGCAGCCGTGGCGGGACCGGCCGTCTCCCGGGCCGCGAAGGAGGCCGCGCAGAAAGCCCGGATGGTCGCGGCCAGCCTCTTCGAGTGCGCGCCCGAAGACGTCGTCCTGGATCAGGGCCGCGTGATGGTGGCCGGCGTGCCGAGCAAGAGCCTGCCCCTCGCCACGGTGGCGAAGGCCGCCGTGAGGAGCCGCGCGCTCGCCGATGCGGGAGGCCCTGGCCTCAATGCCTGCGCCTTCCACTATCCCGGCACGGTGGCCTGGGCCTTCGGCGTGCACGCCGTCGCCCTGGAGGTGGACGTCGAGACCTGCGCGCTGCGCCTGCTCAAGTATGTCGCGGCGCATGACTGCGGGCGTCCCATCAATCCCATGATCGTCGAGGGGCAGATCCACGGCGGCCTGGCCCAGGGCATCGGCACGGCCCTCGGCGAGGAGCTGATCTACGACGAGGCGGGCCAGCTCCTCACGGGCACCTTCATGGACTATCCGATGCCGCGCGCGGAGGACATGCCGCCGCTGTCGATCGAGCACCTCGATTTCCCCTCCCCCATCAACGAACTCGGCATCAAGGGTGTGGGAGAGAGCGGCGTGGTTTCTCCCGCCGCGGTCATCGGCGGCGCGGTGGAGGACGCCCTGTGGGAGCGCGGCGTCCGTCAATCCCCTCTCCCCCGCCTCGGGGGAGAGGGCAGGGTGAGGGGGCGAGGCAACTGCCGCTAAGCAGAGCCGGCAGCTCGCTTCGGCCTGTTGAAGCGAACCTTGTAGTAAGTAATCCAGACCGCAATAAGCGGCGTGCCGATCATGGTCGGCCAGAGCCAGCGGACAGTGGTGGGCAGAAAATGGAAGTTCACCACGGAAAAGGCCGTGACGGCAGCAAGGTAGGAGCCGATCATGTTGGCCATGTGCTTGTACCACCACGCCATCCTCTCCGTGGGCGGGCTCCGGAAGCGCCACACGTCGAGACCGGAGAGGGAGAGACCAACGAGGCCAAACACGATGGCCACCGTGGAGAGCTCCTGGAAGCGTGGCGTGGGCCTGGTAATGCCGAGAGCGAGCAGGGCGGAGCTGGCGACAAGCGTGATCCCCGCCGCTACCCAATCGAGAGCGCCGGGACGTTGGCCGAGCGCGGGCCGCTTGCGGTAGAGCACCCGGTATCCGGAGAGGGCAGCGTAGAAGCTGAAGACCGCGGTGAGCATCAGGAAGAGAATGGACCGCCAGTAGCCGATCACGATGGCGGTGGCCGCCACCACGGCCATGGACCAGAAGTAGACCTTGCCCCAGCGGCGGTGCGTGCGTCCACCCTTGGCGGTGACGAGCGCGATGGGCGCCACCACGAGCGCGAGGGTGCCCGCGAGCACGTGGACCCAGAGCATGGTCCTGATCGCGATCTCCATGAAATCCTCCTCGGCGACGCGTGACCCGCTGCCTCGGCCGCTCCCACTAGATACGCATCGGCTGGCTATCACAAGCCCCGGACCCCGGAGACGCCGCGTGGTGGTAGGCTACGGCGGTCGACACTCACCGAACGGCCAGAGGAGGGTCCAACCACCATGCGCGGCATAGTCTTTCTCGGAGAGCGGAAGCTCGAGATCCAGGAATTCCCCGATCCCGCCCCGGGGCCGGGCGAGGTCGTCATCGCCATCAAGGCCTCCGGCATGTGCGGCAGCGACCTGCATCCCTATCGCGCGGTTGGCAATGCCGCGGCCGCTCTCGGCTTGGGGAGCGGCGGGCCGGTGATCGCGGGACATGAGCCGTGCGGTGTGGTGGCGGCCGTCGGCGCGGGCGTGCCGGCAGACTTCGCGCCGGTGGGCGCCCGAGTCATGAACCATCACTACAAGGGCTGCGGGCGGTGCAAGCATTGCCGCGTCGGCTGGTCTCAGCTCTGCCGGAACGGCATCACCGTCTACGGCATGACGGGGCACGGCGGCCACGCGCCGTTCATGAAGGCGCCCGCCTTCACCATGGTCCCCCTGCCCGACGAGATCTCCTTCGAGGAAGGCGCGGCGATCTCTTGCGGCACCGGCACCGCCTACGGAGCGCTGAAACGGATCGACGCCTCGGGGCGCGACACCCTCGCCGTCTTCGGCCAGGGACCGGTTGGGCTCTCCGCCACCATGCTCGGCCATGCCATGGGCGCGCGCGTCATAGCGGTGGACGTGTCTCCAGAGCGCCTCGCCCTCGCCAAGGAGTACGGGGCGGACTCGGTGGTCAACTCGAAGGACACCGATCCAGTCAAGGCCATCCACGATCTCACTCACGGTGAAGGCGCGGAGACAACCATGGACTGCACGGGCGTGCCCGAGGCACGGGTGGCCGCGGTGCGGAGCGCGGGCACCTGGGGACGCGTGGCCCTCGTGGGCGAGGGCGGAGGACCCACTGCCTTCGACATCAGCCAGCACTTGCTGCGCCGCCAGCTGACTATCCATGCCTCGTGGACCTTCAGTGCCATGGGCCAGGCGGAGTGCGCGCGCTTCATCGTGGACAGGAAGATCCCGCTGAAGAAGCTCCTCACCCATCGCTTCAAGCTGGACGAGGCCGACCGGGCCTACAAGCTCTTCGACACGCAGACGACGGGCAAGGGCGTCTTCGTCTTCTGAGCTGCGCTGTACTGGAACGGCCGCTACAGGCCGTGGATGGGGAAGATGTGCTCGCGGATCAGGTGGACTTGCTGCATGACGTAGTCCTCGGCCCACTGCCTCGTATCCGCGGGTAGCTCGAGGGGGGCGTCCCACAGGCGCATGCTCTTGAGGCCGTGGGCAGCGAGCTCCTTGTGGCAGGTGCGCGGGATCTCCGCGGCCAGCTCCACGCGGTTGATGGCCGCCCACGCCGCCGTCCACGCCCGAGCGACATTGGGCAGGTCGTAGCCCCCGCCGCCGAGGGCCACCACGCGGGGGGACAGCTCGAGGAGGCGCGTCACGATGTTCGTGAAGCCCTGCACCGTCCACGCGAGGTGAGTCAGGGGGTCTGTGCGGTGCGAGTCGATGCCGAGCTGGAGCACCACCACGTCGGGCTCGAAAGCGTCGAGCAGCGGAGGGACCACCGCCTCGAAGGCGGGCGCGTACACCGCGTCGTCCGTATAGGGCTGAAGGGGCAGGTTGACCGAATAGCCGACCCCCTCGCCCTCGCCCATCTCCTCCACGAAGCCCGTGCCCGGGAAGAGCCGGTCGCCGCGCTCATGGCTCGAGATGGTGAGCACGCGCGGGTCGTCGTAGAAGGCGAACTGCACGCCATCGCCGTGATGGGCGTCGATGTCGACGTAGGCGACCTTCCAGTCCCGGCGCCGCAGCTCCATGATGGCGAGCACCGCGTCGTTGACGTAGCAGAAGCCGGACGCGCGGTCCCGCATGGCGTGGTGAAGCCCGCCCGCGAAGTGAAAAGCGCGCGTGGCCTCGCTGTCGAGAACGAGCTGGGCGGCGAGAATCGATCCGCCGGCCACCAGCTCACCCGCCTCCCACAATCCGGGGAAGATGGGGTTGTCGCCCGCGCCCAGGCCGTAGCGGGCGGCGTGGGGCACCCACTCCCCCGCGCTCACCGCGCGTAGGATCTCGAGGTACTCGCGGGTGTGAAAGCGCGCGATCTCACCCACGGAGGCGGGGGCGGGCGTCAGCACCTTCAGCTTGGGTCCCGCGGTGAGGCCATAGGCCTCCATGAGCCGCCAGGTCAGGCTGAGCCGCTCCATGCGTAGCGGATGCTCGGCCCCGTAGTCGAAGCGCCGCCAGTCTTCCGAATGCACGAGGGCCGTCTTCATCACTTCTTCCGCCGCCACACGCCCGACTTACCCCCCGATTTCTCGAGGAGGGAGAGGCCGGTGAGCACGATGCCGCGGTCCACCGCCTTGACCATGTCGTACACGGTGAGGCCCGCCACGGCCGCCGCGGTCAGCGCTTCCATCTCGACCCCGGTCTTGTCCACGGTACGCACGCGGGCCTGGATGGTCACGGTGGAGCGCTTGTCATCGAGAGCAAAGCTCACATCGCAACCCGTGATCCGGAGGGGGTGGCAGAGCGGGATGAGATCGGGCGTCCGCTTGGCCGCCATGATCCCGGCCGTGCGCGCCACGCCCAGCACGTCACCCTTGGCCGTCTGTCCGGCCCGGATAGCCTGGAGGGTGGCTGGACGCATCTTCACTATCACCTGCGCTACCGCCTCCCGCGCCGTCTCCTTTTTCGGCGAGACGTCCACCATCCGAGCTTCGCCGGACGGCGTCAGGTGGGAGAGGCCGAGGAAACCCCGCCCTTCCCGTGACGGCGGCATGGGATGTTCGGTTTGCTTCTACGCGTCAGGCGTGCGCGGTGTCGCGCGCGTGGCGGATCATCGACTCCATGCGGTCCTTGCCCATCAGCTTGAGCTTCTTCAGCTCGCTGACTCTCCACTGCTGGTCCGCGGTGAGAAATCCGAGACTGTTGAGCTCTCGCAACTCGACTTCGTAGCGGACGTGGTCCTCCTGGAGCGTGCGGAATTCGGGGTTCTCTGCAACCAGACGCATGATCAACGGTTCCAAATCGGCCATAGGGACCTCCTCGTGGGGTGAGGTTGCGGCCGTGGTGCTTTCTTATACTCCCGCCGGATTCCGAGTGTCAAGACGGGCCGCGCCGCGAAGGAGGTGCGCGGCCGTCGCCTTGAAATGCGCGACCACCGAGGCTCCGTCGCGAAGGCCCAGCTCGTCTACGGAGCGCTGCGTCACGAGAGCTACGAGCGGAAATCCGCAGTCCACAATGACGCGTACATACGGACCGGATGCCGTGACGCGTAGCACGCGGCCTGCCAGATGGTTCCGGGCGCTGGAGCTGCCGGCCTCCGGGTGGCCGGCCGAGAGCGTGACATCCTCGGGGCGGAGACAGAGCCGAACGATCTCGCCGGGCACCGCGGGATCGGCCACTTCCACGCTTCGCCCGCCCGCGTCCAGCACCGTCACGCCCCCGTCGCGCCGGAGGACGCGACAATCGAGGATGGTCTCGATGCCCACGAAGCGCGCGATCTCCTCGGAGGCGGGAGCGCGGAAGATCTGGGCGGTGTCCTCGAGCTGGACGAGGCGACCGGCGATCATCACGCCCACGCGATCGCCCAGCGTCATGGCTTCCGCGCGGTCGTGGGTGACGAGCACGGTGCTCACGCGATCCTCGCGGAGGATGCGGGCGAGATCGCCGATGAGCAGCTCGCGCGAGGGCTGATCGAGCGCGGAGAACGGCTCGTCGAGGAGCAGGAGCTCCGGCTCGAGCACGAGGGCGCGGGCGAGGGCCACCCGCTGCGCTTCGCCACCCGACAGCGTGCGCGCCGAGCGATCGGCGAGGCCGGCGATGGCGAGGCGGGCGAGCCAGCGCGCGGACTGCCGCTCGACGCGCTCGCCCGGCACGCCACGAAAGCGCAGGCCCAGGGCGACGTTCGTTTTGACGGTCGCGTCGGCGAGGAGCGGCTCCTGGAACACGCTGGCCATGCGGCGCCGGACACTCAGGCTTTGCGCGGCGGCGACGCTCTCGCCCTGGAAGCGCACGGTGCCCGCGTCCGGCGCCTGGAGCAGGCCCATCACGCGCAGGAGGGTGGACTTCCCCGCTCCGTTGGGCCCGATCAGGGTGAGGACCTCGCCGGGTCTCACCGCGAGGTGCGGCACGTCGAGGACCACGCCCCCGTGGTGGGCGACACGAATGCCCGCGAGCTCGGCCACGGGGGTCATCGGCGCTCCTCGTCGCTCGTCAACGATCCGGGCAAGACCTGGATGGCGCCACGGTGCATGGAGAGCTGCCAGCGCCGGTCCCGCGCGATCTCGAGTATCTCGTAGACGAGCCGCGGTACCTCGACCTCGAGGTCGTAGTCACCCTGCGCGGGCCGGCCGGGGGCATCGAGCCGGATATAGAGAGTGAAGGTCGTGCCGAAGTCCGCCTCGCGCACGATCTCGCCGGAGAGCAGGTTCATGTGATGCACGGGATCCGTCACCCCACGGTCCTTGCGGATCAGCCGCACGTACTCCGGGCGGATGAAGAACGCGAGGGAACTATCGGGCTCCGGGAGATACGAGCGAACGGGCGAGTTGACCGCCTCCAGCAGCTGCCCGCGCCAGCGGAGCTGGATGCGGTCCGGAGAGGCCTTGACCACCGTGCCCCGGAGGATATTGCGGATACCGAGAATTCCCGCCACGCGCTCCGAGGCGGGCCGCCACAAGAGCTCGCTGCGCGGCGCAGCCTGGATCACCTGGCCCAACTCGTACACCACGATCTGGTCTCCCAGCCGGTACGCCTCCTGGATATCGTGGGTGACGAGGACGGCCGCCACGTGCCAGTCGGAGAGGATGGCCGCCAGCTCCTCACGCAGGGACTGGCGCAACCCCACGTCGAGCGCGGAGAGCGGCTCGTCGAGGAGCAGGAAGGCGGGATCGGGCGCGAGGGCACGGCCGAGGGCGACCCGCTGCCGCTGCCCTCCCGAGATCTCGTGAGGCCGCCGATGCTCGAGGCCGCCCAGGCCCACGCGCTCGATCACTTCGGCCACCCGGCGATGCACCTCGGCGCGCGGTCGCCCCCGCAGACCGAAGCCGATATTGGCGGCCACGGTGAGATGCGGAAAGAGCGCGTAGCCCTGGAACACGTAGCCCAGGCCGCGCCGCTGCGGCGCCACGTTGATTCCCGCCGTCGTGTCGAAGAGCACGCGGTCACCCACCACGACGCGGCCCATGTCCGGCTCGAGCAGCCCGGACAGGCACTGGAGGGTGAGGGTCTTGCCCGCCCCCGAGGGTCCGAAGAGCACCGCGACACCGTCACCCGCCGACCACTCGACATCCAGGGTGAAGCCGGGCATTCGCTTGACGAGGCGGACTTCGAGACGCTGGCTCACCACGGGCGCGCTCCGAGACGAGCCGACGCCACCACCACCGCGCATGAGAGGAGCGTGAGCACGG
>WNFK01059405.1_pt1 | contig 13724 bp, 10 predicted proteins | sample 5400281 | NCBI WGS metagenome assembly WNFK01 (sample SAMN13153350, study PRJNA577476) | soil metagenome | isolation source: 20 cm soil on Douglas fir-dominated hillslope | place: USA:California | collected 2013-09-17
GTGATCTTCTGGAGGAAGCGCGCGCGAATGATGCAGCCGCCACGCCAGATGGCGGCGATGGTGCCGAAGTCGAGCGCCCAGTGGTATTCCTTCTGCGCTTCCGCCATGAGCTGGAAGCCCTGAGCATACGCGCAAATCTTCGAAGAATAGAGCGCGCGGCGCACCGCCTCGACCAGCTTGGGTTTTGAGCCACGGTACGCCGTCGGCGGCCCCTTGAGCATCTTGGCGGCCGCGACGCGCTCCTCCTTCAACGCCGAGAGACAGCGCGCGAACACCGCCTCGGCGATGGCGTTGGCGGGGATGCCCATATCGAGCGCGTTCACGCTCGTCCACTTGCCCGTACCCTTCTGGCCTGCGGCGTCGAGCACCGCGTCCACGAAGAAACGCGTCGGCCGGGCAGGGTCGCGCTGCTTGAGAATGTCGGCGGTGATCTCGATCAGATACGACCCCAGCTCCTTCCGATTCCACTCGGCAAAGACCTCGGAGAGCCGATCGGGCCTCATGCCGCCGAGCGCGGTGAGCAGGTGATAGGCCTCCGAGATGAGCTGCATGTCGATGTACTCGATCCCGTTGTGGACCATCTTCACGTAGTGGCCCGCGCCGTTGGGGCCGATGTACGCGGTGCAGGGCTCCCCGCCGGTCACGGGTTTGCCGGGCGCCCAGTCTTCCAGCGGCTTGCCCGTCTTGGAATCCACCTTGGCGGCGATGGCCTCCCAGATCGGACGCAGGTGCTCCCACGAGGCCGGATGCCCGCCCGGCATGAGCGAGGGCCCGAAGCGCGCGCCCACTTCGCCGCCGCTCACGCCAGAGCCGAAGAAGCGGCAGCGGTCGGCATACTGCTTCTCCCGGCGGATGGTGTCGGTCCAGAGACTATTGCCGCAGTCCACCACGATGTCGTCGGGCTCGACGCCCGCGCCGAGGAGCTGTTCCACGACGGCGTCCACCGGCGGCCCCGCCTTCACCAGGATGAGAATCTTGCGCGGCTTCTTGAGCGCGGCGACGAAGTCGGGCAACGCGGCAGCCCCCACGAGTCCGCCCGGCGTATCCCCGTGCCCAGCCACGAACTTCTCCATTACCGCGGTCGTTCGGTTGTAGACGGCCACGCGGTAGCCGTGGTCGGCGATGTTCAGCGCGAGGTTCTCGCCCATCACGGCGAGCCCGATCAGTCCGACATCAGCGCTGGCGCGGGCGGCTGTCGTCATGCCCCACACTCTACCCCAACCCTCTCTCCTGGGGAGACGTCAGAGAGTCACGCGGGCGGCCTCGACGCAGCGATCATGAATCGTTACGACGGTTTCTCGCGGCGAGGCCGCTACTTTCCCGCATTTTCCCGCTCAGTCGGCAGTAAGCACAAGATGTGGGTTGACAGGCCCGGACACCCACGATAGGCTGCGGACATCATTCACACCGGCTCGGACACCGCTACCGCATCAAGCAGTGGCATCAGCCACGATCGCACTCCGCCCGCCTCCCCATCTGCCGTACCGCCCATCCCGGCGGACGCCCTGCTGCTGGAGCTGCGAAGCTCGCGCACCGATCTCGCTCGCCTGGTCGAGGCGGTGTCCCGCGATCAGTTTACGCAGCTCGTGGTACCCCAGCAGAGCGTGGATGCCTGGGAACGGCGTGAGCCGGAGGCCTGGCGGAAGGTCAGCGGCTGGTTGGCCGAGCGGGGAGTCCCGATCCACCGGGTCTAGCGGGGACGCTCGTCCCCGAATCGCAGCCGCACAACTCCTGACTCGCCGCGCGCTTCAGCGTTTGGGTCAGGGATGCATCCGGGCGCCCTTGGTAATCTTGTCCACGACCTTCTTGTCCTCGCGGAGCGCGAGACCGACCACGCTCATCTCCTCGGGACGGCACCGTTTCACGGTTTCCCGATTGGCCGCGTCGTGGCCGGTCTTGAACATGTCCTCGATGTACAGAGACAGTCGAACCCGCCGCTCCATGGCGCGCCGGTAGATCGCACCCACGGTGTCCGCATCGGCGCTGAGCACGATCATCGGCTGGATGGCGAGCGGGTTGTAGGTGTTGCCGGCCGCGTCCTCGTAGGGCGCTCCGAGCAGCCCTTCGGTCGCACCGATGATCCCGCTCGTGAGAAATGCGGTGACGTTGAGCTTCTGCCATACCGCCAGGTCGTCGCGAAGGACGATCGCGATCTTCGTATCGAACATCGTGCCCTTCCTTCCTTGGATATATCCGAACGGACTCGGGCCCTTGGCTGGAGCGTTTCAGAGCTGGCGGGGAAGATTGGTCGGGGTGAGAGGATTTGAACCTCCGACTCCCTGCTCCCAAAGCAGGTGCGCTACCGGGCTGCGCCACCCCCCGAACTTATCGGTGATCCTATCATTTTCCCGCCTTCACCGCGTCTTGCTGTAAGCAGGTGCTCATATGCAACGCTCCCGGTTGACCAGAAACATTCGCTGGTTATCTGCCTTGCCCCCTGCGTCCGGGACGGGCGGAATATCCTTGGGCATCCCGCACTGGCCTTCTGAAACCGTCAGCGTGGCGTCAGCGACCCAGGTCACGAAAACAATTGCGGCCACAGATAAAGGCGCTCGACGACATCCCGGCGGCTCCGCTCGGGCGCGTGGAGCAGCACACGGGCCGTGCCATGCTCCCCGAGCCGGTGGGCTCAGGAGAGCGGCTCAGCCGTCGGGCGCCGCGCGCTCGGCGATCTCGTGAATTACCGGAACGCGCTCGAACCCGGCCCGCAGCTCCGGGTGGCGCAGGGATGTCCTCACGCGGTCGACAACGTCCTGCGCCGCCCGATAGGCCAGCCGCGCGCCGGCGGCGTCGCCCCGCGCCGCGAGGAGGCGGCCCCGCGCGGCGTGATTGAGCCACTGCTCGCGCGGCTCCCCGATCTCGAGGGCCAGGGCGAGGGCGCGGCGCAACGCGTCCTCGGCCTCGTCGAGCTTCCCCCGCCGGAGGGCGGCGTCGCCCTTGACGCGCCAGGCGCGGATCTCGTATTTGCGCGACCGCGTGGGCACCGCGATCTCCAGGGCCTGGTTCGCATGGCGCTCCGCCCGCGCGGCGTCGCCCCGGGCCAGCGCCAGCTCGCCGAGGTTGACCCAGCAGTGGGTCGAGTAGCGCCACGTCATCCAGCGCGACTCGGGCGGGTGCTGCACGATGTGCACGGCCTCGTCGAGGACGTCGGCGGCGAGGGCGAGATCCCCGCGGCTGAGGAAGCCATCGGCCTGGTCGACCAGGTTGAAGGCCACGCGCTCGAATCCGGTGGCGTGGCTGCTCCGGCGAGCGATCTCCAGCCCCCGCGTGCTGAACGCCAGCCCGGCGTCGAACGCGCCGCACTGCATGTACAGCATGCCCAGGGTATTGAGGAGGCGATTGATCTCGACCTCGTTGCCGAGCTTCTCGCTAAGCTGGAGGCCCTCCTCGAGGGCCTGGAGTCCGGCGTCGTAGTCGCCCAGACCCGTCCGCGCCACCCCCTGGGTGAACAGGCTTCGAGTCAGGACGGGCAGGAACTGCGGATGCTCGCGCCCGGCCTGGATGCCCTCGCTGCTGAGGGCGAGCGCCTCCTCGTATCGCCCGTGCCAGTTCCTGAGGAAGCCCAGAAAGCCCAGGGTGCCGTGATACGCGACGTCGCGCGTTGACCGGGCGATGGCGCGTCCGCGCTGGAGCTCCGCTTCGGCGCGCTCGTGCTCCCCCGTGAGGGCGTGCACCATGCCGGTCACGAGCAGGCCGCCGGAGAGCCCGGCCTCGGCCCCCGCCGTCGCCCCCAGGTCTACGGCCCGGCCGGCGCGCTCGAGCCCTCCGGGGAAATCCTCCATCCATACCGTCGCCCATGCGCCCTGGACGAGGGCTTCCGCCTCGACCGCGCGATTGCCCGCCTCGCGCGCCAGGCTCAGGAGATCGTCCGCCGCGCGCTGCGCCTCCGCATAGTCGCCCACCGAGTACAGAAGGTTCGCCCGGGTGCGACGGATAGCCAGCTGCTCACCGACTGGAATCTGAGCCCCGAGCTGGTCGGCCGCCGCTTGCGCCTGCCCGTAGAGCGCGAGCGCGTCTCGCAGCGCGTGGGCCTTGATCGCTTCCTTGCCGGCGGCGAGGAGCTGGGCCACCGCCTTGTCCCAGATCTCGGCTCTCGAGAAGTGATGGGCAAGGATCGCGTGATGCTCGGCGATCCGATCGGCGTGCAGCTCCTCGATGGCGCGACCGATGCGGTGGTGCAGCTCCTTCCGGCGCTCCCGCAGCAGCGAGTGGTACGCCACGTCCTGGGTCAAGGCGTGCCGGAACGCGTAGGCCGGCTCGGGCACGCGCTGCGTCTCGCGGATCAGCTCGATGGCCTTGAGGTCGCGCAGGGCCCCGTCGAGTGGCTCTCCCGTGGCCGCGAGCCGGTCGAGCAAGCCGCGCGGGAACTCCCGGCCGATGACCGACGCGAGCTGGAGGGTGCGCTTGGGCACCTCCTCCAGCCGGTCGATGCGGGCCATGATCACGTCCTGGATCGTGCTCGGGACGATGACGGTATCGAGGCGAGCCGCCATCACGTAGCCGTCTACCGTCGCGCGAATCGCGCCAGACTCCCGGAGCGATCTGACGACCTCTTCGACGTAGAACGGATTCCCCTCGCCCGCGCGAGCCAGGAGCTCGACGATCTCCGCGGGCAGCCGGGGCGTGGCCAGCACTCCCTCGGCGATCCGCGCGGCATCCTGAGCGGAGAGGGCCGCCGGCGCGATCCGCACGTGATACGTCCGCTCGCCGAACGGATGGCGGTACCCCGTCCGGTAGGTGAAGACGAGGAGCACGGGCAGGGCGGCCACCGCGTCCGCCAGGACGACGAGCAGCTCCTCGGAGGCGTTGTCGATCCAGTGCAGGTCCTCGATGACGATGACCTGGGGACGAAGTCGCGCGCCGCCACCGATGAGCCGGGCGACCGCCTCCACGATCTCCCCCCGGCGGAGCTGGGGATTCATCCTCGACACGGCGGGATCGCCCGGGTCCACGCCGAGGAGCGACCGGAGATACGGAATGGTCGGCCGGAGCTCCTCGCCCAGGCACGAGACCGCGGCCTCGATCCGGTCGATGATCGCGGCGTCCAGATCCGACTCGCCGATCTCGAAGTGCCGCCTGAGGAGATCGATCAATGGATGGAACGGGATGGCGTGTCCGAAGGACAGGCAGCGTCCCTCGAGCCACGTGGCCCGGTCACCCACGCGCTGGTGGAACTCGTGGAGCAGACGGGACTTCCCGATCCCGGCCTCGCCGACGACGAAGACGGTGTGCGCCTGGCCCGCTACCGAGCGCGCGAAGGCATCCTGCAGGAGGTCGAGCTCGCGCTCCCGCCCGACGAGCGGGGTCAGGCCCCGGTCCGTGTCGAGCTCGAACCGCGTGCGCGCCAGGTGAGCCGACACCACGTCCCAGGCGGGCATCGCCTCGGCCTTGCCCTTGAGCGCGAGCGCGCCGAGGGATTCCATCTCGAAGTAGCCCGCGACGAGGCGATGCGTCGCCTCCGAGGCCACCACGTGGCCGGGGCCGGCCGCCTGCTGCATCCGGGCCGCGACGTTGGTCGTGTCGCCCACCGCGGTGTAGTCCATGCGCAGGTCGTCGCCGATGCTGCCGACGACGACGAGGCCCGTGTTGAGGCCCTGGCGGACGCGAAACGTGATCCCGTGAGTCGCCCGGAGCTCGTCCTGATAGGCATCGAGCGCCTGCCGGATGCCGAGCGCCGCGTGCACGGCCCGCCGGGCGTGGTCCTCGTGCGCCACCGGAGCGCCGAACAGCGCCATGATCCCGTCACCCAGGAACTGGTTGACCGTCCCCTCGTAGCGATGCACCTCGGCGAGCATCAACTCGAACGCTCGCCTCATGAATCCGTGGATGTCCTCGGGATCGAGCCGCTCCGAGATGGCGGTGAAGCCGGACACGTCAACGAAGAGGACGGTCACCTGCTTCCGCTCGCCTTCGAGGCTGGCCTTGGAAGTCAGGATCTTCTCGGCGAGGTGGCGGGGCGTGTAGGCGTCGGGTGAGGCGAACTTCGGTGGTGCCTCGCGCGGTGGCGCGCGCAGCGCAGCACCACATCCACCGCAGAACTGGTCGGTCGGGTCGTTGGCGAACCCGCACGCGGCGCACGCTACCGCCAGCGGGCCCCCGCACTTGGTGCAGAAACGCCGACCTTCGCGGTTCTCGGTCTGACAGGCCGAACATTGCATGGCGGGATCATATCCTCATGAGCGAAGCCGCCGCAGGACTTCCGACCCGGAGGGGTCGCGGTGCCGCTCAACCCGCCCAGCGCTGGAGTAGCTCGCGCGCCTGGGCCATCGCGCGGCCGCGGTGGCTCACCGCGTGCTTGGCCGCCGCCGGGATCTCCGCGAAGGTGGCCTCGAGCGGGGGGTAGTAGAAGAGCGGGTCGTAGCCGAAGCCGCCGGCGCCCCGCGGCGCCTCCAGTAGAACCCCCTCGACCGTTCCCTCCATGGTGGCCTCGCGGCCATCGGGCGCGGTCACCGCGATCACCGCGCGGTAGCGGGCCGTGCGCCGGGCCGCCGGAACACCCGCGAGCTCCCGCAGCATGAGGGCGTTGCGCTCGGGATCGGTCAGCCCCTCGCCGCCGTAGCGGGCCGAGAGCACCCCCGGCCGCCCGTCGAAGGCGTCCACCTCGATGCCCGAGTCGTCGGCCAGCGCCAGGAGTCCAGTCGCCACAGTGACCGCGCGGGCCTTGCCCAGCGCGTTCTCGCTGTACGAGGTTTCGCCCTCGGGGGGCAGGACCACGCCCGGGAACTCGGCGAGGTCCTGGATGCAATAGGGCAGGTCCGCCAGGAGGGCGGCCATCTCCCGGCCCTTGGCCCGGTTGGCCGTGGCCAGGACCAGCCGTCGGTCAGAGGGTGAAGGTCTTGTCGCCACGCGCCTCGAGGGCGCGGCGCTGCAGGCCGACCAGCCGGGCGATGCCGTCGCCGGCCAGGGCCAGTAGCTCGTCGAGGCGCGCCTTGGAGAACGGCGTCTGCTCGGCCGTGCCCTGCACCTCCACGAAGGCCCCCGCGCCGGTCATCACCACGTTCATGTCCACCTCGGCGGTGGAGTCCTCGACGTAGTTGAGATCCAGCACCGGCCGGTTCCCCACCATGCCCACGCTGATCGCGGCGACGCAGTCGCGGATCGGCGAGCCGGCCAGGGTCCCCGCCTTCACGAGGCTGCCGATGGCGTCGCCCAGCGCCACGAAGGCGCCGGTGATCGCGGCGGTGCGGGTGCCGCCGTCAGCCTGGATCACGTCGCAGTCGAGCCACACCGTGCGCTCGCCGAGCTTGGCCATCTCGACCACCGAGCGCAGGGACCGGCCGACCAGCCGCTGGATCTCCTGCGAGCGGCCGCTCGGGCCGCTCCGCTCGCGCGACATCCGGGTATTGGTGGAGCGCGGGAGCATCCCATACTCCGCGGTGACCCACCCCTTCCCCTGCCCCTTGAGGAAGGCCGGCACCTTCTCCTCGAGCGAGGCGGTGCAGAGCACCTTGGTGTCGCCGAACTCGACGAGGACGGAGCCCTCGGGGTGTCGCAGATAGTCCCGCGTGATCGTGACCGGCCGGAGCTGATCCGGTCGCCGGCCGTCGTGGCGCAGGTGGATGGTCATCGGGTCGGCCCGCCCTTGGCCGGCTGGCTCTGCGCGGTGCGCAGGCGCTGATCGTAGCGGCGCTTGTACTCGGCGAGCCCCGAGTAGATCGCGCGCGCGATCGCCTCGCGGTGTTCCGGCGTGGCCAGCTTCCGCTCCTCCTTGCGATTGGTGAGAAAGCCGATCTCGATGAGGATGGCCGGCATGGCCGCGCCGCCCAGCACGTAGAACCCGGCCTGCTTGACCCCCCGGTTGACCAGGTTGAGCGATTTGCTCATCGAGTCCAGCACCGTCTCGGCCATGAAGCTCGACTCCTCCTGGAACTCGGACTGGGCCAGGTCCCAGAGAATACTCTTGAGCACGTCGCCCCGCTGGCGCGAGGCCGGGCTCTCGAGCTGGACCACTCCGTTCTCGATCGCCGCCACCTGCCGCGCGCCGCTGTCGGAGGCCTCGGAGGAGAGGAAGTAGGTCTCGACGCCCTCCGACACCGACTGCGGATGCGCGTTGGCGTGGATGGACACGAAGAGGTCGGCGCGCTGCTTGTTGGCGAAGTTGGTGCGGTCGCGCAGCGGGACGAACACGTCGCTGTCCCGGCTCATCACCACCTTCACCCCGAGCCCCGCCTCCAGCTTCTTGGCCACCCGGCGCGTCACGTCCAGCACCACTTCCTTCTCCTGCACCCCGGTCGGGCCGACCGCTCCCGCGTCGTGGCCGCCGTGGCCGGCGTCCATCACGATCAGGCGGAGCGGCTGCATCGCGGTGCGCCCCGGCTCGCCGGCGCCGCCGCTCTCCTTGGGCCGGTGGATGTCGAGCACGAGCCGGTATGGGTCCTGCAGCACGGTGTGCTTCACTTCCCCCGCGGTGCCCTGGAGCACAACGCGCAGCACCGCGACGTCGCCCACCGGCTCGAGGCGGACCTCCTGCACCAGCCCGTCGTTGATCTCCTCGACGCGGGCGCGCGCCAGGGACAGGCCGGGCAGCCGCACCCGCACCTCCTCGTCGCTGGTGACCACCGCGTAGGCGAGCCGCCCCCCGGTCTCGATGACGATGCGCGTGAAGGAGGGATAGGAGCGATAGCGCAGCTCCTCCAGCGGCACCGCGGCTTGCACCGTCTTGGCCGCGGGCTTCCGCGGCTCGGTCGGCAAGGCGAGCGAGACCCCCGGCGCCAGCCGCGGGAGACCCTTGCCCAGGAAATCACGGGAGACCAGCCACTCCCGCCCGCTCACCCGCGGGGGTAGGTCGAGCTCGATGGCCTGGCCGTGCACGGTGGCGCGCGTCTGATCACGCGTGAACTCGGCCACGCGCTGGCCCACGGTCAGAGAGGCGCTGCCGTCGTCCATGACCGTGATGGTCAGGAGGCCGCGGCTGGCGCCGCGCTCGCGCACCTCCAGAGACTCCGGGCGGGCGGCCGGGGCCGAGCCGACGAGGCAGACCAGCAGCACCAGGACCAGCCAGACGGGCCTCGTGAGTCGTCGCGTCATGATCGAAGGGGGCAGAGCGAAGTCATTCTAGCAACGGAGCGAGGGGACGGCGAAGCATCAATTTGTGGTAGGCTTCGCCTCCGGCATGGGTGAGTTCGGCGTCGGGCAGTCCATCAAGCGCTTCGAGGACGTTCGCCTCCTTCGGGGCGAGGGGCGCTTTCACGCCGACGTCAACCTGCCCGGCCAGGTCCACGCGGTACTGGTGCGCTCCCCGCACGCCCACGCGCGCATCCGCGCGATCGACACCGCGCCCGCCCTCCAGGCCCCGGGCGTGCTCGCCGTCTACACCGGCGCCGACGTGGCGCGCGACGGCCTCGGCACCATGAAGATGACGCTCAAGCGCGCGCGGCCCGACGGCTCTCCGATGTTCGCGCCGCCGCACCGCGGTCTCGCCCTCGACCGCGCGCGTCACGTGGGTGACGCGGTGGCGATGGTGGTGGCGGCGACCCGGGCGCAGGCCGAGGACGCGGCCGATCTCGTGCGGGTGGACTACGAGCCGCTCCCCTCGGTGACCGATACCGCGGCGGCCGCCGAGCCCGGAGCCCCCGTGGTCTGGGACGAGTGCCCGGACAACATCTCCAATCTCTACCCCGCGGGCGACGCGGCGGCCACCGAGGCGGCGTTCGCGCGCGCCCACCGCGTGGTCCGGCGCCGCTACGTGATCACCCGCGTGCACGCGCAGTTCATGGAAGCGCGCGGGGCGCTCGGGGTCTGGGACCCGGGCGAGGAACGCTACACGCTCTACGCCGACGTGCAGTACCCGCACCGCGTGCGCAACGCGCTCGCTACCAACATCTTCAAGATCCCGGAGCACCAGATCCGGGTCATCGCGGGCGACGTGGGGGGCGCCTTCGGGACCAAGGGCTGGCAGTACGTCGAGCACCGGCTGGTGCTGTGGGCGGCGCGCAAGCTCGGCCGGCCGGTGAAGTGGCTCTGCGAGCGGCGGGAGGCGATCCCCGCCGACGAGCACGCGCGCGACAACGTGACCGACGCGGAGCTGGCGCTCGATGCCCAGGGGCGCTTCCTCGCCCTGCGCGTGCGCACCTTCGCCAACGTGGGCGCCTACGTCTCGTCCGACCGCAACCTGCTCGCCACCTTCAGTAACGTGGCGACCCTCGTCGGTGTCTACACGTTTCCCGCCGCCCACGTCGAGGTCCGCTGCATGCTGACCAACACCAACTCCACCGCGCCCTACCGCGGGGCGGGCCGGCCCGAGGCCACCTACGTCATCGAGCGGCTCATCGACGACGCGGCCCGCGAGCTCGGGCTGGATCGCCTCGTCCTGCGGCGGGCGAACCTGATCCCGGCCGCCGCGATGCCGTACAAGACCGCGCTCGGCGTCACCTACGACTGCGGGGAGTTCGAGAAGTCCATGGACGCCGCGCTCCGGCTCGCGGACGTCGCCGGCTTCCCGGCGCGGCGCGAGGCGTCGAAGGCGCGGGGCCGGCTGCGCGGGCTGGCGGTGGTCAACGCCATCGAGCAGGCGGCGGGTCCGCAGCCGGAGTTCGCGGAGATCCGCTTCTCGCCGAGCGGCAGCGCCACCGTCTTCATGGGCACCAAGAACCAGGGCCAGGGCCACGAGACCACCTTCATACCGACCGGGTGGGCTTCGGCATGGGCTCGATGGGCTCACGCTCCACGGTGATCGGGGGCACCGCGCTGTGGATGGCCGCGGACAAGGTGATCGCCAAGGGCCGCAAGATCGCGGCGCGGCTGCTGGAGGCCGCCGAGGCCGACATCGGCTTCGGCGACGGGAAGTTCTCGGTGGTGGGCACGGACCGGATGCTTTCCTTGAAGGAGGTGGCCCGCGCCGCCTTCCAGCCCGCGCAGCTCCCGCCCGGCGTCGAGCCCGGCTTCTACGAGACGGGCACCTTCTCGCCCAAGCAGGCCACGTGGCCCAACGGCTGCCACGTCTGCGAGGTGGAGGTGGACCCGGAGACCGGTGACGTGACCCTCGCGCGCTACGGGATCGCCGACGACGTGGGCACCGTCATCAATCCGCTGACGCTGAAGGGCCAGATCCACGGCGGGGTCGCCCAGGGCGTGGGCCAGGCGCTCATGGAGCAGGTCGTCTACGAGCCCGGCTCCGGCCAGCTCCTGACCGCATCGTTCATGGAGTACGCGATGCCGCGCGCCGATACCTTCTGCGACATGGTCATCGAGAGCCACCCGGTGCCCACCAAGCTCAACCCGCTCGGCGCCAAGGGCGCGGGCGAGGCGGGCACCCCGCGAGCAGCGATCGGGTGTGGGAGGCGATCCGGCGAGCCAACGGGGCGCGCCCGACCTAGAAGCGGTAGCGGATCCCCACCTCGAGCACGTTGGAGCCGCTGTGGGAGAAGAGGCCGAAGATCCCCGAGCGGTGATGGACGCGCGCCACCAGGCTCCAGGGCGAGTTCGGTAGCCCCACCGCAGCCTCGATCAGGAGATAGTGCAGCAGGGTCGCGGCGTCGCTGTTGTTCGGGTCGCGCTTCTCGAGCACCGGCACCTCGCTCGTCACCGAGAGGCCCCCGCCGATCGCCACCGAGGTGTCGAGGTAGCGGTTCCACGGGAACGTGATCCAGCGCGCGTTGATCGAGCCGGCGAACTCGATGTGCTTCTGCTCGCCGAAGTGCTGCAACATCTGGCCCTCGACCTCCCAGCGAATGTGCGGCCCCCAGTCGATGAACTGATAAGCCAGCGAGAGCCCGGCCACGTAGGAATCCTTGAAGTTGAGCTCGGCCCCGAGCTCGAGGAGCTTGCTCCCGGAGTACTGCCCACCCAGCAGGGTCACCGCCCAGTCCCGCTCCGCGGCCGCGGGGGCGGCCGGGGCCTGCGCGGTCAGCGCGAGCACCGCGGCCACCAGGAGTCTCGCGGGCATCAGCGGGGCGCCAGGCCAAGCATGAAGAGGTCGGTGATCGTGTGCGCGAGCCGCTCCGCGTCCGGGGCGGTGGCCGCGTGCGCCTTCAGCTTGCCGTCCACGAGCAGCGCGGCGAGGCCGTGGACCATGGACCAAGCCGCCACCGCGAGCTCGCGCGGGTCGCCGCCCCGCACCTGGCCGGCCGCCTGGCACTCCTCGATCGCCTGCACGAGCAGGGTGAACGTGCGATCGCCCGCCGCCGCGAGCGCGGGATGCTCCGCCTTGTCCGGCACCTCGGAGCCGAACATCACGCGCAGGTACGAGGGGTGCGCCAGGGCGAAGCGCACGTAGCCGATGCCGAGCGCCCGGAAGCGCTCCACCGGCTCCACCTCTCGCGACCAGATCTCCATCATTCCCTTGGCCATCTCCTCGAAGCCGCGCTCCGCCACCGCGGCGAGCAGGGCCTCGCGATCCGCGAAGTGCCAGTAGGGCGCGGCCTCCGACACCCGCGCGCGCCGGGCCACCTCCCGCAGGCTGAAGCCCTGCGGGCCCTTGCGCGCGATCAGGGCCACCGCCGCGTCCACCAGCGTGTCGCGCAGGCTCCGGCCGGCCGCGCCGGACCTGGCGCGGCGGGGCGACGGCTTCCCGCGGCGGCGCTTGACAGGCATCACTTAACAGCGTTAACGTACGACGAGACGTCGACGGCGGGAGGGTACCATGATCCGACAACGAGTGCTCCGGGGAACGCTCCTCGGCGCGGCCCTGGTCATCGCCGCGGCCGCCGCGGGCTGCGGCCGGCTCGCGGTGTGGACGGCGCCGGCCAAGACGCCGACCGCGACGCGGACCGCGGCGGCGGTGGAGGCGGACAAGCTCTTCTGGAAGACCCTCCACGCCGGCGAGTACGATCGCATCCCGGACGCGCTGACCGCGCTCAAGGCCGCCTACCTCGAGAACCCGCGCGACGCGGTCACCGCCGCCCACGTCGGCTGGCTGCACATCTGGCGGCTCGGTGAGCGGGCCCGGCAGACCGCCCTCCGCCCCGACATCACGGACGACGCGGTGCTCGGACGCAAGTACTTCGAGGAGGCGGTGCGGCTCGATCCGGGCGAGGCGCGGTACCTGGGCTTCTACGCCGGGCTCCTGATGGCCGAGGGCACCATCCACAAGGACGAGAAGATGGTCCGGCAGGGCTTCTACGCGATGAAGGACGCGGTCCGCGCGTGGCCGGAGTTCAACTACTTCACGGCCGGCTACACCGCCTCCGGCCTCCCCGTCGACTCCGCGCGCTACCGGGAAGGGATCGAGCAGCAGTGGTTGAATCTCGACGTGTGCACGGGGGAGAAGGTCGATCGCGCGAACCCGGACTACGCGAAGTACATGCCGCTCGAGACGAAGGAAGGCCCGCGGCGCGTGTGCTGGAACTCCTGGATCGCCCCCCACAACTTCGAAGGGTTCTTCCTCAACTTCGGCGACATGCTGGTGAAGGCGGGCCAGCCGGACCTCGCGGTGACGATGTACCGCAATGCCCAGCACGCGCGGGAGTACGCGGCCTGGCCCTACAAGGCCGTGCTGGAGGCGCGCATCCGCGACGCCGCGAAGAACGTGGAGGCGTTCCGGAGAACCGAGCCCGGCCCGGACGCGGCCACGCTCATGATCCGCTCGACCTTCGCCTGCATGGGCTGCCATCGGGAGTGACCCGCTGAGTGAAACGGGACCGCCCGCCGGGCCTCGTGTCGGCCCGGCGGGCGGCTTGCTGCTGAATTGGTGGAGGCGGTGGGCATCGAACCCACGTCCGGAAACCCTCGGCAACAGGCATCTACATCATTAGCCGGTTATCTCGTGCGTCTCGCCTCTCGGCCCC
>WNFK01228300.1_pt1 | contig 13720 bp, 12 predicted proteins | sample 5400281 | NCBI WGS metagenome assembly WNFK01 (sample SAMN13153350, study PRJNA577476) | soil metagenome | isolation source: 20 cm soil on Douglas fir-dominated hillslope | place: USA:California | collected 2013-09-17
AGAAGGTATGCGCACTCAGATGACTGCGATTGCGGTGAGCACTGTATTGGTTCTTGGTCCCTTCAACACGAGCTGCGGCAAAGCCGAGCCGCCTGCAAGAAAAGCCTCCGCTAAAACAAGTCAGGCAGAGACGCCACCGATCCAAGTCAAAGTGACGAGGCTCGCGGTCGCTCCCGGACGCATTGAATACCACTATAACTTGGTCAATGGGAGCGCATTCCCGGTAACAACGCTGCTGGTTGGCTATGACGAACACTACGGCCGACCGATGCTTAGTGCCGAGCCGATAGGCTGGGATGGCGATACGGTTCCATCGGGCAGCTTCCAGGCCCCTCCTGGATGGAACTTCGCTCCCGCGCCCATGCAAGAGGACACCCTGATGGCGATCAAGTGGGTTGTCTCCCAACACGGCAGTACGATACTTGGCGGAACCTCGGCCGAGGGTTTCGCTGTCGTCCTGCCTCGAGATGACCCGGCTTACGGGCCGGGGGGAACATGGACAGTCTATGTTATGGGCGAATCTCCCTTCTCGGGGACGATCCAATCGAGCGGTGTTACGGGCGTCCCGATCTCGAGCGTGTTCGCCAAGTCGGACCTCAAGGTGAGCCCGAATCCGGCTGGTAAATCTGTTCAGGTTCAGTTCGCCATGCCAATCGCTGGCGTCACTACGATAGATGTATTCGATGTTCAAGGACGGCGGGTGAAGAGGGTCCTTGGCAAGCCACTGACCCTAGGGGACGCTTCCGTGTCCTGGGACGGACGCGATGAATCAGGGAGGCCAATCGCGTCGGGCATCTACTTCATGAGGGTGAAGACCCCGAGCACGTTACGATTTGCTCGGTTCACGTGGCACTAGATCCCAACCTCCCCTTATAATCAATCCCGCCTCGAAGCAACCATGCTTCGGCATTTCTTGTTGATCACACGGAGGTGCTTGTGCCGAACTTTGCAGGTGCGTTGAAGGGGGAGATCACGCGGCTCGCGCGGAAAGAAGTCCGTGCCAACGTGACGCCGCTCAAGAAACTGGTCGCGGGGTTGCGCCGGCGCGTCGCACAGCAGCGGCGGCAGATCAGCGAGCTGGAGAAGGGCTTACGAAAGAACGCCGCGCGGGCGGGCGCCGCCGTCGAATCCACGGGGGGCGAAGGAACGCAGATCCGATTCTCACCCGCGTGGGTGAAGCAGCACCGGAAGAAGCTGAAGATGAGCCGCCGCGTCTATGCGAGCCTGGTCGGCGTCTCCGCGCAAACGATCTTCGGTTGGGAGACCAACCGCACACGCCCGCGGAGGAAGGCGCTGGAGACCTGGCGCAAGATCCGCGGGATGGGCGTGCGCGAGCTGAAGGCGCTCCCCGCGACCGCGAAGAAACGCGGCAAGCCGGGAAAGCGTCGCAAGCCAGCCGTCAAGAGGCGCGCCAAGAAGAAATGACCGACCTCCACGAGCTCGTCCGCCGGCAGTTCGGCCTCAACGCCGAGCGCTATGTCCAGAGCTACGACCACTCCAAGGGCGAGAGCCTGGACCGCATGGTGGAGGTCGTAAATCCGGTGTCCGGCTGGCGCGTTCTCGACATCGCCACCGGAGGAGGACACACCGCGCTGGCCTTCGCGCCGCGCGTAAAGGAAGTCATCGCTACCGACATCACGCAGGAGATGCTTTCCGCGGCCGAGAAGTTCATCACGGCGAAGGGCGTCACCAACGTATCGTTCCGCGAGGCCGACGCCTGCGATCTTCCCTTCCAGGCCGCCGAATTCGACCTCGTCACCTGTCGCGTGGCGCCGCACCACTTTCCCGACTGCGCCCAATTCGTCCGCGAGATGGCGCGCGTGCTGAAACCCGGCGGGACCGTGGCGATGATCGACAACGTGGTCCCCGAGGATCACGAAACGGACACTTACATCAACGACTTCGAGAAATTCCGCGATCCAAGCCACGTGCGCGCGCTCACGGCGAGCGAATGGCTGAAGAATTTCACGGACGCGGGATTCACCGTCGAGGCCGCCGAGATCTTCCGGAAGGCGCACGACTTCGACGCGTGGGCGGGATTGCAGACGGTGGCGGGTGAGGCGAAGGCGGAGCTGCGGCGGAGGCTCGAGCACGCGCCGCCCGGCGCGGCCGAGGCTTTGGGCCCCGAGACCCGCGACGGGAAACTGTACTTCTATCTCACCGAGATCATGATCGTGGGGAAGAAGGCCGGCTAGACCGGAGCCACTGGACGTACGCCCACAACGCGTCCAGATTGCCCGATTTCAAGAATCGCTTGTACTCCGGCATATGCAGAACCGCGCGGCGCAGGAAGAATTTCGCCGCGGGGTTCGACTCGAAGCGCTTCGTCCGGCCGTTCTCCACCCACTCGTCGAATTCGCCCCGATCCTTCACGAGATCCGGGAAGTCGCCCCCGTCCCACGACGGGATGTATCCCTTGAGCGATTTTGGATTGGACCGGCCGAACCGGCCGCCCACGCCGTGGCAGCCGAAGCACCCCAGCTCCCCGGCACGATCGTATCCCGCGCGCGGTAGCGAATCCTCGGGGGCGTAATCCCCCGAGACCGCCATCACGAACGCCACGAGATCCTCGATCTGCGCGCGTGAGAGCCGGTCTCCGAAATCGGGCATCCGGAGCGCGCCGGCCTTCCGATTCGCCTTCCACGTCTCGCTCTTCTTCTTGGTCGCGGTCACGCCGTCGCGGATCCACTCGCGCACTTCCTCTTCGTTGTGCGCGAACATCATCAGGGCTTTGAAGGAGGGAACGCTGTTCTCGGGGCGCCCGGGATTGGCGGTGCCGGCGGTCCCTTCGGGGCGGTGGAAACCGAAGCAGCCGGTGTGCTCGGCCAGGCGCCGGCCGCGCTCCACCGCGTTCAGCTTGGGGCGGAGCGCGGCGTTGTAGAACACCGCGCCCGCAGCCCCGAGCAGTACCAGTACGACGAGAAGCCGCTTCAGATCGATTCGACTTCGTTGACTTCCAAGGCCCGCGTTCCGTTCTTCATGGACGTCGAGCCCGTGATCTTCACGTTACCGCCGGCGAGTTTCTTGGCGTTGTTGAACGCGTCCGGGTTGTCATGATTCATCGTGAGGACGTACAGGATGCCCTTGGTCGTCAGGAGTCCCATGGGGCCTCCGTTGGCGATGCACGTCGCGGCGCACTCCTTGTGGGCCGCGCCCTTGGCGCCGTGGCCCAGATAGCAGCTCAGATCCACGATCTCGCCGGACACGGCCTGCTTGGCAGCCGCGGCGGTGTGATGCTCGGCGGCGTGACCGGCCGCGTGCTGATCCGCAGCCATCGCCACTGCTCCGAAGACGAAGAGCGCCATGCTGAGGACCAGACACGCTCCGAGGACTCGTTTCATGTGTACGGCTCCTTCCGTGATGGGGTTACGTCCGATGGAGATAGGCTTCCGTGACTATACATGTTCCGAGGACCTCCCGGGTTCCCCGGCTACGGTGACTACGGCCGGCCCCTCGGGTTGTGACGGAGCGGCCGCCGGTTTCCCGAGCGACAGATTTATCTCCTCGTCCGACAGCACCTGGCGCCGGTTCAAGATCTGGGACGAATCGTGCTCCGCGAAGAGATGGGTCAGATGGTCGATCCCGACTTCGATCTGCTTTCTCAAGCCCACCATCTTGATCAGGTAGGCGCCAGCCCACAGGAGCCAGGCCAGCTTCCCTGAAAGCGGAATCCCGAACAGCTCCAGCACGGAGCTGTGCTTTCCGAGCGAGATGATGTAGCCCGCGGTCTTGTGCTGGAACGGCGGCAGCGTCTTGCCCTTCACGCGCGCGATGAGCGCCTCGCCGACATACGCCCCCATGGCGATCCCGGTTTGCGAGAGTTGCGGCTGATACCTCCCATCGGGCATGCGGGAGGCCGAGCAATCGCCCAGCACGTAGACGTCTTCGATCGGCTTCCCCGAGGGATCCAGCGCGCGCAGATAGGGATCCACCAGGACCCGGCCGTCCTTGACGTGCGAGACCGGGAGCTGCGCCACCAGATCGGGCGGGCGGACGCCCGCCGTCCAGAGGGTGGTGAACGCGTCGACCGCCTCGCCATTCCTGAGCCAGATCCTCTTCGGCTCCACGCGCGCGGCGCCGCTCCCGAGCCGTATCTTCACGCCGCGGCGGAGGAGGAACCTCTGCACGTACGCCGAGTGCTCCGGCCGCGCCGCGGGGATGATCCGGTCCCCGATCTCCACCATCGTCACCGAGAGATCCTCGCGCGAGACGCGGGGGTATTTCGGCGCCAGCGTGTCCACCGCCATGTCCGTCAATTCCGCGGCGACCTCCACACCGGTCACGCCGCCGCCCACGATCACGAAGGAGAGGAGGCGCTTCCGCTGCTCCGCGGTCTCCGCCTGCTCCGCCATCTCGAACAGCTCCACCACGCGCGCCCGCACGTACATCGCGTCCACGATGGTCTTGAACGGCCGCGAGTTCTCCTCGGCGCCCGGCACGCCGTAGTAGTTGGTGACGCTTCCGGGGCAGATCACCAGCGTGTCGTACCGCTCGACCAGATCGTTGTGGAGCAGGACCTCGCGCTTCGTGAGATCGATGTGGGTGGCCTTGTTCTTGAAGAAGCGCACCTGGCGGTGGCGGGCCATGTCGCGGAAGGGATAGACGATGTGCCGCGTCTCGACGGCGCCCACCGCGACGGCGGGAAGGAGCGGGTTGAACTGGAAGAAGTTCTCCTTGTCGATCAGGAGCGTGTCCCAGTACCCGCGCGCTTCCCTGGATCTTCCAATGGATCGCACGACATCCAGCCCGGCAAAACCGCCGCCGAGGATGAGGAGACGCTTCTTCGGCATGTCGAAAATCATACGCCGCCTTGCCGAGGAGGTGAAGGTTCCCTTATCTTGGCGCCATGGCCATGCCGCAGCAGAACCCTCAGCCGTCGAGTTTCCCGCGCTGGCTGACCCTCGGACGGGTGGGCTGGGCGCTGGCCGCGTTCTTCATCATCCTCTGGGGCCTCCTCCTCACGCAGACCAACCGCATGCGCGGCGAGATCGTCCGTTCTCGCGATCAGGTGACCACGCTCTCACGCGACCTGGCCACGGAGCGGCGGTGGTCGGTGATCCTCAATTCGCCCTCGATGCGCACGGCGTCGTTCACGCCGACGCCCGACGCCGATCCCTCGCTTCGCGCCCGTGCCGTGCTCGATCCCACGTCGCGACGCGCGGTGCTTGTGTTCGACCGCTTCAGCGCGCCGTCGGGGCAGGTATACGAGGTCTGGGCGCTCCACGGCACCTCGCCGACGCCTCTGGGACGGATCAAGCCCGACGAGAACGGCCGCATGGTGATGAGGATCGACGACGTGGGGAATCCGGACGATTTGAGCGCGTTCACGATCTCGCTGGAGCCGGATTCGCCCACGCCGCCCGGAACGCCGGGCACGCCGCGGGAGCCCGCGGGACCGATCGTGATGTTCGGATCGCTCGGGGGATAGTGATCACGTCCGCGCCTCTCGACTCTTATGTCCGGGCCATTCCCGATTTCCCTCAGGCTGGAGTCCTCTTCCGCGACCTCACCCCGCTCTGGGCCGACGGCCAGGCGTGGGCCCGAGCGCTCGACGCGCTGGGGAAGCCCTTCGACGCCAAGCCTCCTGAGGTCGTCCTGGGAATCGAAGCGCGCGGGTTTCTCGTGGCCGCGGGGTTGGCGGCGCGATGGAAGTCCGGACTCTTGCTCGCGCGAAAACCGGGGAAGCTCCCGGGTGATAAGGCCCGCGAGGAGTTCACGCTGGAGTACGGCACGTCCACGATCGAGACCCACCGCGACCTGGTGAAGCCGGGCACGCGCGTCCTGATCGCGGACGATGTCATCGCCACCGGGGGCACCGCGGTGGCCGCGATGGCGCTGGCGCAGACGCTGAAGCTCACGCCGATCGGCTTCGCCTTCATCGTGGAGATCGCGTTCCTGGGTGGGAGGGCCAAGCTAGGCTCGACCCTCCCGGTTCACGCGGTGCTGAGCTACGACGCCGCGGGTGAGGTGCACCCGAGAATAGCTACGGCTTCAACGCCCGCACCTGGATCGAGGTCACCGGATCCGTGCCGTAGCGTCCTTCCGCGACCACCTCGACGTTCTGGAATCCCGCGTCCCGGATCAACGATAGGTATTCCCCTCGCAGCGACGCGCCCGCGATGCAGCCGACGTAGGCCTCGGTCGATTCCTTGATCTCCTTTGGCAGCGGCTGCTCGAGCACGAGGTCGCTGAGAAGCATCCGCCCGCCCGGCCTCAGCACGCGGTACGCCTCGCGGAACACCTGCCCTTTCTCGGGCGAGAGATTCACCACGCAGTTGGAGACGATCACGTCCACCGACTCGTCGCGCACCGGCAGATGCTCGATCTCGCCCAGGCGGAACTCCACGTTCGCGTAGCCGCCCGTGGCCGCGTTCGCGCGCGCCCGGTCGATCATCGCGGGCGTCATGTCCACGCCGATGGCGCGACCCCGCGGCCCGACTTCCACGGCGGCCAGGAAGACGTCCACGCCCGCGCCGGATCCCAGGTCGAGCACCGTCTCCCCCGGTTTCACGCCCGCCAAGGCGACCGGCGCTCCGCACCCCAGCCCGAGATTGGAGCCCTGGGGAATCGCCGCCTTCGCGGCCGCGCTGTAGTCCAGCTCGCTCGTACAACAACCAGATCCCGCCGTGCCGCAACCGCATCCGCCGCCTTCCGCGATCGAGGCGTACTTGTCCCGAACCACCGTACGAATGTCGCCATGCGTTTCCATGCTCATCTCCTCTCGCCTGGTTCCAGGCTCTGCAACAGCAGCTCGAACCGCGCCCGGGCCCCCTGGGTGGGGCAGTAGCAGACCCGCGGCCCGTCGATCTCCCCCTCGATCCACCCCGTCTCCTTGAGAACTTTCAGGTGCTGCGACACCGTCGCCTGCGCCAGCGGCAGGGAATCCACGATCGCTCCGCAGATGCACTCGCCCCGCGCCAGCAGCAGGCGCAGGATCGAGACGCGGGCCGGATGGGCCAGTCCCCACGCCAGGGAAGCCAGCTCCTCGTCGGCCTTGCCGGGCGCCCGCCGCTTCATCATTCGAAGTCGTTCGACCATGGCTTGCCTCCAGTAAATCGTATATCGTCAATATACGATAAAGCTGAACGGTCGTCAAACGAGAATTTTCGACCGGCTCGGTGCTATGGTCCTGCCATGACCGGTCCCGTAACGTCGCCCGAAACCAGGCTCGCCGAGGAATATCGCGCCCTGCGCGACGCGGCCGGGGTGGTGGATCTCTCACGCTGGACGGTGATTCAGCTCCTCGGCAGCGAGACCCGTTCCTTCCTCCAGGGGACGGCGACCCAGGATTTCGAGACGGCGCCGCCTCCGGGGCGGGCGGTCCCGACGCTCTTTCTCACCGAGAAGGGCCGCCCGGTGGCGCACGCGTGGGTCGCCTTCGGGGCGCCCGCCGACGGGGAACCCAAGACGCCCCAAGAACCGGTGACGGCGTGGCTCCTGGCGGACGAAGGCTGCCGCGATCTCCTGCGTCCGCACCTCGAGCGCTTCCGGGTCATGGAGGACGTGGAGATCAAGGGCCCGGAAGAAACCCCGCGCCTCCTGGGGGTGGCCGGCCCGGAGCGGGATCCGCTCGCGGGGGCCATCGCCTCCAAGATTCCCGGCTCCTTCGCGATCCACGCCGAGCCGCTCTCGTTCGTCCTGACCTCGCCGGACGCAAGCCCGTCCAATCTCGCGCCGTTCGTGGATCCCCGCGCCTTCGAGGCATGGCGGATTCGCGAGGGGATCCCGTATCAGGGAATCGATTTCGACGCGGAGCGGATCGCCACCGAGCTTTCCCTCCCCGATGCGATCTCGCTAACCAAGGGCTGCTACGTAGGCCAGGAGGTCGTCGCCCGTACCTCGATCCGAGGGAAAGTACGGAGGCAGAGGATCGGGTTCCGGTTCCCCTGGGGAAGCGAGCCGTTTCCGAAAGGCACCCAGCTGCGTTCGGGCGGGATGGATGCCGGGTTTGTGACCAGCGTCACGCAAGAACCCGGCACGCGGGAAGGCCTTGGGATGGGATACCTCTCCACCGAGGCACTATCCGCGAATCTTGACATCCTGGGGGAGGGGTGACCTTTTCGTCCAAAATGTCACATCCCCTGTCAAAATCCAGTCGCCCGCCGTTGACATAACTCAAGCCATTTGATATAATTCCGGCCACTTCGGGGGTAGACATCGAGCGAGTCATCAGGGGCGTAGCAGTCCTGCCGATCCGCCGTACCTCACCCTCCCAAAAAAACCAGCGTACGTTCGCACTTCGAGGATCCCTTTCGTATTCCGGAGGGAGGTGATCGCAGAAGAGACGTCCCATTCAACGCTGTTCCGCAGTCCGCCTCATCCACGCATCGCGCGTCTTCCTACCGACAACCGATGCAGATCCCACATCAGGAGAACAGGCGATGAAACGTTTTAGTCTTCTCCTCGTTGTAGCCGTCGCGGCGCTCCTCTGCTCCCAGGCGGCGTTCGCCACCACGGTTCAGAAGCTTTCGCTGCAAGATCTCACCAAGCGGTCCGAATCCATCGTCATGGCGCGCGTCACCGACGCGGTCTCGGCGTGGGACGCGGGCCACAAGGAGATCTACACAACCTACACGCTCCAGATCCTGAACGCCGTCAAAGGGCGGAAGGGTGAGAGCACCGTGACCATCCGCCAGATCGGCGGCACGGTCGACAACATCGCTTCCATCGTGCCGGGGATGCCCAGCTTCAAGAGAGGTGAGCAGGTGGTCGTGTTCCTGACGCAGAAGGACGCGGCCGGCTATCCCTGGGTGATGGGTCTCCAGCAGGGCAAGTACACCGTGGTCGAGAAGGACGGCGCCAAGTTCGTGCGCAACGACCTCGCCGACACGGAGCTGATGCTGAACGGTAAGAAGGTCCAGAGCGTGACCGCGCCCGATCAGCCGCTCGGCGCCTTCCTCGACGGCATCAAGACGCAACTGAACACCGACGGCAAGATCCAGGTCGACCCCAACCCCCCAACCGAGTAGCGGAGGAGGAACGATCATGAAATCGAATCGTATTCGTATCGCTCTCACCGCCCTCGGAGCGTTCGTCTTCGCGCTCTCCCAGGTGAGTCCGGCCTCGGCCTTTATCCGGATCACGCGCAACAACGCGACCGGGACGGGCGTCGTCCAAGCGCACTGGCTGGATTCGTCGCTTCCACTGACCAGCGTCATCAACCCGAACAATGCCGATATCCCCGCGGCCACGGCGCTTTCGATCGTGCAGACCTCGATGCACACGTGGGAAGACATCAATACGTCGTTCCTCACGGTGAATCCGGTGGAGTACACGGGAGCGCTCGGACAGGCCAACCCGGCGCTGGACGCGGGGGACGGCCAGAACAGCATGTTCTTCGACACCGCGGGCGTGAACTTTCCGCCGGGCGGGACGATCATCGCGTTCGTGCGGTCCACCATAGATCTCACGGACGGACACACGCTGGACGCGGACATGGTGTTCAACGACCGCGATTTCTTCTGCTCCACGTCTTCCCCGAATCTGACCCCGGCTCCTCCGGGGCAGTCGAGCGTCGACCTCCAGTCGGTCGTGACCCATGAGTACGGCCACTACTTCGGACTCGACCACACCAGCGTTGCGGACGCGACGATGATCCCCTTCATCATCGGGGACACCCGCCAGCGCACGCTGGCCCTGGATGACGCGGCCGGAAACTCCACGATCTATCCCGAGTCCGCGGCCCGCGGCCTTTCGCCCGGCGCGGTGGACTTCGGCGCCACGACCGGAACGATCAGCGGAACGGTCGTGAGCGGATACAACGGCTCCGCGATCTTCGGCGCGCACGTCGAGGCCATCAACCTGGCCGACCCCTCGCCTGCCGCTGAGATCAGCGCGATCTCCGGCGAGCTGACCGTGCGGAACGGACAGGGCGAGTACACGATTCACGGCCTCCCCCCGGGCAACTACGCCGTGGCCATCATTCCACTCGACGGGATCCACACGATCGCCGCGGATCCGAACGTGGGAGGCATCTTCAACGGCATCGACAACAACTTCCAGCCCGAGTTCTGGAACGGCGCCAACGAAACCGGAAACGGCTTCACCGACGACCCGAACGACTTCTCGGCCGTGGCGGTGAACGCCGGGTCCGATTCGCCGGGCGTCGCCTTCATCACCAACACGTTCCCGGGTCAGATCGACATCGCGCAGTTCGGCGCGTTCGAGAACATCGTGACCTTCCGGAACGGTGGATATCTCGTGAAGCGGTTCGACCTCCCGTTCACGCCGCCGTTCAACATCACCAAGGTCACGTTCCCATCCTTCACGTTCAACGCGCAGGTGGGGCTGCCTCCATTTCCCGCACCGTTCCTGAGCGTCCGCATCTGCGGGCTCAACACGGCCACGGGACTCCCGGATATCGCGAATCCGCTCTTCCTCGCGGCGCCGTTCAATGGAAGCCCGAATGGGATCAACGAGATTCCGGTGAACATCCCGGTCAACAGCGCGGACCAGGTTCTGTTCCTGGCGATCCAGTTCCCGGCGCAGAACGCGCAGTTCCCGGTCAGTTTCCCGTTCCTCCGGATGGACTTCCTGGATATGGAGCGCGGGTTGTTCGCGAATGACTACAGTATTGCGACCAATCTCACCGGCGGCGTGCTGATCGACCGCAACATCGCGGCCACGATGACGGCCGTGCTGCCCGATCCGGCGCTCACGCCCATCGTTCCCGTCGCGAACCTGGGCGCGAATCTCCGGGATACGAAGACCGAGTTCAACTTCGGCAACCCGCCCGACGCTCGGTCGGACGGCTTCTCCCTGCCGCCGAACTCGCTCGATCACGTGAACCTCGTCAACCGTGCGGCGAACGGCACGCTCCAGCTGCTGACCTCCGGCGGCGCCGGCGGCGGCGGCATCAGCCTGGACAACGCCGCGACCCCTGCGGGCGCGCAGTTCTACTTCGTGCAGGCCGTGGACAAGGCCGGGCACAAGAGCCTGACCTCGAACACCACCATCGGCGGATTCAGCCTGGACGCGGATGAGCCGAACGGACGCGGGAACGCCACGGAAGCGACGGCGCTGACCCTTCCGGTGGTGAACCGTCCCGAGACGTATTCGCCGGCCGGTGACAACGACTTCTACCAGATCACCGCGAAGGCGGGAGAGACCATCCAGGCGACCGCGGTCTCCACCGGCCCGGATGGCCGGAACGACCAGGATCTCGTTGCGTTCCTGCTCGACTCGAACGGCGACGTGCTGGCGTTCGACGACGACTCGAACGGCAACCTGAATCCGCGGCTCTCCTTCACGGTTCCGCCGCGCGGCAAGAGCCAAGCGGCACGGAAGTTCTATCTGCAAGTGACGGACTTCCGCGGCTCGCTGTTGAGCACGGGTAGCGTGCCCCAGGTGCGCGTTCCCCGGACCTACAACCTGAGCGCCAACGTCCTCCCGGCCGCGGCTCTCGCGGGGCGTCTGGGCGGGCTGGTGGGCGCGGACGGATTCGCGTTCGTGAATTCCGGACCGAACCCGGCCAATCCGATCTCCAAGCTCCTGTACGTGCTGCCGCAGGGCTCGAAGTACGCGGTCAAGCTAACCATCTTCGACGTGAACGGACGTCTGGTCCGGAAGCTGGTGGATGGACCTCAGGAGGCCGGACCGCACGTGGCGCTGTGGAACGGCACCGACGATGCGGGACGCGGTGTCGCCTCGGGTCACTACTACGCCCGGATCGAGGCCGGCAGCTTCACGCAGAAGGTAGGCATCACGATTCTCAAGTAGTTGCGTTTCGGATCCGAACACACGGAGCGGGGGATCCGGCTTTGTCCGGCCCCCGCTTCGTTTTCTTCGAGGAACATGCGAGCACTCAACCCACATCCCGCCCTGCGGCTCGCGCTGACCGCGATTCTGGCTCTGGCGTTTCCAGTGTCCGCCCGCGCCGCGACCGGCTGGATTCCCCCCCGCACGCTCACCGTGCTCTTGCCCAGCGCGGCGTTCGCTCCCAACACGACGCATCCGATCCAGATGACCCTACGTGCCAACGGCGCGCCTGCGAACCTGAACTGGGTCGCGACGGTGGGCGGATCCTTCGTCCTGGGCGTCTCGCCCTCCAGCGGGTCGATCACGGTCCCGCCGGACAGCATCCGGACGGTCACGCTGAACTTGACCGTGCCGCCGGCCGCCCTCGGCCCGGCCTCGCTGGCCATCGAGATCACCGATCAGATCGGAGGCGGCCACGTGGCCAAGGCGACCACGGCGATTTTCTCCGCGAGCGCCGGCCTGCCCGAGGTCTGGGCGAGTCCTGGCACGTTCGTGGCACCGGCGCGGACTTCCGGGAATGTCTCGTTCACGGTCCACAGCACCACCGGCACGTCCGAAGTGATCGACGTCACGGACGGCCGCGACAACACGGACATCAACAACGATAACGCGCTCTTCCCGGCGACGCCCTTCCCGCCCACCGCGAATCTTCCGGGCGGCGGCACGATCACGCTGAACGAGCCCATCACGATCGCGGGAAGCGCCTACGCGGGAAGCGCGAACTTAGTGCAGTGCAGCATCTCGAGCGTGGCTGGGATCACCACGGCGATCGGCTTCGCCTTGTCTTCGGCGGCGCTGCCGGAGTCGCTGCCGACCGCGATGTTCCCCGTCGGGCTGACGCCGATCGTGGATCCCGCGGCCGGCCGGGACGGACCGGTGGAAATGGCCTCGCGCGGGGTCTGGCTCCTCCCCGAGGGGCTGGACGGCGTGCGCGTGCTGAGCGCGGGAACGCAGCTCGCGCTCGCGGTCGTGCCCGGGTTCGTGGGGCCCGGAGGTGACACGCTGGATCTGGGGTTGCTGGCCGCGGGCCGCGGGGGGCTGATGGTCCTGGATCTGCGTGCGATGGCGGATCCCTTGTTCGGCACGTGGGAGGACTTCTTCGACCAGGACCTGAACGGCATCGACGACCGCATCATGAAATCGGTCCCGCTCCCCGGATTCGCGACCGACGTGCAGTGGCTCCGGTCACCGACGGGCCACGTGGTGGCCCTGGTGGCCGACGCCGACACGGGTTCCGTCCCCGTTGCGATGAATTACAACCCGGCTTCCGTGACCGCGGGCACGGGCTCGGGAGTCGTGGCGATCGACGTGTCCGCGCTCGTGGACTCGCTGAATCCGGGGCCCTTCATGTCGGGGACCCTGTCCACGCCCGGGAGCGCTCTGGACCTCGAGCTGCGCCGCGCGATCGGTGGCGCCGCGGACCTCGCGATCGCGGACGGAGCCTCAGGTGTTGCGTTCTATCACGTGACCTCGAGCTCCAGCACGCCCGCGGCGGTGTCGTATTCCTCGCTGGGTTCGGTGGCGTTGTCGTCCGCGTGGGGAACCCCGTACGCGCGCGACGCCTGCTGGGTCTCGAACACGCGGGACAGCATCTACCTCGCCGTCGCGGCTTCCGCGGCGGGGCTGGAATTGCTGCGCGCGCCGTTGAGCGGCGCGCCGTCCCTGGTCCTGGCGCAGCAGATGTCGGCGCCCGCGATCGGGCTCGATGGGACTTGGACCGGGAATCTAGCCGTCGCCATGGGCGCGGGCGGGGTGGCCCTGGTGCGCGTGCCCGGGGGCGCGGAGCTGGACAAGATCCTCCCCGCGGCGGCGCCTCCTTACACGGCGCCGGCCACGTTGATGCGGAATCAGACCTGGACCGAGGGCCGCGCCCTGGAGCAGGCGTGGCAGTGGACGTGGAGCGCGTCGTCCACGGCGATGAAGTTCCTCGGCACGACCGGCCCGATTCCGGATCTCCTCGTCT
>WNFK01088607.1_pt1 | contig 13717 bp, 10 predicted proteins | sample 5400281 | NCBI WGS metagenome assembly WNFK01 (sample SAMN13153350, study PRJNA577476) | soil metagenome | isolation source: 20 cm soil on Douglas fir-dominated hillslope | place: USA:California | collected 2013-09-17
GCAACAGCAACGGGCATCAAGCCTGCCGCCAAGAAAGCTAGGATTAAAGAAACCACCTTGAGAGTCCGCATTTCGGACCTCCTTCGTCTCAACTCTTCACCATGCAGGTTTCCAGATCGCCATCGTCCGAAGCAGAGGGGCCGGAAACACGACACTTCCTACGACGGTAGGTTGGACGGGGGAAAGAATAGGGGCAACTGTAACTTCTTACAGTCAGCGGACTCGAACAATGAAGTTCGTGACAGCTACGGGGACTCTCCCACCCTCGTTGTCGGGGCTCGCTCTATGGACATTCCGATTGGAACCTAATTAGGGCAGACTGTTTGGCTTGCTAATGGTGGGAACGATTCATCAAAGTCTTGATTTCAATATCTCGAAGCCTTACGCTTCTTGGCAGGCAACACAGTCGTAGCGCCCTTGCAGCGGTCGCAGGACACCGCGGGGCATCGAGCTGCCAGGGCCGAACCTAAGTAATTGTGCTGGATTGTGTGCAACCGTACAGAGTTACCTCCCCTTCTAACTGTTGCATAACCGGATTCAGGAAGATGGAGAGGCCATCACAAACGTAGGGGAATTCCCGCGTCAAGTTTTGCAGATTCTGATCGTAGAAGATTTCGAGCCTTATCGCACTTCGGTTGCCGCTTTGCTGGGACAGAAGCCGCGCTTTCGAGTGATCTGCGAGATTGGGGACGGGTCGCATGCCGTCGAGAGAGCGCAAGAACTGTGCCCCGATTTGATCCTGCTAGATATCGGCCTGCCGGGGCCCAGATCGCTAGAGAGAGATTCTGACAACCCTGGGAGCAGATTCTCTAAGCTGGCGTAATTCTGCTTCAGACATAATTGATTCCGTAAGGCCACAATCCAGGCAGACCAACAGTTTAGAGAATGCAAAAATGGGGGGCCGGTCAAGACTCCTCAGCCCAGGGAAATGAATTTTCATTTCGGCGTCAAGTTCCGATAGGTTGGGGGGACGCGCATAACCTACAAATGGAAGCGGTCAGCATGGTCTTGCCCCTTTCTCGTGTACAGGAAGGACTCCGAATCACCCTCACGAACGCATGAGTCTAAAGTAGAAGAGTCCGCGAGGTTGAGACCACTGTCACATCGAACAGTGACACCTTGCCAAGGTCTCCGGAGGCAGGCTTCTAGCTGGCCGCCCGGGCGGATTTAGGACCGGGACTGAGGGGGACGCTGGCATGGATCGTGGTTCCCCCCTGCAGTTGCGAGTCAATGGAAAGCTTCCCGTCGACGAGCTTCAGCCGTTCCTTCATGCTGGTGAGGCCCAGGCCGTGACCCTTGAGCGTCTCGTCGAGGTCAAATCCAATCCCCGAATCCCGCACGGTTAGATGAATCTCGCTAGATGTATTGCTGAGCGTCACTTGGAATCGCTTAGAACCACTGTACTTCGTCGCATTCTGCAGGGCTTCTTGCAAAACGCGGAAGAGACAAAGTGAGATCTCTTGAGGGAGCTTCTTAGGGATATCGCCGGAATGAAATTCAATCTCCACTTTCTGCTGGTCGGAAAGTTCTCTGCAAAAGCTGGCCGCTGCCGCTGCCAGGCCCAGATATTCCAGTTTCGAGGAGTGCAGGCGGTGGGATAGGGCCTGGATTTCGCTTCCGATATCGGAGAGGTGCTTGATTTCTTCTTGGAGGCGATTTCTTAATCCAACCGACGATTCAGGAACATCTTGTTCTAAGCGTGCCATACTCACTGCCAGTAACGCAATGCGTTGATTAATATCGTCGTGAAGCTCCCGAGCAATCCAGGCACGTTCTTCCTCGTGCGCCTCAATCAATCTGCGGCTTACACTGGAAAGGGTCTCTTCGGCCAGCTTGCGTTCCGTGACGTCGAGACATGAGCCGATGTAACCAGCAAAGGAACCGTCCGCATTGAGCCTTGGAACTCCTAGATCAAGAATCCAGCGGTATTCTCCATCGTGCCGCCGAAGCCTGTACTCCGTCTCGAATGTCTCACGCCGGTCGAACGCTTTTGTGTACACATCCAGATACCGCACCAGGTCTTCGGAGTGGACGCCCTCTGTCCAACGATTTCCCAGCTCCTCATGAATGGATCGACCCGTAAAGCGCAGCCAAGGTTGATTGAAATAAGTGCAGAGTTTGTCGGGGCCAGACATCCAAATCATCACAGGGGCTGCATTGGCAACCAACCGAAACCGCTCCTCGCTCTCTCGAAGCGCTTCTTGCGCCAATTGACGCTCAGTCAAGTCAACAAAACTGACCAGACCGGTATCTCCCAAAGAAGCGAAATGAAATTCTATGTGTCGCATTGAACCATCTTTGCAGCGAACTGTCGCCTCCATCGGTTCAATCTCTATGTCGCTCTTTATGGCCTTCTGCACGCGCCGCTGCCATTCTATTTTGATCATTTCCCGGTAAGCCTCATCCGGATATGCAAGCAGCCACCAATGAGCCTCGTCGGGCACGTCTTTGATGGAATACCCAAACAGCTGTGTAAACTTGAAATTGATAACCTCGAATTCGTTTGTTTCTCCCCGAGTTACTACCATGGCCACGGGTGAGCGAAGCATACGATCCTTGCTGCGTTTCTCGCTTCGTTTAAGAATCTCTTCGGAAAGACGCCGCTCTGTGACGTCGCGAATGATGACGGTAAACAGTTTCTTCCCGCCGGCCTCGGTGTGGGAAATGGAAGTCTCAATAGGAAATTCCTCGCCACTTGCCCGGAGACCCCACAACGCGCCTTGATCACCCATAGCGCGAGAAGTGACGCCTCCCTCACCGAAGCGGCGGATATGTTCCACATGGGATGCGCGGAAACGATGTGGAATGAAGCGGTCGATTGGAGCTCCAATCGCATCTTGTTTCGGGCAAGAGAACATTTTCTCTGCCGCAGCGTTGAAGACAATGATCCGCTGATCCTGGTCGACAGCGATTATGGCGTCCATCGCCAAGGCGACAATACTCTCTAACTGGTTTTGGCTCTCGCGCAGCTTCTTCTGGATCTGCCGGCGATCGGTTATGTCTACCTGTATCGAGGCGGAGTGTAAAATGTTCCCTATTGTGTCTTTCACGGAGCCTGCATTGAGGAGGACGGTTCGCCTTTTCCTCTCCCTGGTGAGAATGACCATCTCTTCGTTGCGAAGACTGCCCTTACTGTTCCATTTATCAATCAAATCGACCAATTTAGGTACTGACTCGGGGGCATAAATCGCAGACAGAGACTTCCCGATGAGTTCTTCTTTCGTGTAACCCAGAACTTCGCAAGCCGCGGGATTAACGTCCAGAATTTCGCCGGTCGGAGAAGTCATGTAACAATACTCAGGCAGGGTCTCAAAAAACTGGCTGAAGCGACGCTCAGAAACTTGTCTGGCCTCCTCGGCACGCTTGACCTCGGTAATGTCCGCAACCACAGAAAGAATGCACGGTTCACCGCTGACGTCGATCAATTCCGCCGATCCCATGCCGACGCGGATCTCGCCGTCTTTTGTTCGAAAGAGAAACTCCATGCCCCGCCAACTCCCCGTGGCCAACAGACGCTTCGAGAGCTGGATTCTTTGGTCCGGATCAACCCAGAGACCAATGTCGAAGGGCGTCCGTCCTATCACCTCTTCAGAATTCCAACCGGTTATACGAGAAAAAGTGTCATTAATGTCGATGTACCGATGGTCATTTGCACTGGTCAAAGTGAGCGAGAGAGGACTCTCTTTAAAAACTTTAGAAAACTTCCTTTCGGAGCTCTTCAGTGCGTCTTCAATCTGTTTTCTCTCCGTAATATCCACTGCGAGACCGACCATCTGGCTTGCGTCGCCATTTTTTGCATACTTGAATTCCCCCCTAGCAGCGACCCAGCGTTCAATCCCGTCCTGCCGAACGACGCGAAACTCCTCAGCGTAGGGTTCACGGTTGCGCTTTGCGTAGGCCACCGCTTCAGACACTCGCTGTCGATCCTCGGGGTGGACGTAACGATAGAAATCGCTAGCCTCGCCAATGAACGTATGGGATGAAATTCCGAACATCGTACGCAGGTCACCGAACCAAAGATCACGCCCCGTCCTTATGTCCCAGTCCCATCCCACGGATTTGCCTGATTCCATCGCCATGCGAAGCCGTTCGTTGGAGGAAGCCAGTGCTGCTTCCACCCTCTTTCTCTTCACCTTTTGCCATAGGAGCCCGAGAATGATCAGTGCTTGTGTTGAGAGAAGCAAAATGGCAGCAATGATGTATCGCTTGTACTGTTCCCAGAAAATGGGCGCCCGGTTGAGCACGATACTTCCAGGGGGCAATGTGCCCTTGTTGAGTCCAAAGCGCCGCAACGCCCGCCAGTCAAACAGAAAGATGTTATCGCCCCTGACGACTGAGATATCCTGCGGCTTCTCCCCATTGAGAATCCTTACAACAATCCTGCCAACTTCCCGCCCGTGCTCGGAAAAGCTAAATACGTCTCCGCCCACGGTTCCTCGACCGACGTCCACGTCGTCCACGGTAAAGACTGGTGCAATCGAGGCGCCGGCGACCAGGGGAGCTGATTGAGTGGCGTCAATGAAGTGATTCCCGGCTGCATCCAGCATGAAGGAGGTGTGATAGACAATGGTGTGGGTCGGCAGGTGCTTTAGTCGGTCGAGGAGGGTGGGCATGTCGAGGTCCGTGAGGTAAGTGAAGTCGAACTTCGATTCGTAGCGGCGAAACCTCTCCTTGACAATGGACTCAAGGTAGCGGTCATAGGGTGCCACGCCGCCCACCACTACCACGTGTTTGGTGCTGGGCTGCAGCCGTAGCGCCACCTCCAGGGTCCTCTCCGGCTGCACTGCTGCCCAAGCGCCAGTAAAATGCGAGTCGAGATTCAAACCTGCCGCGAGTGGCTCGGGACTTCCACCGAAAACAATCGGGGTATTCGGAAAAAATGCCTCGTGCGACTCGACCATGAACTTAATGGAGGAGGGCCCGATGGCCACAATCACGTCTGGTTTCCGCTCGCGATACTTGAGTAAGAACCATTCACGAAATTGGCGCTGGGAAGCCTCGTCGGGAAAAAGAGGAGTATCCAGACTCTCACTATAGAATTCGATCCGGTAAGGTGAGTTCTCTAAAGCAGCGACTAGCCCGTTGTCGATGGCCGCGATTCCAGGCGACCCCAGCTCCAGCTCATTAAACACGAGGATTCGCCGGACTTCTTTGACCTGCGCTTGCGCAAGTGGCTCAAATAGAAAGTAGCATGCAAAAAGGACGGGGATGATCCTCGCCACCTTCCTGCCAATGGGTCGCCGTCGATTGGAGCTCGCCGGGCTATCTCCCCCATTCCTCCGCTTGGGCGATTCGGTTTTCTTGCCAATGAAGTATGCGTTCATGTCATCGAACCGAGCAGATTCGCGTCCGGGGGCTGGTTCTTCAAGCCGGCCGGACACCGTGCCATATGGAAGTGTCCCACATAGTTGGAAAAACCCAGTACCTGTCAAAATTGACAGAGGTAAGGCGATTGCCAAGAACAGTTAGTCAGACGCAGTTTCAATGGGCGAATATCGGGAAGCTTACTCCACACTATAGCCAAAGCGCTAGCAGCTCGGGCATTTGGCGCGCCCACACCAGAAGCTGATGTGAGATGCTACATCCATCACCAGATGCCCATGCGGAGGACAAGGCCACTAGTAAACTGAAAACCATTTTGATAGTTCATGCCGTTCAGCTCTTTAGTCCAGGATTGAGAGTACTCTAGGTTGACGACACGGTAAGAGAGGGCACTGTTAAGTTTCACATCCAGACCGCTGCCGGCCTGGATAATGAACCCGTTGGTCTCCCAGTTTTTGGCATACAAGGTGTGGAGTACGTAAGGAGGCTCAGAGTTCGCGGCCGAAGATTCGATTGCTTTCCTGAGCTGAGGATCAACAAGTTCCTGCGTAAGCTTGGTTCCACCCATCAGAATCGCGACATGGGGTGTCCAGCGGCCCATGGGTAGAGGAGTCCATCGTGTTCCCGCTAGATAGATGAGAACATCTCCGCTGAGATTGTTCTCGAGACCAAGCAACTTGCAGCCACTAACATCGACAACAAACTGCCACTGCGAAGATACGCGAAGTGCCACGGACCCTCCGCCACCAACGCAGGGCCCGGCGTGTCCATCTCCCATGTAAGTGATGACTTTGGCCGTGAGATTGAATTCAAAGGGGGCGTCTCCTGGGGGTGGTGAAACCTTTATGAGAGCGGTGTTACGTTCTCCCAAAGACTCCATCCATTCAAGATCTTGAAGTTGAGCGGAGCGCACGCCCGGTCGATTATCGCGATGCCAGGCTTAAAGGCCAAGGCGTTGGCCATTGAGCGGGCAGGATTCAGGCCACTACGAACAAGTAGGCGAGCCCAGTTGTTTGAGGTGCGCCTTTCGAGATACCGGACGATGTATTGGTCCAGCGCATCTTCTGTAATCGACCATCCCAACCCAATCACCGGGGTAACAACGTGATCGACAAATCCTTGTGCAGGGTATAGGTTCTGGATGTTACCGATCGATGCTTCGCTAATCGGACCAATCTCAAACAAGACGCTGTAAACGTAGGAATATGCTGCGCCGCGAAGCTTACCCTTCCAATACCTACGATTTTGTCCGAATTGAATGTCGCGATATCCACGGTCATTTTGCGTCCAGAGATATCCAGAAACGGCCCCTTGCATGGGGTGACCAATGTAATTGACGAGGAAAGGATCACCATCGTTCCAGCCATGGAGGTTTCCCACTGAGTTCAAGTAGCCACGGAAAAAAGGATTGGAGAATCCGTCGCGAGTTCCTTGTTCCGTGGCACAACGGAACGCATTTTCAAAACTCGAGAAAAAAAGAGATTGCCCGATTAGATGTCCCCAATCAACGCCTCTCTGTTGTTCGGTGGCGCTTCGGACAGGCTGGATTAGGGGCTGCACTCGAGTTGTTGGCGCTCCGGAATCCGGGACATTCGGCGCGCTGATATATGGAAGCTGGCCACTGGATTGAGATTGAGCCGCCACTGATAACGCAAAGGCAAGGCCAATTAAGGGAAGCGCGATTCCAACAAGAGTGCTATGTGAAGCTGCCATGTCAAGCCCTGATTGCCAAAGTACCGTCAAGCTAAGAGAGCCACTGATTTGCTTTATGGGAAACTGGCAGAAATGACAGAAAGGCGACGTCACAAATGACGATAGTTCCCGGAGAACGCGATATCCGACGCGCTAGAGGTTAACTTGAAGACTGACAGCCGATTGCCGGTGCAGAAGGAGCACTGGAGTTCGCAGAGCCGCGGGCTCGGATCTTCAAGCCCACGGCTCCGATAGGGTGCGGTTGAAACACACCGATCTTGCTTTCACTCGGCGCGGCAAGCATTCTGCAGCGTCGGGCAATTCAGGGATGGATTTCCAGAATCGCTTTTCGATGGCTGTCTGAGCCCTTGAGCGAAACTGCCTGGCAGAGGAAAAGTCGACTAACTTTTCGGTTTGGGGGGGAAGTTCTTCAGGAGCTTTGCAACCGCTTTGGTGATGTTCTTCTCTTTCTTCTCCGGTTTCGCCTTGGGATCGAGTGTCTTCGTCGCAACCCCGCGCCAAACGAGCTGCTTCTGGGCGGGATCGTACATACTCACATCGAGCTGGCCGACGTAAACCGTGGACGTCGATCCATAGGTCGTGGACATTCCGCCACCGCCATACCATCCTCCGCCCCAGCCAGGGCCATAGCCCCAACCCGTGTTATAGGACGTGAATTCCTTCTCCTGGCCGATGGCGGTCTGATAGCCGATGTAAAGATCTGCAGTGTCCGCCTCCGTTTTGGTCATCCCTTTCGTGGCAAGCTCAGCGTCAATGGTAGCTGTTATTCTCTTGGACATCAGGTCATCTGGCCGGTCGGCTCCTTTGATCGCTACCCACTTGTAAGTTTTGTATTTTGAAAAGTCCTTCTCCTTGTCGAAATCGTAGCGAACATCCTGACCTAGTACAGCACTTACGCTCAACAGAAGGAATGCAGTCGTTAAGAAGGCTAGTTTTTTCATTACCTATTCTCCTTTGAGAAAAAAATCTGACTGAACGAGGCTCCAGCGCATCACCAGTTGTCGTCCGTGCGAACCCACGTTTTGTCGGGGTTGTACAGCTCCATGTCTTTGAAGATCTTGAGGGTCTCCGGCCCTAGGTCCTTCTGATAGACAACCCCGTCATAGCTAACGAGAAAAGTCTTTACTCCCGTGACGCGGTATTCTGCTGGGGCAGCGGCAAGAGCAAAGCCGCCGATCATCGCCCCGTTCACAACAAAATCTATTTGGCCAAGCCGAGCAGCGGGGCCCTGTCCTTTCAAAATCTTGAAATAGTAGCCATGATATGCTCGGCTCTTATTCGTGTAGCCTTGGTCCAGAGCCTTGGCGATCCCCTCTCCGACGGGGCCTCCCATGCTTCCGTCAGGATTCCGCCACGCAAGACCGTCGTGTTTTCCCGGAGCGCTGATGATCCGCTGCGCGTACTGATTCACTTCAGCGTTATCGTGTTTTTCCAGGGCATATTCGTGTTGCGCCTCCACATAACCACGGCAAATTTGGATGGCGTCCAGTTCATTGGAACCGATGCGCCGGAAAAGGACTTCTTGGAGGCCTACCTTGGTGTCGAAAATCCACTTCCCCGCTTTGTTCACAAGCGGGATCGGAAGTGGCCAATCCTCACTGCCAACGGAAATGATGGCACGCTTGGAATTCTTAGGGTCGATGGCGACGTCATTTTTTTCGCGGGCTCTTGCTGCAAATGCAATGGCATTATTCTTGTCCTGGACGGGGTCTTCCGAAGAAACCAAGTCCTCGCCATCCGGGCCAAGAATCTCTTTTAGGGCAGGTGCGTCAAAGTTTTCCGTCGCTTGAATTAATGCTTCGACGGCTTCTTTGGGTGTTGCAAACGCTTTCTGCGTTGGCTGAGATGGTGTGGTTGCCTGCTTTTCGGATTGCTGTGCTTGCGAAAACATTACCACAGTACAACCCAAGGCGACTAGCAAGAGCGCTCCGAGGGTTTTCAACCCGCATATATTTGCTGGCTGTGACTTCATATGCTGCTCCTTGTTCATGGATTGATTACCGCCGCCGCCCGCCGCCGCCGCGGGAGCCACCCATACTGGAAGAGCCGCGTGAACTACTCGCCCGCGCGCTGCTTCCGCTTGTGCGGCTCGAAGCTCCGCTAAGGCCGCCGCCCCTGGAACTGGCACTGGAGCCCGACGATACGCTTCGGTTGCCAACGCGATCGCCGCCTCCGCCGCGATCCATGCTTCCCGCCTGTTGTCTACCGCCACGATCCATCGCTCCCCCCTGCTGCCTGCCCCCCATTTGCCCTTGGTTTTGGCGGGCGTTTGCCTGTCGGCTCGACATGGAATCGCCACGAGCGGTACCGCCGTACTTGTTGGCCGTTGCTTTGTTCGAATATGGCGCGCCACCACGGTGCTGGGCATTGTGCTGCCAACTGTTACCGCTCCCGGTCCGGTTTCCGGTGCGATTGCCGGTATTGCTGATATTCTGTCTATTTGAGTTATTCACGAAATTATTGTTGTTATTTATGTTGATATTATTGTTTCCGCCCCATCCGCTGTTGCAGCACCAGCCTCCGCCCATGGCTGCTCCAACCATCATTCCAACACCAAACGAAACCGCCATGCCCGCAGCGTAATAGCCAGGAGGCGGATAGGCGATCGGCGGGTACGGGTACGGCGGCGCACCGTAGACAACCACGGGGTCATAGCTGGGGACATAGACAACTTCCGGCTTGGATTGTTCGATGACTATAACGTTCTTACTTTCGACAGTCTTTGTTTCGACCTTCATCTGTTCGGTGGATTTCAGGTTTCCCTTATCCTTGGCCTTCGCGCGCATTCGCTGCACTGCGTCCATCACATCAGATTGCTGGGCCAGAACTGCATTACCAAGATCTGTCGTCCACCCAATCTCTTCTGCCAGTCGCTTAACGACATCGGGAAGCGCAGCCATCGACTGAATGCTCGGGTCCCAGGGTTGCTTCTGGACCGCGTCCGCCAGAGCTTTGTCCTTTAGGTCTTTGTTCTTTGTGAGCCACTGCTGAAGCTGGACGATTTCCAGAGGATAGGTTGATGCAGCAAGGACTTGAGCCAAGAGCGGATCCGGGTAAAGAGCGATTGGCGCCACTAGAGAGTCCAGTTGATCATTCGGAATCTTTGGAGGCTGCTCCTGGGCCGCGGCAGCTTCTTGTTGTTCATGCGCCTGGGCTACCGAGGGCGGTCCGCCGGGAGCCAGCAAAAGAGAGCACATCAGGGCAGTAAATTGCCTCGATAAGACTTGGATGCGGATTGGCATTCCTTACTCCTGTTGCTACTTGTCAAACCAATCTGTAGCCCGGTCGGCGAATTCGGAAAACTGGCAAAAATACCAGTGGGATCGTCCAAGCCTGGCGTATCTCGGATATCGAAAGCATGAATCTGGGAAAGCCAGCCAGTTACACCGGAGTGAAGACCAGAGGGCAGTGAGTACGGCTCGGGAATGCGCATGTTCGCTAAACGCAGGACTGTAACTATTGACAGTATGCCGAAACTGGAACCCAGCCTATCTTGCATGCCCAGACGCGGAGCAAGGCACTGTTTCACTCCGACCGCCCCGATTCCAAAGTCTGTTTGTGGTTTGAGAGGAAAAGATGGAGCGTAGTGGCGGAAGCCCAGACCAGAACCACAATTGCTTCGCAAGACGAATCGCCCTGCTTGGGACATTCTCTGAAGTGACCATCAACTGTCTTCTGGCTCCCAACAACGTGAGTTGTCTATTGGCGGTAGCAAAAAGATCTGCCAAGTGCTGGGGCTACCGACCAGTTGGTGCTGGGGCTACCTCCTGGTCCAACTGGTCGGTAATTCCAGGTGACTTGTCACGTTTTGGATGAAAGATGGTCGGAATGTCTTCAGGTACCGTAATGAAGATTCAAAGAGCAGAACAGATTCTCCTCGCAATCGGTCTAATGCTCTTGGCCATATGGGGAGCCGCGCGATTTCACAGAGCCGTTGCATCGCGGGCAGCCATAGCGCGCTTCGAGGCCGAGAATGCAACAAGTGTCGCTCCGACCCCCTCTATCGCACTCGATCCCATCTTATCCTCAAAAATTGACTTTCGGCTTTGGTCCGTCAAACGGATCGATGCATATGAGGACAGTCTTACCAAAAAAACGGACATGCCTCTCGCTATTCTTCGCATTCCCAAGATCGCCGTTGAAGTACCGGTCTTCAACGACACAGATGATCTCACGCTAAATCGCGGAGTCGGGAGGATTCTTGGCACGGCTCAAATCGGTCGACCGGGTAATCTCGGAATAGCCGGACATCGTGACGGCTTTTTCCGGGGGCTCAAGGATATTGGGCCTGGTGACTATATCGAAATTCTCCGCCCCGGCGGAACAGATCGGTACGCCGTCAGCCAAGTTCAGATCGTCACGCCGGCCGATACCTACGTTTTGAACTCCGTGCCAAAGCCGACGCTGACACTGGTGACTTGCTTTCCCTTTTACTACGTGGGGAGCGCGCCGAAACGCTACGTCGTCACGGCAGCCGTTGAGAACTCCAGCCAGAAAAATCAAACGGCAAGCAGGGTCTCGATTGCCACGGGCAACAACACTAACAACAAGGAGAAGAAAAAATGAAATCTATCAGGCTCTCAAGAACACTCTTGTGCGGCCTGCTGGGCGGAAGCGCGCTTTGTCTCGCGTTCTCTCTGTCGGCAGCCGCCCAAGTGCAGACGCAACAAACGGAAACAAAAGGTGCGCCAACAAAAGCCGTTAAAGTCGAACGGGGCGAAATCGTCTATGTCTCCGGCAACAGCGTTGTTATCAAAATGGAGGACGGAACGATGCGGCATTTCCGCAATGTGCCTGAAAGCACGGCCGTGACCGTAGACGGGAAGCAACTCAACGTCCATCAGCTCCAGCCGGGCATGAAGGTGGAGAGGCAAACCATTACCACTTCTACGCCAAAAACGATCACCACCGTGAAAACCGTTACTGGCACCGTGTGGCATGTTACTCCCCCCAACTCGGTTATCTTGACACTGGAGAATGGCGAAAACCAAGAGTTCAAGATCCCAAAGGGTCAGAAATTCACCATCAACGGTCAGACATTAGACGCGTTTGGCCTCAAGAAAGGAATGAAGGTGGATGCCCAGAAAGTGGTCGAGGAGTCAGCAATTGAAGTTGCGCAGGAAATAAAGAGAACTGGAAAGATACCACCCCCACCCCCAGAACTAAAAGCCGATGTTCCGATTCTCGTCGTCAGGTTACCAACTCCCGCCGCTCCGGCCCCAGCCGTTGAAACAGCGGCAGCCGAACCGGCACCCAAAAAGCTGCCAAAGACAGCTAGTGATTTCCCGCTGATCGGAGTACTCGGTGCCTTACTTTGCGCAGCTTCATTGACTGGCATGGCGATTCGGAAGGGCGTTATCCGGATTGCGGGTTCAGAATAGGCAACTGCGGGCCGAAACAAACAACCAGGGGCGGGCGCCTAACCGCCCCCTATCTCATCTCTTAGAAGTCGCTATCGGGCAACGCTGGAGAGGTCCAGCATGCTGCATTGATTTCAAGGGCCAAGCCCGCGTCACTGTCCCAAGCACTTTAAGGAAGAGCGAATGCAATGTGGGAAGTGCAGGCTACAGCCGCGCGGAAGATTCATCAATGATCCGAGACTTCACTATGCACAAGCGAGTGGACCAGTCAGAGACCGAACACAGGCACCGGGTGGAAATCTGCAAGATCGGTCAACAGATGTATGAGCGAGGATACGTCATCGCGTGTGAAGGCAATTTATCAGTGCGACTTGATGCAGACCGGATTCTGGTCACGCCCAGCGGCGCTTGCAAAGGAGATTTGGCACCACAGGATTTGTTGATTGTCGATTTAGGGGGCGCGGTTACTTGCGGGACAGGTCAGCCCTCCTCGGAAATGCAGATGCATCTGCTCTACTACCGCTCTAGACCCGACGTCCGGGCTGTTTGTCATGGGCATCCGCCAGCGGCGACGGGGTTTGCAGTAGCTGGACGCGCCCTGGAAGAAGCTATCCTTCCTGAAGTGGTTATCTCGCTCGGCAAAGTTCCGCTAGCGCCATACGGAACCCCGGGCACCTGGGAACTTTGCGCGGGGCTTGAGCCACTCGTATTTAAACATGATGCAATCCTGCTCGAGAACCACGGTGTGGTGACGAGCGGGAAGGACCTAATAACAGCCTACTACCACATGGAAACCGTGGAGCGATTTGCCTGCGTCCTACAAACGGCGGAATCGCTCGGCGGTCCGCATCTGCTATCCCGCGTGGAGGTGCACAAGCTGATTAAGGCAAGATCACGCTATGGCGTGTTAGGCCGAGAGGATAACGTGCAACTGCTTTTGACATGTGAATCTGGAGAAGATCGCGTAACGCTGAAGCGGCAAGAGCGAGAGTCTTTTCTCGAGGAATCTCTGAGAAGAAATCGGATTCGCAGAAACGGGAATGGTACATAAGTCCTCAAGGAAGGGGTGCCGTCACGAACTCAGAATCAAGCGGAAATTGACGGAAGCGAGGCATATTTTATTTCTGTTTTATTTATTGGATTATAAGTCGATTCTTTATGGCGAACTGGATCAATTCAGCATTCGACTTTAGGCCGAGATCCTGCATCACGCGATACTTGTGAAAAGCCACGGTTCGCGGAGCAATTCTTAAGATATCAGCGACAATCTTCATAGGTTTTCCTTCGGCCAAAAGTTGCAGGACCTCGCGCTGCCGTGGCGT
>WNFK01252680.1_pt1 | contig 13710 bp, 11 predicted proteins | sample 5400281 | NCBI WGS metagenome assembly WNFK01 (sample SAMN13153350, study PRJNA577476) | soil metagenome | isolation source: 20 cm soil on Douglas fir-dominated hillslope | place: USA:California | collected 2013-09-17
CGGGGACTCGGAGGTTCTCGGAATGAAAACATATTTTCAAAGAAAGCAGGAAGAACTGTACGGTGCCTACAGCACGTCATCTGCTCTTGGTCACTCAGTCAGTAAGGGCGATGAGCGGGAGCTAATAACTCGTGAATTTCTATCATCACACATGCCGCAGGCGATACAAGTTAATAGAGGCATTTTGGTCGATCAAAATACGGCAAATTTTGCTCAATCTCTCAATCAAAAAACATCTCCGCAGCTGGATCTTCTATTGGTTATGTCGGGACAACCCCAATTAACCCTTTACGGCGGGTCGAAGATGTTTTTTGCCGAAGCGGTCGCCGCGGTGATCGAAGTCAAAACTCTCCTCACATCAGCGGAGATCGACGGGATTCTGGAGCATTGCAAAAAAGTTAAAGAGCGGAGGCGCCAAATTCTTGGCTTCTATACTAGAGAACCTGCGGATCCGAGTACGGGACCGTCGATCACCATACCCTATTATGTCGTGGCTTTTGATAGCCAAAGAACGGCCGAACAAATCATGGAACGCCTCAACGTAAAAGGCGCAGAGATGGGACTGACAACAGATCAGCAGCCCGACGGTATCTTCACGCTCGATCCAACAAAAGGATCATTTGTTCTCAAAGATATAGGACTACACCAGTGCAGATCCAATCTCGAACGGCCGCCATTTTACGGCGGAGACGCGAAAAACGATGCTTTGTGCATTCTCTGGTTTACTCTAATAGCTCAGATTGAAAGCATTCGACTATTAAACTTCCCGCATAAGTCATACTTAAAAGAGATATTTCCACCGCTATAGGTTCAGCGCTACCTTCTGAGAATGCCTTGTTGATCACCCGGTCGCAGCAGCGGCGGAATTTATTTGACGCGATATCGAGGGGCAAGTCTTACTTCGACGAACGGCGAAGATTTACTGATTATTGCTTCGAAAGCTTTGGTGTCGCGCATTCCGATGACCAGCTTTAATCACAGTTAAGTTCGGATCGAGAGTTCTTAGACGAGCTCGACTGCCACGCGTTCCGGAACCGTCGCAATACGCGTGGTGCCGGCCAAATAAGCAAAGAGAAAATTGTATTGTAGTGTCGGAGAAAATTGTGGGCGGACAAAGGGGACGGACTACTTTTCCGACCGATTCATCGGCAAGAAACGTTTTGCAGACCTGTGAAGCGAGTAACTAGCGCCACCTTAGCGCGGAGCGTATTTGGCTGAATTAATCTTCGGGGTTATATTCTTTTGCCGTGTACGTAACCGACGCAGCTCTAGGCCCCTCACTTAACTTTTTTACCATCGCCCCGGCTTCTTCGGTCGTAGAGAATTCGACGATCTTGCCGTTTTCCGTGAGCCAGAACAGGCCTGAACCGAGTTCGCGAGCCGGCTGCCGGTCACACAAAATTCTGTACATAGGAAACCTCCTAATCGAACGTCAGTGCGGAATCGGATTGCGGTTGAGAGATTTGCGGGAAAATGAACGATAGGGCTTTTGAGCTGCCTAAGCAAGGGCAGCTTGGTGACGGTTCATGGACCGAGGTGTCGCTGCAAAAGATGTACGGCCTAGCGCGAGGGGGAATTGAGAATCGCCATCAACGCCCCGATATCCGCCACTCTCTCTAACTCCAGGACCAGGCTCACACTTCGCTTTATCTCTTCAGGGCGCGGGTGACTGCGCGCACAGTCACGGTACTTCTCCAGCAGCTCGTCATCGGTGAGCGGCAGTGCGGGATCGCCGCGCGGGATGTCCACGCGGGCGCTGTAGCTTCGGCCATCGTTCGTCTTGATCGTCACGGGATTGCCTACGAATTCGGTGTCCGGGCCGACGTCGGCTAGGCCGGGCCAGATGGGAACATCGGGGAAAGAAAGGTGAACTTTTTTTCGGGTCTCGACGATATTGCGATCTTGGAATTTGCGCGGCGTAAAAGTTTCGAGCGTCACTTGGTGATCCACCACGGCAGCAGCGATACAGTAAGGCATGCTGAATTTCGCCTGGTACGGCGTCGCCGGCTCGGTAAAGGCGAGCACGCGCATGGCGCGCTCGGAAGTGCCCACGTCGACTTCGGCAATGTCGTTGTCGTTGAGCCGGTGCTCCTTTAACAACTGGAAAACTCCGTCCAGCGCCCGATGGGTGTGATAGCAGCTCGGATATTTTTTTAACCCGATGCCCGGAGACTCGATGTAGAAGGGTTTGCCTAGACCGTCTGACATGCGCTCCGCGTCGTAATGGCCTGAGCCGACCAGCGTGTCGTAAAAGCCGTTCTTTGCCTCGATGATGTTGGGATTGGCCGTAACACCTTCCAGGGCCATAAGCGCGGCAGTCACGCCGTTACGGCAAGCGTTGCCGGCCGCCATAGCACCGGCCATGCTGCCGTGATTGGCCGCCAGGCCGCAGGCGAAGTTGGCGGCGATGCCTAATGTCATTCTCGTCTTTGCAACATCCAGCTTGAGGAGCTTGGCGCAAGCGGCAGCCGCACCGATGGAACCGTACCACGTTTGGTGATTCAAACGGGCTTGCATCAGTTTGAAGTCGGCGTGGAGCGCGAGCTTGCCTTCGACTTCCAACCCCAGAATATAAGCCGTGAGTATTTCCTGCCCCGAGGCGCCGAGATGCTCGCCAAGACTGAGCACGGCGGGCAGAACTAGAACGCTAGGGTGACCGATCTTCACGCCGCAGTCGTCGTAATCCAGAGCGTGAGCAATGCAGCCATTGGCCAATGCCGCGTCGGAAACCGACACTTTTACGCCCGCGCCAAAAACCGATGCCTGCGCCGGCCCCCCGAGTTTCGTTGCGTAATTTGTGATGGTTTGGCTGACCGGTTCGCCGATGCCGGCAAGAGCGGCGCCCAGGCAGTCGAGCGCCGTGCGTTTGGCCTTCTCCACGGCGTCAGGAGGTATGTTGTCGTAGCTTGTATCGACTACGAAGCGAGCAATCTTCTCAGTGGCGCCCATGTTTCACCTCGTTGAGGAAGTGTTAAAAATGTAAGGGCGGGTTGGAAACCCGCCCTTATAACCGAAATTCTTTCTCGGTCAATTTTTCTCTTACGCCGCTGCTTGCAGCCCATGGCCGTTGCCGCCACCGAGGACGCTTCCGGGAAGCGCGCCGGTGTGTTCGTCTTTTTCGACGAGCACCTGACCGTTGACGATGGTCATCTCGATGCCGGTGGAAGCCGGTATCATGACACCCGATCCGGTAAGGATCAAGCAGGCTTTATAGAACCTTCTTTCTAACACGGTGAAGTTTTATCCGGCGAACGATGAGTTCAAACGAATTGTCAGGCTGGAAGATTTCTAGCGAGTCCGAATCGAAGTTGAGGTTACGAGCGTAGAAGGCTTACCGCATGTTTATAGACGCTTCTGCCCAAGCATCACCACCCGATTCTTGCCGGATCGTTTGGCTTGATAGAGAGCCAGGTCGGCGGTTTCGATCAAAGCCACAAAGGAATCGCTGCGTCGAGGAATCATCGACGCCCCTCCGATGCTGACCGTGAGAAATCCGCCCGCGCTCGAAGCCGTGTGCGGAACCTGCAAAACTTCAACGCTTTGGCGCACTTTTTCCCCAACCGCCTGAGCTCCGGCGAGATCGGTTCCAGGCAGCACGGTAACGAATTCTTCGCCGCCGAATCGGGCGGTCAAATCGGCCGGCCGCCCAGAAACTTTGCGGGCCGCTTCCGCCACCTTTCGCAACGCCCCGTCACCGACAAGGTGCCCGTAGGTGTCGTTAAATTTCTTGAAGTCATCAATGTCGATCATCAACACGCCGAGCGATGTTTGATCGCGCTCCGCGCGCTTCCATTCGGTTACGATGTACTCATCGAAATGTTTTCGATTGCTTGCGCCGGTGAGCGCATCCAAGTTGTTCAAGCGCTGCAGCTCAATGTTTGCCTCGATGAGCCGCTGCTGGCTGTCGCGCAATGCGCGGAACGCCTCATCGCGCTGAAGCTGGTTCCGGTAGGCTTTCGAATGGTAGCGAATGCGGGCGAGCAATTCGATCTTGTCCGGCAACTTGACCAGATAATCGTTTGCCCCAGCCGCGAAGGCTTCGCTCTTCACCAAGGGCTCTTCTTTCGTCGAAAGCACGACAATCGGGATGTCTTTGGTGACAGGATAAGCGCGATACTGACGCACCAAGCTCAACCCATCCATTCCCGGCATAACTAAATCCTGCAAAATGACAGTCGGCTTGATCTTCTCGGCGGCTTCGAGAGCTTCGGCAGAGTCGCAGCAGAAATGGAAATGGATATTCGGCTGGCCGATCAACAAGCGGCGGACAGCCTCTCCGATCATGGGCTGATCATCGACCAGCAGCACATTGACGGTAAACTCGGAAGCGCTCGACACTGACGGTTCGCTATCGATGGTTCTACCTGTATCCATTTCCACCATCAAAATTTACGGCCGAGAGTGCTCACCAACTTCGCCGCGATGTTTTCCAGCGGCAGGATATCCACCGCGGCACCTAAGGCGGCAGCGGCTTTGGGCATACCGTAAACCGCGCTGCTCGCTTGATCCTGGGCGATCGTGTGATGCCCTCTGATACGCAAGGCTTTCAAACCGAGGGCGCCGTCGCGGCCCATGCCGGTTAATAAAACGCCCGCCACTGTTCCGGGCCAGCATAGATTGACGCTTTCAAAAAAAACGTCTACCGACGGTCGATAAATGTAATCCTTCGGCTCCGCGGTATAACCGAGTCGATCGGCGCTTTTAAATACCAGGTGATCGCTCGTGCCAGCGAGAAGCACCATGCCGCTCTCCAGGCGGTCGCCCTCCTGCGCGACTCGGACCGGTAACCTGGAATGCTCGCTCAGCCATTCCGCCATACCGGCGGCAAATTGCGGGTCCACATGCTGAATAACAACGATCGCCGCCGGAAACTTTTCCGGCACCCCGGAAAGCACTCTCACCAGCGCCGCTGGACCTCCGGCGGAAGCGCCTATGGCGACCAGCTGCTTTTCCCTGGCCCGCGGAGATGGATGGCGACTGTCTTTGCCGACGAATGAAGTTGTCTTTTTTTCCCCGATGAGTTTCCCCACGGTGTCGATTTTCGCCAGTAAATGCGCAGCGCTCTCTTGTAGATTGCCGACGCCGAGCGACGGTGTGTCCACTGCGTCGAGCGCGCCTTGCGCCATCGCCTCGAACACCCGCGCGGTGTTGGCGCCAACGCTAAAAGTCACGACCAGGATTGCACAGGGCGTCGCAGCCATGATCCGCCGCGTGGCTTCTACGCCGTCCATTCCGGGCATGATCACATCCATCAAGATTATATCTGGGGTAGCCTTGGCGCACATCGCCACTGCTTCAGCGCCGTCGTGCGCGATCCAGATGACTTGATGTTCAGGCCTGGAGACTACAGCGCGCCGCAACACTTCCGCGGCCGACGGCAGATCATTGACGATGCCGATTTTCATGCGCTTGGCTCACCGATCAGATCGACGACGGCCTGAATCAGTGTCTCGTCATGGAAGCTGCCTTTGGTCAGATAATAATCCGCGCCGGCCTCAAGTCCGCGCATGCGGTCCTCTTCGCGGTCCTTGTAGGAAACAATCATTACCGGCAAGGACTTGAGGACGGGATCCTTCTTGATCATGCCGACGAGCTCGAATCCGTCCACGCGCGGCATGTCGATGTCTGTGACGACTAGATTGAATTGACCCGCCCGCGCAGCATTCCAGCCGTCCATGCCGTCCACCGCGATCTCGACCTCGTAACCGCGACTGCCGAGCAGCTTGCGCTCCAGCTCGCGCACCGTGAGCGAGTCATCGACCACGAGCACTCGCTTGCGTCTTTTCTCACCATGAGACAACATGGGGCGGCCAATCCTGCTCAGGCGGCCGCCGGACACCAACTTATCCACCGAACGGATCATGTCCTCGACATCGACGATCAATACCGGCGAGCCGTCCTCCATCAACGCACCGGCGCTGATGTCCTTGATTTTGCCGAGCCGCGCGTCGAGCGGCTGCACGACTAGTTCACGTTCCCCGAGAAAACGGTCGACGAGCAGACCATAAGTATGACTGTTGTTTCCCACAATAATGATCGAGAGTTCATCGGCAGCGGCGTGCGGCTCGCCGCTCTCCAGGACTTGATGTACCGTAACCAAGCCAACCTGCCGACCCTCGAAAGTAAAATGCTGCCTGCCTTCGAGAAGCTCGACTTGTCCTTTCGGCAGCTTCAGCGTGCGCATGATGTAGGCCAGCGGGAAAGCATACGGCTCGCCGCCGACATCGACCAAGAGCGTGCGCACGACCGACAAGGTAAGGGGAAGCTGCAACAGAAAGCGCGTTCCTTTGCCCGGCTCGGTGGTCATGCGCACCGTGCCACGCACCTGCTTGATCATGTCCCGCACGACGTCAAGGCCAACTCCGCGGCCCGAAATTTCGGTAACGTTGGGCTTCATCGTGAAGCCAGGCAGAAATAGGAACTCCAGCAACTCGGCGTCGCTGAGTGTGCCCGCCATCTCCGCGGTCATCAGATGTCGTTCGATGATCGCGCCGCGCAGTTTTTCAAGATTGATGCCCGCGCCGTCGTCCGAAACTATAACCTGCAACATCCCAGCGCTGTGGCGCGCTTCGAGATGCACGATGCCCTCGAGCGGCTTACCGGCGGCACGTCGATCCTCGGGCGACTCAATGCCATGATCGATCGAGTTGCGCAGTAGATGTCCCAAAGGCGCGTCGAGCTTCTCCAGGACGTCTCGATCGACTTGCGTCCCGAGTCCGACGATCTCGAGCCTGATCTGCTTGCCCAATGAGTGACCCAGATCGCGCACCATGCGCGGAAACCTCTGCACGCCGTCGCCAAAGGGTCGCATCCGGCAAGCCGACGCTTCTTCGTAAAGCCGATGGGCTAGATTTATTGAATGGCCGTCGAATAACTCCAACTCGACCAGCCGATCCGACAAAAGTCGTTGGCATTCGAGAAACGTTTGCTGAACGGCGGCAAGAGCTGTCTGGCCTCGTTCGTCCCGCAATTGCGATGGCGCTTCGCGGAGAACTTCCAGACCCTTGCCCAAGTTGTAATGCAAGCGCTTGAGACGCAACAGCGACTCGGCGAATGGCTTGAGCCAGCGCGACTGAACCAGCGACTCCCCGGCTAAGCCGAGCAGGCGATTAAGATTCTCCGCGGTCACACGCAAGACCCTATCGGGGCCCTCTGCCGCGGTCGGTTCCAGATCGCGTTGCTGCATTGACGGCATCGCGGGGGCGACAGGCGCCGCTTCGAGCAGCGGATCGTCATCCGCAGCGGCGCCGTTGCCGTCCTTAATCGCAGCGCTGAGAGCCTCCAGAAACTTACTCACTTCCGCAGGATTTTCGCCGCTCCACTGGTCGAGATCCGCCTCAGGCGTCTTGGCGATGCGCGTCAACAGGTCCGCACCACGGAGAAGCAGGTCGATTTGTCCTTGTTGGACCGTGATTCGACCTCGTTGCGCGGCGACCAAGCAATCCTCCATCGCATGAGCGACGCCAACGCCGGCGTTTAGACCAACGATGCGAGCCGCGCCTTTGAGCGAGTGAGCCGCGCGCATGGACGCTTCGAGCGGTTCCGCCGCCATCGGCGCTCGCTCCAGAAGCAGCAGATTTTCAATCAAAGTCTGAACCTGCGTTTCCGCTTCGAGGCGGAAGAGATCGAGCATCGGCAAATCGCTCAGGTCTCCGGCGCTCATGCAATGCTCCGTTTAAGTATGGCAAACAAACGCTCTTCGTCGAGAATGCCGACCGAATGCTTGTTCCACGGCAGTATGGCCTTGGAATAGCTTGCGGCGGCCTTGACGACTGTCGTCGGCACTTCCTGCAATGCTGTCGAGCGAAAATGCTGAATGCCGTGGACCTCATCGACCGGACAGACCATCCGCACACCGTCGCGCCGGATCACGAGCAAGCGCGCGTGCCGGGCGTGTGGCCTATTTTCTTTGAGCTCGGCAGCCGGCGCGATCCCGAGAATGTAAGCGAGCGAAGCGCAGACCAGCAGCTCGCCGCGCACGCTCGTTAAACCGATCACAACGCCGCCCCGCCGATGCGGCAGGGAATGAATCGTCAGCACGTTCGTGACTTCGCTGACCACCTGGGTGGGCAGCGCGAGCCATTCTCCACCGACACGAAAAATCACAACCGACTGAGTTTCAGATTCCTGGACCTGTTTGGGCTCGGCAAAATAATTCGTCCACGTCGCGAGGTAATCGCTCGGCGTGGGACGGTCGAGCAATGCGACTGCGCCGGCGAAATAGACGGGACAGTTGCGGCAGTGGACGTGCTCCTCTAGTTGCGAGCACGAACCGTCGCCGCGGACGCCGATTTTGTTCCAGCAATCATCGACGTTGCCACCGGTGAAGTCCTGGGCGGTCTCGCATCGTTCGTTCATGTCAGGCCTTGCGCTTCTGTTCCACTCTGCGAGCGCGTTCGCGCAGCGCTTGCGCCACTGCCGGGCTACCCTCTTCTTCTATCAAGAAGGCGAGATGGACGAGTGCTTCATGATGATCGGGATCGAGATACAACGCTTTGCGGTAGCAATCAGTCGCTTCAGAATGGTTGCCGGTGGCGTCGCGCACCAAACCCATTAAATAAAATGGCTGAGCCGACGGACCATTCTTTCGCAAATACTCTTCGCAACATTTCACCGCCTCGACGAAACACCCCTGATCGGCCAATTGCGCAGCTTCCTCAATAATGGCCTGGGGTTCCCCTTGTGCTACGTTCAGGGATGACAACTTTGACGCGGATGTGGTCGGCGAGCACGCGGGGATCGGCTTGGTGGTCACAGGGGGCTCACTCGTCGCGCGGCTAAGGGGCGCAGCGAGCTTGGTTGCGTTTGCTGCGTCCGTGCGATTTCTGCTCGCATTCCTGGCGGCTTTGCGGAATGCAAACGCCAGCGGCATCTTCGCCGAGATAAAATCATGGGCCTGCATTAGCCCGGTTTCGGATGGCGCGACGAAAAGCACCCCTTGCGGTTTCAGCAGACGCGCCAGGATTTCGATCGCGCGATCTTGAGTAGCCCGATCGAAATAGATCAACAAATTGCGGCAGAACACGATATCGTAACTTTCCTCGCCGGATAGAAAATCGCCTGCGAATAAATTGCCGCGCTGAAACCGAACCTGCTGTCCCACATGCCCTCTCACGCGGTAGCCCTGGTCCGTCGCTTCGAAGTAACGCTCGCGAAATCCGAGCTCATTACCGCGAAAAGAATTCTTTCCGTAGATCGCACGCTCGGCTTGTGCCAAGGCTCGCCGGCTGATATCGATTGCATCGACGCAAAAGCGATTCTCCGTCAGACCTGCGTCGAACAATGCCATGGCAATGGAATACGCCTCTTCGCCGGTCGAAGATGGCAGGCTCAGCACCCGCAGCACCGAATGGCTTGACGGCCGGTCATTTTGAACGATGCGTCCCAGAGCTGTAAACGCCCCTCGGTCACGGAAGAACCAAGTTTCCGGCACGACAACGGCTTCGATGAGTTCCTGCCGCTCGCTTTCCGAGCCTCTGACAAAGTCCCAGTACTCGCGCAGATTTTCTGATTTGCATGCGGTCATTCGTTGCTGCACCGCGCGCTCGACAGCAGATGATCCAATCGACGCTGCGTCCAGTCCCATCGCTTGCTTCAGCAGTTTTTCAAACTCCTCGATAACCATTCGTTTCTACAACCTCTTGAAACAGCACGTCACGAACCGCAGGCGGCAATAGTTTTCTAATTTCAACCCACTGCAATAACCCTTGTGAATCGCTGGCGACCGGCCCGAGATAAGCGGTGCGCTCGCTGCTCACTCCGGTGGACAGGAACTCGTTTGGCTCACGCCTTACGGTCTCCATAGCCTTTTCGGCGATGAGGCCGAGCAATCTTTTGTCGCCCTTGTCGTTGTCGTAATGAACGACGATGATGCGTGTGCTCAGACGCCGTTGCGCCGGGCGGCCCAAAACCAGCACGCTTAGATCGATAACCGGCAGCGGCGCGCCACGATATTTGAAAACGCCCGCAACTCCATGGGGGACGTGGGGGATCGGCTTGATGGTGACCAGCGGCAGAATTTCCTGGACTTGAGCGGCATCGAGCGCATATCGATGGTCATCGAGTTGAAAGACAATGAAGAGCATCTTACAAAGCTTCTCTGCTCTGAATGCGCGATGTGATGCCGCAGGACGACAACTACGCTAAGCCACCAACTTGAAACGGGAAACCCCACTGCGTAAGCCCGAGGATACTTGATTCAAACCCTCGAGAGCTTGGCCCGACTGCCGGAGAGAGTCGACAGTTTGTTGCGCAGCTTGACTCAATTGGCCGAGTGCCTCGGTGATCTGTTCCGCGCCGGTCGCATGGGCCTGCATGCCTTCATTCACCGCTTCGCACCGCGGCGCCAGTGCCTCCACCTGCTGAATGATCTGTGAGAGCTGGGTGCCGACCTGCTCGATCTCCTGCATGCCGCGACGAACTTCCTCGGAAAATTTGTCCATGCCCATGACGCCTGCGGAGACGGCGGACTGGATTTCCTTGACCATTTGCTCGATATCGTAAGTCGCCACCGCGGTCTGGTCGGCAAGCCGCCGGATCTCCGTGGCGACAACTGCGAACCCGCGCCCGTACTCACCAGCCTTTTCGGCCTCGATGGCGGCGTTAAGCGATAATAGATTTGTCTGATCCCCCACTTTGGTGATCGTTGTGACCACCTGATTGATGTTGCCGGCTTTTTCGTTCAGTACAGTAAATTTGGAGTCATGCGCGACAACCCGACATGGCCGCCGCTCGCAAGATTGGCTGATTGCTCGGCCGCCGTGGAAACTTCATTCATGGTTTTAACCAGCTCTTTGGACGTTGCGGAAATCTCCTTTGAAGTCGCGCCTATCTGAGTCGTTGTCGCGGCAATTTCGCTGGCGGTCGCCTGCTGCTGCTTGGCGGTGGCGGCAATCTCGGTTACCGAACTGTTGACTTGTATCCCGGATTTTTGCACCTCTCCGACGAGCGTGGACAACCTCTCAACCATGTTGGCTAGCGCGTTCCCCATGACATCGCGCCCGGACTTGGGCTTGACCTGGACGGCCAGATCACCCGCGGCAATCAGCTCGGCCACGCTGACCATCTCCCTCAAGGAGGTGACCATCTTATCGAATGCCTTGGCCAACGCGCCGATCTCATCTTTGCGGGACGCGGAGGCGAGCGGTACTGCAAGGTCGCCGGTAGCGATCTGATCGGCGACGTTCACCACTCGTCTGAGAGTGACTGTGATGTCGCGCATGATAAAAAACCCGACGACGGAAACCGCCACGAGGCCGAGCATGGCCCAAACCAACGTATAGAAGACCTCACGCTGAAACTTTTCGACACGCTTGTTTAGCAGTCCATTCAACAAACCAGTGACGTTGCTTTCCATTTCAAAAATCGCGTTGATGTTGCGGGTCATGAGCGCAAAGTAGTCGGTCGCGGTGCTTGTTAGAATGCGAGCGACGGCGTTATCAACCCCATTCACATCGACTCGTGTGCGCGCTTCCAGTTGCGGTCGAAGCGCGTCGTTGGACGTCACCGCCTTGGCCAGCGATTCGTCCACCTTCTTTTGCAGAAAGTCCACCAAGGCGGTTAACCGGTTCAGTGTTTCGAGTTGTTGCGGCGACGCTTTCTTGGCTGCCGCCATGCTGCTACCGAGATCACGAGCCTGAGCCAATAATTCGCTTAATTCCGGACCTTGGAAAATGAGGACGTTCATCAAATAATAGCTGTCGATGTCGGGATCGAGGGTCAGATTGGACGCATCGGAAACGTCGGCGATCAGTGCGACCGTATCTCTAATCACCTTGGTATGTTGCTGAAAACTCGCCTCGACGGCCAGACTTGAGGTTTTGCTCAGAAGGTCGCGGCAGGCGGTGCTCAAAGCCGTCCACTTTTCGCCGACGCGCAGGGCGCTATTCAGCCGCTCGTTAACTTCGTTTACTTTTTTTATGTCGTTCTCGATGTTTGCGGCTTTACTGTCGAGGCTATCCTTAAAGGACTTATCGCCGCTCAGCCAGGCACTGGCCATGCCGCGGTGCAGCTGGAGATCTTTCAGCAGCGCCAGGAGTGGTGCGTAGTACTCCAGTCCGCGAATTTCCTGTCGAGCGAATTCAGTGCCGAGCTCATTGACCGAGGAGATCATTTTGTAAGTCACGGCGGCAAAAGGAACCATGAACACGGCTCCCATCAACGCCAGTTTTTGCCAGACTTTTAGGTTTTTCATTTATTTGCCTTGTGAGACGCGGACGTGCGACATGACAGTGATCAACGCAAAAATAAAAGCACTACTCATAGGGATCGTTTTCCGTAACGCTTACGCCGCTGACTTGGAACCGCAACAGTCCGCTGCGCAAATCTTATCGGCTGCCGAATGCAGAAACTTCATGCACCTGCGGCCTCCGTGAACCGCCAATCGAAATCGCGTAGTACATTGAGGAACGCACAAAGTATGCCGCGCCGTAACGGTCATGTCTGTGTCTTTCAGGGCAGAAACGAGTGCGGCGGGATGTTCGCTCGACCCCCGGCAAGCGTCTTTGTCATTCCTTAAACCTCTTTAGATTGCGTCAATATCTTTCCCCAGCCTTCACTGCTCGGTAATTGGCGTTTTTCACCAACTCCTTCGGATTTGAACTTGGCTGACTGGTGAGAGAGTTTGTCTAGCATTGGACAATTTTGATCAGCAACTGCGAAGTCTGACACGCCCGGAATCGCGATCCGGGGGGCTGCGCAGCTAGGACAAACGGGTGTTAGGGCAGTTTATTTCTGGGGCTTGACTAATTGCTGGCTAGCAATCTCTTCTTCGAACGTGGACGCGGGAGCATACTTTAGCCCAGAGGCTTGGAGCCTTCAAAGGATCTGACTTTCTTCCTACTGGACCATCTCGCTTAGGAAACCGTAGACGACCTCGAAGCTCGATCGATCCTTCTAAGCCTTACAATGACTCCGATAATTTACGTTTGAACTCTGATTGAATTGTGATTTCTCAATCGGCCTGATATCGAAGGTTCAAGAGAGCGACTCTGTTTTTTTGGATGTATGTGCGAGGTTGTGGCAGATAATAAATATTTTCTTCCTGACTTCAGTCCTCCTCCAACGCGCCGGATCATTCGAAACTCTCTCTCGTCTAGTGTCCCATCTTGTGTCGACTCCAGATTGGGGACACTAAATTCCCAACCGTATCCGCTACGCCGCCGCTTGCAGCGCCTTACCGTTGCCGCCGCCGAGCACGCTGCCTGGGAGGGCGCCGGTGTGGTTGTCCTTTTCCACCAGCACTTGGCCGTTGACGATGGTCATCTCGATGCCCGTCGCCTTTTGAATGAAGCGTTTTTCATTGCCCGGCAAGTCTTGCACCATCTCGGCATCACACTCACGAACAGTGGCGGGGTCGAAGACACACAAATCCGCCGCCATGCCGCGCCGCAACAAGCCGCGGTCCGGCAGACCGAAAATCGACGCAACCATGAAGGTCAACTTGCGCACGGCTTCTTCCAAAGTCATGATCTGCTTCTCGCGCACCCAGTAACCGAGCAAACGCGTCGCGTAACCGAAACCGGCGTCGTAAATCAAATGCGCGCCCGCGTCGGACTGCCCCACGAGCACGAACGGGCTGCGGATGATTTCCGCCACCGCCTCTTCGTCGCCGTTGGTGCTGGAAGTTTGAAACTCCGTATCCAATCCTTCTTCGAGCGAAAGATCGAGGAAAGCGTCGATCACATCCTGGCCGCGAATCTTGGCGATCTC
>WNFK01168144.1_pt1 | contig 13703 bp, 10 predicted proteins | sample 5400281 | NCBI WGS metagenome assembly WNFK01 (sample SAMN13153350, study PRJNA577476) | soil metagenome | isolation source: 20 cm soil on Douglas fir-dominated hillslope | place: USA:California | collected 2013-09-17
AACGAAGATTTCGTCGATCGTTACTTCACCTGGACCCCTTCCCGAATCGGCGGCATTGGCCTCGATGTGATTGCTGAGGAAGCGAAGTTGCGACACAAGCTGGGTTTCCCCGATCGGCAGGTGCACGAGGAAACACTGGCCGACGGCGGCGAATACCAGTGGCGAAGCGAAGGCGAGCTTCACTTGTTCAGTCCGGAAACGATTCACAAGCTCCAATATGCTGTTCGCTCGAACAACTATCAGGCCTTCAAAGAGTACAGCGAGTTGGTGAACAACCAGTCGAGTCGGCTTTGTACCTTGCGCGGACTTATGGAGCTCAAATCCGGCCGGGCTCCGATTCCCATCGAACAAGTCGAGCCCGTAGCTGACATCGTCAAGCGCTTCAAGACTGGCGCAATGTCTTACGGTTCGATCAGCAAAGAAGCCCACGAGACTCTGGCGATTGCCATGAACCGCATCGGCGGCAAGAGCAATACGGGGGAAGGCGGCGAGGATCCGGCGCGTTACGTGCTCGACGACAACGGCGACTCGCGCAACAGCAGAATTAAGCAAGTAGCTTCCGGCCGCTTTGGTGTCACCAGCAACTATCTGGTCAATGCTGAGGAGTTGCAAATCAAGATCGCGCAGGGGGCGAAGCCCGGCGAAGGCGGACAACTTCCAGGCTATAAGGTTTATCCTGAGATTGCCCGAGTCAGGCATTCCACTCCTGGCGTCGGTCTTATCTCGCCACCGCCACATCATGACATCTATTCCATCGAAGACCTCGCCGAATTGATCTATGACCTGAAGAGCGCCAATCACACGGCGCGTATCAGCGTCAAGCTGGTCGCCGAGGTGGGAGTCGGCACGGTAGCGGCAGGCGTGGCTAAGGCACACGCCGATGTCGTGTTGATTAGCGGCTACGATGGCGGCACCGGCGCCTCGCCGCTTACCAGCATCAAGCATGCAGGGGTGCCGTGGGAGCTGGGACTCGCAGAGACTCACCAAACGCTGTTGCTCAACGACCTCCGCAGCCGTATTTCAATTGAGACGGACGGACAACTTAAAACGGGGCGCGACGTAGTTGTGGCCGCCCTACTGGGAGCGGAAGAGTTTGGTTTTGCCACCGCGCCTCTGGTGGGACTGGGCTGCATCATGATGCGTGTCTGTCACTTGAACACTTGTCCGGTTGGAGTGGCGACGCAGGATCCGAGACTGAGGGCCCGGTTCACTGGCGACCCTGCACACGTCGTCAACTTTATGCAATTCGTCGCGCAGGAAGTGCGCGAGTTAATGGCCCAACTGGGCTACCGAACAATAAACGAGATGGTTGGTCGGACGGAATGCATCGAGATGCGGACGGCCATTGAGCAGTGGAAGACGCTGGGCCTAGACGAAAAATCACTCGATAGCACGACGCTGCTGAAACTGTGCAAGCCGGCGCTTGAAAACGGCGCTCGCGTCTCGGCAACTTTGCCGATCCGTAACGTCAACCGCGCCGTCGGCACGATGCTCGGCAGTTCGGTTACTCGCCGGTACGGCGCGGAAGGCTTGCCAGCCGACACTATACAACTCTCATTTAATGGCTCCGCCGGACAAAGTTTCGGTGCGTTTGTACCGCGAGGAGTAACGCTAACACTTGAAGGAGACGCCAATGATTATGTCGGCAAAGGATTGTCCGGCGGAAAGATCATTGTCTACCCGCCCCGTCAAGCGACCTTTAACTCGCAGGAAAACGTAATCATCGGAAACGTAGCGTTCTACGGCGCTACCAGCGGAGAGGCCTACATCGCTGGTGTTGCCGGTGAGAGGTTTTGTGTTCGTAACAGTGGCGTTCACACCGTGGTCGAAGCCCTGGGCGACCACGGTTGTGAATACATGACCGGCGGCCGCGTGGTGGTGCTGGGCCAAACCGGCCGCAACTTCGCCGCTGGGATGTCCGGCGGTATTGCCTATGTGCTCGACGAAAAGGGCGATTTTGCGAAGCGCTGTAATCGGGGAATGGTCCAACTCACAAGTTGGGAAGACAGTAACGAGATGGAGTCGATCAAAAACATGATCTTCGCTCATGCGGAATACACGAGCAGCATCCGCGCTACTGAAATTTTGTTGCAGTGGGATGAGTGGCTACCGAAGTTTGTGCGCGTCATCCCGCACGACTACAAGCGCGTGCTGGACGCGCAGAGGCAAATGAAGGAAAGCGGCATGACGCACGAAGGCGCGGAGCGAGCCGCGTTTGAATTGAACTCGCATGCTTTGGCCCGTGCGGCGGGACAGTGACAAGGCAAGATGAAGAACTAGATTTTCCATTTCTCATTTGTCATTGCCGGAGGTTGCGCTCTATTCGAGTTCTTCGCTTCCTTTATTCTGCGGTTGGTTTGAGCAAGTAGAGGTTTCAATGACAAATGAGAAATGAAAAATGACAAATGGAAAATGGTTTTATTTGAGTCTTCATTCGTAATCTAATCATGGGAAAACCAACAGGATTCATGGACTACACCCGGATGAATTCCATCTGCACTCGCCCGAGGAGGAGCTGCGCCAGCAAGGCGCTCGCTGCATGGATTGTGGCGTACCCTTTTTTCAGACCGGTCGAATCATCGACGGCGCGGCCTCCGGATGTCCCGTAAACAATTTGATTCCCGAGTGGAATGATCTCATCTATCGGGGCCATTGGCGCGAAGCACTTGGTCGTCTTCATCACACGAATAACTTTCCGGAGTTTACCGGACGTGTTTGTCCCGCGCCGTGTGAAGGTTCTTGCGTGCTGGGCATCAGTGATAAGCCGGTCACGATCAAGACGATTGAGCAGGCGATCATTGACAAGGGATTTGAGGCGGGCTGGGTAGTTCCCGAGCCGCCCTCAGTTCGTACCGGCAAGGAAATAGCCGTAATCGGCTCCGGTCCGGCAGGCCTCGCTTGCGCCGCCCAGCTCAATCACGCCGGCCACTGGGTGACTGTCTTCGAAAAAGCGGATCGGGTTGGCGGTCTGTTGATGTACGGCATCCCCAACATGAAATTGGAAAAGGTGGTGGTTGAGCGGCGCACAGACCTGATGGCTGCCGAGGGGATTCAGTTTGTTACTAAAACTCACATCGGCCATGACTATCCCGTTGAGCGACTGATGCAGGAGTTTGATGCAGTGGTGCTTTGTGGCGGCTCGACGCGGCCACGCGATCTAGCCCTCGAGGGCCGGGATCTCCGGGGGATTCACTTCGCGATGGAGTTTCTGCACGGCAACACCAAAAGTCTGCTGGATAGTAACCACGAAGATAAAGACTACCTCTCCGCAAAGGACAAGGACGTGATTGTAATTGGCGGAGGCGACACCGGCACGGACTGCGTCGGCACTGCCTTGAGACAAGGCTGCAGGAGCTTGGTCCAATTTGAAATTCTGTCGCGACCGCCTGACGAGCGCGCGCCCGACAACCCCTGGCCGCAGTGGCCCAAAGTTTATCGGCTTGACTACGGTCAGGAAGAAGTCGCTGCCGTCTTTGGGCAGGACCCACGTAACTATTGCGTTATGAGCAAGCGATTTGTCGGTGGCCCCGATGGCCAGTTGCGAGGCGTACAAACAGCGCAGGTTGAGTGGACGCCCAACAACAACGGAGGGCAAGCCCCGCGAGAGATTCCCGGCTCGGAACGGGAGTGGCCCGCGCAACTCATCCTGCTCGCCCTGGGTTTCCTGGGACCAGAGACTGATGGACTGCTGTCCCAGCTAGGCGTCGGGATTGACGAACGCAGTAATGTTCGCGTTAACGAAGACAAAATGACGAACGTGCCGGGAGTTTTCGCAGCCGGCGACATGGCGCGCGGGCAGTCACTGGTAGTTTGGGCGATTGCCGACGGACGCCGCGCCGCGAAAGGCGTTGATAAATACTTGATGGGAGAAACGACGCTCCCATAACGGAGAAAGCTATTTCAGATCTCAGATTTGAGATTTGAGATCTGGGATTTTAAGGGAACCACATGAGCGCACAGCCACAAACGCTAATACCAGCAGTTCAACTTCCGCTTGCCGATCACATAACAGAGCCGCGCGGGGCGGAGATTCTGATTGAAGCTTTGCTACACGAGGGCGTGGATTCGATCTTCGGCTATCCCGGAGGAGCTGTCCTTCATATCTACGACGAACTTTGGCGCGCCCGCGATCGCGTTACGCATTACCTGGTTCGCCACGAACAGGGTGCAGTACACATGGCCGAAGGCTATGCGCGCGCCTCAGGCCGCGTCGGCGTCGCGCTGGTAACGTCGGGGCCGGGTGCAACCAATGCGATGACGGGAATTGCTAATGCGTACATGGATTCGACTCCGATAGTAGTCATCACCGGTCAGGTGCCGACACCGCTGATCGGCACTGACGCATTTCAGGAAGTTGATACGGTTGGTATTACTCGTTCATGCGTCAAGCACAACTACCTCGTGCGCGACGTTCGGGATCTGGCCCCGGTCGTTCACGAAGCTTTTCACCTGGCACGCACGGGCCGCCCCGGGCCAATCGTAATTGATATCCCGAAAGATGTGTCGGCGGCTCGCACTTCGTATTCAAGTTTGAAAAACATCAGCTTTCCTTTAGTAGAGCGTAAGTGGCCGCCTGACCCTCAGGCAGTCGCTGAAGCCGCTGCGGCGATCATGAATGCGGAGCGCCCAGTGATGTACGTTGGCGGTGGCATCGTAAATTCCGGCGCCGCCGAAGCGCTCCTAGCTTTCGCTGAAGAGTTGCAGTTGCCGGTAACGCCGACGCTGATGGGACTGGGCGGTTTTCCTTCGGTGCATCCGCTTTGCTTAAACATGCTGGGCATGCACGGCACCTATGCCGCGAATATGGCGGTGGCTGAAAGCGATCTTTTGATCGCAGTCGGCGTGCGCTTCGACGACCGCGTAACCGGAAAACTTGCCACCTTTGCTCCGCATGCTCGAGTTGTTCATATCGATATCGATCCAGCAAACGTGGGGAAAAATCGAGCGCCGGAAATATCGCTGGTAGCTGACGCGCGCGAAGCTCTTGCCGCCTTGCAAACTGAAATCAAAAAACTCGGCCAGCTGTATATAGACCGCGGTATTAAGTGTCGTGCGGTTTGGTGGAAACGCATACGCGCCTGGCAACTCGAGCAGCCACTACGTTTCACTGGCTCCGGGGATCACATCAAGCCACAGACCGTAATTCGTGAGTTGCACCGTTTGACTAATGGGGACGCACTGATCGTTACCGACGTCGGCCAACACCAGATGTGGGCGGCGCAGTTTTATCCGTTCAAGAGGTCGCGGCAGTGGATTACGAGCGGCGGTCTCGGAGCGATGGGTTACGGCGTTCCCGCGGCCATCGGGGCGCAGTTGGTGCTCGGCGATCAGATGGTGGTGGCGGTGGTCGGCGATGGTGGTTTCCAGATGACCAATCAGGAGTTGGCGATGGCAGTGCAGTATGACCTGCCGATCAAGGTTTTGATCATGAACAACGGGTACCTCGGAATGGTGCGTCAGTGGCAGGAGATGTTTTACGAACGCGCTTACTCGGAAGTGGACCTGTCAGTGTCTCCCGATTTCGTCAAACTTGCCGAGGCTTACGGAGCGTTTGGCGTTAGGGCGACGCGGCCCGATGAGTTATCGGATGTGCTGTCGGCCGGTCTGTCACATAAGGGAGTCGCGGTGATGGATATTGTGGTTTCTAAAGAAGAAAACGTCTTCCCGATTGTGCCGGCGGGCGGAAACTCCCGCGACATGATCGTTCACAGCGAAGGAGTCTGAAGAATTGCGGATTGCGGATTGTGGATTGCGGATTTTGTCTTATTTCAGATTCGCATTTATCTGCCACAAATCCCGGCTGATCTCTTTAAGTCCGCAATCCGAAATCCGCAATCCGAAATCGAAATGAGACACACACTTTCAATTGTCGTTGCCGATCAACCAGGCGAGCTTTCGCGCATAGTCGGCTTGTTTAGCGCCCGGGGGTTCAATATCGAGACGCTGTCAGTAGGCCAGACAACCGATCCGGCGTGGACAATGTTCGCGGCTGGCGCGCGTGCGGGAGGTGTTGGACGTGACGATGCAGCCGCACATCGAACGGGAGATGGCGCTCATTGACGTGGAAGCGAGCCCGGGGGCGGCGCGGCAGGAGATCCTGAGCCTCGTCGCCATCTTTCGCGCCAAGGTGGTGGATATTTCGCCGACGGGAATGATCATTGAAGCGTCGGGAAACAAGGAGAAAGTAGAGGCGTTTATCGATTTGCTGCGCCCGATGGGCGTACGCGACGTCACGCGCACCGGCTGCATCGCCATCGGGCGATTATCGACGGTAGATAGCTCAAGGCCGGGGACCGAAGAGAATGAGTTGGCCCAAGCTGTCAGCTTAACGTAAACGGCCCCTGAACCGTCCCGTAGGGATGAAATGGAAGGCTTTGAACACAGAACTCAGAACTCAGAACTTAAATTTGTGAGGATCAACCCATGAAAGTTTTTTACGACAGAGACGCAGACGCGAGCGCGTTGAGGAATAAGCAGATCGCGGTCATCGGTTATGGTAGCCAGGGTTTTGCCCAGTCCAACAACCTGCGCGAGTCGGGTTGCAACGTCACCGTCGGGCTGCGGGCTGACAGTCCTTCACGTGCGAAGGCTGAACAGTCTGGACTGCGCGTACGGCCGGTGGCGGAAGCCGCTGCTGAAGCCGACATTGTGATGATGCTCGTGCCGGATGAACTTGCGGCTGAAGTGTACGCGCGTGACATCGGTGATTCCATGACTCCGGGAAAGTATCTCGCTTTCTCACACGGCTTCTCCATTCATTACGGGTTTATCAAACCGCCTGAGGACGTCAGCGTCTTTATGGTTGCGCCCAAAGGGCCGGGCCATCTCGTGCGACGCGAATACGAAAAGGGCGCCGGGGTGCCTTGCTTGCTTGCAGTCCACCAGGATCCTACTGGAGAGACTAAACAGGTTGGAATGGCTTACGCCTCGGCTATTGGAGGCGGACGGGCCGGCATTATAGAAACCAGCTTTCGGGAAGAGACCGAAACGGATCTATTTGGCGAACAGGCCGTGCTCTGCGGCGGGTTAACGTCGCTCATCAAAGCGGGCTTCGAGACGCTCGTCGAAGCGGGCTACGCGCCTGAGATGGCCTACCAACACGGCGCAGTATGGCGATATGACGCGTGGACCATCGGTCGTTAACGATGAGACCAAGCGGTGCATGAAAGGAATCCTGGCGGAGGTTCAATCCGGCGCGTTTGCCCAGGAGTGGATGAAAGAAGCCCGCAATGGACGCAAGCGCTTTGCGGAGCTCACAGCTGAGACGAAAGAACATCAAATCGAGCGCGTCGGCGCCGAGTTGCGCGCCATGATGCCCTGGCTCGCAGCCGGGCGGCTCGTCGACAAAGCCAGGAACTAGAAAACAGGAAGCAGGAGCAGGAGGCAGACGGCAGAAGGCGAATTCAGCCATCCAGCCTCTGCATCGGCGTCTGAAACGGTGAAACAAACTAAGGAAGATAAGAAATGGGTTTATACGATTGGGATCGAATGAAAGCGGAAGAGATCACTGACCTCTATCAGAGGAAGGTGGCGATCGGTGAGAGCATAACGGTGGCCCGGATCGAAGTTAAGGAGGGCGCTGTCACGAACTCGCACAGCCATGAAAACGAAGAAATGATCCTGGTGCTCAAAGGCAGGTGGCGCTTCCATCTTCCGAGTGGAGACGTAACTTTGGCGCCGAACCAGTTGCTGCGAATTGCGCCGGGAATTGAGCACTCGTCGGAAGCGCTCGAAGACACGGTAGCCCTCGATATTTGCGCTCCCGCGCGAGCCGATTGGCTAGATGGCGCAGATTGGCCTCTCCATTACGATCTCGACCAGTCGCTGTGGGCTGTGTGACATCAAGTTGTGGACGCTTAAGTGAGTTGGAGAGTCCAGGAGTTACCAGCATGAGCTTTGACGAATCAAAATGGGTGTGGATGAATGGCCGCGCAATTCCCTGGCAAGACGCCACCACCCATGTGTCGGCGCACGCGCTGCACTACGGCAGTGGCGTCTTTGAAGGAATTCGTTGTTATGAAACCACGGATGGTGCCGCTGTCTTTCGGCTCGATGCACATCTTGACCGGCTTTACTCGTCCGCTGAAATCTACGGGATAACAATCCCCTACACTCGTGAAGAGCTAGCCGGCGGCGTAAACGAAATCGTTCGACTGAACAATTTCCGCAGCTGCTATGTTCGCCCCCTCTGTTATCTGGGGAGTGGCAGTCTTGCTATCCATCCGGGAAATAATCCCGTCGAAGTTGTCATTCTCGCCTGGCCATGGGCGCCCTACCTTGGCGCCGAGGGGCTGAAACACGGGGTGCGCGTAACCGTCTCACCCTGGCGGAAATTTCAGTCGCGGATGATGCCCACAACCGCTAAAGCATGTGGACAGTATCTGAATTCAATGCTGGCCGTTCGTGACGCCGTCAGCCGTGGCTACGCTGAAGCGTTACTCCTCGATGCGGAAGGCCGTCTGGCTGAAGGCTCGGGCGAAAACCTTTTCATCGTGCGCGAGGGGCAATTGCTAACCAACGACGAAAGTCACTCGATTCTGCCAGGTATCACCCGCGAGGCAGTCATCAAAATAGCGATTGATCTGGGCTATCAGGTAGAGACCAGGGCGCTTGATTTGGAAGATCTAGTTTCCGCCGATGAAGCGTTCTTTACCGGGACGGCAGCTGAAGTGACACCAATTCGCGAAGTTGACGAAACTGTGATTGGCAAACGCACGCCCGGACCGGTGACGGAAGAGATTCAGCGCGTCTTCTTCGCGGCCACGTCGGGTGAAGACCGGCGCTACAACGACTGGCTTCAGCCCATCGATTCAAATACCGGGCGCCTTAGCGATCAGTTATTGCAGGCGGTGTTTTAGCGAGAAGGTCAAATCAACAACGGAATTGCGATCCACGAAACCACACAACGAACACGAAAATCTTATTAGTGATATTTCGTGAATCGGGTTTGGATTTCCAGGGATGTGACATGTGAATCTGTTTGGCTAAGTCTGAAACGGTTGAAACACCAATGAGCAAAAACCAGCGAAGCAGCCTAATCACCTCGGGAGCCGAGCGTACTCCCAATCGCGCCATGCTGCGTGCGGTGGGTTTCAGTGACGCAGACTTTGAAAAACCGATCGTGGGCGTTGCCAATGGTTACAGCACTATTACGCCCTGCAACATGGGTTTGAACGATTTGGCCGACCGCGCCATTAGCTCGTTGCGTGAAGCCGGCACTATGCCGCAGGTCTTTGGCACGATCACGGTCAGCGATGGTATCTCGATGGGAACTGAGGGGATGAAATACAGTCTCGTCTCTCGAGAGGTAATTGCCGATTCGATTGAAACGGTCTGCCAGGCCCAGAGCGTTGACGGTGTCCTGGCCATTGGTGGTTGCGACAAGAACATGCCGGGAGCAATGATCGCGATCGCCCGAATGAATATCCCATCGATCTTCGTATACGGCGGTACGATCAAACCAGGCCACTACGCTGGCCGCGATCTGACGGTAGTGAGTGCCTTCGAAGCTGTTGGGCAATTCTCAGCGCAACGTATCGGTGCGGCTGAACTGCTGGAGGTTGAGCGAAGCGCCTGTCCCGGAGCCGGTTCGTGTGGCGGAATGTTTACGGCCAACACAATGTCAGCGGCGATTGAAGCGATGGGCCTGAGCCTGCCTTTCTCTTCAACGATGGCAGCCGAGGATCAGGAAAAGGCCGACAGCGCCGCCGAGTCGGCTGGCGTCCTGGCGGTGGCGATTGAAAAACAAATCCTGCCGCGCGAGATTCTCACCAGAAAAGCCTTTGAGAACGCGATTGCAGTAGTGATGGCAGTTGGGGGTTCAACAAACGCGGTGTTGCACCTGCTCGCAATTGCGCATGCGGCTGGTGTGCCCTTGACGATCGACGACTTCGAGGAAGTTCGCCAGCGCATTCCCGTTCTGTGTGACCTTAAACCTTCAGGACGCTATGTGACCACCGATCTGCACCAGGCCGGAGGAATTCCGCAAGTGATGAAGATGTTGTTGGTCCACGATCTGCTGCATGGCGATGCGCTCACAATAACGGGTCAGACGATAGCTGAAGCGTTGAAGGATGTTCCGGCAGAACCACGGCCGGACCAGGATGTGATTCATCAGTGGTCCAAGCCGCTTTATAAGCAGGGACATCTGGCAATACTCAAGGGCAATCTTGCTACCGAAGGCGCGGTAGCGAAGATTACCGGAGTGAAAGATCCAAGGTTCACCGGCCCGGCGCGAGTATTCGATTCGGAGGAGAGCTGTCTGCGGGCGATTTTGTCGGGAGAGATCAAAGCGGGCGCAGTCGTGGTAATTCGTTATGAAGGGCCGCGGGGTGGTCCGGGAATGCGCGAAATGCTCGCGCCGACTTCCGCCATCATCGGCGCCGGACTGGGCGACGCGGTGGCACTAATCACCGATGGTCGCTTCTCCGGCGGAACCCACGGCCTGGTGGTAGGACACGTTGCTCCCGAAGCTGCCTTAGGCGGCACGATTGCCCTGGTGAAAGACGGAGACTCAATAACTATCGATGCAGAAGCGAGGTTATTGCAACTCGACATCTCCGCGGAAGAATTGCTACGACGTCGCGCGCTGTGGCGCCCGCGCGCGACGCGTTATACACGCGGCGTCCTGGCAAAATACGCCAGTCTTGTTTCCAGCAGTAGTCTGGGTGCGGTGACTGATGGCGAGCCTGCTAACGTATCGCTAAGAGCGGGGGCGAGCCCACCTTCCTGACCTTGAGCTGCACTTACTGAATGGTCACTCAAGGTTGAGAGGCTTTCAAGGATGAGACTAATGGCAATCTTAAGAGTCTCCGGGTCAGGAAGGCGGGCTTGCCCCCGCTCTTAATCAAAATTGCGAATTGTCCGCCGTAAGATTGATTTGTTTGGCCGAGTATTTGACGAAAGGAACTATGACCGACCGAATAGAAATCTACGACACAACCCTACGCGACGGATCACAGGGCGAAGGCGTCAACTTTTCAGTTGAGGATAAGTGTCGCGTCGCCGAACAACTCGATGCGCTTGGAGTGGACTTCATCGAAGGCGGGTGGCCTGGCTCGAATCCGCGTGACCTGGCTTTCTTCGAACGCGTGCGCGATTTGAAGTTGACGCGCGCACGCGTTGCCGCATTCGGTGCGACGCGTCGTCATACCCTTAGCTGCGACGACGACCCAAGCATTCAGTCGTTGCTCAAGGCGGAGACGCCGGTCGTTACGATCTTCGGCAAGTCATGGCTCCTGCATGTGAAAGACGCTCTGCGTCTCAGTCCAGAACAGAACCTGGAAATTATCGCAGACACAATGAGGTATTTATCGGCCCGTGCGTCGTGTGTAATTTATGACGCGGAGCACTTCTTTGACGGCTATAAAACAGATCCTGAGTATGCCCTGGCTACTTTGCGCGCTGCTGCGGCCGCGAGTCCCTACCGGATCGTGTTGTGTGACACCAATGGTGGCAGTCTGCCTGAGACCGTCGCGCGCGTGACGCGCGAAGTGCTCGAGCAGATCGATGTACCGCTCGGTATTCACTGTCACAACGATGGCGAACTTGCAGTTGCCAACACTCTCGCCGCTGTTTCTGCGGGGGCAGTACACGTGCAGGGAACAATTAACGGTTACGGGGAACGTTGTGGCAATGCAAACCTCTGCGCCGTGATTCCCAATCTGGAATTAAAACTCGGCCGTACCGTTCTGGGCCCCGAGCAGTTGAAGAAGATGCGTGAAACGTCACGCTTCGTCAGCGAGATCGCAAACCTCGCGCTCGATTCGTGTGCGGCTTTCGTCGGCGACAGTGCGTTCGCGCATAAAGGCGGCATTCACGTGTCGGCTGTCGAACGCAATCCGATGACTTACGAACACATCGATCCGGAAGCGGTCGGCAACCGGCGGCGCATACTGGTTTCTGATCTCGCCGGGCGAGCGAATCTTCTTGCCAAGGCGCGAGAACTGGGCGTTGTACTCAGGGATGAAAAACGCGTGCTCGACGAGTTGAAACGGCTGGAGCACGACGGGTACGAGTTTGAGGCAGCGGAAGCAAGTTTCGAACTGCTGGTGTCGAAGCTGCGTGGCGCTCATCGTCCATATTTTGAACTGCTTGGCTTTCGCGTGATTGATGAACATCGCGGCGCCCTGATGCCGATGAGCGAAGCAACCGTGAAGGTCAAGGTGGGCGACCGCGTCGAACATACGGCGGCCAGCGGCAATGGACCAGTCAACGCGTTGGATAATGCTCTGCGCCGCGCTCTGCAAGGGTTTTATCCCTCGCTCGCGGAGATGCATCTGGTTGATTACAAGGTACGCGTCATTACGAGCAATCTGTCAGGCTCGGCGAGTCTGGTGCGGGTATTGATCTGTTCAGGTGACCCAGATGCACAGTGGGGCACGGTTGGCGTGTCGGCCAATATCGTCGAAGCGAGCTGGCGCGCGTTGGTGGATTCCGTTGAGTACAAACTGGCCCGCGACGGGGTCGCGCCAATTTTCGACGAACAAGACGACGGCTCCGCGTCGAGACCGAGCGAATCCCTGAGTGAAGCTGCAGGCGCGTCGTTGAAAGAAGCAATTAGCTGATGGACGAGAACCTGGTCATGAAACCAGACAATTCAATCTCAGCGGTCTGCCTGGCATTTCGGTTGAGACGCTGGAGATGCATTTCGAGAAGGAAGATGTCAGTCAACCAACCGGGCTAGCGTACGTTTTCCACCATCGTGTGCTGGTTTTTTCTGGTCACATATTGGCCAGTTGGGAAAATCAGATCGAGAGGACTAATATACGATCGTGCCCGCTTGGGCCAGCGGTATGGGCACTCGTCTAGTTTCAGCTTCCCGCGTCGGAGGTTGTGGGTTGAGATGAGGCGCGCAACGGATTTTAAGTCCTTTGGAATCACCGACGCTATTAAATTTGTAGACTCTGCTCAAACTCCTCGCGGCACGCTTCGCCAAAACTAAGCAAGATATCTACGCTCCCGTTACTAATCATTGCCTCTATCTCTTGAGGAGTCTTGTTTGGCTGGCTGTAGGTGTCCGTTATTACCTTGACGACTTTGATTGCGCTTTCAATAACCGGTTGAGATGACATGATCCGCATTCGGCTGACCAGCGCATGCAGGTCGATCAAACCAGTTGTTTCAAGCTTGTCATGAATCAACGCATCACCGTAAGTCTTGGCAGCGTCATCGATAAACGCTTTATAGAGTTTTTGTCGGTTGGATTTACTGTTGGCAGTTCGCTGCGCCTTCATTTGTGTGCGCAAGGTAATCCACGAGGTCGCGAACGAAGTGAGCCCGCCTAGTGCTGCGCCACCGAGGGCGGCCAGGGCGGTAATGTATCCGGAGTCCATCGCTGCTACGCTCAGCAATTCGCGTCATAAGGTGTTGGCTGTGATTGATTCAGTCGCCAAAACCTTCGACTCAGGAATTGCACCCCTCTCCGTTGTCACAGCAGGAATCAACGCCTGCCAATTGCTGCTCTGCCAGCTATCCGGTATGACGTTGACCCGGAACCATGGCGGCAGTGAAATCAATAAGTACTCGCTCAGAGCCTGGACATATGGTTCGTACACTTGCCGCAACTCAGAAAGTTTCTGTTCAGTTGCCGTGCCGGCTCGCATGCTGATATCGGCTTCCGCCAACATCTTCCGCAACACTGTGAAACTCGAAGGAGGCAGGCGATCAGGTGCCGGTGCTGGCGGCGAAAGGATGAAATTTTG
>WNFK01117810.1_pt1 | contig 13700 bp, 13 predicted proteins | sample 5400281 | NCBI WGS metagenome assembly WNFK01 (sample SAMN13153350, study PRJNA577476) | soil metagenome | isolation source: 20 cm soil on Douglas fir-dominated hillslope | place: USA:California | collected 2013-09-17
GGCGAACGTCTACGAGGTGCAGGATCTCGTGGAGAAGCCGGCCCCGCAGGACGCGCCCTCGGACCTGGCCATCATCGGGCGGTACGTGCTCACGCCCGACCTGTTCCCGATTCTCGAGGAGACCGCGCCCGACTCCCGGGGCGAGATCCAGCTCACCAACGGGCTCCGCGTGTTGCGCGGCCGGCGGCCCATCTACGCCGTCGAGTTCGAGGGCAAGCGCCACGACACCGGCGAGAAGCTCGGCTTCCTCAAGGCCACCGTGGAGTTCGCCCTGGCGCGCCCGGACCTGGCCGACGCCTTCCGCGCGTACCTCAAGAGCCTCAAGCTGTAGCTGCCCGGGCGAAAGATCTTCTGGGGCGGTACTTTGGCACGCACGCCGGGCTCCCCATTGATTGACTTCCCCGAAGCTTTCTGGGACAATCCGGGCACTTTATTGCCGGGCCGGGAGGTATCTGCGTCCCCATGAAGAGCCAGCCCAAGCGCGCCTTCCACACGGCCTCCGAGCCCGAGATCAAGGCGGGCGAGGTCTCCGACGTCTACTTCGAGCGCACCATCGAGATCCTGCGCGCGAAGGGACTCAACAAGCGGGTCAAGGCGGAGATCCGGCTCAAGAGCTTCCCGCAGACCGACTGGACCTTCGGGGTGCTCGCGGGCATCGAGGAAGCGGCGTTGCTGCTCGAGGGCCTGCCGGTCGACGTGTGGGCGATGGACGAGGGCACGCTGTTCGGGCCCGAGGACACCGTCATGCTCCTCGAGGGCACCTACACCGAGTGGGCCCAGTACGAGACCGCGCTCCTCGGTTTCCTCTGCCAGGCCTCGGGGATCGCGACCAAGGCCGCGCGCTGCAAGCGCGCCGCGGGCGAGCGGCAGGTGATCTCCTTCGGAGCGCGGCGCATGCACCCCGCGCTGGCCCCGATGATCGAGCGCAACGCCTTCGTGGGCGGCTGCGACGGCGTCGCGGTCACCAAGTCCGCCGAGCTCATCGACGCCGATCCTACCGGGACCATCCCGCACGCCCTCGTGCTCCTCTTCGGCGACACGGTGGAAGCGCTCCGCGCCTTCCACGAGGTTATCGACCCCAAGGTGCGGCGGGTCGCCCTCATCGACACGCTCCAGGACGAGAAGTTCGAGGCGATCCGGGTGGCCAAGGCCCTCGGCCGCGACCTCTACGCGGTGCGCCTCGACACGCCGTCCTCGCGGCGCGGCGATTTCTTCAAGATCCTCGAGGAGGTGCGCTGGGAGCTCGACCTGCGCGGCTTCAACCACGTCAAGATCCTCGCCTCGGGCGGCATCGACGAGTACGAGATCCTCCGGCTGAACCCGCTGGTGGACGGCTACGGGGTCGGCACCTCGATCGCCAACGCCCCGGTGCTCTCCTTCGCGCTGGACATCATGGAGATCGAGGGCGAGCCGATGGCCAAGCGCGGCAAGCGCTCCGGGGCCAAGCAGGTGTGGCGGTTCCCGGGCGCGGTGCAGAACATGGTGCTCCCGGCCGGCGCCCCCGCGCCGCTGGGTCCCGACGGCCGGCCCGCGGAGGCGCTGCTGAAGCCGCTGATCGCGGGGGGCCGGCTCGTGCGCGACATGCCGCCGCCGCGCACGCTGCGCGAGTACGTGATGGAGCAGATGGCGCGCATCGACATCACGGGGCGGGATCACGGGCTGCGCGGCGACTACTAGCCGCATGGGCGTCCTCGATGAGATCGTCGCCCACAAGCGCTCGGAGCTGGCCGAGCTCAAGCCCCGCCGTCCCCTCCCGGATCTGATCGCGGCCTGCCGCGGGCTCGCGCCCGCGCACGACTTCGAAGCGGCCCTTCGTCCCGCGCCGGGCGAGCGGGTGCGTCTGATCGCGGAGGTCAAGCGGGGCTCGCCGTCCCGGGGGCTCTTCCGCGCCGATCTCGATCCGGTCGCCCAGGCCGGGATCTACGCGGGGGCGGGCGCGGCCGCGGTGTCGGTGCTCACCGACGCCCGCTACTTCCACGGCAGCCTCGACGATCTGGTCAACGTGCGGGCCGCCGTCTCGGTTCCGGTGCTCCGGAAGGAGTTCATCGTGGACGAGTACCAGCTCTGGGAGGCGCGCGCGGCCGGTGCCGACGCGGTGCTCCTGATCGTGGCCGCGCTCGACGACGGGGCGCTGCGCGATCTGCTCCACGCGGCCAAGGGCGCCGGGCTCGCCACCCTCGTGGAGGTGCACACCGCGGCGGAGCTCGACCGCGCCCTCCGGCTGGGCGCGCCGGTGATCGGGGTCAACAACCGCGACCTCCAGACGCTCACCACGAGCCTCGAGCCCTCGCTGCGCCTGCTGCCCCAGATCCCACCCGGGCCGCTGACCGTGAGCGAGAGCGGGCTCGCGAGCGCCGCCGACGTGAAAGCGGTGGTAGCCGCGGGCGCCCACGCGGTGCTGGTGGGGGAGACGCTGCTGCGGGCGGGCGACGCGGCCGCGAAGGTCCGCGAGCTCTCGCTGCGATGAAGATCAAGGTCTGCGGCATCACCAATCTCGACGACGCGCGGCTCTGCGTCGACGCGGGCGCCGACGCGCTCGGGTTCATCTTCGTGGAGGGCACCCCGCGCTTCGTCGCGCCGGAGACCGCGGCCCGGATCGTGGCGGCCCTGCCGCCCTTCGTGACGCCGGTCGGCGTCTTCTGGAACCACGCAGCCGGCCACGTCAAGGCGGTGGCCGAGCAGTGCGGGCTGGGCGCGCTGCAGTTCCACGGCGACGAGACCCCCGAGGACCTGCACGACTTCCGGCTCCCCATGATCAAGGTGCTCAAGGTCGCCGGCCCCGCCGATCTCGACCGCATGGCCGGCTACCGCGTGGCCGCCTTCCTGCTCGACTCGCCCGCGCGCTGGAGCGAAGGGGAAGCCCGGCCGGTGATCTCCTGGGACGTGGCCGCGGAGATGGCGCGCCGGCATCCGGTGCTTCTCTCGGCCGGGCTCACCCCCGACAACGTGGCCGAGGCGGTGCGCCGCGTCCGTCCCTACGGGGTCGACGTCAACTCCGGCGTGGAAGCTCGCCCGGGCCGCAAGGACGAGGCGCGGGTGGCCCGCTTCGTGGCCGCGGCGCGCGCGGTGGCGGCCGCCCCGTGAGCCCCGCGCGCCTGCGCCCCGCGTCGCTCCCGGACGCCGGCGGCCACTTCGGGCGCTTCGGCGGCCGCTTCGTACCCGAGACGCTGATGCAGCCGCTCGTGGATCTCGAGCGGGCGTACCGGGCCGCGCGCGCGGACACGCGCTTTCGCCGGCGGCTGCGCGCGCTGCTGACCAGCTACGCGGGTCGCCCGACCCCGCTCTACTTCGCGGAGCGGCTGACCCGCCACGTGGGCGGCGCGCGCATCTACCTCAAGCGCGAGGATCTCTGCCACACCGGCGCCCACAAGATCAACCACGGCGTGGCCTCCGCCACCGCGGCCGCGCTCCTGGGCCTCGAGTGCGAGGTCTACATGGGCAGCGTGGACATCGAGCGCCAGGCCCTCAACGTCTTCCGCATGAAGCTGCTCGGGGCGCGGGTGATCCCGGTGGAGAGCGGCTCGAAGACGCTCAAGGACGCGGTCAACGAAGCGCTGCGCGACTGGGTCACCAACGTGCGCACGACCTACTACCTGCTCGGCTCGGTGATGGGCCCCCATCCGTATCCGATGCTCGTGCGCGACTTCCAGCGCGTGATCGGCGACGAGGCCCGCGTCCAGTCCCGCCGGGTCATCGGCCGGCTGCCCGATCTGCTCGTGGCCTGCGTGGGCGGCGGCTCCAACGCGATGGGGCTCTTCTGGCCGTTCATCGGCGACCGCCGCGTGCGCATCGTCGGGGTCGAGCCGGGCGGCCACGGCATCGCGACCGGCAAGCACGGCGCCTCGCTGGGCTCCGGCGCGGTCGGCGTGCTGCACGGGAGCATGAGCTACGTGCTCCAGAACGACGACGGGCAGGTGGCGGAGGCGCACTCGATCTCCGCCGGCCTCGACTATCCGGGCGTGGGCCCCGAGCACTCGTACTACAAGGACCTGGGCCGGTTCGAGTACGTGTCGGTGACCGACCAGGAGGCGCTCGAGGGCTTCAAGGCGCTCACGCGGCTCGAGGGCATCATGCCCGCGCTCGAGTCCTCGCACGCGGTGGCGCACGCGATGCGCGCGGCCGCGCGCATGAAGAAGACCCAGAGCGTGCTGATCGGGCTCTCCGGGCGGGGCGACAAGGACGTGCACACGGTGGCCCAGGCCCTCGACGGCGGCGCGTCCAACGGGCACGGGGGCCTCCGGTGAAGCGCCCCGCCGCGGCCCCGCGTCCGCCCTCGCGGCTCGCCGCCACCTTCGCGGCGCTGCGGGCGCGGGGCGAGCGGGCGCTCGTCGCCTACTTCACCGCGGGCGATCCCTCGCTCGCGATGACGCGGCGCCTGGTGGGGGAGGCGGCCCGGCGCGGCGCCGACGTCATCGAACTCGGCATCCCGTTCTCGGATCCGCTCGCAGACGGGCCGGTGATCCAGCGGGCGACCCAGCGCGCGCTCGCGGCGGGGGTGACGCTGCCGCGCGTGCTCGAGCTGGTGCGCGAGATGCGGGGCGAGGTGGCGGCGCCGCTCGTGTTCCTGACCTACTACAATCCGATCCTCGCGTTCGGGCTCAAGGCCTTCTGCCGGACCGCGGTCGAGGCGGGCATCGACGGGGTGATCGTGGCCGACGTGCCCCCCGAGGAGGCGGACCCGCTGCGCGCGGAGGCCGAGCCGGCCGGGCTCGACGTCGTGCAGCTGGTGGCGCCCACCTCGACCCCGGAGCGAATGCGCAAGATCGCCCGCGCCAGCCAGGGCTTCATCTACATGGTCTCGCTCACCGGGGTGACCGGCGAGCGCAGCACGCTCGCCCCCGAGCTCGCCGCGCAGCTCCGCGCCCTGCGCAACATCACCACCAAACCGATCTGCGTGGGCTTCGGTATCAGCACCCCAGCGCAGGCGGCCGAGGTCGGCCGCGCCGCCGACGGGGTCATCGTGGGCTCCGCGATCGTGCGCCTGGTCGAGCAGCACGGCACCTCCGCCGAGCTGCTGCCCCGCGTCGGGGATTTCATCGCGTCGCTGAAAGCGCCGCTGAAAGGAGATCGGTAATCAGCCCACAAACGATCGTCCGCCGGTCGCCGGTTGTCCGCGGACTGGGGGAGTGCGGGGGCCATTTCTGGGCCCCCGCATTAGACAGAGGGGCGGGTTCGTGTGTCGGCAGGCTCCCGGGTTGAGCGGCCGCTGACATGGCCGCCTGGTTCTGGAAAAAGAAGGACGGCGACCCCGACGAGCGGCCGAAGAAGGTCGTCATCGCGGAGGGCCTGTGGGTCAAGTGCGACTCCTGCAAGGAGATCGTCTACCGGGCCGAGGTGGAGCGCGCGGGCCGCGTCTGCCCCAAGTGCGGCTACCCGTTCCGCATCTCCGCGCGCGAGCGCGTGGCCCTGGTGGCCGACGACGGCTCGTTCGAGGAGCGGGAGACCACCCTGCGCTCGAAGGACCCGCTCACCTTCAAGGACACCAAGAAGTACACCGACCGGCTGAAGGCCGCGCGCGGCAAGACCGACGCGGGCGAGGCGGTGATCACCGGCACCGCCCGCATCGGCGGCTACCCGGTGGCCATCGCGGTCTTCGAGTTCGCGTTCCTGGGCGGCAGCATGGCGTCGGTGGTGGGCGAGAAACTCACCCGCACCATCGAGCTGGCCCTGCAGAAGCGCATCCCGCTCCTCATCATCTCCGCCTCGGGCGGCGCGCGGATGCAGGAGGGCATCCTCTCGCTCATGCAGATGGCCAAGACGTCGGCCGCGCTGCAGCGCCTCGACGCCGAGCGGATTCCCTACATCTCGCTCCTCACCGATCCCACCACCGGCGGGGTGACCGCCAGCTTCGCGATGCTCGGCGATCTCATCCTGGCCGAGCCGCGCGCGCTCATCGGCTTCGCGGGGCCGCGCGTGATCGCGGAGACCATCCGCCAGCCGCTGCCCGACGGGTTCCAGCGCTCGGAGTTCCTGCTCGAGCACGGCCAGCTCGACCTGGTCGTGGAGCGGCGGGAGCTGCGGGCCACGCTCCGACATGCGCCCCGGCCTCGAGCGTATCGAGGCGATGCTGGACGCGATCGGGCGGCCCGAGCAGGCCTTCACGATTGCCCAGGTGGGCGGCACCAACGGCAAGGGCTCCATCTCGGCGATGCTCGCCGCCATCCTCCAGGCCGCGGGCCGGCGCGTCGGCCTCTACACCTCGCCGCACCTCGCCCACTACCGCGAGCGCATCCGGGTGGACGGCCGGCCGATCTCCGAATCCGATTTCGTGGACGGGGTGGACGCGCTCGGCACGCTCATCACCCGACTCGACCTCACCGTCTTCGAGGCGGGCACCGCGCTCGCGCTCGACCACTTCTGCCGCGAGCGGGTAGACGTGGCGGTTCTCGAGGTGGGCCTGGGGGGCCGGCTCGACGCCACCACGGTGGGCAAGCCGCGGGTGGTCGTCCTCGGGCCCATCGACTACGACCACCAGCACGAGCTGGGCGACACCTTGACCCTGATCGCGGCCGAGAAGGCCGCGATCATCCGGACCGGCGTGGCCTTCTCGGCGCGGCAGGATCCCGAGGCGGAGGTCGTGATCACCCGCCGCGCCACGGAGGCCCGGGTGCCGCTCTCCCTGGAGGGGCGCGACCTGCGCGTTACCCCGCTCGGCTTCACCCTCGAGGCGCAGCGCCTCGATCTGGAGGGGCCGGACTGGCGGATCTCCGATGTGGCCTGCGGGCTGCTGGGGGTCTACCAGCCCGGCAACGCCCTGCTCGCGGCGGCGGCCGCGCGGGAGCTGGGGGCCGACGAGGGCGCGATCCGCGCCGGCCTGGGGGGCGCTCGCTGGCCCGGGCGCTTTCAGATCTTCCGGCGCGACCCGCTCGTCATCCTCGACGGGGCCCACAACCCGGCGGGGGCCCGGGCGCTGGCCGCGTCGCTGCGCGCGTATTTCCCGGGGCGGCTCGTCACCTTCGTGATCGGCGTCCTCGCCGACAAGGACGCGGGCGGCATCCTGGCCGCCCTCCGGCCCCTGGCCGCCCGGGTCGTCCTCACCGCCTCCGCCAATCCGCGGGCCGCCCCGCCGGACGCGCTGCGGGCCCTGCTGCCGCCGGGCTTGCGGGTAGACGTCGCGCCGTCCCCGAAGGACGCGCTCGCGACCGCCACCGCCGCCGATCCGCGAGGGATCGTGTGCGTGGCCGGCTCGCTCTCGCTGATCGGCGACGTCCTGGCCGCCGCCGGCGACAGGCAGGATGTCCTTTTCACGGCCGGAGCCCGCTGCTAGCATGGGCACTCATGTCGGCTCCCCGATGCTCCGTCCGCTCGATGCCCGGCCCTAGCGGGCTCGCGCGCGGCGTCCCACCGATCCTGCTCGCCCTCTTCCTCTCGGCCGCCGTCTCCCTGGCGCTCCTCGCCGGCTCGGCCTGGGCGCAGCCGGGCGGCGTGACGGTCCGCGCGGGCGGCGAGGAAGCCACCGTGATCGCCGATCAGCTCCAGCAGGTGGGCGGGCCCAGCGACCTGCTCATCGCGACCGGCAACGTGGAGATCATCCGGGGCCCGACCCGCCTGCTCGCCGACCGCGTGGAGCTGAATCGCGACACCGGCCAGGCGGTGGCCCAGGGCAAGGTGGTCTTTTACGACGGGCCGGACCGCCTGGTGGGAGAGCGCATCGACTACAACCTCAAGACGGGCACCGGGGTGGTCTACAAGGGCTCCGCGGTCTCGGCGCCCTTCTACCACCTCTCGGCCGAGCGAATGGATCGCGTCGGCGACAGCGTCTACGAGATGCGGCGCGGCGTATTCACCACCTGCGAGGGCGACGATCCGCCCTGGTCCTTCCGGTTCGGCTCGGGCACCGCCGACCTCGATGACATCGTCTACGGGCGCGACGCCTCGTTCTGGGTGAGGGGCATCCCGGTGCTGCCGTGGGTGCCGTTCTTCGCGGCGGCCCTCCGGCGCGAGCGCCAGTCGGGCTTCCTCTTCCCGGAATTCGGCCAGTCCTCGCGCAAGGGCTTCTTCTCGAGGGTCCCGTACTTCTGGGCGATCGACGACAGCCAGGACCTCACGGTGAGTCTCGACGGCTACAGCCGGCGCGGGGTCGGGATCGAGACCGACTACCGCTACGTGATGTCCCGCGAGCAGCGCGGCGAGCTGGCCCTCTTCGGGGTCAACGAATTCCTGCGCGACGATCCCCGGCTCCAGGAGAATCGCGGCTGGGCGTCGTTCCGTCACGACTGGCAGATCACGCCCCGCCTGTCGTTCAAGGTCAACGCAAACGTCGCCAGCGACGACCTCATCTTCCGCGACTACGGCAACCGGCTGGTGGACCGCGCCAACCAGCGGGCCGAGACCAACGTGTTCGTCACGCAGAACTGGGACGCGTGGAGCCTGGTCGGCAACATGAAGTGGTACCAGGACCTCACCACCGCGCGGCCGATCGAGCTGCAGCGGATGCCCGAGATCAAGCTGGTGGGCATCCGGCAGCCGGTGCCCGGGGTGCCCGGGCTGCTCTACGAGACCACCGCGAGCTTCGTGAACTTCATCCGGGACGTGGGGCCCGACGGGGTCCGGGCCGATTTCCACCCGCGGCTCCTGATGCCGCTCCCGGTCGCGGGGATCTTCACGGTGACGCCGTTCGCGGGGGGCCGGCTGACCTACTACGACCAGCGGGTGGTGGGCGAGCGGATCGCCCACTCGGGCGGCCTCCTGGTGGAGGAATCGGTGTCCGATTCGCGCGTGCGCCGTCAGGTGGAGTGGGGGGTGGAGGCGGAGAGCCGCGTCTCGCGCGTCTACACCAGTGACGGCGGCGGCGGGGTGGCCGCGTACCAGCACGTGATCGAGCCCCGGGTGAAGATCATCCAGATCCGCGGCGTCGACCAGAAGGACTTTCCCGAGTACGACCCGGGGGCGAGCACCGCCAACGGCATCGATCCGGGTTACGAGCGGCGCGTCGGCATCGATCGGCTCGGCAAGGCCAACGAGGTCACCTACTACCTCACCAACTCGCTGAACGCCAAGACGGTGTCGGGGCCCGACCAGCAGCCGGTGCGCTGGGAGATGGTGCGCTTCACCTTGAGCCAGACGTTCAAGATGGATCCGGTCGCCCAGCCCTTGAAGGACCTCTACGGCGATCTCACGATCAGCCCCAACCAAAGGATCGGCTTCCACGCGGATGCCCGGTACAATGTCTACGACCTGGGCCTGCGGGAGGCCAACGCGGACATCCGCCTCACGTATCCGCGCTTCGTGATGGCGGTGGGACCGCGCTTCAACGAGCAGGGCAATAGCCGGTACGCGAAAGCGGAAGCGCTGGTGAAGGTGCTCAGCAACGTGGATGTCCGCGGGTCCACCGCCTGGGACGTCCTGAGGGGGCGGTCCATCGAGAACCGGGTGGGTATCGACTGGCGCTTCAGCTGCTGGTCCGTCATGGCCGAGTACGTGAACCGCCACGGCGACGAGAGCGAGTTCCGGATCTCGGTCAACCTCCTGGGCCTGGGCCAGCTCGGCACCTCGACGCGCCCGGGTTTCTGATGATTCCCCAGATCGACCTCAAGCGGCAGCACGAGGCCTTGCGCGCCGAGCTGATGGAGGCGGCCGCGCGCGTGCTCGACTCCTGCCGGTTCGTCCTGGGGCCCGAGGGACAGGGGCTCGAGCGCGAGCTGGCCGAGGTCTCCGGGACGCGTCACGGGGTGGGGACGGGCTCCGGCACCGACGCCCTGCTCCTCGCGCTCAAGGCGGTCGGGGTCCGGCCGGGTGACGAGGTGATCACCTCCGCGTTCTCCTTCGTGGCTTCCGCCACCACCATCGTGATGGCCGGCGCCATCCCGGTCTACGTGGACGTCGAGCCCGACACGTTCAACCTGGATCCGGTCCAGGTGGAGCGGGCGATCACGCCGCGGACGCGCGCGATCCTCCCGGTCTACCTCTACGGGCAGGTGGCCGCGATGGACGCCCTCGGCGATCTGGCGCGCGCGCGCGGCCTCGTGATCGTGGCCGACGGGGCGCAGGCGGTGGGCGCGTCCTACGCGGGCCGCCCGATGGCCGCGTGGGCCGACGCCACCACGCTGTCGTTCTACCCGACCAAGAACCTGGGCGGCTGCGGCGACGGTGGCATGGTGCTGACCTCGCGCGACGACCTGGCCGAGCGCGTGCGGCTGCTTCGCGACCACGGCGCGCCGCGCCGGTACACGCACGTCGAGCTGGGCGGCTGCAGCCGGCTCGACGAGCTGCAGGCCGCGCTGCTCCGGGTGAAGCTCACGCGCCTGGCCGGGTGGAACGAGCGCCGGCGCGCGATCGCCCGGCACTACCACACCGCCCTCGCCGGGCTGCCGCTCGCCCTGCCGGTGGAGCGGGCGCCCGCGCGACACATCTACCACCAGTACACGGTGCGCTCGGCCAAGCGGGAGGCGCTGGCGGCGGCCCTGGCCGGGCTCGGAGTCGGCACCTCCATCCACTACCCGAGCACGATCCCCGCGCAGCCGCTCTTCTCGCAGCCGAACGCGGACCGCGACTTCCCGGTGTCCACCCTGGCCGCCGCGGAGGTGCTGTGCCTGCCGTGCTTCCCCGAGCTCCTGGATCCGGAGGTGGACCAGGTGGTGGACGCGATCAAGCGGGCGCTCGCCCAGGTGATGTGAGGTGACGCTGCTCGGCGCGCTCGGGTCCCGGCTCGAGGAGCGCCTGAAGAGCCGCTCCGCCACCGTCGGCGTGGTGGGGCTGGGCTACGTCGGGCTGCCGCTCGCGGTGGCCTTTGCCCGCGCCGGGTTCCGGGTGATCGGGGTGGACGCCGATCCTTCGCGCACCACCCTCCTCGCGGGCGGCGTGAGCCCGGTGGAGGACGTACCCGCCGCGGAGCTGGCCCCGCTGGTGCAGAGCGGGCGTCTCGCGATCCACTCCTCGTCGGAGGCGCTGGGCGAGGCCGACGCCATCGTGATCTGCGTGCCCACGCCGCTCGGGAAATCCAAGGAGCCCGACATCTCCTTCATCGTGGCGGCGGCCGACGGGGTGGCGCGGGTGCTGCGGCCCGGCACGCTCGTGGTGCTGGAGTCCACCACCTATCCGGGCACCACCGACGAGGTGCTGCTCCCGCGCATGAGCCGCGGCGGGCTCCGGGTGGGCGAGGAGTTCTTCCTGGGGTTCTCACCCGAGCGCATCGACCCGGGCAACCAGATCTGGGGGCTCGCCCGCATCCCCAAGGTGGTGGGCGGGGTCACCCCGGCGTGCCGCCATCTGATCGTGACGCTCTACGGCCAGATCATCGACCGGGTCGTTCCGGTCTCCACCACCCAGGTCGCGGAGATGGTGAAGCTCTTCGAGAACACCTTCCGCAGCGTCAACATCGCGCTCGTCAACGAGCTGGCCATCATGTGCCGCCGGCTCGGCATGTCGGCCTGGGAGGTCATCGGCGCCGCCGCCACCAAGCCGTTCGGGTTCATGCCGTTCTTCCCCGGGCCGGGGATCGGCGGGCACTGCCTGCCGAGCGATCCGCACTATCTCTCCTGGCGGACGCGGCTCGCCGGCTACGAGGCCAAGTTCATCGCGTTCGCCGACGAGATCAACGGCGGCATGCCGCGCTACGTGGTCCAGCTCGCCGCCGACGCGCTCAACGAGCGGACGAAGGCGGTGAAGGGCTCGCGCATCCTGGCCCTCGGGGTGGCCTACAAGGCGGGCGTCGGGGACATCCGCGATTCCCCCGCGCTCGAGATCATCGAGGACTTGCTGGCCCGCGGCGCGCAGCTCGAGTACGCGGATCCGCGGGTGCCGCAGATCCAGGTGGGCGGCCAGCTCCTCAAGAGCGTGGTCTGGGCGCAGGCCGATCTGTCCGCCTACGACCTGGTGGTCCTGCTCACCGCGCACCCCGAGTTCGAGCCGGCGCGGCTGGTCCGGGAGGCCGGGCTCGTGCTGGACACCCGCAACGCCACCGGCGCGCTGGGAGACTTCCGTCACGTCATCAAGATCTGAGGCCTCGTGAGCCTCCTGGTCGCCGCGCTCGTCTCGCTCCGCCCGCGGCAGTGGGTGAAGAACTTCTTCGTCTTCGCCGGCCTCATCTTCTCGCAGAATCTGTTCACCCCGCTCTTCTGGCCCGCGCTGGCCGCGTTCCTGATCTTCTGCGCGCTCTCCGGGGCGATCTACGTCTTCAACGACGTGGCCGACGTGGAGAAGGACCGGCTGCATCCCGCCAAGCGCTGCCGACCCATCGCGCGGGGCCGCCTTCCGGTACCCGTCGCGCTGGCGCTGGGCGTGACGCTGCTGGCGGGCAGCCTCGTGGCCGCCTTCTCGCTCTCGGTGGGCTTCGGGCTCGCGGCCGCCGCCTACGCGGCGCTCCTGACCGCCTACTCGGTGTGGCTCAAGCACCTGGTGATCCTCGACGTGCTCACGGTGGCCGCGGGCTTCGTGCTCCGCGCGGTGGCGGGGGCCGAGGCCATCGCGGTCGAGATCTCGGGCTGGCTCGTGATCTGCACGATCCTGGTTGCGCTCTTCCTCGCCCTCGGCAAGCGCCGGCACGAGTACCGGACGCTCAGGGGGGACGCGGCCGCGCATCGGCCCATCCTGGCCGAGTACAGCGAGAGCTTCCTCGACCAGATGGTGGCGGTGGTCACCGCGTCCACCGTGACCGCCTACGCGCTCTACACCATGTCCCCGGAGACGGTGGCCAAGTTCAACACGCGGCTCCTGCCGGTGACGCTGCCCTTCGTGCTCTACGGCGTCTTCCGCTACCTCTACCTGCTCTACCGCCGGGACATGGGCGGGAACCCCTCCGATCTCCTGCTCAACGACCGCGCGCTCCTCATCAATACCGGGCTCTGGATGCTGGCCCTGCTCGTCATCATCTACGGACCGGTCTGGGGGCCCGCGTGGCTCGTGCGCTGGGCGCCGTGAGCGACCTGCCCCTGGAGGAGCTCGCGGGCTGGGGGCGCCATCCGATGGGCCGCGCCCGGGTGGATCGCTCCGGGGACCTGGAGCTGCCGCCCGGCGGCGAGCCGGTGATCGCGCGCGGCCTGGGCCGGGCCTACGGCGACGCGGCCATGCCGGCGGCGTCGGGCGGGCTCGTGATGGAGTGCGCGCGGGCCGATCGCATCCTGGCCTTCGAGGGCGATACGGGGCGGCTCACCTGCGAGGCGGGGCTGAGCCTCGCCGAGGTCCTGCGCGTGTTCGTCCCGCGTGGCTGGTTCCCGCCGGTCACGCCCGGCACCAAGTTCGTCACGGTCGGTGCCTGCGTGGCCTGCGACGTCCACGGCAAGAACCATCACCGCGACGGCTCCTTCGGTCGCTTCGTCGAGCGTCTCGTCCTGGTCACCGCCGACGGCCGGCGCGTGGAATGCGGGCCCGCCCTCGAGCGCGAGCTCTTCCTCGCCACCGTGGGCGGCATGGGGCTCACCGGTCTCATCGTGGAGGTGACGCTCAGGCTCCGCCGGGTGGAGTCGCCGTGGATCGTGCTGGAGACGGTGGGCGTGGAGGGACTCGAGGCGATGCTGGCCGGGCTCAAGCGAAGCGCGGACGACTGGCCCTATACCGTCGGCTGGATCGATTGCCTGGCCCGCGACCGCGCGGTCGGCCGCGGCGTCCTCATGCGCGGGCGCCACGCCACGCCGATGGAGGCGGCCGGACGCAAGTGGCCGCGCGGCCTGCCGCTCAGCGTGCCGGTGGACGCGCCGGAGTGGCTGCTGAACCCGCTCTTCATGCGCTGGTTCAACTATCTCTACTACCGGCTGCACGGCGGG
>WNFK01197004.1_pt1 | contig 13695 bp, 8 predicted proteins | sample 5400281 | NCBI WGS metagenome assembly WNFK01 (sample SAMN13153350, study PRJNA577476) | soil metagenome | isolation source: 20 cm soil on Douglas fir-dominated hillslope | place: USA:California | collected 2013-09-17
TCCAGAGGGAACAGTAGCCTCGCTCGACGTGAGCGTTCTTCAGGATCGTCTTTTGGATCCGGTTCTTGGAATTCACGATGTCAGGACGGACAAGCGAATCGATTTCATTGGGGGCCTGCGCGGCACCGCGGAACTTGAGCGGCTGGTAAATGAAGGTAAGGCCGCTGTTGCTTTTTCACTTTATCCTACGACGATTGAGGATTTGCTGGAGGTGTCGGACGCAGGCGAGGTTATGCCGCCAAAGTCTACCTGGTTTGAGCCGAAGCTGAGGGACGGGCTTTTGATTCATATGATCTGATACATTGCCGATTTTCAATTGCCGATTGCCGATTTCCGATTGAAACGTTTGAGCCAGTTTACTGCCGGAACAACGAGCCAATCGGCAATCGGCAATCGGCAATCGGCAATCGGCAATCGGCAATCGAAAATACCAAGATGAGAGTTCTGATCGCCGACAAATTCGAACAGTCCGGTCGCAATGGCTTGCGGGCAATCGGTTGCGAGATCTCCTACGAGCCGGACCTCAAAGACGAAGCACTGGTTGCCGCCATTCGCGAGAAAGGCCCCGACGTGTTGGTGGTTCGAGGCACAAAAGTGACCGAACCAATGTTGGATGCTGGACCAGTGAAACTTGTCGTGCGTGCCGGGGCCGGCTATAACACGATCGATGTGGCAGCTGCCTCGAAGCGAGGCATCTACGTTTCCAATTGCCCTGGCAAAAACTCTATCGCCGTGGCCGAGCTGGCATTCGCGCTTATTCTCGCTCTTGATCGACGCATAACAGAAAATGTAATTGCCCTCCGGCAGGGCCAGTGGAACAAGAAAGAGTTTTCAAAGGCTCGAGGCCTCTACGGTCGTACGCTTGGACTCATCGGCGTGGGCAAAATTGGACAGGAAATGATTCCCCGCGCGCACGCGTTTGGCATGCCGGTAGTCGCCTGGAGTCGCAGTCTGACTCCAGAGCGCGCCGCCGAGCTCGAGGTTGAGTTTAAAGAGTCGCCCGAGGCGGTGGCGAGTGCGGCGGATGTCGTCAGCGTTCATCTGGCGCTTAACTCTGAAACACGCGAATTGATCGGCGCCGACGTGTTCAATGCAATGCCTGAGGGAAGTTATTTCATCAACACTGCAAGGGGGGACGTAGTGGACCAGAGTGCTCTAGTCCAGGCAATGAGAGGTCGCGGCATTCGCGCGGGTTTGGATGTGTATGCCGTCGAGCCAACCAGCAGTGCCGGTGATTTTCTCGACCAGATCGCAAAAGAGCAAAATCTGTACGGGACTCATCACATTGGCGCCTCAACAGATCAGGCGCAAGAGGCGATTGCCAGCGAGACTGTTCGTATCGTTCAGGAATTCAAAGAAACCGGCAAAGTGCCAAACGTCGTCAATCTCGCGCGACGAACACCGGCGACGCATCGGCTGGTAGTTCGCCATCTCGATCGTCCTGGTGTTCTTGCCAACGTGCTCGACGCAATCAAAGCAGAACGCATTAACGTGCAGGAGATGGAGAATATTGTCTTCGAAGGCGCAGCTGCAGCGGTTGCCCGCATCAACCTCGACAATGCGCCGTCAAAAGAGATGCTGAATAGAATGCGGGCTGAAAGTACTGACATTATTGAGCTCGATCTGATTGAACTAACCCAAGGATGAATACAACTCTCATTACCGGCGCTTCCAGTGGCATTGGAGCAGCCTTTGCCAGAAGGCTTGCTGCACTCGGAAGGAATGTTTTTTTAGTGGCTCGCTCTGAAGACAAGCTCATCACGTTGTGTAACGAGTTGGGGCGGATTAGTAGTATTCGTGCACAGTATCTCGTCACGGATCTAAGCCAGCCGCACTCAGTAGCAAACCTGGTTGAAGAAACAAAGAAACGTGGACTCAACATTGACATGCTCATCAACAATGCCGGTTTCGGATCGATGGGCGATTTCACCAAACTCGATATCGCTCGTGAGCTCAACATGATCGACCTCAATATCAAGGCTTTGGTCGAATTAACTTACAGATTCCTTATCCCTATGCGCGAACTCAAACAAGGGACGATCATCAACGTTGCTTCAACTGCCGGCTTTCAGCCCGTGCCATTTATGGCCACGTATGCGGCGACGAAAGCATTTGTGCTTTCGTTTTCTCAAGCACTTTGGGAGGAGAACCGCAAGCATGGCGTTCATGTGATGGCCTTGTGTCCGGGGGTGACGGAGACGAATTTCTTCGAAGCTGCAAATATTGATCGTCCGCCCATGCGAGTGGCGCAAACTCCGGAAGATGTGGTTGCGACAGCATTGCGGGCCCTCGCGCGGAACAAGAGTATTGTTGTTTCAGGCTGGGCCAACCTGCTAATGATCGAATCAGAACGCTTCGTGCCTCGTTCGTTAGTTGTCAGACTCGCGGGCAAGGCTCTGCGACCTAAGTACGGAGAGTAGTAAAGAGAGACCAGGAGATCCCGATGAACGAACGGATTTTTAACTTCAGTGCCGGCCCGGCCATTTTACCCTTGCCCGTGTTGGAGGAAGCGCAACGCGATTTACTCAGCCTCCCTGGCGTGGGCATGTCAGTGATGGAGATTAGCCATCGCTCGAAGACTTTTGACGAAATTATTTCCCGGGCCGAAAGTGGTCTGCGGGAACTCCTGGGCATTCCGGCAAACTATCACGTGCTTTTTCTGCAAGGTGGCGCAAGTTTGCAGTTTTCCATGGTGCCCATGAACTTTCTACCGGCCGAGGCCAGTGCCGACTACATTATTACCGGAAGCTGGGGGAAGAAAGCGCTGAAGGAAGGCAAACGTGCTGGTTCGGTCAAGGTCGCGGCCACCATGGCTGATGGCGGATTCACTCGCGTACCTGAGGCGCACGAACTGAATCTTGATCCCCAGGCCGCTTATGTTCATTTCACAACTAACGAAACAATCGAAGGCGTCGAGTGGAAACGTGAGCCTGAGGTTGGTGATGTGCCGCTAGTGGCCGACGCTTCGTCAGATATTCTTTCTCATGTGATCCCTGTAGAAAAGTATGGGCTTATCTATGCCGGCGCGCAAAAAAACATGGGACCAAGCGGTGTTACACTCGTGATCGTCCGTGACGATCTATTGCAGCGGATTCCAGACGGCCTCCATACCATGCTGGATTATCGAATACACGTCGAGAATAGATCTCTCTACAACACACCGAACACCTGGGGTATTTACATCATTAGCCTCGTTTGCAAATGGCTTCGCGAAAAAGGCGGCCTGGCGGCAATGGAGCAGGAGAATGAAGAAAAGGCTAAGCTGCTCTACGATGCGATTGACGGGACGGATTTCTACCGTGGTCACGCTGATGCTGACTGTCGTTCAATCATGAACGTCACCTTTCGCCTGCCTTCTGAGGAACTAGAGAAGAAGTTCACTGCGGAAGCAACTGCTTCAGGACTGGATGGATTGAAGGGACATCGTTCGGTCGGTGGGATTCGCGCATCGATCTATAATGCGTTTCCCCGGGAAGGTGTAGCAGCGCTCGTGTCGTTTATGAAAGACTTTGAGCGAAAGCATGGTTGAATGAAGATCATTAATGATCAGGAAATCCTCACTTTCAAAATAGAGCAGCAGAGCGAAGGCGAACGGCTCGATGCTTATCTCGCTTCGCAAATCGAGCAATGGAGCCGGATGCGGCTGCAGCGGGTAATCGAAACCGAAGATGTTTTGGTTAACGGCAAAGCGGTTAAGCCTTCTTACAGAATTCGCGAACACGATGAAGTTGAGGTTGAACTAACCACACCTACCGCTGTCAGGTTTGCTCCGGAAGATATGCCCATCGACATCGTCTATGAGGACGATGTGCTTCTGGTAGTGAATAAGCCAGCAGGCCTCGTTGTTCATCCAGCCGCGGGAATACACTCAGGTACGCTCGCTAATGGTCTTGCGTATCACTTCCAACAGCTTCCTTCCAGCGCCGGGGCAGTGCGACCTGGCATAGTGCATCGCCTGGATCGAGACACTTCCGGATTGCTTGTGGTTGCAAAAAACGAAGCGGCGCTTGAACACCTGGCCGATCAGTTTCGCGAACGCACGGTATTCAAATCCTATTTGGCATTGGTCCATGGGCGGGTTGAAGCTGACGCCGGACGCATCGACCAACCTATTGCCCGCGATCCGAGTAACCGCACGCGGATGGCGGTCGTGCGCGGAGGTCGCGGTTCGCTTTCGTTCTATCACGCCCGCCGGCGTTATCAGCGCTTCACTCTTCTTGATGTGGAATTGAAGACCGGAAGAACTCACCAGATCAGAGTGCACCTGGCCTGGCTCAAGCACCCTGTTGTAGGGGACGAAGTCTATGGTGCGGGTCGCGACAACACTGTGCGGAACCCCAGGCTACGAGCTCATATTCGCAAGCTGGGCCGGCATTTTTTGCACGCGGAACAGTTGGGATTTGTGCACCCAAAAACTGCCTCACCAATGAAATTCTCCGCGCCGCTGCCGCCGGCGTTATCGAGTTTTCTTACCGATCTGGATGATGACGATCAACCCCCGATCAAGGAATCGGCTCGAAACGATTAACCAGATGCTTGAACGACCATGTTGCTTTGTGTCCTCACCTGGAAAAACCTCACCCATCCCGCCCTTGCCCAGTGTGCTCAAGATGCGATAATGAGCGACACATCCAGGTGGTGCGTCGGAGTTTTCTGAAGTTGAGTTGTGCGATGTGTCGGGCATGAACGGTGAACCGCTTTGCGCGACGAAGTCAAACCTGGAAGCCGAGTTCAATTGCATTGTAGCATCGGGTCAGAAATCTGAACCATTACCACTTTGATCGATTAACCTTTCTATGTTCTCATGCTTTGCATCGCACCTTGACGTAGAGGGCAACAGGTTAGCTTTTGAGGGCATCGAAACGCCGGTGCTTGGCAGATTCCAGACAGCACCTGAACCAAATCGTATGACATTACGTTTAGTACGTTTTTTCTTCAATTCTTTACTGTTTTGTGCCTTCAGCGCAGCGGCTGGCGTCTGCGCGCAGAAAGCGAAGCCGTCACCCACTCCCCCACCTGTCATAGCGGAACAGGGTCAGGAGCCAGCTGTTAGAATTCCGATTCGTCGGGTTCGGCTTCCGATTACCGTAGTGGACAAGAAAGGGCAGTTTGTCCCGGGTCTAACACAAAAAGATTTCCTCGTTCTTGAGGATAAAGTACCTCAACAGATCGAGACGTTTTCGGATGATCTCTCGCAAACGTCTCCGCTCTACGTCGCTATGTTGATGGATACTTCCCCTTCAACCGCGGGAAAGTTGAAATTTGAACAGGAGTCGGCGATGAACTTCATTCAGACTGTAGTCCGGCCGCGAAAGGACCGAGTTCTTTTTGGAACGTTCGACGATGAGATCACGCTGCTGCAGGATTTCACTGATAAGCTCGATCTCCTGGATCGCGCCGTCTTTGGGGTAAAGAAGATGGGTAAACAGACGGCTCTGTTCGATGCGGTGTGGCAGTTTTGTGATGAGAAGATGAGATCTGCTCCCGGCCGTCGTGTGTTGGTGCTGGTCACAGATGGTGAAGATACTTATAGCCGCGCGAGCATTCGCGACGCGATAGACATCGCGCAAAGAACCGAGACTACGATTTTTGCCATCTCCACCAAGGCAGGTTTTCTGGGTACAGTGCCCGGCGTGGAAGCCGGACAGGTTTCAGATAAGAAAGATCGAGACTTGCAAACACTCGCTGATGAGACGGGTGGCATAGCGTTCTTTACCGGCGACATGCTCTCGCTGGAACGTTCCTTTACGAAGATCTCCAAGGAACTGCGAGCGCAGTATCTCGTCACTTACAAACCTACAAACGATCGCTACGACGGCAGCTTTAGAAAGATCGATGTGAAGCTTGCGGAGCGCAAGGGCGATCTAAAGGTCAGAACTAAACACGGCTATAAGGCCATCGCCGATAGCGTTGCCCCATAAGAACGAAAGATTGAGCAAGTAAGATGAGTTTTCAAACTAAGCGGTCGCTGTTTTTCTTCCTGGTGCTTTTCGCTGTGTTATCGGCGAGCGTGGCCGCTCATCGATCGTTTGCTCAGAATGGTGTACCGGCCCAGGACAAGGGTGGCTCTAAAATTGAAGACCAGCGTCCCTCTCCTTCGCCCAGCCCCGCAAGGACTCCACGAGAGGAACTGCCACAGGATTCGGACGAAGTCGTTAAGGTCGAGACCAATCTCACAAGTATTTTTTTTACGGCTGCAGATAAGAACAAGCGCTTCATTAGCAACCTCAAGGCGGATGATATTCGCGTGCTTGAAGACGGCCAGCCGCAAGAGGTTTTCACGTTTCAGACGAACATAGATCTGCCACTGTCGATCGCAATTCTGATCGATACTAGTGCTTCGGAAGAACGAACGTTGCCTGAGGAAAAAGCAGCGGCCCGTGCGTTTTTGGAAGACGTCTTGCGACCAGTCAAAGACGAAGGCGCAGTGGTGTCTTTCACTGGAGAAACAACTCTCGAACAGGGGTTCACCGGAAACATTGAGCGCCTCCGCCGGGCCATTGAGCGAGTCGAGTTTGTGCCACCATCAGGTTACGTAGGTGGCGGAGTGGTAGTTAACGGAACTCCTCCTATTTCGGGCACCAATCAAAGCCTCGCCGGTTCGACTGCTATCTGGGACGCCGTTTGGGCCACCTCCGAAGAGCTACTGAGCGAGTCTGCTGAGCACACTCGGAGAGCAATCATTTTGCTGACTGACGGCGACGACACGAGCAGCCGCATGAAAATGCACGATGCCATTGCGCGCGCGCAGAAGGCAGATGCTTTGGTTTATGCCATTGGTATCGGCGACCGTTACAGCTTTAATGTTGACGAGGGCTCGCTTCGAAAAATATCCGAGCAAACAGGGGGTCGGGCCTATTTCCCTCGCAACGAGAGAGAGCTTCGTGAGGCCTTTGTCCAGGTCCAGAGAGACCTGCGAGAGCAATATCTTGTCGCCTATTCCCCTTCAAATAAGTCTCGGGACGGCTCATACAGGCGGATCGAGATCCAGGTAGTCAACCCAGACCTGCGGAAAGAGAACCTCAAGCTCAATTACCGATCAGGTTACTTTGCCAAGGTTGGCGGCCCCGAAACTCCTGCGCGTAAGAAGCCGGAAAACCAGTAGTATTCCCCTCCCACCGCCCCTAAACTTAAGAAAACAATGGGGTGACAAACTGTCGACAACTTTGTTATACTCCGGCAACCCAACAGCTCCGTTGGGTAAGAGAAACTCCCACTCCCATTCGCAATCCTCCCTGAAGAAGTCTTTCGCAAAGTCAGGCGCAGATTAAATGAGCACAAGTTCCTCGGGCCGAGGCCGAATCCTGGTCGTTGATGACGATCAGAAAATACTCGATCTCCTGGTCGAAGTCTTGGGCCAGGAAGGCTATGAGGTTTCCGCTGCCGCGGACGGTGAGGAAGCTTTGGCCATCGCTCTATCTTTCGACCCAAACGTCGTCATAAGCGACGTGGTCATGCCCGTTGTTGATGGCCTGGAGTTGTGTCGTCGTCTTAAAGAAGATTCCCGGACGGCCAATGTCCCAGTGCTCCTAATTAGTGGCAGAAGAAAATCGCACGAGGACGGCATTCAAGGTTTATACGCAGGTGCTGACGACTACCTGGAACTTCCATTCAGGCACGAAGAGCTGCTGGTGAAAGTCGCCCGTCTGGTCGAACGTCATCGCATCGAGAAGCATTATAGGGAGATAGATCAAAAAATAGCGGAGGAAGCGCTTAAGGAAAGTGAAGAACGATATCGTCAATTAGTCGAACTTTCTCCTGACGCCATCGTCGTTCACAGCGAGGGAATGTTCACTTATCTCAATCCCGCGGCGCAAAAACTTTATGCGGCATCACGTGCCGAAGACTTGATCGGACACTCGGTTCTTGAGGTGGTGCACCCCGATTACCAGGAGGCGGTCAAGAAACGTATTGCGCAGGTCCAGGAGTTCTCCCTGCCAACGCCACTCACTGAAGAAAAATCCATTCGGCTGGATGGCGTCGTTATTGATGTAGAAGTTGCCGGCATTCCTATCACTTTCGAAGGCAAACCTGCGGTGCAGGCTGTAATCCGCGACGTTACGGAACAAAAGCGTGCGCGCGAGGCATTGAGAGAGGCGGAAGCCCGTCTGCGAACGATGGTGGGCAGTGCTTCATTGATCCTCTTTGCCATCGACAGGAATGGCCTCTTTACACTATCGGAAGGCGAAGGACTTAAAAGTCTCGGTCTAAAGCCGGGCGAGGTTGTGGGCCAGTCGGTCTTCGAAATTTATCGTGATGAGCCCCGGTTGCTTGAGCATGTCCAGCGCGCATTGAGTGGCGAGACCTTCACAGCAACGGTAACAGTCGGCGAACTGGTCTTCGACGTCCGCTACTCTCCTCTCCCGGACGAAAACAACGAGATCTCAGGAATCATCGGAGTTGCAACCGACATCACCGAGAATCGCAGGGCGGAGACTTCAATTCGCGAAAGTGAAGAGCGCTATCGCGAACTCTTCGAGAACGCCAACGATCTTATTTTCACCCATGATCTCGTGGGAAATCTTACTTCTCTAAACAGAACGGGCGAACGGATTACGGGCTATTCACGCGACGAAGCAATTAAGATGAACGTCGCTGACGTGATCGCTCCGGAATTTGTGGCTTTCGCGCAGGAGAAGATCGCGCGCAGCCCCGCCGAGAAAGTCCCTAGTGTTTACGAGATCGAGATTATCGCCAAAGACGGACATCGAGTGCGGCTGGAAGTGAGCACCCGAGCAATTTTTCGGGACGGTAAACCGGTGGGCATGCAAGGCATTGGGCGCGATCTGACTGAACGTAAGCGTTCAGAAGAAGCTCTCCTTGAAAGCCAGGCAATTTTCAATAGTTTCATGGACAACAGTCCAGCGGTGGCCTTTATGAAAGATGCCGAAGGCCGCTATGTGTATGTCAATAAGCCCTTCGAACGCTTGTTTGGCGAGAAGCTGAGTTTTCTTCGGGGTCGCACCAGCTTTGATTGGTTGCCCACGCAAACAGCGAGGGAGACTCATCAGCATGATCTTAGAGTGCTTCAAACCGGGCACCCCGAAGAGGTGATCGAGAAAATCCCGAGCGAAGATGGCACGCCCCATCACTTGCTTGTCTTTAAGTTTCCTACCGCTGACTCATCCGGAAACAGATTTGTGGCCGGTGTTGGCGTGGACATTAGCGAGCGGCGGCGCGCTGAAGATGCGTTGGCCCAACAAGCCCAGCGCGAGGCGATGACCCATCGGATTTCTCAAGCAATAAGGTGCTCGTTAGACAGTCGTGAGATTTTTCAAACCGCCGTACATGAATTAGGTTCGTATCTGAATGTCGACCGCTGCTCGCTCTTTATGAAAGACGAGAGGGCGCAGTGCGCTACCAAGGTGGCCGAGTATCACGCTGATGGCGTCCAGCCAGCCGCGTCAGACTTCGCGCTCGCGCATTTACAAACATTGATTGGAGCGCTTGACGAAACGGGCGTACTCGCGTTCACAGATGCCGCAAAGGACCGTAGAATCGGTGACCTTTACGAGAACATCCTGTCGAAAGCAAATGTTCAATCGATCATGTACGTGGCGATCCGCGTGGGCGACGAAGTGACTGCTGCCTTTGCCCTCTCTACAACGCGAGAATTGCGGTGTTGGAGTGAATCAGATATTGCTCTTGCCAAGGCGGTAGCCGATCAAACTGGAATCGCGATCAGACAAGCGCAGCTATATCAAAAAGCTGAAACCACGTCGACGCGTGAAGCGCTGGTAAATCGCCTGACGATGGCTATTCGCGCGTCGCTCAGTTTACCTGAGGTCCTTAGTAGCGCGACGCTTGAATTGGGCCGAGCCTTATCCGCATCTCGAGTTCATCTTTATCTATACAACAGTGGAGGTTTGAGTGCCCCACTCGAACATGAGTACCTCGCCACTGGCTGCCACAGCGTCAAGCACGTCCAAGTAAATTATGACGATCCCATCGGCCGTTTGCTGTTGGGATCCAGTCAGCCTCTCGTCGTTGACGATGCGTTAAATTATTCAGAGGGCCCCGAGGACTTCAGCGCTTACGTGCGCAATCATGCGCAAGAGTTGGATATTCGCTCCCAGATTAATTATCCGTTGATCGTCAAGGGTCAGTTTCGCGGCGTTCTTTGCATCCATCAAACCGATCGTGTGCGTCACTGGACTGAAGATGAGCTGTCGTTAGTTGCGGCACTGGCAGAACGACTCGCTATTGGTATCGCCCAGGCCGAGCTCTTTGAAATGGTGGCGCGGGGAAAGGCTGAGTGGGAAATAACCTTCGATGCTATGTCGGATGGCATATTCATTTTCGATCGAGCCGGCGCGTTGAAGCGCGTGAATCGAGCGGGCGCCGCGATGGAGGCCGTTCATCCACGCGAATTACTCGGCCGCCACTGCTGCGACATACTTCGGTCGAGCGAAGAAGATGAAGCATGTATTGTCGAGAAGGCGATTGAGAATCGCGTGAGTGTCACGATAGAAATCACTCCTGGCCGGCTGAAACGTCCCTTGTTGGTTTCGGTTGAACCCATTCTTGATGAAAACAATCTGCCGGAAGCGGTGGTTGTTACCGCCCGTGATCTTTCGGAACTGCGTAAGGTACAGGCTGTGGCGCGTGAGCACCAGTCGCTGCTGACCAATATCCTCGAAAGCGCTCGCGAGTCGATTTACGCGGTCGATACGACAGGTCATTTCAAGTGGTGCAACAGTGCCACGCTGTTAGCCCTCGGTTACCAGCGGAATGACTTTATTGGAAGAGACCTGCTCGATATGGTTCACGAGAATGATCGTCAACTTGTGAAAGAGAAGTTGGCAGCAGCACTCGCCGGCGAACCCCAGACTTATGAAATGCGTTACTTCGCACATGACGGACGGTTGCGCTATGCCCGCGTGGACAACTCGCCGCTCGTTGTCGAAGGGCGCACGACAGGAGTTCTGGGTATTGCTCGCGACATAACCGAACAGAAAGAGGAACGCGAACGAGCTGCGCGTGCTGATAAGTTGCGGGCTCTTGGACAGTTGGCATCGGGCGTGGCCCACGATTTTAACAACTCGCTTGCTGCAATACTCGGCCGAGCACAGTTGTTACGCCGGCAGGTTAATGACGAAGCGCTGGTTCGCAATCTCGATATCATTCAAACCGCCGCGGAGGACGCTGCAGCCACTGTAAGAAGAATCCAAACGTTCGCTCGTAAATCCCCCGTGAAGGAGTTTGAACTGGTGGACGTCCGGAGTCTGCTGCATGATGCGATAGAGATCACCAGGACTCGGTGGGAAAATGAGGCGCGAATGCGCGGACTTGAATATGAAGTCAAACTGGACGCGAAGAGAAGCCACAACACCCATGGTAGTGCTTCGGAATTGCGCGAGGTGTTTGTGAATTTGATCGTCAATGCTGTTGATGCGATGCCCAAGGGGGGACGGCTGTCGATCGCGTGCAAGAGTCAGGGAGACAGACTGCTACTGGAATTCAGCGACAACGGAACGGGGATGCCTGACGACGTGCGGCAGAAGATTTTTGAGCCTTTCTTCTCCACGAAGGGTGCTCATGGTACCGGCCTCGGTCTTTCGGTAAGCTATAGCATCATCGAACGCCACGAAGGTTCAATCAGTGTAACGACTGAGCCGGGCAAGGGCAGCGTGTTCGCGATCGACCTACCGGCAGCGGAAGGTGAATCAGGACTACCAGACGTCTTAATAGATAACAATGCGACGCCGACTCTTAATATTCTGGTTGTTGACGATGAACCTGCTGTCAGGGAAACGTTGGCCGAAATGTTGGAGGCCGGCAGCCATCGGGTGTTGCTGGCAGAAGGCGGGCAGGATGCTTTGCAAAAGCTGCGCAGCAATAGTGTTGATTTGGTCTTTACGGATCTCGCCATGCCCGAAATGGATGGATGGGAAACGGCGAGAGAAATCCGCAAGCGCTGGCCCGAGATCAAGATTGTGCTGGTAACTGGTTATGGTCCAACTACGATTCCCCCAGTGGGAGAGGAAGATCTAGTGGATGGAATAATCGGCAAGCCTTTCGCTTTCGCCCAGGTGGCAGCGATTCTCTCTTCGTTATCGGTGCGGAAAAACGAACTGCAGGACGTCGGCGCGTAAGTAAAGAGTTAGATATCAAACGCTGCTAGTTGTAGTGCATTATTCCCGCACTCGCAGTGAATCCCACGCCAAAACCTACAACCATCGTCGGCCCGGTCCAGTCGTGCTTTTCCGCAAGCATAAAGCCAGTGGAAGCGCTCGAGAGGTTTCCATAGTGCTTGAGAACTTCATAGGATCCATGCACTTTGGCGGAGTCCGGCTGCAGATCGAGCTGTGAGCAAACTCCATCCAGAATCTTCTTGCTGCCGGTGTGAATCAAGCAATCGTCCACCTGGTCCAGGTCGGAAACGGGCGAATCCGGGTGTTGCAAGACGTTCTTGACGGTCGTTACTGCGTAATGGGCTCCGCGCGTGGGCACATTGGGTTGCATGAAGTACTGTGGTCGGCCCTTCAGGAACGGATGGGAACTGCTTCTAACCATGGTCAGCAAGTCCATGTCATTGGGCTCATCATTGGTGAGATGAGAGATTGGACCGAAAGCCGGTTTTCCTTCTTCGCTGCCTATCAACAGCGCCACCGCACCATCGCCAAAAAGCATCGATTGAATCACGAAGGTGGTATCCAGCCTTTGCTGTGCGAATTGATCAGGATCAAGTTGCTGCTCCTTCCTCATTCTTAGCATTTCCCGGTAACCGTAGTACTCTCCGCGTAAAAGCGGAGCAACGTAGGGTGTATGGGATTCTGCCATCAGAACGATTGCCAGCTTCCCAGGATTCGCCGCCAGGTACCACTGCGCCACTTCAATCGATTTCAACAAGACCGAGCAACCTTGCGCTTGCATGCTTACTGTTCTGATCGAGCGTGACAACACTCCATGCGTCTTTCCGATCACTTCGGAAGCAAGGCATGGAAGCATTTGGTCCGGCGTGTTTGTGGCGGCGACCAGCAAACCTATTCGCGAAGGGTCGCCGCCCCACTCTTGGATGCAACGTTTTGTCGCGTCCACTCCGAGCTTGGTAGTTGAGCTTGTCTCGTGTTTCTGTTTTCCACAAAGGAAGTCGGGATAGTTTTCGATGGTCGAGTATCTCTGGTCCACACCCAGAGTATTGATTGTGTTAATGAGTTCCGGTGAAAGCTTGTGCATAAGACTGGCGATTAGTTCAGTGGTCTTAAAAGCGTGTTTTGGGATGGCGGTGGAGGCTGATAGTAGGTTGATCATTTTCTTTTCCTGACTCTAAACCGTGGGGGGGGGTGAGTTTTGGTCAGCAGATCGACGCGAACACAACTCGTTTCTAACATTCTTTCGCATTGCTGCTTATCAATAGGCGTGCCGCACTGGAAGGCTCGGAGCAACTGGACCTTAAGCATTTAGAATGAGGAGCTTAGGGGAGAAGCACACCGCGGCTCTCCGGCTGCTTCGATGAGCTAACGATTGGATACGAGATAACCAACACTATTGGTTCTTGATGCTAGTTACTTGAGAATCTGATTGGTCTGGCCCACCAGCGAGTTGATAAGGAAGTATACAGTTGGCTATTACGTACACACGATTACGGCTTTGCCTAAGAAGTCGGGTATGAAGGCTACTTCTTGGGCAGGCTAGCGAGTTTTTGGGCAGAGAGGGGAGTTAACTGAAGGCCGCATCAAAAGCTTCTTGCAT
>WNFK01070284.1_pt1 | contig 13691 bp, 11 predicted proteins | sample 5400281 | NCBI WGS metagenome assembly WNFK01 (sample SAMN13153350, study PRJNA577476) | soil metagenome | isolation source: 20 cm soil on Douglas fir-dominated hillslope | place: USA:California | collected 2013-09-17
GACCCGCCCCGATCTGGTAGAGTGGGGGATGCTCGCGCTCGCATCGCTCCCAGGAGTATGGACAGCGGTCGCGGAAGCGGCAGCCGTCCGGCCAGGCGGGGGGCGGCGGCACGGTGCCCGGGATGGTCGCGAGCCGCTCCGCCTCGTGCGCGCGCCGGGCCGCATCGAGCCGGGGAGCGCGATCCGCTTCGAAGGGAACGACCTCCTCACGCTCGGCGAGCGCGAGATGCAGCACATCCGGGGCAACCGCATCGCCATGGTGTTCCAGGAGCCGATGACGGCGCTCAACCCCGTCTTCACCGTCGGCGACCAGATCGCCGAGGTGGCGCGGATCCACGCCGGCATGTCCAAGCGAGACGCCTGGCAGAAGGCGATCGAGATGCTGCGGCTCGTCGGCATCCCCGCCCCCGAGCAGCGCGCGAGCGAATACCCGCACCAGCTCTCCGGCGGCATGCGCCAACGCGTCGTCATCGCCATGGCCCTCGTGATGAACCCGGCGCTCATCATCGCCGACGAGCCCACCACGGCGCTCGACGTCACCATCCAGGCGCAGATCCTCGAGCTGATGGCGGACCTGACGGCGCGACTCGGCACGTCGATCCTCCTCATCACCCACGATCTGGGGGTGGTGGCGGAGAACTGCTCGCGCGTCATCGTGATGTATGCGGGCGAGGTAGTGGAGGAGGCGACGACGGGCGAGCTGTTCGCGCATCCGCATCACCCGTACACCGAGGGCCTGCTCGGCGCGATGCCCCGAGTGGGTGGCGAGGCGGAACGGCTCGCGACCATCCCGGGCACCGTGCCGCCGCCCACCGCCTGGCCGGACGGCTGCCGCTTCCGCGACCGCTGTCCATACTCCTGGGAGCGATGCGAGCGCGAGCATCCCCCACTCTACCAGATCGGGGCGGGTCCATGGAGCGACGGCGGCATGACGACACCGACACTCGAGCGCGAGACGATGGTGCCCGGAGGCGCCGCGCCGCTCCTCTCGGTCCGTGGCCTCGTGAAGCACTTCCCCATCAAGCGGGGGGTGTTCGGGCGCGTCAGCGGCCAGGTGCGTGCGGTGGACGGCGTGTCGTTCGACGTCGCCCAGGGTGAGACGCTCGCGCTCGTGGGCGAGTCGGGGTGCGGCAAGTCGACGACGGGGCGCGCCATCCTGCGCCTCATCGAGCCGACTGCGGGCTCCGTGCGCTACGCCGACAAGGACGTGCTCGCGCTCGGCGCGAGCGACCTGCGTGCCCTCCGGCGGCAGATGCAGATCGTCTTTCAGGATCCGTTCTCGTCGCTCAACCCGCGCATGTCCATCGGGGCCATCGTGCGCGAGGGATTGACGATTCACAGGCTGGCCGAAGGCTCGGCCGCGGACGCACGGGTGACGCAGCTGCTGGAGGAGGTGGGCCTGCGTCCCGAGTATGCGAGTCGCTACCCTCACGAGTTCTCCGGCGGCCAGCGCCAGCGCGTCGGCATCGCGCGCGCGCTGTCGGTCGAGCCCCGGTTCATCGTCTGTGACGAGCCGGTGAGCGCGCTCGACGTCAGCGTCCAGGCGCAGGTCGTGAATCTCCTGCAGGATCTGCAGCGCGACCGCGGCCTCGCGTACCTGTTCATCGCCCACGACCTGTCGGTCGTCGAGCACATCGCCGATCGCGTGGCTGTGATGTACCTGGGTCACATCGTCGAGATGGCGCCGGTGAAGGAGTTGTACACCGAGCCGATCATGCCGTACACGCAGGCCCTCCTCTCGGCCGTGCCGGCGCCCGATCCGGGGGTGAAGCGCGAGCGCATCCTGCTCGCCGGCGACGTGCCCTCGCCGGCCAATCCGCCGTCCGGCTGCGTCTTCCATCCGCGGTGTCAGCATCCGGCCCGCGACGCAGCCTGCGCGGTGATCGTGCCCCCGCTCGAGCAAAAGAAACCCGGCCACTGGGCGGCGTGTATCAAGCAGCCACCGACGACCGTATCGTGGGAGGCCCAGCAGGCCGCCGGCGGCACGAAGCCGCCGGAGTTCTTCCTGCCGCGCGCGGCGCTCCACCGCGGTGCCGCGCCGGCGCCGCGCGTCCACGATCTCACCCGCCCCACGTGACCTCCACCAACGACAAATCGGTGTTCGCGCAGCCGCAGGCCGCGGCGCTCGTGCACGACGAGCCTGGCGCAGTCCCGCGGTCCATCACCGACGATCGCAGCTTCTTCGGACACCCGCGCGGCCTCTCCACGCTCTTCTTCACCGAGTTCTGGGAGCGCTTCTCGTACTACGGCATCCGGCCGCTGCTCGTCCTGTTCATGACGGCGGCGCTGGCCAGCGGAGGACTCGGCTTCGACCGCGAGCAGGCGTCGGCCATCGTCGGCATCTATGCCTCCTCGGTGTACCTGGCATCGCTGCCCGGAGGCTGGATCGCCGACCGCTGGCTCGGCCTTCGCCGCTCGATCTTCTGGGGGGGCGTGCTGATCGCGCTGGGGCATCTGGCGATCGGACTCTCGGCCGTGTTCGCGCACCAGGTCTTCTTCCTCGGGCTCATCCTCATCGTGATGGGCACGGGGCTGCTGAAGCCGAACATCTCCGCGTTGGTCGGCGACCTCTATCCGGCGGGCGGCGCGCGGCAGGACTCGGGCTTCGCGATCTTCTACATGGGCATCAACAGCGGTGCCCTGCTCGCTCCGATCATCACCGGCGCGCTCGGCGAGCGCGTCGGATGGCACTGGGGCTTCGGCGCGGCCGGCGTCGGGATGCTGGTAGGCCTGCTCGTCTTCCGCGCGCGTGCACCGCGGACCCTCGGTCCGATCGGCACGATGCCGTCGGGGTCGCCGGCGCAGCAGCGCAGCGTGCGCGCGATGACGATCGGCCTCGTCGCGCTCGCCGCCGTCGTCATCGGCCTGGCCATGGCGGGCATCGTGCCGGTCGACCCGCTCGCGATCGCGCAGCGGATGACGATCGTGATCTTCACGATGGCGCTCCTGTACTTCGCCTACCTGTTCTTCGGCGCGGGGCTCACCGGCGACGAGAAGCGGCGCACCGTCGTGATCCTCGTGCTCTTCATCTTCTCGGCGGCCTTCTGGTCGGCGTACGAGCAGGCGCCGACGTCGCTCAACCTCTTCGCGCGCGACTTCACCGACCGGCACATCTTCGGATGGGAAATGCCGGTGGTGTGGTTTCAGTCGCTCCCACCCCTGTTCGTGGTGACGCTCTCGGCGGTGTTCGCCGCCGTGTGGGCGGCGCTGGCGCGGCGCGGCATCGACTTCTCGAGCCCCGCGAAGTTCGCCTTCGCCCTCTTCTGCGCCGGCCTGTCCTATCTCATCATGGTCGGCGCAACGAATCGCGTGATCGACGGCGGCGGCGCCGGCGTGCGCGTCGGCATGTGGTGGCTCATCATCACCTACCTGCTCCAGGTGATCGGCGAGCTCGCCCTCAGCCCCGTGGGATTGAGCTCGGTCACCAAGCTCGCCCCGCGCCGCTTCGTTGGGCAGATGATGGGCGTGTGGTTCATGTCGATCGCCCTTGGCAATCTCGTGGCGGGGCTGATCGGCGGAAACGTGGATCCGGAGAAGCTCAACCAGATGCCGGCGCTCTTCCAGCGCACCGCGACGTCGCTCTTCATCGCAACCGCCCTGCTGGGGTTGCTCGTCATCCCGATCAGGAAGATGATGAACCGTGAACGGTGAACGAATAGTGTCGTCCTGAGCGCAGAAGGACCTGCACGTGCAGATCCTTCTGCGCTCAGGACGACAAACGCGGGCTTATCGTTCACCGTTCACGGTTCACGGCCGTCAGTTCACGGCCACGCGAAGATCGACGTCGGGGCCGTGATCTCTCGTCCTTCGGCCACGTCGCGCGCGTTGCGGAAGGCGAAGGCCGTGCGGTCGGCGTTGGTGAAGCCCAACGTCCAGCGCGCATTCGCACCACTCGTCAGTGGGAAGGCGAGGTCCACGCGCCACACCCGGGCTGACCTGGGAGGGATCGCCGCGAGGAGGCTCACGCCCAGGGATGCCTTCACGGACGTCGTCACGCCGAACGGCGCGTCACCAGCCCACTGGCGTCCCACGTCTCCGAATACCGCGAAGCCGGCGTCGGCTGCGCCCCGCATGTTGCCGATCGTGTAGCGCTCCTCGGTGCGCGCCACGATCCGTTGCCCACCGGCATAGTCGGACTGTTCGTATCCGCGCACGCCCCCGTCCGGAACGCCGAGCCGTAGCTGAAATGGCGTGCGCTGTCGATATGCGCCACTGAACTCCACCACCACCTGATTGCGGTGGCGCGGCGTGAACTGCAGGTATTGGGCGATCCGTCCCGTCGCGATCACACCATCCCATTCGCGCGTGCCGATCGGGCGCCGTCCCTCGGCCTGAATCTGGAGCCGCGTCGTCGAGATGCCCGACGTCGCCCCCACGTAGAGATCGCCGGCCAGGAAGACGTCTTCATCCTCGCGCTCGCCCGGAGTCGGGATGCTGCGCCCGAACAGGGTGCCGAGCTGAATGCCGATCGGCACGTCCTGCGCGGCAGTGAGCGCGTCGAGCCCCTCGAGCCGCGCGAAAGTGATGTCGCGGACCCCGAGGAGTACGTTCGCGCGTACGATGCGATGCGAGGCGAACGGCGCCGGCACGGGGCCGAGGTCGCGCACCACTCCCGACTCCGGCATCGTAAGGCGATTCCCGGGGACCTCCCGCAGGCCGGTGAGGGACAGGCCGAACAGGTTGAGGCGTCCCGGATTGCCGACGCGCAGGATGCCGCCGATGTCGAAGAAGCCGCGCTGGAGCGCGACGTTCGGCCGCAACCCATCCGGCTGCCGGAGCTCGACGTAGCCATTCGCGCGCCCCACACGAACGCGCCAGGCGACGCGCTGGAGGTCCGTGAGGTACGGATGGGCCCCTTCCACGCGCCATGAGCCGCCGAGCGACGCGCGCTCCCCTTCGAAGCCGAATATCCACGGCCGCCCCACGAACTGGTTGTCGATCAGCCGCACGCCGACGCCGTCGCGGAACGCATCGCCCTCGCGCCAGCTGAGCGACGAATACAGCCCCTGCCCGGCGACGTTGGCGTTTCCCAGCAGCAGCGACGTCACGTGCGGCGACGTGGCGCGTACGCCGCCGCCGAACACGATCGCGGCTTCGTCGCTCGTGCGCACCTCCAGATCCACCCCGCCTCCGTCGTTCGCCACGACGAATGCCTCCGCGTCGGCAATGAAGGGCTGCGCGCGCAGGATGCGCTCCGACTCGGCACGCCGCAGCTCGTTGCACGCGTCGCCGCGGTCGAGGAGCAGAAAGCGGCGAATGAGCTCTGTGCGCGTGGTGGCGTGCATGGCGCGGGCGATGCCGGCGACCCGCGGGAAGCGCGCGAGATTGGCCACCGTCGGTGCGTCCGCGTAGATGATGATGTCGTTGATCGGCTGGCCGGCGCAGGCGACGATCGGGCGGCCGGACGGCGCACGCGATGGAGGCGCCTGAGCCGTGGCCGACAGGATCGAGATCGGGGCGAGCGCCAGCGCCAACGCGAAGTGGCGCGGCGTCACGACGCCTACTTGCCCATGCGACGTTTGAGCTCCGCGAGGCGGCGCTCGGCCTCGGCGTCCCGATCCGAACGTGCCCGCGCGCGGCCCATCGCGTCGAGCTCGTCGGCCATGCGCGACGAGTCCCCTGCCGCCTCGTCGGCCGCGGCGGCCGCCGCGCGCTCGTCAGCGCCGGCCGTGCCGCCGGGTGCGCTGCCGAGCATCGCACCCTTGAGCTCCGCGGACATCTCGGCGACGTCGCGCTCGGCGATCGCCAACTCCGCCTCCTGCGCCTCGAGCTTGCGGCCGTACACGGCCAGGCGCTCGGCGTGGATCGCCTCGTACTTCTCCGCCAGCGCTACCGTCTCCCCATCGTTGATTCCCGCGGCGAGCCCCTTGCGGCGACGCATCGTCTCCAGCTCGCGCTGCTCGCCCTCGAGCCGCTTGCGCGTCGTGGCAACGCCGGCGCGCAGGTCGTCCAGACCCATGCGAGCCGTGACGAGCGTCTGCTTCATGCGCGCCAGACCGGCACGGCGCTCCTCGGGAGGGGTGGCGCGGTCCATCAGGTCGCGGAGGGTTTGGCGGAAGGAGTCGAACATGCGAGGCCCGGAGCGTGCGGGACGCAGGGAGGCAGGGAACGACGCGGCGCTGGAGCGTCCGTACGCCGGCGCTTAGGATACAGGACCAGCTCGGGCTCTCGCAACCGTCAGTATACGCATCGTGACGTCACTTCCGCCGGTCGCCGTCACGGCGACCACAGAGATCATCCGCGACGTGCTCCGCACGCGCGCCAACGTCTCGTACACCGAGGCGGCGCGTGCGGCCGGGCTCCGCCCGTACATCCTTCCGGTGCTCGGCGCCGAAGAGGCCGACGCGATGCTCGACGGCATGGCGGGACTGATCCTCACTGGCGGTGAGGACGTGGATCCCGCTCGCTACGGGAGTGCGCCGCACGCGCTGCTGGGAGAGGTGCACGCCGAGCGCGACGCCTTCGAGATCGCGCTGGTGCGCGCCGCGCACCAGCGCCGGTTGCCCACGCTGGCGATCTGTCGTGGCGTACAGGTCGCAAACGTTGCATTGGGCGGCACGCTCGTGCAGGACCTGTCGAGCGAGTGGCCCGCCGCGCTGGCGCACGACGGAAGCTGGGGTCGCGGCGACCGGGTGCACGAGCTCCGCCTCGCCGCCGGCTCGCGGCTGGCCCAGGCGATCGGCGCCACCGATGCCACCACCAACTCGCTCCATCATCAGGCGATCGCGCGCGTGGCGGACGGACTCGTCGCCGTGGCGCACGCCCCGGACGGCGTGGTGGAAGGGGTGGAGTGGGCGGGCGACGACTGGTGGATGGCCGGCGTCCAGTGGCACCCCGAGGAGCTCACGACGACCGCAGAAAGTTGGGACCGCGCGCTGTTCGCCGCCTTCGCGGCGGTGGTGCGCACGCGTGCGTTCAGCTCAGCCGGCGCCACCGTGCCTCGCTCGTGACTTGCCGCATCAGGCGCTCGGGCGAATAGCGGTCGGGAAAGAGCAGCGCGTCGCTCACGTCGTTCAGCGCGGCGCGCAGGAGACCGAAGCGCTCGGCCGCCGTCGCGTACAGCGTCGCCATGCCGTGGTTCTCCGCCAGGCGATGATCCGCCGCGAGCTGGAAGCCGCGGCGACCCATCTCCTCGAAGTAGTCGAGGTCGGGGCCGCCACGCCGCCAGCGGCGGTGCTCGATGTAGTCGGGGAAGCAGCCGCTCATCCAGAGCGCATAGTTGCCGAGGTGCGTGCGCACGAGGAAGCTACGCCGGCCATCCGGATCGTCCACGTCGGCCAGAAGGTCGGCGAGGGTCGTGTACACCTGGTCGTCCGACTCCCCCACGCGCCACGCGCGGTCGCGCAGGCCGAAGTGCAGCATCACGGAGGCGAGGTAATCAGCGAGCAGCCGGTCCTCCTCACCGAGACGGGTGAGGGCGTGACGGACCATGACGTAGGCGAACAGCGGGAGCGATGCGCAGGCGCCCTGGCTCGAGCGCAGCAGCGCGCCCGGCAGCCGAGGGTCGTCGAGCACGGCATCGATGCCATGATCGGCGAGCTGCTGCTCCACGTGCGAAAGCTCCGCCCCGGAGTCGCGGGCGATGAGCCGCGCGACGAGCTGCGCGTCGTCACGCGTGAGATGATGCCGAGTATCCGCGAGAATCATGTCGTCGTATCCTCCTCGACCGCCTGATACACCGTGACTACACGAAGGATGGCGCGTGGTGCGCCTACCTAGTTTGACGACCCGGACTCGCGGCGGTTTCCGCGCTTCACCGGCGCGACCGCCGAACCCCAGCAGCCCACTGGGGTACTATCCGGATTGGCTAAACATCAGGGTAGCGAGCGTCCCGGCGTAGCCGGTAGCTTATTACCGGCGTCCACACCCGTGTCTTCGAGGAGCCAGTGCTGTATTTCTGCATCCCTGCCTACAACGAGGCCCCCACGATCGGGCTACTGCTCTGGCGCCTGCGCAAGGTCTTCCAGGAGCAGCCTCGTGAGTACGAGGTGCTCGTCTATGACGACGGCAGCACCGACGCGACAGCGGAAACCCTGGCGCCGTACCACAAGGTGATGCCGCTCACCGTGCTCGGCGGGGCGCGGGCCGGATACGCCGCCGCGGTGGATGCGCTCTGTCGCGAGGCGTCGCGCCGCACCCGCTATCCTCGCCGCGATGCCGTGATCGTCCTCCAGGCCGATTTCACCGATCAGCCGGAGCACCTTCCCGAGCTGATCAAGCGATTCGACGGCGGCGCGGACGTCGTGGTTGCCGAACGTCCAGCCGACGCGGCCACGGTACCGCCGCCCGTCCGCTCCCTGCGTCGCCTGGCGCCCTGGGTCGTACGCCCCTTCGTCTCCGTCGCCGGCGTGCGCGATCCCTTCGCGACCCTGCGCCTTTTCCGCGTCTCGGTCATCCGCGACCTGATCAAGGAGCGAGGTGACGCGCCGCTGGTCGAGGGTGACGGGTGGAGCGCCAACGTCGATCTGCTGCTCCGCGCCGCCCCACACGCGCGCCGGATCGAGACGGTGGAGCTCGCCCCGCGCTACGACGTCCGCGAGCGGCCGTCGCGCATCCGTCCGTGGAACGACGCGATGAGCCTGTTCCGCTTCGCCCGTGGCGCGCGCGGCCGCAGTGTGCGCCCGGGGCGCGCATGACGGCGCGCTTCCGGCGCGGCATACGCGACGTCTTCGTGCTCGCCCTCCTCATCGCCGCTCCGGTGGCGGCGCAGGATCATGGGGGTTCGCCGCTGCCCGTGCCGTTCGGCGTCGGAGAACGGCTCGAGTACGACGTGAAGTTCGGCAAGCTGCGCGTCGGATCGGGGTCGATGGAAGTGGCCGACGTCCAGGACGTGCGCGGCCGCTCCACCTGGCACACCATCTTCCAGGTGCGCGGCGGCACCTTCTTCTCCCGCGTCAACGACCAGTACGAGAGCTGGATCGACCGCCACACCGGCAACTCGCTCCGCTTCAGGCAGGATCTCAACGAGGGACGTCGCGACGTGGAGCGCGCGTTCGAGATCTTTCCCGAGCGCGCCGTCTTTCAGGAGAGCGGAGAGGACACCACCAGGGCGAGCGTCAATAACCCGCTCGACGACGGCTCCTTTCTCTACTTCCTGCGCACCATCCCGCTCGCCGTCGGCGAGACGTACGTCTTCGAGCGCTACTTCCGCCCCGACCGCAATCCGGTCACGATCAAGGTGCTGCGCAAGGAGCGCATCAGCGTGCCGGCGGGCGAGTTCGACGCCATCGTCGTACAGCCGGTCATCAAGACCACCGGCATCTTCTCCGAGAACGGCCACGCCGAGATCTGGCTTTCGGACGACGAGAACCGCATCATGCTGCAGATGAAGTCGGGTCTCTCGTTCGGCTCCCTCAACCTGTACCTCAAATCGTACCGCCCAGCCCAGGCCGGAGCGACCGAGCGCCGGCCGTAGTCCCCGCCGCTGTCGGCACAGCTGACCTCCGCGCAGCCGACCAGCCGGTCGGCGAAGCTGACCTCGCAGCCGTGCGCACCGTCCCCGTCGCCGTACGGCCGAACAAGGTCAGCGCCGCCGACTTCGCGCAGCCGCCGGGGGACGACCGCAGCTTCGGCGCCTTCCTCCGCGCCCTGCCCGACGTCCTCGTCGCGCGCGACTTCCGCGCCGTCGTCGATGCGGTCGCGACTGCCGCCCGCCGCGAGCGTGGCGTGGTCGTCATGCTCGGGGGGCACATCGTGAAGACCGGTCTCGCGCCCGTGCTCATCGAGCTCATGACGCGGCGCATCATCACGCACGTCGCGATGAACGGCTCGGCGGCAATCCACGACTACGAGGTCGCCCGCTTCGGCGCGACCTCCGAGGACGTCGCCGCCGGCCTGAAGGACGGCACCTTCGGCATGGCCGAGGAGACCGGCCGGGAGATGAACGAGGCGTTCGTCGCCGGCATGCAGGCGAAGCGCGGCATGGGAGAGACGCTCGGCGTCGCGCTCGAGCAGGCGCCGGTGCTGGCCAACGCGGAGCTCTCGCTGCTGCTGGCGGCGCGACGCTTGGGCGTCCCGCTCACGGTGCACGCCGCGCTTGGTGCCGAGATCATCCATCAGCATCCCGCCGCCAGCGGCGCCGCCATCGGCGACACGAGCCACCGTGACTTCCGCCGGCTCGCCCATTCGCTCGGCCGGCTCGACGACGGCGGTGTGGTGCTCAACCTGGGCAGCGCCGTGATCATGCCCGAGGTGTTCCTCAAGGCGCTGACGATCGCGCGCAACCTCGGCGCGGGAAAGCCGCAGGGATTCACCAGCGTCGACCTGGACATGCAGCGGCACTACCGACCGCGCATGAACGTCGTACAGCGCCCCACGCTGCAGAGCGGCAAGGGCTACGAGATCACCGGGCACCACGAGATCATGGTGCCGATGCTGGTCTGGGCGGTGATCGATGCGCTGGAGCGCGCGTAGTCAGTAGCTCGACCCCGACCACTTGTTGCGCAGCTTCCGCGCAGTCTCCGGGCTGAAGATCCGAATCACCAGATAGATCAGCGCGCCGACGATCGCGATCTTGATCGCCAGGCCGAGTAGGCCCCCGAAGATGCCCAGCACGACCCCGAACAGGCCGAAAACGATCCTGAGTACGAAAAGTCCGCCGATGGCGAACAGGCCAATCATGAAGATGGTGCGGAGCATCGAACGGTCTCCCTTGCGAGTCTGACTTCCATACGCGGGCCTGACGCCGACGGTTTCAGGGCACCCGAGGCGCCTGCCTCTGGCTCATGCGTCGGCACGCGGTGAGATTTGCGCGCATGCGCCCCTTCGCCGCAAGTCACCCGCCCCTCGCATGACGACCGCCGCCGACCTCGTCGTCCTCGGAGGCGGGATCGCCGGCCTCACCTCGGCGCTCGCCGCCGCCGCCCGCGGGCTCCGCGTCACCATCATCGACCGGCCCCGGACGGGCGCGGCGTCACGTGCTTCGGCTGGGATGCTCGCGCCGTCCATCGCCGGCCTGCCCGAGTCGGTGCGCTCCATCGCCCTCGAGGCACGCGACGTCTATCCGCGCTTCCTCGCCTCGCTCCTCGACCGCACGGACATCGACGTGCGCCTCGACCGCAACGGAATCCTCGAGCTGGCGGCCTCCGACGCCGACCTCGAGCAGCGAACCGCACGCGCCGGTCCGAACGCCGAGCGTCTCGACAGTCGGGCCCTGAGCGCGCTCGAGCCGGGCTTCGCCATGCGGCATGGCGCCGTGCTGCATCGCGACGACGGCGCGGTCGACAACGTGACGCTGATGACGGCGCTCGACGTCGCCGTGGCCCGTCAGCCACGCATCACGCGGCTCACCGACGAGGTGGCGTCGTTCGACGCCGGGGGGAATCTCCCGGCCTTCCGGTCGCGAGGGGGTGCGCGGTATGCGAGCCGCCGTCTGCTGGTGGCAAGCGGCGCCTGGGCTGGCTCCCTCCCGGGGCTGCCGCGTACGCTGCCCGTCCGCCCGGTCCGCGGCCAGCTCGTCCGCCTCGATGGGTTGCCGATCCGCCACGTCACTCACACACCGGATGGCTATCTCATCCCGCGTGCCGGCACCGTGATCGTGGGGGCCACCAGTGAGGACACCGGCTTCGAGTGCTTCACGACGCCGCGGGGCCTCGCCACGCTGCGCGCCATCGCCACGCACGCCGTGCCCGTGCTGAGCCACGCGGCGGTGGTGGAGCACTGGGCCGGCCTTCGGCCGATTACCCCCGACGGACTCCCGATTGTGGGTCCCGACCCCCAGGTGCCGGCGCTCTTCTATGCCTGCGGCTTCTCGCGGAACGGCATTCTCCTCGCCCCCTGGGCGGCCGAGCAGCTCGCGACGGCACTGATTGGGAAGGCGACACCCGCGTCGCTCAGCGCCTTTCGCGTCGATCGCTGGTCCCCATAACCGTTGAAGGGACTGTCGTCGGTTAATCGCCCTTACACCCTCCAGCGACGCGCGCTATTTTCCGCTCCGTCAACACGTTGCGCCCGCCGCCCCCGCCTTCGCGGGGGTCCGTTTTCCTGGTCTGGCCGTCGCAGTTCGACCGTCCGACCGCCCGACCGTCAGACCAGCCGTCATGGGCGAAGCACTATATCAGATCATGGGGCGCCATCAGGCGCCCGCGCTGCCCGAGCGAAAGCCGTCCTGGCTCAAGGTGAAGGCGCCGGGTGGACCGAACTACCTCCGCCTCAAGCAGTTGATGGCGGACATGGACCTGAACACGGTCTGCGCCGAGGCGCACTGCCCCAACGTCGGGGAGTGCTGGGAGCACGGCACCGCCACCTTCATGATCCTCGGCAACGTCTGTACGCGGAACTGTGCGTACTGCGCCGTCGCCCACGGCCGGCCGCCGAAATACGATCCCACCGAGCCGGAGCGCGTCGCTGACGCCGCCACGGTGATGCGCTTGCGGCACGTCGTCCTCACCTCGGTCGATCGCGACGACCTCCCCGACTTCGGCGCATGGGCGTTCGCCGAAACGATCCGCCAGATCAAGTCGCGCAATCCCGAGACGTCCGTGGAGGTGCTCGTGCCCGATTTCCAGGGGCGCGAGAGCTCCATCCGCACCGTGCTCGAGGCCGAGCCCGACATCTACAATCACAACACCGAGACGGTGCCCAGGCTGTACAAGAAGTGCCGTCCGGGAGGTCGCTACGAGCGCGTGATGAACATCTTCACGACGTCCAAGCGCCTCGCGCCGCACATCCCCACCAAGACCGGCATCATCCTCGGGATGGGGGAGACGAACGAGGAGGTCGTCGAGGTGATGAAGGACCTCCGCGCCGTCGACGTCGACATCCTCACCCTCGGTCAATACCTGCGTCCGTCCGACGGCCACATCGAGCTCGATCGCTACGTGACCCCGGAGGACTTCCGCCGCTTCTACGAGATCGGCATGGCGCTCGGCTTTCGCCACGTCGAGAGCGGACCGCTCGTGCGATCGAGCTACCACGCGTGGGAGCAGGTGCAGGCCGCTGGCGTTTGAACTTCACCGTTCACGAGTTGTTCGTTCATCGATTCTCCATCAGCGCCCCCTAATGGCCACCGCAACCAAGAAGAAGCCCGACGCTCCGAAGGGAGACGCGAAGTCGGACGCCGCCCTCAACCTGGAGCTGCTCCGCTCCATGCTCCTGCAGCGCCGCTTCGAGGAGCGGACGGCCGAGGCGTACGCGCTCGGCAAGATCGGCGGCTTCTGCCACCTCTATATCGGGCAGGAGGCGGTTAGCACGGGCTCCATCTCGCTGCTGCGCCCCGACGACTACATCATCACGACCTACCGCGATCACGGCCAGGCGCTCGCCCGGGGAATGACCCCGCGCGCCGTGATGGCCGAGCTGTTCGGCCGACAGGACGGCTGCGCGCGCGGCAAGGGCGGCTCGATGCACATGTTCGACGCCAACCTGAACTTCCTCGGCGGGCACGGCATCGTCGGCGGCCACGTGCCGCTCGCGGCCGGCGTCGGCTTCGCCATCAAGTACCGGGGCGGCGACCAGGTCATCCTCTGCTTCATGGGCGAGTCGGTGGTGAACACCGGCGCGTTCCACGAGGCGCTGAACATGGCCGGCCTGTGGAGGCTCCCGTGCGTGTTCATCATCGAGAACAACCGCTACGGCATGGGTACGTCGCTCGAGCGCGCGTCGGCCATCCACGACATCTACGAGCGGGGCGCCGCATACAACATGCGCCGCGCCCAGTGCGACGGGCAGGACGTCTTCGCCGTGCGCGAGGC
>WNFK01197321.1_pt2 | contig 13689 bp, 14 predicted proteins | sample 5400281 | NCBI WGS metagenome assembly WNFK01 (sample SAMN13153350, study PRJNA577476) | soil metagenome | isolation source: 20 cm soil on Douglas fir-dominated hillslope | place: USA:California | collected 2013-09-17
TTGTCGCGCATCGACTGCATCATGGTGAGTGAACCTCGATGGAAAGCGTCCGAAACAGGAGCGGCGCCCCGCCGGCGCCGCGAGAATCATCGATCCCAGGAAGGATATCGCGAGGCGCGGGAATCCGCAAGAGAGGCGCCGGAGCGCGCATTAGCTGTTGACGGAACCGGGAAGTCGATGCAACGTCAAAGAATATCGTCCTGAGCCTTGGGAGGACCCTGGATGCCTCGCGCGGAAGCTCCCGTGGTGGAGCGGGAGCTCTTCCTCCACATCCTCGATGCGCTCGACACGGGCCTCCTGGCCCTCGATGAGGACCGCCGCATCGTGGCTCTCAACGACACGCTCGCCCGGGGCTGGGGCGTGGACCGCGCGGAGATCGAAGGCCAGCCGCTGGGCGAGGTCTTCCGATCCGAGGTGGAGCGGTGGTACCTCCCGGAGCGCGGGGGCCGCGGCGAATCGGGCCGCGGGCCGCGCGAGATCCGCGGCTCCGTGGCGGACCGCGAGGTCCTCATGCGCTACAGCGTGCGCGCCCTGGGCGACACCGGCGGCGTCCTGATCCGGGTCGAGGACCTGGTCGACGCGGACTCCGAGGAAGAGGTCTTCCGGAACACGGAGCGCCTCATTTCTCTAGGCGAGCTCTCGGCACGCGTCGCGCACGAGATCCGGAATCCCCTGACCGGCGTCCGGACCACCGTCCAGTTCGTGACCTCCAAGATGCGCGCGGGGGACTCGCGGCGCGACGACCTGAACGACGTCTTGAAGGAGCTGGACCGCATCGAGCAGATCATCACCGACCTCCTCCTCTTCGCCCGCCCCCAGGCCGCCCGCCCCGTCCCGACCGACGTGCGCGAGGTCCTGGACAAGGTGCTCGACAACCTGGACATGCGGTGCAAGGAAGCCTCGGTGGAGGTGGCGCGGGACTATGACGAGGAGCTGCCGAACGTCCTGATCGATCCGGACATGGCGCAACAGGTGTTCCTGAACCTCGGCATCAACGCGCTCCAGGCCATGCCCGACGGCGGTGTGCTCAAAGTCGGAACCGGGTTGCGCCGGACGCGCTCCAAGAAGTCCTACGTGGACGTGGTGGTGGCGGACAGCGGTCCGGGCATTCCCGACGAGGTGAAGGAGAAGATGTTCGATCCCTTCTTCACCACCCGGTCCATGGGCACCGGTCTCGGTCTCTCCATCTCCCTGCAGATCGCGCGGGAGCACGGGGGGAACCTGACGGCCCGAAACAGCGCGCAGGGAGGCGCCGTGTTCAAGTTCAGCCTCCCCGCGCTCGTCTCGCCGGACGGGGAAGAGGCGAAGGAGTAACCCCCGATGAAGCTTCGCATCCGGATCGCGGACGACGAGGAGCTGATCCGCAAGTCCCTGGTCAAGCTCCTGACCGCGGAGGGCCACGAAGTCGACGCCGTCGGCACGGCCGCCGAGGTTATGGAGTCGGTCCGGAACGATCCGCCCCAGATCCTGATCCTGGACCTCCGGCTTCCCGACGGAAGCGGCCTCGAGCTCCTGCCGCGGCTGAAGAGCATCGAGCCTTCCCTCAAGGTCGTGGTCATGACGGCGTTCGGGGACCTCCCGACCGCGGTCCAGGCCATGCGCCAGGGCGCGACCGACTTCATCAAGAAGCCCTACGAGATGCACGAGATGGTTCTGGCCATCGAGCGCATGAAGGCCGGGATCGCGCGCGAGAACCAGCTGGACGCCTTCCGCCGCAGCGAGCTGGAATCCTTCCTCAAGACCAAGATCGTGGGCGAGGCGCCCGCGATGCGGAAGATCTGGGAGCTGGTCTCCAAGATCTCGAAGAGCGAGGCGACCACGGTTCTCATCGACGGCGAGAGCGGGACCGGCAAGGACCTGGTCGCCCGGGCGATCCATTTCGAATCGACGCGGCGAGAGTCGCCCTTCCTGGCGCTCAACTGCTCGTCCTTCTCGGAGCATCTCCTCGAGAACGAGCTCTTCGGCCACGAGCGCGGCGCGTTCACCGACGCGCGGGAGCCCAAGCGCGGTCTGGTCGAGCTGGCGGACCAGGGGACGCTCTTCCTGGACGAGATCGCCGATCTTCCCGTCGCGACCCAGGCCAAGTTCCTCCGCTTCATCGAGGACCGGACGTTCAAGCGGGTGGGCGGCGCCGCCGATCTGAGCGTCGATATTCGCATTATCGCGGCGACCAACCGAGACCTGGAAGCGGGCGTGAAGGAGGGGAGGTTCCGCCAGGACCTCTTCTACCGGCTCAAGGTCGCTCCGGTCCACCTTCCGCCGCTCCGCGAGCGCGGAGAAGACATCGAGCTTCTGACCGGGCACTTCCTCGACTACTACAACGAGAAGTTCCGGAAGCGCTTCGCCTCCATCGCGCCCGAGGTGGAGGAGATCCTTCGCGGCTACCGCTGGCCCGGGAACGTCCGCGAGCTGAGGAACCTGATCGAGCGGATCGTCCTGCTCGAGGACGACGAGGTCCTGCGCGAGGATCATCTCCCCGCCGAGATGGTCGCGGAGGTGGAGTCGGTGCCGCGGGTCCTTCGCGACGCCCTCTCCGCGCGCGGGGAAGGCGACGGCGAGATGCCCACGCTGTCGGAGGTGGAGCAGGAGCACATCCTCAAGGTGCTCGACTTCACGGAAGGGAATCGATCGCGCGCCGCGCGCATCCTCGGCATTTCCCGCCAGAGCTTGATCGAAAGAATCAAACGGATCGCGGCGTCGCGCGGATCGCTTCCGCAAGACGACGCGGTTCGCGCGCGACTGCTTCGCTGAAGTCTTCATCGCGAATCACTGTCGCGTTTCTTGGGATGTCGCGTTTCTCGACATCGACCCTCGTTTCACTCCGCGCTCCCCGGTGAACGTCGCGCGCGTGCTCCCTTCATCTCCCGCGCGCTGTCCATTCCCATGACACCCGCGTGATTCGCGATCGAATCACGCGTGGTTCCATATCTTCTCGAAGCGAAGTTTCTAAACGTTCGCGCACGCACGTGATGCGTCGTCGCGTGCGCGCGAAGCGCGCGTGAAGTCCTCGTTGGCCCGCTTCCTGCTTTCTATACATAGTCGATGGAGCACATCGATGCGCCAGGGGAGGTGTTGATTGCCGAAGTCCGTCCTCATCGTGGACGACGAAAAACTGCTCGTTCGCACCCTCTCCAACGCGCTGAAGGAGGCCGGGTACAAGATCGCGGTCGCGGGATCGGCCGAGCAGGCGGACAAGCACGTCTTCGGTGATCCGCCGTTCGATCTGATCCTGCTCGACAACCGGCTACCGAACCAGAGCGGCATGGACGTGGTGAAGCGGGTCCGGGACCGGTCGGTGAAGTCGAAGGTGATTCTCATGACGGCCTACGAGACCCCGGAGGTGAAGGCGGAAGCCAAGCGCCTCAAGGTGGAGCTGTACATGAGAAAGCCGTTCGATCTGACGGTGCTGCTGGAAGAGATCCATCACCTGATCGGAAACGGGAACGGGGGAACGAAGTCAGCCGGGTAAACCGGGACGCATTCCAAACTGAGGGGAGGTGATTTCACGATGCCGGCGAAGAAGAAGGCTGGAAAGAAGAAGGCCGCCAAGAAGAAGTAAGCAATCGCTGTGGATTGGGCACGTCCTCAGGGCCGCCCGGGTACTCCCGGGCGGCCCATTTGCCTGCTAAGATCGAGCCGTGCCTTCTCCTCCCGTGATCGAAGAGGTGGGATTCATCCGGCTTCACGGCGCCCGCCAGAACAATCTCAAGAACATCGATGTCGCGTTCCCCCGCGCTGGCCTGACCGTCGTCACCGGGGTCAGCGGATCCGGAAAGTCCTCGCTCGCGTTCGATACCATCTACGCCGAGGGCCAGCGGCGCTACGTCGAGTGCGTCTCGACGTACGCCAAGCAATTCCTGGAACGCCTGCCGCGGCCGGATTACGACCGGATCGACGGCCTGGCTCCCGCGCTGGCCATCCGACAAGGGGCCGCCGCCCAGACCGGACGCTCCACGGTCGGCACGGTCACGGAGCTCTCGGACCATCTGAGGCTCCTTCTGGCCCGCGTGGGGGAGACGATCTGCGGGGGCTGCGGCACGCGCGTGCCGCGGCACAGCGTGGACTCGGTCCTGGAAGGAATCCTCGAGGGGGGGCCGGGCGAGGTCACGATCTTCTTCGAGCTCCCGGCCGGGCCCAAGGAGAAAGCGAAGGACCTCTGGGCGCGCGCGCTGGGGCGCGGGTTCGTCCGGGCGCGCGGCGCGGGAAGCACGGCGTGGGAGAGGCTGGACGAGCCGATGCCGCGGGGCCTGAAAGGCAAGGTCCAGGTCTACGTGGACCGGATCTCGCCTTTGCCCTCGAACCGGCCGCGCCTCCGCGAGGATCTGGAAGTGGCGTGGCGGGAGGGACACGGCCGGGTCTTCGTGGAGCGCTCAGGCGAAACCCTCTGCTACCACGACGGCCGGACCTGCGAGCGCTGCGGCCGGGAATTCCCGGAGCCGCTTCCGCAGCTCTTCTCCTTCAACAGCCCCTACGGCGCGTGCCCGGAATGCCGCGGCTTCGGGAACATCCTGACCTTCACGCTCCGCCGCGTGGTCCGCGACCCGGACAAGACCTTGAACGAGGGCGCGCTGGATCCGTGGGCGAACTCGTGGAAGGCGTACTTCTACCCCAAGCTCAAGGCGCTCTGCGAGCGCGAAGGGATCCCGATGGACGAGGCCTTCCGCTCGCTCTCGAAGGAGCACCAGACGCTCCTGCTCCATGGCGGGCCCGGCTTCCGAGGCGTCTTCCCGTTCCTCGAGCGCCTGCGCGCGAAGTCCTACAAGTCCAGCGCGCGGTTCCTGGTCAAGGCGTACCAGGAGGCGATGGTCTGCGAGCGGTGCGGCGGGAACCGGCTGAAGCCCGAAGCGCTGGAAGTCTACGTCGGTGGGAAGAACATCCGCGATCTCACGGCGATGACGGTGGGAGACCTGCGCGCTTTCGTCGCTTCGCTCGCGCTCGACCCGACGCGCGCCGCGATCGCGGCCACGGTCCTGGACGAGCTCCGCGGCCGGCTGGAGTATCTGGGCGAGACGGGACTCGACTACCTCACCCTGGATCGCGCCAGCAAGACGCTCTCCGGCGGGGAGGCGCAGCGGATCGAGCTCGCCAACGCTCTGGGTGGAAGCTTGAGCCACGCGCTCTACGTGCTGGACGAGCCGACCGTGGGCCTTCATCCGCGGGACACCGAGCGCCTGATCCGAGTCATGCGGAGGCTCCAGGCCCGGAAGAACACGCTCCTCGTCGTGGAGCACGACCCGGACGTGATCCAGTCCGCCGACTGGATCGTAGAGCTGGGTCCGGGCGCGGGAGAGCGAGGAGGTCGCGTGCTCTACCAGGGGCCGCGCGACCGCTGGCCCGGACGTGATCTCGCGGGGGCCGAGTGGGCGGTGGGGGTGGCGGAGCCTGCCGCGCCGCGCTACGGCTCAGGAACGAAGGGCGCCTGGATCGAGATCCGCGGCGCCCGGGAGCACAATCTCAAGAGCATCGACGCGCGGATTCCGGTGGGATCGATCACGGGGGTCTGCGGCGTCTCGGGCTCCGGCAAGTCGACCCTGGTGGAGGACATCCTCTGGCGCGCCTCGGCGCGCGCGTTCGGGGTGGAGTCCCTGGAGCCCGGCCTTCACCGTTCGATCGCGGGGCTGGACGCCTTCGACCGCGTGGCGCTGGTGGATCAGACGCCGGTCATGAGATCGCTGCGCAGCAACCCGGCCACCTACGTCAAGGCGTTCGACCGGATCCGGGAGCGCTACGCCCGCACGCCGCTGGCCCGCCAGCGGAAGTACACGCCCGGCACGTTCTCCTTCAACGTGAAAGGCGGGCGGTGCGAGGTGTGCGAGGGCGCCGGGGTGAACCGGGTGGAGATGTACTTCCTGGCGGATCTCTCGGTGCCGTGCGAGGCGTGCGGAGGACGCCGGTACCGTTCCGAAGTGCTCGAGGTCAAGGTCCACGGGCTCTCGATGGATCAGCTCCTCGACCGGACCGTGGAGGAGACGATCGCGCTCTTCCAGGGTGAGCCCGACATCCAGGAGCCGCTCTGGGTCCTGGAGCGCGTCGGTCTGGGCTACCTGCGCCTGGGGCAGCCTCTCTCCACGCTGAGCGGTGGGGAGATCCAGCGCCTGAAGCTGGCGCGCGAGCTGGCCGACCGCACCGAGGCGCGCACCCTCTTCATCCTGGACGAGCCCACGGTGGGGCTGCATCGCAGGGACGTGCTGGTGCTCCTGCGTGTGCTGCGGGAGCTCAAGCGGCGCGGATCCACCGTCGTGCTGGTGGAGCACAACCTGGACCTTCTTTCGGCGTGCGACTACCTGATCGAGCTGGGACCGGAAGGCGGCGAGGCGGGGGGAACGCTGATGGCGGAGGGAACGCCCGAGGACCTCGCGCGGAACGAGGCCTCGCTGACCGGACGCTACCTCAAGAGAATGGCGGCCTGCGCGTAGTCCAGGGGGCGGTGGCTGGGGATCGAGGCCCGGCCGCGCACGACGATGCCGAACCGGGGCGTGAAGAGCATCTCGAGTCCCACGTACGGATGCGTCTTGATGTAGACCTGGCTCTTGTAGCGCGTTTTCGCGAGCCCCTCGAGCGAGGCGACCTGCACGACCACGTGCGCCGCGGGACCGAGCTCGATCAGAGGACGGATGCGCCAGGACTCCTTGTAGGTCTTCAGGGGGCGGAAGAGGAAGTAGACAGCGAACGCGCCCTCCGTGAGCTGGTCTTTCTTGGTGCCCGTCGCCTCACCCATGATGTTGGTCTCGAGGGTGCCGCTCTGGCCGAGCCACCGGCGATACCCGAAGCTGCCCACCGCGTCGAAGAATCCCCGCACGACCCCGCCCCCGATCTCGAAGCGGTCGAGCTCCTCGCGCGAGCGCGTGATGACCGTCTTGACCTTCTTCCGCTTGGCGGGTTGCGCCTGCGAGGAGGCCGGGGGCGCGACCGTGGTGTCCGGGTGCGCGACGGTCGTATCCGGGTGCGCGACGGTGGTATCCGGAGGCGCGGGCGGGGGTTCCGGCGGCGGCTGAGCGGACGCGCGGGCGCCGAGCGTGATCACGGCCAGCACCGCGATCCAGAGCAGGGATCGGGTCACGGAAGCGTGATGTCGCTCGAGGAGAGGAAGGACGCGCCGGCCTTCATGTAGACCCGGTAGTCGCCGGCCGGGACCCGATCACCGGCCGCGTCCGTCAGGTCCCAATCGACGGGCGGATTCCGGAACGGCCCGATGGTGGCGGGCTCCGAATCATTGAGCAAGATTCTGATCAGCTTGCCGTGCGCGTCGAAGACCACGATGCGGACGTCGACGGGGCTGGGGAGAAAGAAGGAGATGGAGTACGAGGACGGGGTGCTCGTGCCGGGCGCGTTGATCAGCGCCGCGCAGACCTGGATCTGGTTCCCGCCGCCGCCGAACTTGCCGCAGTCCTCCCAGGAGGTGCGCTGCGAGCCGGGGAAGAACTCGAGCGGCGCGTCCACGTTGTCGGAGGAGCAGCCGACCAAGGCGGCCACGCACAAGACCACCAGAACACGCAGAGGCACACGCGCTCCGATCCGGCTTCGAGAAGAAATGATCACGGGAAAGGTACTAAGGAGAGCGCTGGGGGACGATTCAGGGCGCGACGCTCGTCAGACTCTCCGACCCCGAAATAATGGGAGGAAGTTCCCCGCGCATCCACGTGATTCGCAAGATAAAACCTCGCAAGAAACGACCCGCTGGATAGACTAGGTTTTAGCTGCGGATTGGGCACGAGGCGGCAGGGAACTCCGCTCACCCACCAGTTTCCGTCCGTGGGCCCAGGGTGTCAATAGGATTTATGGTCTTTTTCGCATACCCACGCGGAAAAGTAGGTGCTCGGCCTACCGCGCGCCGGTCTCTTCCTGGGTTGCCGTGGGTCCCCGGACGTGGTAACTTTCGACGTTTGTCTCGACTGGCGCCATTTCGGGCAGAAGGGGTCTACTCCGGCCGATGTTCGATGAGCTGACGACCAAACTGGCCGGGGTGTTCCGGAAGCTGACCGGTCGCGGCAAGCTGACCGAGCAGGAGGTCAAGGACGCCGTCCGGGAGATCCGCCGGGTGCTGCTCGAGGCGGACGTGAACCTGGCGGTGGCGCGCGATCTCTGCAAGCGCGTGGAAGAACGCGCGATCGGGACCGAGCTCCTCCAGGCGGTCGCGCCGGGCCAGCAGGTCGTGAAGATCGTCTTCGACGAGCTGGTCTCGGTCCTGGGCGGTCCGAATGCCGGGGGGATGCAGTTCCCCTCCAACCGGGCGGCCGTGGTGCTCCTCGCCGGCCTCCAGGGCTCGGGCAAGACCACCAGCGCCGCCAAGCTGGCGAAGTTCTGGAAGGGCCGCGGAAAGCGCGTGCTTCTGGCCGCGCTGGATCTGAGGCGCCCCGCAGCGGTGGACCAGCTCGAGGTCCTGGGCAAGGCGATCGACGCGCCGGTGCACCTGGACCGGGCGGCGACCGACCCGGTGGCGCTCGCGGAAAAGGCGCGCGCGCGGGCGGATCGGGAAGGGTTCGACCTCCTGATCGCGGACACGGCGGGTCGGCTCCACGTGGACGAAGAGCTGATGGACGAAGTGGCGCGCGTCCAGAAGGCGCTTTCGCCCGGCGAGTCCCTCCTCGTGCTGGACGGCATGACCGGCCAGGACGCGGTGGAGATCGCGGAAGCGTTCACGAAGCGCCTCGCGATCACGGGTTTCGTCCTCACCAAGATGGACGGGGATGCGCGGGGGGGCGCCGCCCTCTCGCTGCGCGCCGTGGCCGGGGCGCCGATCCGGTATCTCGGGATCGGCGAGAAGGTGGACGCGCTCGAGCCGTTCCACGCGGACCGGCTGGCGTCGCGGATCCTGGGCATGGGGGACGTGCTGACCCTGGTGGAGCGCGCCCAGGAACGCCTGGACCACACGAAGGCCGAGGCGCTGGAGAAGAAGCTCCGCAAGGACCGCTTCACCCTCGAGGATTTTCTCGGGCAGCTCCAGGAAATGAAGAAGCTCGGTCCGATGGACGAGCTCGTGAAGATGCTGCCGGGGGTTCGTCTCCCGGCGGGCGCCGCGGTGGACGAGAGGCAGCTGCGTCGGACCGAGGCGATCATCCAGTCGATGACGCCCGGCGAGCGGAACCGGCCGCAGATCATCGACGGCAGCCGGCGCAAGCGCATCGCGCGCGGCAGCGGCACCACGGTGCAGGACGTGAATCGCATGCTCCGGCAGTTCGAGCAGGCGCGAGAGATGTTGAAGCGGTTCGGCGGCAAGCGCGGCAGGCTCCCGATGGGGATGCCGTAAGCCTCGAGGTCAGCACACACGGAGGAGCACAGGAAATGTCAGTCGTCATTCGCATGAGACGGACGGGCGCGAAAGGTCGTCCGTTCTACCGCGTCGTCGTCGCGGATTCGCGCTACGCGCGCGACGGCCGCTACATCGAGCAGCTGGGTTACTACGATCCGCTGACCGATCCGGCGAAATTCATCATCGACGCGGCCAAGTTCGAGATGTGGATCCGGCGCGGAGCGCAGCCCTCCGAGTCGGTCGAGGTCATGATGGCCAAACACGCGCCGGCGGCGCTCCGGCCCGCGCCGCTACCGGTCGTCGAGTCCCAGGAGTCACCCGCCGCGACGCCGAAGGCGCCCAAGGCCAAGAAGGCCAAGGCCAAGGTCAAGGCGGCTCCGAAGGGCAAGGCGAAGGCAGCCGCGAAGGCCACGAAGGGCAGCGAGAAGAAGAAGAAGACCAAGGCCAAGGCGAAGGCCCGGAAGCAGAGCGGGATCGCCAAGCCCAAGAAGACGAAGAAGGCCAAGTCCAAGAAATGAGCGACCCGGCTCGCCTCAAGTCCTTCGTCGAGTACTGCGCCCGGAATCTGGTGGACCACCCGGACCTCGTGCAGGTGGACGAGCGGGTGACCGGCCAGACCGCGGTCTACACGCTTCGCGTCGGGCCCACCGACCTGGGCAAGGTGATCGGCCGGGAGGGGAAGACCGCGCACGCGCTGCGGACGCTTCTCTCCGCCGCCGCGACTGCCTTGGATCGCCGGGCCGTGCTCGAGATTGCCGACTGACGATCCGGAAGGGCCGATTCTCGTGGGCGCCGTCGCGCGGGCCCACGGGCTCCAGGGCGAGGTCGTGGTGGACGTCTGGAGCGAGGCGCCCGAGCGGTTCCGTCCGGGAAGCCGGCTGACGGCGCAGCTCGGGGATATCGCCCGGTCCATGACGGTGGAGACGGCGCGGCCCTTCGGGGAGCGGCTCCTGATCCGCTTCGAGGGGATCACGAGCCGCACCCAGGCGGAGGCGCTCCGCGGCGCGGATCTCACGGTCGCGCGGAGCGAGGTCGGGCCCGCGCCCGAGGGCGCGCACTACCGGTTCGATCTGATCGGGCTCCGGGTCAAGACCCGCGCGGGAGAGCACCTGGGCACGGTGGCCGACGTGTTCTCCACCGGGGCGAACGACGTCATCGTGGTGCGCGGGGAGCGCGGGGAGCTTCTGCTCCCGCATCTCACGACCGTGGTGCTCTCGATCCAGCCCGAGCGGGGCGAGATGGTCGTGGAGATTCCGCCGGGACTGAACGAGTAACCCAGGACGATCCGGAATGCGCTTCTCGATCCTGACCCTGAACCCGGGCTTCTTCCGGGGCGCGACGGACGAGGGCATGATCCGGATCGCGCGCCAGAAAGGGCTCCTGGACGTCGTGGTGGTGCCGATCCGGGACTTCACGGTCGACCGGTACGGCACGACCGACGACTACCCCTACGGGGGCGGCGCGGGGATGGTGATGAAGGCCGAGCCCATCCTGCGCGCGTTCGAGAGCGTGCGGCGGGACGGGGGAGCGGGGGCGCCGCGAGTGCTGGTGACCTCGCCGCAGGGGCGGCGGTTCGACCAGGCCTTCGCGCGGGAGCTAAGTGCTGCGCCCTCGATCGTGGTGCTGTGCGGCCGCTACAAGGGGATCGACGAGCGGGTGATCCCGCTCCTCGGGGCGGAGGAGATCTCGATCGGGGATTACGTGCTCTCCGGAGGAGAGCCGGCCGCGATCACGATTCTCGACGCCGTGGCGCGGCTCATCCCCGGGGTGCTGGGGGACGCCGAGTCGGCCGAGGCGGACTCCTTTTCGGAGCCGCTTCTCGACGCGCCCGTGTACACTCGGCCGGAAGACGTGGAAGGCCACCGCGTCCCGGACGTTCTGATGAGCGGAGATCACGAGCGCGTGCGTGTCTGGCGCCGCCGTGAGGCGATCCGCCGAACCTGGATCAAGCGTCCCGACCTGCTCCTCGGGAGAGAGCTGAGCCCGGAAGATCGACGTTTGCTGGATGAAATAAAGGAGGAGGAGGGACGATGAGCACGGTCGAGCGGTTCGAGAACCGGTTCAAGACGGACCGGAAGATGGACTTCGGTCCCGGGGACACGGTCAAGGTCCACGTCCGGGTGATCGAGGGCGAGAAGGAACGCTCCCAGATCTTCCAGGGCATCGTGACCAACATCCGGGGCAGCGGGATCAGACAGTCCTTCACGGTCCGGAAGGTTTCGGGCGGCGTGGGCGTCGAGAGGACGTTCCCGCTCCATTCCCCGGCGGTGGCCAAGATCGATCTGGCGCGGAAGGGGAAGGTCCGCAGGGCGAAGCTCTTCTATCTGCGAGGCAGGCGAGGCAAGGCGGCGAAAGTCGGCGAGCGCGAGAAGCTGAACCCCGAAACCGCCTGAACGAATCAAGCCACGGATGGCGCGTCGAGGGCTCGCACGCTTCGATGACGACTACCGGGTCCGCTGGGGCGACCTCCTGGGCGGGGTCGACGAGGCGGGACGCGGGCCTTTGGCCGGTCCGGTCGTGGCCGCCTGCGTCGTTCTTCGGCCCGGGACCAGGATCCCCGGCGTGCGCGACTCCAAGGTGATGACCGCCGCGGAGCGCGAGGAGGCGCTCGTGAGGATCCTCGCGAAAGCCGTGGCCACGGGCGTCGGGGTGGGGAGCGTGATGGAGGTGGACGCCTTCAACATCCGCATGGCCTCGCTCCTCGCCATGCGCCGCGCCATCGAGGCCCTGGGGATGACTCCTCAGGGCTTTGTCGTGGACGGCATGGACGCCCTGATCCTGGGCGAGGCGCCCTGCGAAGCCGTCATCGACGGCGACGCGAAGAGCCAGGCCATCGCCGCGGCCTCCATCCTCGCGAAGGTGCGGCGCGACGCGATGATGGACGTCGAGGCGCTCTCCCATCCGCTCTACGGCTTCGAGCACAACAAGGGGTACGGGACGCCGGAGCACTGCGAGGCGCTGCGCGTCCACGGACCCTGCGAGATCCACCGGAAGAGTTTCCGCCCCGTCCGGGAGCTCCTCTTCGTTCAAGAGGTCTTCGAGGGCTTCTAAAAGGGGGACGGGATGTGGCGGGAGCGGGCGGCTCGTTGCGGCGAGTCGATCGCCGCGGAATTCCTGGTGCTTCGCGGCATGGAAGTGACGGACCGGAACGTGCGGCTGGGGCGAGGCGAAATCGACCTCGTGGCGCGGGACAAAGACCAGGTGGTGTTCGTGGAAGTGAAGTTCCGCACCGCGGGCGGGAAGGGCACGCCCTTCGACGCGGTGGGCTTCAAGAAGCGCGAGGATGTGGCGAAAGCGGCGGCGCTGTACCTCGCGCGCCGCGGACTGCTCGATCGGCCCGTGCGGTTCGACGTGGTCGGGATCACGTGGAGGGCCGATGGGGAGCTCCTCGTCCAGCACGTACCCAATGCCTACCCCGGCGGCTCCCGGCACTTCTACTAAGCGCATCCTGATCCTGCACGTCGCGGCGGGCGTGGGCCACGCGCGCGCGGCGTACGCGGTGGAGGCGGCGCTCCGCGCGCTGGATCCTACCTGCGAGCCGATCGTGCGCGACGCGCTCGAGTTCTCCTCCCCCCTGATGAAACGCTTCTACGCCTCCACCTACAACCAGCTCGTGGATCGTCTTCCGCGCGTGTGGGAATTCTTCTACCGGCAGGTGGAGCGGATTCCCGCCACCAGCCGGCGCCAGCGGCTGCGCTCCGCCCTCCTCGCCAGGAACTGCCGGGACTTCGCTCCGGCCGTGGAGCGCTTCCAGGCGGACGTCGTCCTCTGCACCCAGTTCCTGCCCGCGGAAGTGTTCGCGCTGTTGCGCACGCGCGGCGAGGTCTCGGTCCCGGTGTTCTGCGTCATCACCGACTTCTTCGTCCATCCCATCTGGGTCTATCCCGGGATCGATCGCTATTACGTGGCGGCGGACGCCTCGGCGGAGGAGCTGCGCGCGACCGGCGTGGTGGCGCCGGAGCGGATCGAGGTGACCGGCGTGCCGATCGATCCCAAGTTCGCGACGACGGTGGGGCGTGAGGCGGCGCGACGTGAGCTGGGGCTGGACGTCGACCCGCGCCGGTTGACACTCTTGCTCATGGGCGGCGGGTTCGGATGGGGACCGATGGACGCGATGATGGAGGTAGTGCTGCGGCTTCCTCCGTCCGTGCAGGCGGTCTTCGTGGCCGGGAAGAACGAGCCGCTGCGCGAGCGTCTGATCCAGCGCGCGGCCGGGCAGGAGTCGCGGATCAAGGTTCACGGCTTCACGGATCGCGTGCACGTGTTTCTGGAGGCGGCGGATTTGTATGTGGGGAAGTCGGGCGGGCTGACTTCCAGCGAAGCGATGGCGCGCGGCGTGCCGGTGATCGCGGTGCGGCCGATCCCGGGGCAAGAGGAACGGAACTGCGACTTCATGCAGGAGGCGGGCGCGGGCGTCCGCGTACACGATCTCTTCGATC
>WNFK01225682.1_pt1 | contig 13688 bp, 12 predicted proteins | sample 5400281 | NCBI WGS metagenome assembly WNFK01 (sample SAMN13153350, study PRJNA577476) | soil metagenome | isolation source: 20 cm soil on Douglas fir-dominated hillslope | place: USA:California | collected 2013-09-17
TCGAGACCAAGCTCACTCATCACTTCGGCAGCGGCGTTCAATTGCCCCTTGCCACCATCGATCATGATCAGATCCGGAAGCGGCTTTCCCTCATCGAGTAGTCTGCGATATCGGCGCAGCACTACTTCCCTCATTGAAGCAACATCGTTTGCCCCATCTACGCTTTTGATTCTAAACTTCCGGTATTCAGAGCGATTCATCCTGCCGTTGTCGCAAACAACCATGCCCGCGACGTTTTCGGCGCCCTGGATGTGGGAAATGTCGAAAGACTCAATGCGCGCCGGAAAGCGAGGCAGCTCAAGCGTCTCTTGCAACTCTTCGAGCACCAGTTTCATGTCCGGCTTGAGCACGCGAAATCGTTGTTCAAAAGCAAGCTTCGCGTTCTTGTCCACAAGATCGATCATGTCGCGTTTTTCACCGCGCTGCGGATCCAGGATTCTTACGCGTCGCCCCTTGCGCTGGCTTAATGCCTTTTCCAGGAGCTCGCGGTCTTCGAAATCCACAGGCACATAGATCTCTCGCGGCACATAATCAGAGGCATAGTATTGAGCCAGGACCTCGCTCAAGAAAATTGCGGGCTCAAAGCCATCGTACGGCAGATCTTCCCAGAAAAATTCTCTTCGACCGACTATGTGGCCCTCGCGCATGGTGAACAATTGCAAGGCAAGCTGTTGCCCTTCGCGGTAATAACCAAAAATGTCTATATCGCTTTCCGAGGTGGTCGCCATCTTCTGTTGTTCGGAAAGCTTGATTACTGTTTTTCGCAAGTCCCGATATTTTGCCGCCAGTTCGTAACGCATCTCTTCAGAAGCCTGGGCCATACGTCCTTCCAGCGTGTCTGCCAATTCCTTGTTTCTTCCTTCAAGAAGCAACCGCACATCACGAACTGCTTCCTGATATTGTTCCGCGGTACAAAGACCCTTGACGCAAGGCCCCAGGCAGCGCTTGATGTGATACTCAAGACAAGGACGCGGTGCTCTACCATCAATCTCGATATCACAAGTTCGCAGTTGAAACGTTCGATTGATCAAATCGATAGTTTTGCGTGCGAGGCTTGCCGGCAGAAATGGACCAAAGTAGAGTGCGCCGTCTCTCTGAATTCTGCGCGTAATCACAACTTTGGGGAAAGGTTCGTTGATAGTGAGCTTCAAATGAGGATACGACTTGTCATCTTGCAGTCTGATGTTGTAACGCGGCTTGTGTTTCTTGACGAGTGTTGCTTCCAGGATGAGCGCCTCGACCTCGTTGTCAGTAACAATAAATTCCAAATCGAATATCTGCCCGACGAGTGCGTCAGTTTTCCGGTCAAAGGGTCGGGCTCGAAAATACGAACGCACGCGACTGCGAAGGTTCTTGGCCTTGCCGATATAGATGACCTTGCCGGCGGCGTCTTTATGCAGGTAAACGCCTGGCGAAGCTGGAATTTCTTTGAGTTTTTCTTCTAAGGGCACAACGTTGAGATGCTATAAATGATGCGGATCGCAGCAACATTTTAGCCCAGAAGAGTAAATGACAGCCACTACTCAGGTAAGTAAGGCGGACCAAATCATTTTTCACCCGACCTGTGAGACAGTAAAGGTTGGGTTGTTTACCCAAGTGTTGTAAATACTTCTCAGAAGCCACCATGCAATTTCCTATAACTATCCCTACCGACAAACTGTTCGATGCGGTCGGCTTTGGGCTTAACGCTGTCGACCATCTGATAGTCGTTCCGGAATATCCGGCTTTCGATACGAAGACTCGTCTTCTCGGTTACAAAGAATCGGCCGGTGGCCAAACTGCGACAGCAATGGTCGCCTTGCGGCGGCTCGGCCTGAAAACTTCTTATGCAGGTCGCTTCGGTTCCGATGCCTCGGGAGAGTTTGGACTTGCAACGTTGACAGAAGACGGCGTCAATCTGGAATCCGTTGAGGTAGTTGCGGGAGCTTCTACGCAAACTGCTTTCATTATCATTGATTCGCGCACCGGAGAGCGCACTATCATTTGGGATCGCGATGATAGCCTGGCTGACAAACCTGAAGACGCGCCAATTGAATTCGCCAGCCGCGGCAGAGTGCTTCATCTCGATGGCCACGATCCACCCGCTTGCGCACGCCTCGCCCAGGCAGCGAGAGAGAACGGTACAATAGTCTCGGCCGACTTCGACAATATCTACGAAGGGCTACCGGACCTTCTGCCACTGGTTGATCTGCTAATTACCTCAAAAGAGTTTCCGCACAGGCTCACGGGCATTAGTGACCAGCGTGCTTCATTGATCGAGTTGAAAGCCCGCTACGGTTGCGCATTAGTTGGTATGACGAGGGGAACTGCGGGAGCGATGGCTTATTGCGAAGGACAATTTATCGAGTCGCCTGCTTACGAAGCTCCGGGTGGCTGCCGGGACACAACGGGAGCCGGTGATGCGTTTCGGGGAGGCTTCCTCTACGGTTTGTTAAGTGGCGAAGACCTTGAGACAAGCCTGAAACTCGGCAATGCCGTGGCCGCTTTAAAGTGTACCGCCCTGGGCGGCCGCTCCGGACTGCCAACGAATTTGCAGCTCGAAGAATTCCTCAGTTCGCAACCACTCGCGCTCAGAATCTAAAGGCATCCGCAGATTACAAAGCAAAGAGCGAAGAGCAAAGGACGAAGAGCAAAAGATCTTTGCTCTTCGCTCTTCGCTCTTTGCCCTTTGCTCTTCGCTCTTTGCTTCACCGACGCCCAACTGCTCTGTTCCAGAAACAGGCACCCCTGTGATATAAACTCGCCGCTCGCCACCAGGCTCTTATCCATTTCTTTAATAAGTTTTTGAGGAACAATGAGATTCCTACTAATAGTCTTGAGCGCTCTGTTGCTTAACCTAATGCCGAGCGTATCTCGCGTCGATTCCGCTGACATAGTCTTCAAAAACGGCAACATTTACACCGCGAATGAAAAGACGCCACGAGCCCAGGCGATTGCCGTCAAAGGTGACCGCATTGTGTTTGTCGGCTCAAACAGTGACGCTCAGAAGTATGTGGGTACAGCGACCCGTGTGATTGACTTGCACGGCAACACGGTTTTGCCGGGCATGACCGATGCTCATCATCATCTTTCAGGCGTCGGCTTTCGCGAGATGACGCTCAATTTGGAAGGCATAACCAGCCTCCAGGATTTTTTAGCAAAGGTCAAAGCACGCGTTGACCAGGCAAAGCCGGGAGAATGGGTTACCGGTCGTGGTTGGATAGAAACACACTGGCACCCGCCCGTCTTTCCCACGCGACAGGACCTCGACAACGTTGCGCCAAACAATCCGCTAATTCTCACGCGCGCCGACGGACATGCTTCCGTGGTCAATACCGCCGCACTGAAGATTGCGCAGGTCGACAAAAACACGCCCAATCCTTTTGGCGGTGAAATCTCGAAGGACAAACAAACGGGTGAACCAAACGGCATGTTGCTGGATGCCGCGCAGGGTCTCGTGCGCCGGCGCATTCCACCAACCACACGTGACGATGAAGAACGCGCGATCATTCTCGGCGTAAAGCGAGACATTGAACTTGGCTGGACCCAAATTCAGGATGCCGGTGGCAGTTACGGCGATGTCGATCTATACAAGAATCTCTACGGCGCGGGAACAATCAAGCTGCGCATCTACAAAGCCGTCTACGGTCCCGGAGCCAATGCGAATCGCTTGCTAGGCGAAGGTCCAATAATTGGTGCTTTTCAAAATAGATTTAATGTAAGAACGATCAAAGTGGTATCAGATGGTGCCTTGGGTTCGCGCGGAGCCGCCCTGTTAGCGCCTTACTCGGATGCTCCTGACACGGCCGGTTTCCTCACGGTAAAGGCAGAAGAGTTAAGACCGATGTTGATTGCGGCATTACGCCAGGGCATACAGGTGGAAACCCATGCGATTGGCGACCGCGCGAATCGGTTTATTCTCGACGAATACGAAACGGCTTTGAAAGCAGTAGCGACGAATGAGCGGAAGATTCGCGATCCACGTTGGCGTGTGGAGCACGCGCAGATAGTCAACCCCTCAGACATCCCACGCTTTGCGCAGCTGGGAATCATTCCTTCGATGCAGCCTTCCCACGCCATTGGCGATCTCTTCTTCGCGCCCAGTCGACTGGGAATCTCCCGGCTCGCTGGAGCGTACGCCTGGCAGAGTTTTATCAAGTCAGGCATTGTGGTTCCTGGTGGATCGGACGCACCGGTAGAACGTGGCGAACCAATGATCGAGTTCTACGCTGCGGTTGCGCGCAAGGACCAGAAAGGATTCTCTGCTAGAGGCTGGCATCCGGAGGAGGCAGTCACGCGAGAGCAGGCACTGAAGATGTTCACAATCTGGCCCGCCTATGCGGCGTTTGAGGAAAAACTGCGCGGCTCGATCGAAGTCGGCAAACTTGCCGATCTAACAGTGCTTTCGGCAGACATCATGGCGATTCCCGAGCTGGAGATTCTAAAGACGAAGTGCTTGATGACCGTAATCGGCGGCGAGATTGTTTATGAAGCAGTCCATTGAAGAGTGATCCCTTTTCATCCTCGATGCAACTATGGCTGGAGGAGATAACGAAATGAAATCTGAAACTTCTCGTCGCTGTTTTCTTTCCCTCGCAGGCAAAGGTCTTGGCCTGGCAGCGCTCTCCTCTTCTACTGTCGCTTCGTTGCTAAAAGAAGTCCAAGGGGCTACCAATTCAGTAGCGCATCTTACTCCCCAACAAGCCGCGGTGGATGAAGACTATTGGTCTGTTATTCAAAATGCCTTCACTGTCACCCGGGGCATCATCAATCTGAACAACGGTGGGGTTTCTCCCAGCCCGCGTATCGTTACCGAAGCCCTGGTGCGTTACATCTGGAAACAGGAAGACGCCACTGCGTACACAATGTGGCAGATCCTCGAGCCACAGTCGGAAACAATTCGCACCGGTTTGGCGGAAATGTTTGGCTGTGATCGCGAAGAGATTGCAATTACTCGCAACGCGTCAGAGTCTCTGGAGATTCTCTTGATGGGTATGGATTTCAAACCTGGAGACGAGATTCTGACTACGACGCAAGACTATCCGCGCATGCTTACCACATTACGCCAACGGGAAAAGCGCGAAGGTCTTGTGCTGAAGCTTATTCAGATTCCTGTACCGCCGAAGAATCTGAACGATATCGCGAGCTTATTCGAAAAAGGGATCACCAATCGCACCAAACTCATACTCATGTCCCATCAGATCAACCTGACCGGCCAAATTACTCCCGTCAAAGCCGTTTGCGACATGGCCCGTGCGAAAGGAATAGAGACGATTGTCGACGGTGCTCATTCATTCGGCCAGTTTGATTTCAAACAGAAAGATCTCGGCTGCGATTACTTTGGTACAAGCCTGCACAAGTGGCTCTACGCGCCGAAAGGAACGGGAATGCTTTATGTGAAGCGCGAGAAGATTGAAAAGCTCTGGCCTTTGATGGCGGCCGAGTCAAAGCAGGCGGGAGACATACGGAAGTTTGAAGAAATCGGCACACATTCGGCAGCACCCAAACTGGCGATTGGCGAAGCGATGCTCTTCCACAATGGCATCGGCGGCAAACGCAAGGAAGCGCGGCTGCGATATCTGTCACGCTACTGGATGAACCGCATCAAAGACGTCCCGAAGATTCGCTTCAACACCTCGTTTGACCCCGCTCAATCCTGCGCCATTGCGAATGTTAATATTGAAGGTGTGGATCCTTCAGCGGTGGGTAGTTATCTATTTGGCACGCATCGAATTTTTACTACGCCGATCATTCACGAAGAATTTAAGGGTATTCGGATCACTCCAAATGTTTACATCACCCTCGGCGAGCTGGATCGCTTCGCCGATCTAATGGAACGAATTGCTGCGAAGGGAATTCCAACCTGAGTGAATTCTGGCGGCGTTAAGGTTCAATCTTCACGGTTGCCGATTCGCAGCACAAACTGAGCTTGAAATCCCAAGCTGAACGCATTCTTCGTCGACCACAGTTCGTTGACAATCTATGGCTCCTGCCATAGATTGCATCCGCTCTAAGCATGTGCCCGGGTAAAATCTCCGAAGAAGCAACTTCTCTTTTACCGCAACCAAGACGTAACAGCGACTTTCCCCCGTACCTCGCTGCCCAGAACGTCTAACCCCCAGTACGGGAAGGAGCTAAATATGAAACGGAAGAATACGTTACTAGGTGCGCTCGTCTGTTTACTGATGATCGTTGGTGTTTCTGTATTTGCCCAGGTCAATCGACCTTACCACAACGGTTCTGTTTGGAATGTAGCGTTTATCAGAATCAAGCCTGGGATGGATACCGCGTATTTGAATTACCTTGCGGGCATGTGGAAAACCGGACAGGAGGCCCAAAAGAAAGAAGGACTGATACTGTCGTACAGGGTTCTTTCAGTCGAAGGCCACAATCCTGGCGAGTTTAATATCATGCTCATGACAGAGTACAAAGACTTGGCAACAATGGAAGCAGGCGAAGACAAAGCCGATGCGCTCTCTCAGAAGGTGATTGGAACCGACGAGAAGCAGATGCAAGGTTACAAAGATCGATCCGAAATTCGCGAAGTCATGGGCAATAGATTGGCTCGCGAGCTTATCCTCGAGCCAAAGGGTCACTAAAACTACCGCTAATCAGCAAATCCATGGCGCCGCCTATCATTGGCGGCGTCTTTTTTTGCCGGAGTTTGCGGCGTCGGGAGCTCAAATTCAGGGGGAACTCCACCTTTCGTGCGGGCGTAAAGCAGATAGTGTTAGAATCAACTGCCGCACTCGTAATCGAATTTTGTGCGGTTATAGTGGAGGTTTATCATGGAAGAAGCTCGGGATTCAGTTCATTGTGCGAGTGACGCAATCTGCGACGGTCTACGCCGCCTGGGGGACATCTCATACGCCATTCTGCCCGAGGACGTTGCGCACCTTTCGCAGCGTAATCGATTGGGAGATTGATTGGGTCAATGATCGTGTTGCCGGTGGCGACAAACTGCGGGAAGAATGGCGGGAGAAGTGCAAACAGCACTCCTCGCCTCAAACGCCTATCGAACCCGTCGCATAGCGAATTAACTGGAGCAAGGCGAATCAACTATGGAAGTCTTACTGGCAGATGAATACGGATTCTGTTTTGGCGTCGAGCGCGCAGTCGAGATGGTGCAAGAAGTTGTGGAGGAAGGCGCGCGACCAATCCGCTCACTAGGACCATTGATTCATAACGCGCAGGAAATGGAGAGGCTTGGCGCCCAGGGAGTTTCAACTATTGATTCTCCGGACGAAGCGGACTCCGATACGATAGCCGTGATTCGCGCTCATGGAGTCACACCCCAAGTCCAGCGTGAACTTGAAGAACGCGCGGCCAAGGTAATCGATGCCACGTGTCCGTTCGTGACGAGAGTTCAGCATCTAGCCGAGCGAGCAGCCAAACAGGGACGTGACGTAGTAGTCGCCGGCAATCCGGATCATCCGGAAATGATTGGCGTAGTTGGTTACGCGCCAAACAATACCTATGTCGTGCGTGATGCCAGCGAGGTAGCTTCACTCCCGCACTTGCGCTCGCCGCTGGTTGTTTCGCAGACCACCATAAAGCTGCAAACATTTCTTGAAGTTGCGAAAGCCGTAAGCGAAAAAGCCGATGCGCCCCCGCAGGTGGTTAACACTATCTGCTCAGCAACTCGTGATCGGCAGGACGCAGCGCGCGCACTCGCCGAAAGCTCTTGGCGGTGTGAGAGGAACAATGCGAGAAAAGCTACTTGATTGAAACACCCTCCGAAATCAATCCTGCCGACCTCGACCAAGTGCAACGCGTCGGCGTGACTGCCGGCGCCTCAACTCCGAATTGGCTGATAGATCAGGTTGTGCAGCGGCTACATGAGATTGGAAAGACTAGTGTCAAAAGCGGTTTGACCACCTAACCAGACAAGACTTAAGACTTATAGTTCATCCGCCTGATCCAGCACAATCACAAGCTGGCGGGCTTCTTCGGATCCATATTCGACAACCTGACGCCGTAGAGCTCCCCGGGCAATCTCCGAGTCAACTGGGTCACTAAGCAGACTTGCCAGCACCGAGATCGGAAATCTGGCAAGTGCCTCGTTGGCCAACTCCCGCACAATCACATCTTCAGAACGGGCTAGCTCACAGATCTCGCTGGGGGGAAATCTTGAGCCCAGCGCATCTGCCAGCGCATCGATCCTTTTGTAGTCGCGTTGTTGTTCCGCACGGCGCACTAGTTGGGCAAAAACCTCTGCCGACTCGGTCTTATCCTGAAGTACGGCGGCGCAAGTGTCTGCCACTGAGCGGAGTCTGGTTACCCGCTCGGCATCGAGCGCGTCCTTTTTTTCCGAAGCACGATCATCGAGTGCCGCGAGGAAGCGACTCAGTTCCAGATCCGCGCGCGCGTCGTATTGAAAGTTACGATTCGGCGCTGCTCCGCTGGTCGCGGCTTGCAGCGCGCGCTCGACCAGACCACGAGTAGCAGGCCGTAACTCCGACCAAACGGTTGCGATGCGACTGCCAAAATCTTCCATCATCAGCGGCGTTGCCAAGTAACCCTAAACCTCTCCGAATCTTACCATTTAAAACGGCGTACTATACGCGAAGGAGGCTGGAAAGGCGAAATAGAAATGACGGGGTAGCATGCTTTCCACGAACCTATCGGTCGGTACCACAGCCCGGCTCTGTAAACTACTGATTGTGATCTTTTATTTCCGCTATCGAGGGAAAAGGTATCTTTATCAGCTCACCGTTGGCGCATTCCATTTTCACGCTCGGAGTAGTAAGAGCCTGCGTAGTTTTCATACTCCGGACCGTCCCACGCACTCGTTGGCCGTCAAGTGTAATGATCTCCACATTATCTTTGCCGTAAAGCGGCTGGAGAGCCGCGAGGGCTTTGGACACTTCCACGTTTCACTCCTTCAAACTTGCCTGCGCGATCAAACCTTGGGGATAAGCTACGTCGAGATAGTGCACTTTAGTTAATGAGAAGTCCACAGCATCAATCGTGCCAGTCGGTTCCGGTTATCTGACTTTTTAGGGGGGCGGAATCTTTACCTGCCCTGTTTACACCTCAATGCAACCGTAGCCAGACATTTGGCGTATAGCCAATGTCGCGATATTCTTCGCATAACAGCGAGATTGGGTAGTCTCCTATGTCACAGAATCCTGAACTGTCGCCTTTAAGAGAAGGTTCCAACCCTAGTGTCACGGCGTGTTCCAATTGCCATTCAGCCATGCCGAGCGAGTTGCGCTTCTGTCGCAATTGCGGGTTTCGGCTGGGAGAGGGAGTGGCTGAATACACTGAAACAGTTCGTTTTCAGAACGGTCATCCTGGTCTAATGCCGGGCGCTCTGGAGATAGCCGGCAAATGCAAACTGAGGAAAAGTCGTCGGCGAATGAGCGGAATGACCTGGTTATTCATCGGGCTGCTGGTCTTTTTCGTTGCCGCCGCCGCATTCACGGCAGTGGTGAGTCCCCGGCGGCGAGGGTCTAATATTCAGTTTACTGCTCCGCTTCCGCCGCGTTCTTATGTTGGCGTGCACTCGTTTGATACCACCGACGGCGGAGTCATGTTCGACTACGTAGAAGCGCCTGGAACCCCTGCAGACAAAGCCGGCCTCGTTGGTGGTGATGTCATCACCACTTTCGATGGGCAGACGATTCATAGCGACGATGAAATGATGAGTCTCCTGGGTCGCACGCCTATAGGTAAAACGGTGGACGTGGTCTTCCTCCGAGATGGGGAAACGAAAACAACGAAGTTAACGACAGTCTCGAAGGAAGAATACGATCGTTTAATGAAGGTTTTCAGCAGCCGTCCGGAAGGTCGAGGACAGTTTGGCTACGATGACGACGAAACGGAACGTGTGGCCATAGAGGGAACAAAGATCTTTGGGATTAAGGTAAATAGCATTCTGCAAAGCCGTCCAGCGGATTTGGCCGGCATTAAGAACGGCGACATCATCACGGAATTTGACGGAGTGGCAATTCGGACGCCTGAAGAACTTCGTTCGCGCATTCGCCGCGCTTTACCTTATGGCACTGTCAACGTCGTGGTTATGCGTGAGAATGAGCGCTTAGAGATTCCAGTGAAAATGGGCAGGCAGTAAGCATCTGATTTGGTCAGTAGCCAGTGTCCGTAGTCAGTTGGGGATTACAACTCCCGACATACAGATAGGTAACATTGCAGTTCAAACAACGGACCACTGACTACGGACCACGGACTCATCCGTGCGAAATATAATCTCGCAGACGTGCTTCCATTTCCCGTCGCGCTTCCTCACGTTGCTCTTCCGTCTCATCGGCCTCAAAGTTTTCAAACAACGCATACTGCGTCTCTGCCAGCAACCTTAGCTCCCAAGCCTCTCGGTTATTGTGCGATGGACGAGAAAACCAGAGCGCGTCAATCGAGGCATCTTCAACTTTGACCGAGTTCAGAAGCTCATCTTCTTCCGCGATTATCTCGGTCCGGGTCTGCGGCTGCATGAGCACAGTCTTCAATTGCCACCCGTGGTTGCTGTAGGTGGCGATCAATTCTGCAAAGAGATCTGCTTTCTTCATATCCCGGCGCTAGCAGTCTAACGCAGTTTTGTTGTTAGTTGTGAATTCGGTCTTAGGACTTGGGTCTTTGGTCTTCGGCCTTGGGTCTTGGTTGTGTTTCTATGGTCACGGAGAAACGCTAGGCTTATCAAGAGGCAAAGACCAAAAACCAAAGACCCAAGACCACACTGCCCTGTTGACCGACGTGATCCGGCAACCCTATTATCCCTCGGATATTGGTCGTTCCAAAATCTCTTGCATGTCTTTCGATCCAAACGTCCGCGAAAAAGAGGAAAGGCGTTCACACGCGAAAACAGCCAGACTAATCCGCCCGCTCTTCATTCAGGCCAATCTAAGACTGGCAGCATTGGTTCTCTTATTTAGTTGTACCACACCGTTCAAGATAGTTTCCGTATCGGCACATGAGGTTACGTCAGCAGCAGACATGACATCAGCAGACAACGAAAACGGCACTGAGCCAGCTCCTTTTTACGAATCGCTCACTAAGGCACTCAAAAAAAGGAAGACAAGAGTCGAGACTATTTGTCCACCGTCGGATGTGGTAGCCCGCCGCATTCTGGAAGACTACGGTGCGATGTTTCTGGCAACCAAGAAGGTATTGCCCCCACCACTCTGCATATTTACCAACGAAGAGCAGGTCACCAGGTTTCAGGAGGAAGCAGGCTACACGGGACTCTTGATTGGTTACGATGAAGTTGAGCTGCAACCGGCGGCGATGAAGGAACTAGTGAAAGCTCGTGAGGAAGCAGAGAAGGAGACCCTGGACATCACACCTCGAGATGGCGCTGAAGCAGCCCGGCGGAATTACGACGACAGCGTCCGTTTGTGGAACTCACGCTTTTTCCCCGCGCTCGACTATTGGCTTGCGCAAGGCAGACTGAAGGTCGAGCAGGTGACGAGTTTGCGGAGTCTTCCTCTGCAACAGCAAGTTGCGGAAGTTTTAGAACTCGAAAAAAACGGAATATATTTTAGCAAGGACCTGTCGAAGTCGATTCTTTATTCAATTGCCGCGCCGGGCACGTCACAACATATCGCGATGCTGGCATTCGATATCAACGAATTTGAAAACCCGCGTGTGCGTGAAATCATGGCGAAGCATGGCTGGTTTCAGACAGTGCTGAGCGATCTGCCGCACTTCACTTTTCTGGGACTAAAAGAGAAGGATCTGCCGAAAAATGGATTGCGAAGCGTCGAAGTCAACGGGCAGACGTTTTGGATACCTAACGTCACTCCTGCCGCGGTCTGAGCTACCGCCAGCACTACCCCGGCGCGGTCGCTTTCGTATTCTCCTGGAAGCAGCAAAGTGCTAAACTAACGGGCCACCGGGCCGGAAAGCCCGGTGTCTCTCCCCAAACACAAGAAATTAACAAGCCCATTTTGAAGACGCCGCGCGAGCGCACGCTTCTCCTCTAATCAGTTTGCAAACGCTCCGAGCGACCTTTTAACCCGAAAGAAGGTCAGATATGGATGTCCCTCAATTTATCGCCGGGAGGTTCCGGATTGAACGTGAGATCGGAACCGGCGGCATGGGAACTGTCTACCGCGCTATCCACCTCGGCCTCGAGCGCCCCGTCGCGGTGAAAATCATTAAACCGGAATTTGTCGGTGACAGTGAAGTTGCCGATCGTTTCCTGCGTGAAGCGAGGACGATGGCTAAGCTGAGGCACCCTCACGCAGCAATGATTTTCGACGCCGGCAATCTACCTGACGGACGTCACTTCATCATAATGGAGTTTGTCGAAGGCGAAACGCTTTCGGAAGCGCTTGCTCGAGAAGGTCGTTTTTCGGCTGCGCAGACGGTGCGGATCGCCGTGCAGATTTGCGAGGTACTGGAAGAGGCTCATCGTATTGGGATCGTCCATCGCGACCTGAAGCCCTCAAACATCATGCTCAACGAGCGCGGAGTGTGCGTTCTGGATTTTGGGGTCGCGAAAGTGCTCGCTTCATCGGCCGAGGCGACGGCCACTCACGCCAGTACAGGCTCCGGTCAGCTGGTGGGGACGCCACGTTACATGTCGCCGGAACAGTGTTTGGGTCAGCGGGTGGGAGCTCGCAGCGATCTCTATAGTCTCGGAGTCTTGTTATACGAAATGCTTGCGGGTCGACCTCCTTTCATTGATCCACTGCCGTCCGCGTTGTTGGTCAAACAAGCAACTGCTCCTGCTCCTCCCCTACCAAAATTGAGACAGGACATCCCCCGATCGCTCGCCTTGGCAATTCACACGTTACTTGCGAAGCGTCCTGAGGATCGACCGCGCACTGCAGCCGCCGCTAAGGCCCTGCTCGAACACAGTCTCGTGCAACATGATCGGACTCTACCCGATATCGAGCCGCTCTCGTCGACAGTGGCAGCCGTCAATCATGGTCGTAGTGTTTTCTTTCGCGTGGGGGCACCGCTGGTCTTAGTAGTAATGTTTGGAGCTTTGCTCGCCTGGGGTTACACGGGGGAGAGTGCGCCAGAACTTCGTACGGAAAACTCAACGATCGGCGCGGCTGCACGTTCGACGATACAGATGAGTCCTGCTTCTTTCCGTCCTGAGCTGCCAGAGAATGCTACCCTCAATTTAGAAACTGAAAAGAGGCAGCAGACTCCTGAGCGACTCTCGATTGAACAGGCTCGCAAAACAGCGGCAGCCTTTTCGCATGGCCTTGTGGGTGCTGTACAAGTAGTTGATACGGATTCTGGCCCGGTCATAGTTGCAGTGCAAGTCGAACGCAAGAAAGGGACGACCCACTTCTTCGTCCTGGCGAAACGTGCTGGTAAATATCGATTGAGCGGTCGAGGATCTCTGGATGGCGATGGGTTCCACGGCGCAACCTGGAGCTCAGAAGTTGTAGACGCGGACGAGGATGGCTACCGGGAAGTACTCTTCAGCGGTAGGGATTCACGCGAGAGCCGTTCTCAGCGGAGGTTGGTTCTGTTCGTGCCGAATGATCGCCGAACCTACTCGATGCTCATGACCGGTGATACTACTCAGAGTGGCACACCCCGAATCATTTGGCTGGCGAATGCTGCGGGCACCGACGCCGCCGCTTATCGCACAGCGTTAAGACAGAAGGCTCGTGCACTGCTTGCAGTCGCGAAGAATCGGTAAAGAGTAGTCAGTTGTCCGTGGTCAGTGGTCAGTAGTTCAATAAGGACTGCCACCGACTATTGACAACTGACTTCGGACCACTGACTAC
>WNFK01204873.1_pt2 | contig 13686 bp, 8 predicted proteins | sample 5400281 | NCBI WGS metagenome assembly WNFK01 (sample SAMN13153350, study PRJNA577476) | soil metagenome | isolation source: 20 cm soil on Douglas fir-dominated hillslope | place: USA:California | collected 2013-09-17
TCGAAGGCGCGCTGCCGCGTGGCCTCATCCATGCCCTGCCCGGTGTCGTCGACCGCCAGGCACACGTATTCCGACGCCGATCCGGGACCGAGCACGTCGCGCTGCGCGTCGCTGATCCAGGTGCAGCTGGTCTCGAGCCGCAAGACCCCGCCGTCCGGCATCGCGTCGCGCGCGTTGTTGACCAGGTTGAGCAGGATCTGCTCCACCGCGTGGCCGTCGGCCGACACCTCGGGGAGGTCTTCGTCGGCAAAGACGAGCAGCTCGATGTCGGCCGGCAGCACGCGCCGCAACACCGCGGCGAGATCGTTCAGCAAGTGTCCCAGGTGCACCGGTTCGAGCGTGAGGGTCGAGCGGCGCGCAAATCCGAGCAGCTGATTCACCATCAGGCGCCCGCTGACGGCCGCGGAGATGATGTCGCGCAGGCTCGCTTCGTCTGGTCCGCGCGACAGCAGCTCGGCGTTGGCGAGGATGATGGTCAGCAGGTTGTTGAAGTCGTGCGCGATGCCGCCGGTCAGCTGGCCGATCGCCTCCATCTTCTGGGCCTGGCGCAGCTGTTCCTCCAGCCCGCGACGTTCACTCACGTCTTCGGCGAACACTTCGTGACATTCGACGCGGCCGTCCTCATAGCGCACTGAGCGGCCGTAGAGACGAACCGTGATGGCCTCGCCGTCCTTGCGGCGCCACACCGCCTGCGTTTCCACGGCGCCCGTGGCGTCGTTCATCTGCGCGAGGTAGCGGGCGCGCGCCGCCGGCTCCTTGAACACGTCACGGTCGAGATTGCGGCCCAGCAGCTCGGCTTCCGACTCGTAGCCCAGCATCTCGACCAGGGCGGGATTCACCGACAGGAATGTGCCGTCGGGAGTCGCGCGCAAAATACCGAACGGGGCCTGATGGACCAGCATGCGGCTGGCTTCGTCGGCGCGCCGCAACGCCTGCTCGGCGCGGCGGCGCTCGGTGATATCGGTCGCCACACCGACGACGCCGGAGATGCTGCCGTCGCGCTCGCGCACTGGCGAGTACTGCGCCTCGAACTCGAATCCAAACAACTCCACCCGCGCCGTCACCTGCTCACCCTCGAGCGCCCGCCGGACATCGGCCACCGCCTGCGGCACGTCGCCCAGCAGCTCGAAGAACGATTTGCCCATCAGCATCCCCGGCCGGACGCCGAGCGAGTGCAGCCCTTTGCCCTCGGCGAGCGTGAACACGCCCTTGGGATCGAGCGAAAACAGAATCACGGGTGAACCCGCGACGACCGTGCGGAGGCGCTGCTTGCTGGTGTGGAGAACTTCTTCCTGCCGCACGCGCTCGGTCACGTCACGGGAGTTGACGATCACGCTGTAAGCGTTCGGCTGATCGAGCCGCGCCTGACCGATCGACTCGAGCACGCGCCACGTGCCGTCGGCATGTTTGAAGCGGAATGTGGCCGTCTGGGGCGAGCCCGGCTTCTGAATGGCATCCGCCAGCGCTTCCATGACGGGCGAGAGATCGTCAGGGTGCATGAACTCGAATGCGTTCCGCCCCAGCAGCTCGCTCGCGCCGTAGCCGAGCAGCCGCTGCACGGACGGAGAGACGTACCGGATGATACCGTCGTCGCCGAGAATGGTGACGATGTCGGAGGCGTTTTCCGTCAGTGAGCGAAAATGCTCCTCGCTGCTGCGCAACGCCTCTTCCACCCGCGCGCGCTCGAGCGACGTCGCGAGCACGTGGGCGAGCGCCTGCACGAACAACACATCGGGACCGCTGAACTCCCGCGGCTGGGCACTGTACGCGCCGAGCACGCCCCAGGGACGTTCGCGACCCTGCACGACGACACAGACGCCGCTGACGATGCCGTGCGCGTCAAGATGTGGCGGGGCGGTGAAGCGGATGTCGCTGGGAAGGTCGGCGATGACGATAGGACCGGCGGCCTTGAGCGCGTAGCCGGCGAGCGCGCCAGTCTCGGCCGTGACCAGGGTCTTCCCAACGCAGCCCTCGTGCCAGCCTTCGCCGGCACGTATCAACAGGCTGTGATGCGCGGCTTTCAGCTCGAGGACTTCGCTGAACTCGACGTCGAGACCGCGGGCGACGAGTTTCGCCGCCGTATCGAACAGGTCGGTGCGGGCCACCCCGGCCAGCGCCTGCTGTCCGAGGTGCGCGACGGCTTCCTGCTGGCGCGCCGCGGCGCGCAGCTGCTGCTCGGCGCGGCTCGATTCCTCAACGCCCAGCGAGCGAAACCGCTTGGGTTGCAACCGTGCTCCCGACCCGGGGGAAGGGTTCGAAAGCTAGATGCGATACGCCTTTGGGCCAGTGAGGCTGGTCACGGGAGCCGCCGCCCATAGATTCGGCCCATGCCGCCACGCCGTTCCAAAGCCAACCCCAGGGCGAAGAAACCCCGTAGGGTGGCCGACTCCCTCACCGTTTCAGTCCTTCAGGCGACGCTCGAATCGACCGCCGACGGGATCCTGGTGGTCGATCTGGTCGGGAAAATCGTTTCGCACAACCGCCACTTCGAGGAGATGTGGCACCTGTCGCCCGAGCTCATCGCCGCCAACAACGATGCCGCGGGCCGCCGGCGTCTGATCGCGCACGTGCAGGACCAGCTCACGAATCCACACCTGTTCGTGGATGGGATTCAGGAGCGGTATGCCGAGCCGGAGTCGGACAGTTTCGATGTCCTCACGTTCAAGGACGGGCGCGTGCTCGAGCGGTATTCGATTCCGCTGCGGCTGAACGGCCGTTCGGTGGGACGCGTCTGGAGCTTCCGGGATGTGACGGCGCGCCGCCGCGCCGAGTGCGTCCAGGAAGCGGTGTACCGCATTTCGCACACGGCCCACACCGCCGACAACCTGCAAGAGCTGCTGCACGCCATTCACGAGATCGTGGGCGAGCTGATGCCGGCCAAAAATTTCTACGTGTCGCTCTACGACGCGGAGAAGGACCGCCTCGAGTTCCCGTATTTCGTCGACGAGATTGACCTCACGTGCGACGTGAAGCCGCGCAAGCTCCGCAAGGGTCTCACCGAGTACGTCTTGCGGACGGGCCAGCCGTTATTGGCGACTCCCGAGGTCTACGAGCGCCTCGTGGCCGCCGGAGAAGCGGAGCTGATTGGCGCTCCCTCGATCGACTGGCTGGGCGTGCCCCTCAAGGTGAAGGATCGTACCATCGGCGTCGTGGTGACCCAGACCTATTCCCAGGGTGTCCGCTACGGCGAGGGCGAGCGCGATATCCTGACGTTCGTGTCCTCGCAGATGGCGATGGCGATCGAGCGCAAGCGCGTCGAGGACGCATGGCGCGAGCAGAGCGAGCTGCTGCAGCGGATCGTGGACAACATTCCCGTGATGCTCGTCTTCCTGGACGAACAGGGCCGGATCCACTGGGGCAATCGCGAGTGGACGCACACGCTGGGCTATGACATCGGGGAAGCCCGCGCGCGGGACATCTTTACGGAACTCTATCCCGATCCCGGCGAGCGGCAGCGCCTGCGCGATTCGATCGGGGCGCCCGTCGGTCAGTGGACGGACTTCCGCACCCGCACCAAGACTGGCGCGATCCTCGACACGATCTGGGCCAACGCCCCCCTCACCGGTGGCGGCTGGCTGGCGATCGGCATGGACGTTTCCGACCGCAAACGCGCCGAGGAGCGCTACCGCTCGTTCATCGCCCAAAGCTCCGAGGGCGTGTCTCGTCTCGAGATCGATCCGCCCGTCCCCATCAGCCTGTCCGAGGAAGCGCAGATCGATCGCTTGTATGCCGGTGCGCGCATCGCGGAATGCAACGACGCCATGGCCCGCATGTACGGCCTCGGCGAGGCGCGTGAGCTGGTCGGGACGCAGCTCGCCGACCTGCACAATGTTGCCGATCCGACAAACCGCGAGCAGATTCGCGCCTTCATCCGCGGCGGTTACCGCGTGTCCGACTCTGAAACACGCGAGCACGATCGCGAGGGACGGTCGCGCGTCTTCCTTAATAATGTCGTGGGCTTCCTCGAGGACGGGCACCTGGTGCGGGTCTGGGGCACGCAGCGCGACGTCACCGATCAGCGGCATCTCGAAGAGCAGTTCCGCCAGTCGCAAAAAATGGAAGCGGTCGGCCAGCTCGCCGGGGGCATCGCACACGACTTCAACAACCTGCTTACGGCCATCCTCGGGAATACCCAGCTCCTCCTGCGCGATTTGCCGCCCGGCGACGCCAAGCGTGGCGACGTCGAGGAGATCCGCAAGGCCTCGGAGCGCGCCGCCTCACTGACCCGGCAGCTCCTGGCCTACAGCCGGCGCCAAATGCTCCAGCCCGAGGTCCTCGACCTCAACGTCGTCGTGGCTGAGATGGACAAGATGTTGCGACGCCTCATCGGCGAGCACATCGCGCTCGTCGCCGTCCTCGCGTCCGATCTCGGCCGCGTGCGGGCGGATCCGAATCAGCTCGAGCAGGTCATCGTGAACCTGGCGGTGAACGCGCGCGATGCGATGCCCGACGGAGGAAAACTGACCATCGAGACCGCCCCGGCGCCTATGTCATGCTCGCGGTCACCGATAGCGGTGTGGGGATGGACGCTACCGTTCGCGCCCATCTGTTCGAGCCGTTCTTCACCACCAAAGAGGTCGGCAAGGGCACGGGGCTCGGGCTCGCCACGGTGTACGGCATCGTGAAGCAGAGCGATGGCTACATCTCGGTGTACTCGGAGTCGGGCCACGGCTCGAGCTTCAAGATTTATCTGCCGCGCAACGGCTCCACGGCCGACCTGCCGGTCACGCCGCAGCGGGGCGGACCCGCCCGCGGCAGTGAGACCATCCTCGTCGTCGAGGACGAGCCGGCCGTCCTGACACTCAGTCAGCGGGCACTCGAGGCGCAGGGCTACGTCGTGCTCGCCGCCGCCGACGCCGCTGCCGCCCTGCGCGTGGTTGAGCGTCATGGCGGCACAATCCACATGCTCCTCACCGACGTCGTGATGCCGGGCTTGTCCGGGCGCGAGCTGGCGGATCGCCTGGGGGCGCAACGGCCCGGGATTCGTGTGCTGTATATGTCGGGGTATCCCGGGGATGCCGTCGTGCAGCACGGCACCCTCCCCAGCGGCAGCGCGTTCCTGCAGAAGCCCTTCTCGCCAGATGGACTGGCGCGAAAAGTCCGCGATGTGCTGGACGCCTGATGCGCGAGGCGCTACCGTAGCGGCATGACCGCTCCCGCGCTCTCGTCGTTGGGTCTCGCGAGAGATCTCGGCCTTGGCCAGTTCGCGCCCCTGGTCGAGCAATTGCCCGTGGTGCTGTGGTCGACCGATGTCGACCTCCGGATCACCGCAATTCGCGGCGGCGGCGCGCAAGCCGGCCAGCAAGGCAAGACCATCGAAGACGCGTTCGGGAACCCGTCACAGGCGGCGCCCGTGGTGGCGGCGCACCGCGCCGCGCTCCGCGGGGAGTCGGTCGCGTACGAGACGGTGTTCCACGGTCGCGCGTTCTCGGCGCGGGTCGAGCCGGTGGTGGGGCCGCACGGCCGCGTGGTTGGGGTCGTGGGATTCGCGTTCGATGTCACCGAGCGTCACGACAGTCAAGAACGCCTCCGCGCGATCATCGACAGCGAGCCCGACTGCGTGAAGCTGGTGGATTCGCAGGGGCGGCTCCTGGAAATGAACCCCGCCGGCTTGGCGATGATCGAGGCGCCGAGCATCGACGCGGTTCGGCTCCGCCCGATGATGGAGCTCGTGGCCCCGGAACACCGGGCCGCGTTCACAGACCTGCACGCCCGTGTGTTCGCCGGCCAATCCGCGACGCTCGAGTTCGAGATCATTGGGTTGAAGGGGAGACGCCGGTGGCTGGAGACTCACGCGGTGCCGTTCCGCGACCCGGCGGGCGCCGTCCAGGCGCTCCTGGGGATCACGCGCGACGTGACCGAGACGCGACGAGCCGAGGAGCAGTTGCGCGCGTCGCGTGCCGCCTTGCGTAGCCTCGCGACCCGGCAGCAGGACATCCGGGAGGACGAGCGAACCCGCATCGCCCGGGAGATTCACGACAGCCTGGGCCAGGCGCTGACGGCGTTGAAGATGCAGCTCGCAGCGGCGCAGGACGCCGCGTCGAGGGAGTCGCCCGCGCTGAGCGGCCGGCTTCATGAGACCGCGCTGACCGTCGATGATCTCGTAAAGAGCGTACGCCGCATCGCTTCCGACCTGCGGCCGCCTATTCTCGATCAGCTGGGTCTGCCCGCGGCGCTCGAGTGGCTCGCGCAGGATTTCACCCGGCGGACGTCGATCAATTGCCGGAGCGCCATTGGGCCCACGAACGGCGCGATCACGGGTGAGATGGCCACGGCGCTGTTTCGTATCGTCCAGGAGGCACTCACGAACGTGGTGCGCCACGCCGACGCTACGCGGGTGGACATCAACCTCGGTATGAAAAGCGGCTGCGTGACACTCGAGATCAACGACGACGGAGGCGGCATCACCGAAGCCGGCACCGTAGGGCCCGGCTCACTGGGCATCCTCGGCATGCGCGAGCGCGCGGCGGTGCTTGGCGGCGTTCTGGAAGTGGCCCCGCGGGAAGAGGGCGGAACCCGGGTCGCGGCCTGGTTCCCGCCGGCGCCGGGAGCCGCCGGGTCCGGTCGATGATTCGCATTCTCGTCGTCGACGATCACGCGCTGGTCCGGCGCGGGCTGATCCAGATCCTGCAAGGTCTGCCGGAGGGTGTGCAGTTCGGTGAGGCGGGCACCGCCGCAGAAGCGATGGCGCTTGCGTTCGGAGAGCGGTGGGACGTGGTGCTGCTCGATCTCGGCTTGCCCGATCGCCATGGGTTGGAAGTGCTCCGGGAATTGCACCAGGCGCGGCCGCAGCTCCCCATCCTGATCGTCACGATGTTCCCGGAGGACCAGCTGGCACTCCGCCTGCTCGAAATGGGCGCCGCCGGTTACCTGACCAAAGAGTCGGCGCCCGAGGAGTTGTTGCGTGCGTTGGAGCGCGTGATGGCCGGTCACAAATACCTCAGCCCGGCGATGGCGCAGGCCGTCGCCGACGGCCTCGGAGGCCCGCCACCGGCACCGCACGAACAGCTGTCGGATCGCGAGCTCGAAGTGCTGCGCCTCCTCGCGGCCGGTCGTCCCATCACCGCCATCAGCAAACACCTCGGCCTCTCGCCCAAGACCGTGACGACATATCGGGCACGGCTGCTGCACAAACTGCGGATGCGGTCGAACGCCGAGCTGACGTTCTACGCGACACAACATGGCCTCGTCAGCCCCGCTGCTTTGCGCGCGACGCCGTAAAAACGCTCGTAGGCAAAACCCTACCAACAGGGTTCGCTGCCGCTGACAGACACGATTTCCAGCATCACCAACACTGTGGGACGATGGATTCGGTGCGCGTGCTCATGGTGGAAGACACGGACAGCGACGCTGCCCTGATTCGGCGCGAACTCGATCGCCTGGACCCGCGGCCCGAAATCCACCAAGTCAAAACGCGCGTGGCGCTCGAGGCCGCACTCGAGGGCTACGCGCCGCACATCATTCTCTGCGACCACAACATTCCCGGCTTTGGGGGCCCCGAGGCGCTCGCGCTGGCGCAGCGCGCGCTGCCGGATGTTCCCTTCATTTTGGTTACCGGATCGCTCGATGAGGAAACCGCAGTCGCCTATCTGAAAGCGGGCGCAACCGACTACATCTTGAAGGATCGGCTCATTCGTCTGGGCCCCGCCGTGCTCGACGCGCTGACCCGCGCCAGCCAGCGCCAGTCGCTGCGCCGTCACGAGCGCCTGCTCCATCAGATCATCGACGCAAATCCGAGCCTGATCTTCGTGAAGAACTGGGACGGCCGCTTCGTGCTGGTGAACCAGGCCACCGCCGAGATCTACGGGACGACGGTCGACCAGCTGATCGGGAAGACAGACGCCGACTTTAATCCTAGCGCCCAGGAGGTCGCGCATTTCCTCCGCGACGATCGCGAGGTCATGACGTCCGGCCGACCCAAACTCGTCGCCGAAGAGCGCGTGACCAACCCGCAGACGAGCCAGACGCGCTGGTTTCAGACCATCAAGATTCCCATGCGCATGCCCGGTGAGGACTCTCCCACCATGCTCGGCGTCGCGACGGAGATTACCGAGCGCAAGCTGCTCGAGGAGCAGCTGCTCCAATCACAAAAGATGGAAGCGATCGGACAGCTCGCCGGCGGCGTGGCACACGACTTCAACAACATTCTGACGGCGATCGTCGGGTACACCGATCTCCTCAGCGCGGAAGTCTCCGGGAACGACCGGCAGCTCGAGGATCTCGAGGAAATTCGCAAAGCGGCGCGGCGGGCCGCCGCGCTCACCCGGCAGCTGCTCGCCTTCTCACGCAAACAGGTGCTCGAACTGCGCAACATCGACCTGAACGATGTGGTGCTGAACCTCGACAAAATGCTGCGGTCCCTGATCTCCGAGAACATCGAGCTCAAGACCGATCTCGCCGACGACCTCGCGGCGGCACGCGCCGATCCGAATCAGATCGAGCAGGTCATCATGAATCTCGCGATCAACGCGCGCGACGCGATGCCCGACGGCGGCACCGTGATGATCGAAACCCGAAACGCCACACTCGACGACGCGTACGCCGCGCAGCATGTCTCGGTCATCCCGGGCGAATACGTCATGCTTGCCGTGAGTGATACCGGCTGCGGGATGGACGAGCGGACGAAGTCGCGGATCTTCGAGCCATTTTTCACGACGAAACCGGCGGGGCGCGGCACGGGCCTCGGTCTCTCGACCGTGTACGGCATCGTGAAACAGACCGGCGGCAACATCTGGCTCTATAGCGAGCCGGGCAAGGGGACGACGTTCAAGGTCTATCTGCCCGCAATCGCGGCGCTGCCCGAGGACATCGGCAAGGTCGCGCCCGCTGAAGCCGCTCCGCGCGGGCGTGAGACGGTGCTCGTGGTGGAGGACGACGAGCAGCTGCGCCGGTTGACACATCGCGCGCTCGATGCCCAGGGCTACACGGTGCTGGTCGCGGACCGCGGCGCCACCGCGCTGGACATCTCGCGGCGCCACAAAGGCGACATCGACTTGTTGCTGACCGATGTCATCATGCCCGACACCAACGGCCGCAAGCTCGCCGAGACTATCCGCGCGGCGCGTCCCGGTTTACGGGTGCTCTACATGTCCGGGTATCCCGACGGCGCGATCGCGAGCCACGGCATGCTGGAGCCGGGCGTCGCATATCTTGCCAAACCCTTCACCACCGAAGCGATTACCCGGAAGGTCCGCGAGGTCTTGGAGGAGCGATGAACTGGTCCATCGAGCGCAAGCTGCCGCTGTTCGTGACGATCCTCCTCGTGGCAGTGGCGATCGCGCAGCTCACGATCGGGTACGGCGAGGTGCGGCAGGCATCCCGGGCCCTCGTCGACAAGCGCCTGCCGCTCGCGACGCGGGTGCTGGCCGATCTGTTCCAGATCCCGACGCAACGCGCGCGGATCACCGCACTCGCCAAGGACCCCGCGATTGTCGCATTTCTGCGCTCACGCGAGCCTGCGGATCGCGCGCGCGCCCTCGTCGCGATGCAACGGATTACGGTCGACACCTCGTCGACCGGCAGTCTCGAGCTGCGCGACTTCGGGGGTAAGCTCCTGCTCCGCACCGGCAAGTTTACCGCGGCCGACAGCGTCCTCGTCTCTCCGCGGAGCGATTCTGCGACGTACGGGCCGTTCATGCGGCAGGACACCACGCTCTTTATCGCCGTCACGATGGCCGTTGGCGCCGGACCTACGGAGCGGAGCGGTGGCATCGTGCAGCAGCTTGGGCGTGTCGGGCTCAATGCGCGGACGCCAAAAGCGCTGACCGGCCTGGCCGGTGGAGACATCGTGCTGCTCGTCGGCAATGCAGCGGGTGATCCCTGGACCGATTTTGCCACGATCGTGCCGGCACCCCCCCGGAGCGTGCTCACGAGTCTCACGCCGGTCCGCTACGAGCATGGGGGCGAGCTGAAGCGGGCGGCCGCGGCCGCGGTCCCTGGGACCCCGTGGATGGTCGTGGCGGAGATGCCGAGCCGGCTGATCGCCGTTCCCGCGCGCGACTATCTGCGGAGCATGGCGCCCATTGCGGTCCTCATCGTGATCGCGGGTGCGCTGCTCGCCTGGTGGGGCAGCCGGCGACTGACGAAGCCCTTGGTCCACGTCACCAGGGCGGCGGAAGCGATCACCACGGGGGACCTCGACCAGCGTGTGAGCGTGCAACGCGACGACGAGTTGGGCCGGCTGGCACGCTCCTTCAATCTCATGGCGGAGCAGGTGTCACGTTCCCATCACGACCTGGAAGCGCAGGTGGCGCAGCGCACCCAGGCACTCGAGGGGACGAACGCGGAGCTGGAGTCGTTTTCGTACTCGGTGTCGCACGATCTGCGCGCGCCGCTTCGCGCGATTCATGGCTTTGCCCGGATTCTCCTCGAAGACCACCAGACGAAGCTCGAACCCGAGGCGCAGCGTCTGCTGGGAGTGATCGACCAGAACACCCGGCGCATGGGTCAGCTGATCGACGATCTGCTGTCGTTTTCCCGCCTCGGCCGCAAGGAACTCGCGTCGGCCCGCGTCGATATGGCCGAAATGGCGCAGGTGGTGGCCGATGAGCTGCGGCGCGCCGAGCCCGAGCGAAACGGGCAGCTCGAGGTCCGGATCGGCTCGTTGCGCCCCGCCCAGGGTGACCCGGCGCTGTTGCGACAGGTGCTGAGCAATCTCCTCCAAAACGCCATGAAGTTCACCCGCGCCCAGCCGAACGCGCGGATCGAGGTGGGATCGCGGCCGGACGGCACGGAGACGGTGTATTATGTGAAGGACAACGGCGCCGGCTTCGACGCGCGTTACGTGGACAAGCTGTTCGGCGTCTTCCAGCGCCTGCACAGCACCGAGGAGTTCGACGGCACGGGCGTCGGTCTTGCGATCGTCAAACGCATCGTGCAGCGGCACGGCGGGCGCGTCTGGGCGGAGGGCAAGGTGAACGAGGGCGCCACATTCTACTTCTCGCTGCCGCACGGAGAGAACTGATGCAGTCCAAGGGAGTCGAGATCCTGCTGGTCGAAGACAACGCGAACGACGCGGAGCTCACCCTGCGGGCGCTCAAGCAGCGCAATCTGGCCAACCAGGTACATGTGTGCCGTGATGGCGCCGAAGCAATGGAGTTCTTCTCGGGCGGCGCGAGTCCAGTCCCCAAAGTCGTCTTGCTCGACCTCAAATTGCCCAAGGTGGACGGTCTCGAGGTCCTGCGCCGCCTCAAAGGGGACGCGCGGACGAAGGCGATTCCGATCGTCGTGCTCACGTCGTCGCGCGAGGAGCCGGACATCGAGCGCGCCTACGAGCTCGGCGCCAACAGCTACATCGTGAAACCGGTGGATTTCGAGGCCTTCGCCCGCGCCGTGTCGGACGTCGGGCTCTACTGGCTGCTGCTCAACCACCCGCCGCAATAAGCGTGGCCACCGAGTCCCTGCGCGTGCTGGTGGTCGAGGACCGCGCGGAGGACGCGGAGCTTGCGATCCGCGAGCTCCGCCGCGCCGAGGTCACGTGTGAGACGGAGCGCGTCGACAGCGCGGCGAACTTCCGGCGCGCGCTGCCCAGTTTCAAGCCCGACGTCGTGCTGGCGGACTACACCGTGCCGGGATTCGGCGGCATGGCGGCGCTCGAAATCCTGCAGACGGAAGCCCCCGGCATTCCCCTCATCATCGTCACCGGCAGTCTCGACGAGGAAACCGCCGCGGAATGCATCAAATCCGGGGCAGCCGACTACGTCCTCAAGACGAATCTCATCCGGCTGCCGTCAGCGGTCCGGGGGGCCCTTGCCTTTGCGCACAGTCAGGCCGACAAGCAGGCCGCCGAATCGGCGTTGCGCATCAGCGAGCGACGCTTTCGTGCGCTCGTGGAAGAGAGTTGGGACGCCATCGCCTTGTTCGGGCCGGACGGCACGATCCTCTACGGCAGCCCCGCCACCACGCGGTTGCTGGGGTACGAGCTCGCGGAGTTCGTCGGCCGCAACGCGATGGAGCTGATCCATCCGGACGACCGGTCCGCCGTGCTGCTGCGTCTCGAGGAGGTGACGACAGAGCCGCGCCGCCGCGTGCAAGTGGCCGCGCGCGTACAGCACAAGAACGGGCACTGGCGCCACCTCGAGGGCGTCTTAACGAACCTGCTCGACGATCCGAGCATCCGGGCGATCGTCAACAACTATCGCGACGTCACCGACCGCCGCATTCTGGAAGAGCAGGTCATTCTCGCGCAGAAAATGGAAGCCATTGGGCGGCTGGCCGGTGGCGTCGCTCACGATTTCAACAACATCCTCACCGCGATCGGCGGTTACACCGACCTGCTGCTCGCCGATCTCGCACCGGACGACAAGCGGCGGCGCGACGTCGAGGAGATCCATCGCGCCGCCGACCGTGCCGCGGCGTTGACGCACCAGCTGCTCGCGTTCAGCCGGCGCCAGGTGCTGCAACCGAAGGTGATCAGCTTGAATGCGCTGGTCCCCGATATCGAGAAGATGCTGCGGCGACTCATCGGCGAGGACATTCTGTTCGCGACCGTGCTGCATCCAAAGGCGGGCAACGTGCGCGCCGATCCGGGGCAACTGGAGCAGGTGATCGTCAACCTGGCGGTGAACGCCCGCGACGCGATGCCGAAGGGAGGCCGCCTCACAATCGAGACTCGCAACGTCGAGCTCGATGAGTCGTACACCGCTGATCACCCCAACGTCAAACCGGGACACTACGTCATGCTGGCGGTGACCGACACCGGTGTCGGCATGAATGAGGAAACCAGAGCGCGCATCTTCGAGCCGTTCTTCACCACCAAGGTTCGCGGGAAAGGCACCGGTCTCGGCCTCGCCACCGTGTACGGCATCGTGCAGCAGACCGGCGGCCACATCTGGCCATATTCGGAACCCGAACAGGGAACGACGATGCGCGTGTATCTCCCTCGCGTCGGCGAGCCGGCGGACCCCATCGAGCATCCCATCGAAACAACCCCCATCGCGTTGCGCGGGACCGAGACCATTCTCCTGGTCGAAGACGAAGCACCAGTTCGCTCGATCACGCGCCAGCTGCTGCAGCGAAACGGGTACACTGTCCTGGAGGCGTCCGATGGGCAAACGGCGCTGGCGTTGGTGGACGGGGCGCAGCAGGGAACGCACGTCGATCTGCTGCTGACGGACGTGATCATGCCGGGGATGAGCGGTCGCGAGCTCGCGGCCGAGCTCATGGCGCGGCGGCCAGCGCTGCGGGTGCTGTTCATGTCGGGCTACACGGATGACGCCGTCGTCCGCCACGGTATGCTCGAGCCGGGGCTCGCCTATCTCGAAAAGCCGTTCCGTCCGCCGACCTTACTCCGCAAAGTGCGGGAAGTCCTTCAGACCAGGTCTCAGAACACCGAATAAGACCCGAAAAAAATCGATATTATCGATACTAACTAGCGAGTGTGCACTCACTTTAGCTAGTAACTTGTTGTGCAATAAGTTGATACGTGCGCGCAAGCCCGAAATGACAACTGTACTAGGTTGTCCCATAAGTGTTTACGACCATAAGTGGCGCCGCGCACTGACCCCCCTACTAGATTTGCGCCATGGCTTTACCGCCCCTCGTCGGGCACGAAAGGGTTAAGACCAGACTCGCCGGCGCCCACGCCTCTGCAAAGCTGCCCCAGGCGCTCCTGCTTGCGGGCCCCCGCGGCGTCGGGAAGCAGCGTCTCGCGCTGTGGCTTGCCCAACTGATTCAGTGCGAAGCGCC
>WNFK01220967.1_pt1 | contig 13676 bp, 13 predicted proteins | sample 5400281 | NCBI WGS metagenome assembly WNFK01 (sample SAMN13153350, study PRJNA577476) | soil metagenome | isolation source: 20 cm soil on Douglas fir-dominated hillslope | place: USA:California | collected 2013-09-17
CCGGGAGGAAGTCGCCCAGCGGTTTCTGCTGATTGTCGTCTTCCCCGAAAACCTCGAGAGATCGGTGCCATTGTCGCGATGAGGTTGAGTGACCGCCAACCTCAATCATATAATGGGTTCGTCGACGTTGCGAATCTCATCGAGGTCCAGGTCACTGATGACCCTTCGAAATGCTGCGTCGCCAATTTCTTCCTCGTCACGGAGACGCGCTACTGCGTCACGCGACGCCTCGCGCACCTGCTGCTCCGCATCTCGGATCGAGTCCTCGAGCGTAAGACCGGTATGGCCGGCGGAGTGGTCGGTATCGTCCAGGTCCAGCCTCGTTCTCTGAATGATTGCCTCCCGCATTTGTGCGAGGGCGTTGGCCGGGATGTGTCCAAGCCCGCCGATTTCCTCGAGAGTCTTTATCGCGGCCTGCTTCGCCTCCAGGCGCGCGCGTCGCTCTTCGGCCTCCACCGGATCCTCGCGGGGAAGCGCGAACCGCTTTATCAACGGCCGGAGGGTGAAGCCCTGCGCCAGGAGCGTCAGCCCGATCACCCCAAAGGCCACCGTCACGACAACCTGCCTTGCGGGAAAGGGGGAGCCCGAAGCGGTCTGAAATGGAACCGCGAGGGCCATCACCAGCGTATCACCACCGCGGAGACCGGCCCAGCCCAGAATTACCAGTGCGCGCCACGGCGGTATCGGGTCGCGAGCGCGAAGCCGGGCGCTCAGGAGTCGCGGCACATATGCGGCTACATAAATCCAGAGCACGCGCGTAACGAGTACCGCGATGCTTATTACCAGAACCGCCAAAGCCAATCCGAGCGCGTCGCGTCCCACGAACTGCGGAATCAGCCGCCCGATTTGCAGCCCAATGAGTGTAAAGACCAGCCCGCCGATCGCGAACGTGGCCGAGTCCCACACGACATTTGAACGAACCCGCGTGCGGGCTGACTGCGTCCGCAGAGGCGTTCGCGATGCGACGGCACCCGCTGCCACGACCGCGAGCACTCCGGACGCATGGACCTGCTCGGCGATCAGATACGCGGCAAAAGGGATCGCCAGTGTCATCGTGCTCAAAGCGATGGAGTCGGTGACGAGAGGACGGAGCTTCCTGAACAGCCAGCCGATAGCGAGCCCGACCGCGAGTCCGCCGGCGCTTATGGCAATGAAGGCCGCTGCTGCCCAGGCGAGTGAGAACGAGCCGAGTGAAGCGGCCTGCACCGCCATTCGGTAGGACACGAAGGCGGTGGTGTCATTGAGGAGTGTCTCTCCTTCCAAAATGGTGACGAGTCGCGCAGGCAGACCCAGGCGGCGCACGATCTGAGTGGTGACGTCGGCATCCGAAGGAGCGACGATCGCCCCAAGAACGAACGCTGCGCCCCACGGAATCCGCGGTGCAATCATATGAGCTGTCACCGCCACGGCTGCTATCGTCACCAGCACCAGCGCCACGGCGAGGAGAAAAATGGGGCGCGCGTTCCTTCGTGTATCCCGAAGCGAGCTCGTCGAAGCGGCGCGATACAGGAGTGGCGGGACGAACAGCACGAACGCCAGTTCCGGGTCGATGGGCGCCGTAGGAAAGATCGGCAGCGTCGACAGAAGCACTCCGCCGAAAACCTGCGCGATCGCCACTGGAACATCGAAGCGGCGCGCGATGGGCTGAATCAACGTGGCCAGGAGAGCCAGCCCCAGAATGATCTCGAATTCGCGCACTCTTCTTCTTGCCCCTACCTCACTCCTGCAGCGCCTGGTGCACGAACGACACCGCTATCGATCCCTCGCCTACCGCTGACGCCACGCGTTTGATGTTGTCGGCTCTGACATCTCCGACGGCGAACACTCCTGGCCTGCTCGTCTCCAGCAGATGTGGCGGACGGGCCAATGGCCAGCGCGCAGCGGACAATTCCTCCGGCGAAAGCTCTGATCCCGTCTTGATGAATCCGTGATCGTCGAGGGTGACACATCCGTCGAGCCACCGGGTGCTCGGGTTTGCCCCCGTCATGACGAACACGTGGCGAACGGCCTTTCGCTCCGTTTTCTTATCGTCGTCGCCGCTACGCAAATGCACGGTCTCGAGGTGCTCGTCGCCTTCGAGCGCGGCGATTTCTGTGTGTGCGTGGACGGTGATCCGTGGATCCTCTTCAATCCGCCGGATCAGGTACCGCGACATGGTCTCGGCCAAGCCACTGGATCGCACCAGGATGTGGACGTGTCTCGCCGATTGGGCGAGGGATACGGCAGCTTGTCCAGCCGCGTTGCCGCCGCCAACGACGCAGACCTCCTCACCGGCGCACAGCTGCGACTCGATGAATGTCGCGCTGTAGTACACGCCGGCATTTTCGAACTGCGAAATGTTTTTCAGCGGAAGCTTTCGGTATTCCGCGCCGGTCGCGATGATGACGGTGCGCGCGAGTATCTGCGCACCGTCGTCGGTTTCAATGATGTATTGCCTCGTATTGCACCTGAGACGCGTCGCAGCCTTCGTGATCATGAGCTGCGCGCCGAATTTCTGTGTTTGGGCGTATGCTCGCGCAGTCAGCTCCTGGCCCGAGATGCCGGAAGGGAACCCGAGATAGTTCTCGATTCTCGAGCTCGAGCCGGCCTGTCCTCCCGGAGCACCTGACTCCAGTACCATGTGTCATGCATCTGCGCCTGGTCGATCGGATCATTGAAGCCGAGGCAGTCGGAGATGTCGCGATTGCTCGGATTCCGGAGCACCACTTCGCTGCGACAGATCACGACCGGGATCTCAGTGACGGCGATATGAAATCGATCCAGCATGTCCTGAACACCGGTGTCGCGATCAAGGTCGATGTACTGGTACGGATGGCTGTTGCGGGTCAGGAATTCCTGAATGCGCAGTGTTTCCTGCGAGTGTACGGAGCCGATCAGCACGACGTCGCCAATGCCACTCGCGATCAGCCTTGCCCGCCGCAGCAGAAACGCGCGCATGAGGATCTCGCTCAAATCGGCGTCTGTCTGGATGATCTCCACGAGCTGCTCGTGATCGAGCTCGATGACTTCGCCTGCTTCGCCGGCGCGGATGGAAAAGACCGCTCGCCGGCCCGACAGCACATTGAGCTCGCCCGAGACCTGGCCGGGTTTGTGAACTACGATGAGCGTCTCAACCCCGTCGGACAGCCGGACAATTTCAAGGTGGCCGGAAACAACCACAAAGAAACTCGCGTTTCGTGCGCCCGCTTTCACAAGCACCTCACCGCGCTCTACTTTGCGCGCGCGCCCGTGTGCGGCGATGCGCGCAATCTGTGCTTCGTTGAGCGTGGGGAAAGCCTGATCGCCTGCCGCGGCTTGTGACGGCAGCGCAACCTCGGGATCCGCTGCCGTCGACTGGAGTCCCTCTATCATCGTCGTCACATTAGTCGGGAGAGTTATGCTCTGCTTGAGGTAATACGATTATTTATGAATAACCTAAAGCATGGCTGATCACACGTATATCCCACGAAAGTCTTGCCGGGCGATCCAGTGCATGTGAGCCGCTGGGCCTGGCTGCTGTTCGGGGCGCTGGTGCTCTCGGCGCTCGCGCTCGACTTGGGACTCCTGCGGAGATCGCGCGGAGAACAGCGGGAGCTGTCGCTGCGAGCGGCGGTGGGAAGAAGCATCGCGTGGATTGTGCTTTCGCTCGGGTTCGGCGTGGTGGTCTTCGCTCTGTACGGCCAGCAGGCAGCGCTCGCCTACCTAACGGCTTACCTGCTCGAGAAGACGCTATCGATCGACAACATCTTTGTCTTCGTTCTGATCTTCTCGGAGCTGCGGATCCCACCCGCCCAGCAGCGAAGCGTGCTACTCTGGGGAGTTCTGGGTGCGTTGGTAATGCGGGCGTTGCTCATCGGTGCCGGGCTGTTCCTGCTCGCCCGGTTTCATTGGGTGGTCTACCCTTTCGCCGCGCTCATCATTTTCGCGGCCATCCGATTGGTGTGGGGTAACGACAGGCAGCGGGAGATGGTCGTCGCGGCGTGCGCTATCTGCAGCACCTGGGTGGCGCGGCTAATCCCGATCACGCCCGTATATCACGGGGGCAAGTTCGTCGTGCGCCAGCCCGAGCAGGGGAACCGGCTCGTCGCCACTCCGTTGCTCGTGGCACTGATCATCGTCGAGACCTCCGATATCGTCTTCGCGCTCGACTCGGTCCCGGCAGTGCTCGCGGTTACGCGGGAGCCATTCCTCGTCTACACATCCAATGTGTTCGCGATGCTCGGGCTGCGCTCGCTCTACTTTGTCCTGGCCGGAATCGTCGAGCGCTTTCGCTACCTTCGCATCGGCCTCGCCGTAATACTGATCTTTTTCGGAGCGAGGCTCCTGCTCAGCGATGTCATCGAGGTCCCGAATCACGTCTCTCTGGGCCTGATCGCCGCGGCACTGGGACTTTCCGTGATCGCGTCGATCAAGTGGCCAGGAGCGCAGCCTGCCTGACGGTCGGCCGCTAGCCTAGTCGTCGCAGGTGCGCGCCCACGGGATTATGTCCAATCGCTCGAACGGGATCTCGCGCCCGTCGTCGCAAAGACCAAACTGCGCGGGCGTTTTGTAAAGACGCTCCAGGGCGGCGTCGATCTCGTTCAGCTCCAGCGACGCACGCGTCGCATTGGATTCATCCAGCTCTTCGTCCATGGTGTCGGTTCCGAGGTCGGCCGGGTGGAGCGGCATCAGCGTCAGATCTCCCGACTCATCCTGACTCGAGCCGGAGCGGTCGGCGACTATCCGGTTCACGAGCTGAACCGCACGCGAGCGTTCCTCCAGTAGGCGTTTCTCGAGATGCGTGCGCTGCTCGGTTGTAAGCGACATGACTGTAATCTCCGGTTTACTGTTTCCTTCAATTTACGAGCATAGTTCGAGCCCGTGGCTGTGGACTCGTACAGTCAGGGCACTCAGCGCGTCGATCACGGCGTCGGCGGCTCGAAGCTCCTCCGGCGTGTGGGTGGTAGCCACCGCGATTACCCGCATCCCTGCATTTTGCGCCGCATCGATTCCGCTGGGCGCGTCTTCCACCACGACACAGGCTCCCGGCGCGATTCCGAGCTTTGCAGCAGCTACGAGGTAGCCTTCCGGATCGGGCTTGCCGTGACTCACCTCGTCTCCGCAGACCATCACCACCGGTATGGGCAGACCAACGTGCTGAAGACGGTGCTCAGCGACTGCACGGTCGCCCGAGGTTACGACCGCCCAGCGATCGGGCGGCAGCGCCGCCAAAAGCGTGTGGGCACCGGGCACCTCCGATAGCCCTTGGGTGGTGCTCGCCTCCTGGGCGGACAGCGCGATTATTTCGGCCGCCGCATCGAGATGCGGCGCGACAAGGCGCACAGTATCAAAAGCGCGGCGGCCGTGGGCCGAGCGGAGGATGGTATCCAGGTCGAGTGAGTGGCGCGCGGCCCACACACGCCAGGTGTGCTCGACTGAAACGATCGAGTCGACGAGCACGCCGTCGAGATCGAAGATGAGGGCCTGACAGGTGAGCCCGGCAACGCCGTTGGTCATGCGAAAAAATACGGGGCTTTCGACAAGCTGGGGCGGGGAGGTTTTACATTTCCCAATTGAACCCAATTGAGGAAACCAATGCGCCCGATTCTTAGCGGTATCGTTGCCGTCGTTCTTATCGCCGCCTGCTCGAAGTCCAAAACCGACGGAGCGACTCCGGATAGTTTGGCGGCCGCCCAGGCTGATACAGCGCGCCTCGTAGCGTCCCCGGGGGGCTTCATCCAGCCGGAAGCGGTGCGCTACGATCCGGATCAGGACATCTACTTCGTCAGCAGCTGGGGATCGGGCGCGCCCGACGCGAAGGACAACAACGGGTTCATTTCGCGGCTGACTCCGGATGGGGCCGTCGAGCGACCCAGGTTCATTGCGGGCGGCACCGGCGGGGCGAGATTGCACGCGCCACGCGGGATGACAATCGTAGGCGACACGCTGTGGGTGGTGGATGCAGATGCCGTGCGCGGGTTCAATCGCCGGACGGGAGCACCTGTGGCGACCGTTGATTTCTCATCCTACAAGCTCGGCTTCCTCAACGACATCGCGGCGGGTCCCGATGCCCTTTACCTGACGGACACCGGAACCAATCAGATCTATCGAATTGCCGGTCGACGGGTAACCGTGGCCCTCAAGGATTCGGCCCTCGGCGGCCCCAACGGGATTACATGGGATGCATCGGGTAGCCGCTTCATCGTCGTCCCATACGGCGGGAGCGCGGCCATCAACGCTTGGACCGCGGGGAGCAAGACTCTCAGTACCGCCGGCACGAGCACCGGCGCCAAGTACGATGGAGTCGAAGTTCTTTCGGGAGACCGCATACTCGTGGCGAGTCAGAAGGACTCGAGCCTTCATCTGTTCGCTGGCGGCTCAGGGCGCCCGATCATTCACACGGGTGGCGCGCCGGCCGACATCGCCGTCGACACCAAGCGGAATCGCGTCGCCGTCCCGTTCGTCGACCGCAATCTGGTCGAAATCTGGCAGCTTCCTGCGAAGTGACTGCTCGCTGAAGGAGGTCTGACCCCGCTCAGGGGGCGCTCTTGCCCTCTGAGAGAAGCTTGGTCGTGAATCGCTGTCCCTCCGAGATGCGCTCGACTTCGACAGCGACTGCGTCGACCGCCTGCTCGATTCGCTCCAGACGAGCCGTCACTTCCGGAGGAATGCGCGGATTCTTGGCTTCGGCGTCGATCTTCCGCGCGTACGCTCTAGCCAGCGGGATTCCGATGGCAAAGATGATGGCGGTGGCAAAGGCGCCGAACATGACTAGTACTTGGGGTTGCATCTCAGGGCTCCTCTCGAAAAAGCCTCTGCAATAGAAAGCATTGCAGAGGCTTTACTTATGTCAGTCGGGGCGACTGGATTTGAACCAGCGACCTCCTGCTCCCGAAGCAGGCGCGCTACCGGGCTACGCTACGCCCCGAATACAAACATCGATTTGGTGGAGAACCCACATCTTAACAGATAAGGCGGAGGTATGGGAGCCTCGGCGAAGCCATAGTCTTCTCTCCATTGACGATCGATCGGACCGGCGAACATCGACCCACCGAGAGCGGTTATGCCCGGCTTCAGGCATGAAAAAAGGGCTCCAAAAGGGCCTTTTTTGACGCCATCCAGGCAGCCATTTCGGCGCAGATGCACTCTGCAAAGCGGTTTGCATTTCGCGGCAACCCGGGCGTTTAGCGTACATTTGTGATATATTTAAGTGATTATTTCCCAATAAGTTAGCCTTGGTGGTCGGGGGCATTTCGGAGCGCGATTTTGGGTTGCGGAAGGGCGGAGGATCGCGTCTTAATGGTAGCGAGGACGGCTTAACATCGAAGTGGCTGCGCCTCACACCGACAATTCACTGGGAGTACAACTCTAATGAACGCGACCCGTTTTCTTCTGGCCGCAATGGTGCTGGGAACAGCCATGGGCGTGGAGGCCAATGCGCAGTGCAGCGGCAACGCCGGAAGCTGCAACACCACGAACACCGCTTCTGTATCCGTCAACGCACTCGTCAAGCTCGGTATGAGCGGAACCGCAACTTCACTGACTTCGCCGACGGCGGATCAGATCGAAGCTGGAGCGGTCATCGCCGATGCAGGCCCGACCTTCACGGTCAAGGCCAATCGCAGCTGGACGCTTAACATCAAGACCACGAATCCAACTATCTGGACGTACGCCGGAGCCTTTGCCGGTACGAAGCCGATCAGCGACCTCACTTGGTCAAATGCCGCTGCTGGCACGTTCAACAACATGGGTACCAGCGACGCAGTGTTCCTTTCCGGAGCCTCAGCCACGAACGGTTTCGCGGCGCAGGCGTTCTTCAGGACCGTGTGGGCGGCTGGTTTCGTTCAGCCGAGCAATGTTCCAGGTACGTACAGCTTGCCAGTTGTCTTTACACTCTCGGCGCCGTAATTCGCGGTCGCTGCTCCAAATCCAACCGCTTTCCTATCCCTCGAGGATTACTTAAATGAGCAACAAAAAGGGTTTCACCCTCATCGAGCTTCTGATCGTAGTTGTCATCATCGGCATCCTTGCCGCGATTGCGATTCCGAAGTTCGCGAACACGAAGGACAAGGCGTATGTCGCAGCGATGAAGTCCGACCTGCGCAACATGGCGACCTATGAAGAGCAGTACGCCGCCGACAACGGTGGTGCATACTTCGGTGGAACCGCGACGTCAGCGGCTCCCCTTCAGGGCTTCAGCCCGTCGCAGAACGTGACCGTCGTAGTTGTGAACGTCGCCGGCCCGCCGCCTTCGTGGAGCGCGACCGCAACGCACTCGCAGTCAGCGAAGGTCTGCAGCATGGTGAACGGCGTTATCACCTGCGTCTAATTTCGAAGAGATCTGGTTACAAGGCGGGGCCGGCTGAAAAGCCGGCCCCGGTTTGCTTTCTGATCACCGTTTCGGGTCCAGGATCTCTCCAATCTTATGCTCCGCCCCTTCCAGATGGACCCGCGTCTCGCGGTTCGATGCCCGCGGAACGGCACGGCGGATCTCGGCGCGCAGAGATACCAGTTCCCCCCTCAGCTCATTCCGCGCGTCGAGGAGGAGTGGCGCTGGTGGAGTGAACCCCGGGAATTGTGGAGCGGGAGTGCCCGTTACCGCGGGCGGGTTCAGCTTGCGGTCCAACTGGGTCAGGAACTCGTTCTGAAGCGTGCGCCTGTAGGGATCGATTGATACTTGTGAATGGGCCAACTCGTTCCAGATCCCCCGCCTCAAGTCATCGAGCAGTTAAGCGAGCGAGTACGCGCTCCAGCCTGTTCAACCGCCCATCATTCAGAAGGCTCGTCAGCACACGCCCCTGGGCGTTAGTGATGCGGGTGATCATTCCGCCCGCTTCGATCCTGCGGGCGATCGCGGGTTGGATCAGGTAGCCCGGAGTCTGAAACACGTTCTCGTTGATGAACCGCATCGCGTCCTGCTGTCTCGACCTCGATAGCGGTGTGTAAACCGCACCCGGCTGGCTCCCGGATTTGTACTGTACCTGCTCGCCGCCGACGACGGTCGCGACGTGGCTGGCCTCCGTCCCCCATTGCTGAACCGTACGGTCGTAGAGCTCCCGGAGATCGTCGTTATCCTCGCCGGGGATCGTCGCCGTCGAGGCGATGTAAGAGACTACTCGGCGCAGATTGCGGAACCCAAGGCCTGTCGACTTCACGGGATCTGCGTCGCCCACCGCCTCGTTGAGCGTCCCATAACCGCCCTCGTTGTTCTCGGAGAAGCGGAACCACGGAATCGTGTCCTGCACCCGGGCCCATTGATCGAGGGTCGGGCGCTCCTGGTCGGATGTCCGGGCTCCGGGAATTGGGGCGTATCCCCAACTGATTGCGAACTTGTCGTAAGGGCCGATCCCGGGGACGATGTCTTCGATCGCGATGTTGTCCTCGGGCTGCGCGACATAGTTGAAGCGCGAGTAGTCCATGATCGACGGCGAGTGTCCCATGCGGCGCACCCAGCTCGCGCTGCGAACACTGTCGGCCGGATAGGTCGAGCTGCCGATCTGATCGTGGCGAAGTCCGAGGGTGTGGCCGATCTCGTGGGCGACGACGAACTCGAGCAGCCTTCCCATCAGTGAGTCGGGGAAGGGCAGCGTGCGTGCACGCGGGTCGAGGGGGGAAGCCTGCGTGAAGTACCAGGCCCGCTGAAGATTGAGAACGTTGTGGAACATGCGGATGGAGCCGTTCAGGATCTCGCCCGTTCTTGGGTCGCTGACGTGCGGACCCTGCGCATTCTCGATGGTCGAAGGAAGCCAGCGTATGACGGTGTGCCGCACGTCCTCCGGCGACCAGTCCGGATCATTTGCCGGCGGATCCATGGCAACGATCGCGTTCTTGAATCCAGCCGCTTCGAACGCCGGCTGCCAATCGAGGATCGCCTTTCTCACCCATGGCTTCCACTGCGCCGGCGTTGCGGGGTCGACGTAGTAGACGATCGGCTTCACCGGCTCCGACAGTGCTGCGTCTGGATCTTTTTTCTCGAGGCGGTACCGCGCGACGTACGAACGATCAGCGGATCTTTGCTCGCTGGTTCCGAAGTCCACCTGTGAGATCGAGAAAAACCCAACTCGCTCGTCCCAACGCCTTGGCATCATGGGACGCTCTGGAAGCCTTACCAGACTCCAGTGGGCGAGCACGCTCACTGCCGGCTGCGGACCGCCGCCCTGACCCCCTCCTCCTCCGCCTCCTCCAACTCCGGGTGTCGGAGTCGGCGTTCCGGTCTGGGTCGCCTCGACTTCGACGTTGTCGGGGAAGGCGAGCGAGTTCTCTATGAACGAGCGACGCTCGTCCAGCGATCCGCGGATCGCAGCGAACTCGGGGATGCTGGTCGTGTAGAGCCGAGTCACGTCGATGACGGCTGCACTGTCCGGTCCGTACGATTCGACGTTGAAAACGGCGATAACCGGGGGGTAGTTGGCCGCCTGGACGGCGCGGTATACCGGATTGCTGCTGTCGGCGACAATCGCGAATGAAGGGGACCGAAGGACGACTCGGTTCCCGCTTCGATCCCACCTCAGCGTCCGTTCCACGAACTGGTCGCCGCCGTAATTCCCGAATTGGCCGCCGGGGAGACGAGGGTTCGCCGCGGCAGCCCTGGTGAAGCGCCCCACGAGAAGCATGTCCTTGTTCAGCTCGTTCCTCGGGATCTCGAAGTACAGCTTTTCGTTCACCCTGTGGACGGCGAACATGCCGCGCCGAGTTTTCGCGTCACGCGTGATCACCCGGTTGTATGGGCGTGGCTGAGCTGCAGCGTTTCCGCCCGCGCGGCCTGAGTCGCCCCCCGCCCTGGTGCTATCGCCTGATGGCCCCTGTCCGTTGCGCTGTGGAGTGGGGACGGTCTTGGGCTCGGGCGCGGTCGAGCACGCGCCAACGAGGAGGAGTGCGGAGAGAGCGAGAGGTTTGTTGAACATGGTTCGCCAGTGTGGGGGCTGGAGGGGTGATGGGACGGGATTGGAGTCGTCGTCCGACTCGAGTCTGCTGATGATTGTCTTTCGCGCTGGTGGGGCGAAGTGTTGGCCGCGACCAAATTGACTTCGCATCGTAAAAGGATGGAAGGACGGATTATGCCATTGTCGCCACCTTCCGATCCAGGCAAACTGAAAACTACCGGCTGCCCGCGCTAGGCTTACCGCTGACCGCTCCCCGCATCGCCACCAACTGAGACCGCACTGCAGCGGGCAGCAATAAGCAGGTCGCGATTAGCGGGCAGCCGGTAGTTTTCGGTAAACCGGGCCCCTGAGCGATAGATGCGGTAGCGCGTCCTTCTTTGTGTCGCCGCTCTCAGCCGATGCCCGAGCGCGTCCAGATCGCGATCGTCGTACAGTTCTGCCTCAGCCCACCGCGCAGGAACGGAGCTGGTGGAAGTTGCCCGGGACCATACGCTTCGGCGGCTACTACCTCGCGAGCTGAAACGTAGGTGTCCAGATCTCCGGGAAACATTGACCGCCAGGGAAGTCCATCGACGTAAGCGAGGAGGCAGCCCTGCACGCCGCGAAGCGCCGGTCCGAACCGACCGACGCCTTCGGTAACAACCGGCACCCCTCGGAAAATGTCCGAAACGCGCACCGGTTTTGAGCTGGCAAGTTTATCCGGTGTAATGAAGTACGCGCCCCGAACCGTGGACTCACGCCTGAAGAAACCGACTCTGGCGAGGCCCGCGGAGTCACGAGCCCACTGCGCTTCTACGGTGGCAACCTCGCCAGGCGTCAGTAGTCTCACATTTACATGGTTGCGTTCCCGATCGCTCGGCTTCGTCGAAAACTTGGCTTCGGTGCGCACCGGCACGTAGCCGCCTTGACGAACCACAACCACCTGTGGGCCACCAGGAACGCCGGTAAGTGTGTAGTTCCCGTGGGCGTCCGTTTCGGTCGCCATGTTCGAGCCGGGAACGTATACCCGGGCATTCGGTACCGGCTTCCCGGCGCTGGTTGTCACTCTTCCGGTGACCGTCACTGTACTGCTGGCCTGCGCCGCGGCCATGCAAGCGGTAAAGGCGATTAGCGCGACTGCTGATTCGAGTGCTTTGATCCTGAACATCTTTGCCCCATGCTTCCGTCTTCACTATGAATACGCGCAACTTTCAAACCCTGTTGCGGGGAAGGGTTGGAGCAGTCGAATGGGGAAGAAGGCCTGTCGTTCAGGGAACATCGGGAACAAAAAAAGCCTGCACTGTCGAAGCAGTGCAGGCTGATTTCTCTAACGCGCCCGGAGAGACTCGAACTCCCAACCTTCTGATCCGTAGTCAGATGCTCTATCCAATTGAGCTACGGGCGCACAACTAACTGCGGACTGCGAACTGAGGTGGGTATTTCATTCCTCAGCATCCCTAGTGGGCGGTACAAGACTCGAACTTGTGACCTCCACGATGTCAACGTGGCGCTCTAACCAACTGAGCTAACCGCCCCTTCGCACCAGAGAGCGGGAAACGGGACTCGAACCCGCGACCCCAACCTTGGCAAGGTTGTGCTCTACCAACTGAGCTATTCCCGCGAACAAACAGCCGTTCTCGGCCGCCACATCTGCCATGGAGGTGAGGGGAATCGAACCCCTGACCTCTTGAATGCCATTCAAGCGCTCTCCCAACTGAGCTACACCCCCGGCATTACCCTGGCGGTCTCGACCAGACCCGACAGGAACCGCGAAGGATATCCAAGGGTAGTATCGATGTCAAGAAAATCGCACTGGCAAAAACACCAACGGCCGGTATCTTGCAGCGCTTCTATTCCCTGAAATTTCCGATTACGGAAAAACGCTTTTGTTGTCGCGTTCGCAGGTAGCAGGAGCAACAATAATTCGCTCGCATTGCTCGCCCTTATAGGCAGCATTCGCATAGGCTTTCACAGCAGTACCAAGAGGTAGGCACCAATGGCAGAAGTAAAGCGTCGCCGGAAGACGGCCGTCACCGGAATCGCTCCCAGCGAGCCCGAAAGGGACATTCTCGATCAGTACCTGTATGAGGTCAGCACTTATCCGCTGCTCAAAGGTACCGAGGAGATCGAGGTTGCCCGTCGGATCCGCGCGGGCGACCCAGACGCGCTCCAGGAGCTCGTTCAGCGCAACCTGCGCTTCGTAATCTCAGTAGCAAAGAAGTATCAGAACCGCGGCATGCCGCTCATCGACCTTATCGGCGAGGGCAACGTCGGCCTGCTGACTGCTGCCCGGAAGTTCGATCCGGATCAGGGCGTCAAGTTCATCTCGTACGCCGTATGGTGGATTCGCCAGGCGATTCTTTCGTCGCTGGCGCGCCAGGGCCGGACGGTTCGCGTTCCACTGAATCGCACCGCCGATCTCTCGCGCATCATCAAGGCGTCGGAGATCCTGCGCCAGAAGATGCGTCGCGAGCCGACCCCCGAGGAGTTGTCGAAGCTCACCGGTCTGTCGGTAGACGTCGTGCAGTCGCTCGCCGCGCTCAACACTGGCGACGTGCGTCTGGATGCTCCGATGGATCCGGAAGGCGATCGCTCGCTGATCGAGCGCTTCGTCGCCGACGAGATGCCCGACACCGAGGAGGAGGCAATGAACCGCTTCCTCAACGACGAGATCGAAACCGCGCTTTCGACATTGCCACCGCGCGACGCGAAGGTGCTGCGGCTGTACTTTGGGCTCGAGGGTGGGCGTGAGCACACCCTGGAAGAGATTGGCTCGCTGCTCGGCGTCACCCGCGAGCGTGTGCGTCAGCTTCGTGATCGGGCGCTTAAGCGGCTCCGTGAGGGAGACGTCGGCCG
>WNFK01197627.1_pt1 | contig 13674 bp, 14 predicted proteins | sample 5400281 | NCBI WGS metagenome assembly WNFK01 (sample SAMN13153350, study PRJNA577476) | soil metagenome | isolation source: 20 cm soil on Douglas fir-dominated hillslope | place: USA:California | collected 2013-09-17
CCATATAAAGGAAGCTGGGCTCCACCAAACTTCGACGGCGCTGACTCCTCTTTGATCGCGAACGACCGAGCTGCCGTGTTGTTCGACTTCGGCGGGACTCTGGACGCCGACGGGCTTCCGTGGAAAGAGCGGGTGTATCGGCTGTTCCGCGACGAGGGAGCCGTCATGGCGCCCGACCGCTTCGATCCTGCCTTCTATGCGGCCGACGACGCGCTCGTCGGCACCCTGCCGGCGACGACTTCGTTCCGGGCGACCGTCGAGCGCCTGGCCGCGGGTGTCGCAGCGACGCTCGAGCTCGCCGATCCCGACATCGCGGCTCGCGTCGCGGGGCGATTCCTGAGCGACTCATTGCGGATGCTCGACGGGAACACGCCGCTGCTGCGCGAGCTTAGCCGGCGCTACCGGCTCGGCATCGTCTCCAACTTCTACGGAAACCTGGCGCAGGTGTGCGAGGATGCCGGTATTCGTCAACTGTTTGGTGTGCTCGTCGATTCGGTGGAGGTTGGATGCACGAAGCCGGCCCCGCGAATCTTCCAGCACGCGCTCGACGCGCTCGGCGTCTCCGCGGCGAAGGCGACCTTCGTCGGCGATTCTTTGCCGCGAGACATGGCGGGCGCGCGCGGCGTCGGCATGCGCCACATCTGGCTCGTCGGCGCCGAGGCGTCCGCGGCGGCTCCGTGCTGCCGAGACGATCGACAGATTCGCTCGCTTCGCGAGCTGGAGGCGATTCTGCTGTGAGCGCGTCGTTCGCGGGCGGCATCATCGCCGCGGGTGAAGGCAGCCGGCTGCGCCAGGGCGGGTTCGCGATGCCCAAGCCGATGGTGCCGATCGCCGGCGTGCCGCTGATCGAGTCGACCATTCGCAATCTCCGCGCCGCGCGCGTCGGCCCACTCGCGATCATCATGAACGAGCAGGAGCGCGAGTGCGTCGACTGGATCCGCGCGCGCTTCCCCGATCTCGACATCGAGTTCATCGTCAAGACGACGCAATCGTCGCTCGAAAGCTTCGGCGAGGTGATCCGCCGTCATCCGGGCGGCCGGATGCTCGTCTCGACTGTCGATGCGTGGTGCGTCGAGTCGGATTTCGTCCGGTTCGTCGAGGCCGCGGCTCGGCGGCCGCTCGACGCGACGGTCTTGGCGGTGACGCCGCTGGTCGCGGACGAGAAGCCGCTGCGCGTGGTCATGGCGGCCGACGGCCGGATCAAGGACGTCGGCGGCGAGGCGGGTGATCTCGTGACCGCCGGCATGTACCTGGTGCCCGAAGCGGTGCGCACCCTCACGCCGCCGGCCGGGCTCGGACGGCTGCGCGAGTTTCTGCAATGGCTGGCGCGCTCGGGCGCGCCGCTGTACGGCGAGATCATCGAGCAGGTCGTCGACGTGGACCGGGCCGACGACGTCGCGCTAGCCGAGACGCTCGCCTTGGCGGGGCGGGTATCATAGATCGATCGAGGAGGGCTCGAGAGTGAGCAGAGTCTGCTGGGGAATTTTTCGCGAATCGACCCATTCGCCGGGCCGGGAGTCCGACGACACGGAAATTCTGAGGCTGACCGGCAAGCACCTGGAAGCGAAGGGCTTTCACGTCGAGCTCAAGACCGCGGACGAGGTGACCGAGGCCGCGGAGTCCGGGCCGCGCTTCGTCTTCCTCATGTGCGAGCGGGTCGAGGTGCTCGAGCGCCTTCGGGCACTCGAGGTGAGCGGCGTGCCCCACGTGAACACCCCGCGTGCCGTGCATAACACCTATCGTGACCAGATGATCGCGGTGCTCGACGAGGCGAACGTGCCCTTCATCCCGAGCCGCATCGTCACCACGAGCGAGACGCCGGAGGCGAGCCCGCAGCCCCTGTGGGTGAAGCGCGGCGACGTCCACAACACGCAGGACGGCGACGTCGTCCGCGCGTCGACGGCCGCCGAGGTCGAGAGCGCGCTCCGCGGGCTCGCTCAGCGCGGGATCAAGCGCGCCGTGCTCCAGCCGCACGTCGAGGGCGACCTGATCAAGTTCTACGGGATCGGCGCCGGCGGCGGGCCGCATCGCGAGCCGCCCTGGTTCCGCTGGTTCTATCACAAGGACCAGAAGCTCTCCGGCAACCCGCTCGACCAGCGTCAGCTCGCGCGGCTCGTCCGCCGCGCGGCCTCGGCGCTCGGCCTCGAAGTGTACGGCGGCGACGCCATCGCGACGCCGACCGGCGAGCTGGTGCTCCTGGACGTCAACGCCTGGCCGAGCTTCGCGCTCTATCGCGACGAGGCCTCGGCCGCGATCGCGTCGTACCTGGCGCTTCGATTCTCGGGAGGCAAGCGTTGACCGAACGGCGTGAGGTCGGACCGCGATCGCAGAAGGTCGTCGCTCAGGAACGCAAGCACCTGGCATCGGGCTCCCAGGGCTTTTCGCTCTACGCGGGCCTCGCGATGGCGCGCGGTGTCGACTGCACCTTGATCGACGAGGACGGCAACGAGTACATCGACTTCATCGCCGGCATCGCGGTCGGGAGCATCGGCCACTGCCATCCGCACTACGTCGAGGCGCTCAAGCGTCAAGTCGAGCGGATCACCTTCGGCAGCTTCACCACCGAGACCCGGGCCAAGTTCCTCGACCTGCTGTCCTCGGTCACGCCCGAAGGACTCACGCGCATCCAGATGTTCTCCGGCGGTGCGGAGGCGGTCGAGGCCGCGCTGCGGCTCGCCCACGCGGCGACGGGCAAGAGCGAGGTGCTCTCGTTCTGGGGCGGCTTCCACGGCAAGACCGGCGGCGTGCTTCCGCTGCTCGGCAGCGAGTTCAAGCACCACCTCGGTCCGTTCATGCCGGGCCGATATTCCTCGCCGTACGCCGACTGCTACCGCTGCCCGCTGAAGCTCAAGTATCCGGACTGCGGGATCGCCTGCGCGGAGTTCGCGCGCGACGTCATCCGCTACCAGACCGCCGGGGAGATCGGCGCGATCATCGCCGAGCCGATGCAGGGCACCGCGGGCAACATCATCCCGCCGGAGGGCTTCCTGCGCGCGGTCGCCGGGATCGCCCGCGAGCACGACGCGCTGTTCATCTCGGACGAGATGATCACCGGCTTCGGGCGTACCGGCGCTATGTGGGGCTGCGATCACGACGGAGTCGTTCCCGACATCATGACCGTCGGCAAGGGCGTGGGCGGTGGCTATCCGCTCGCGTGCGTGATCTCGACCGACCAGATCACGTCGTCGAAGCCCTGGTCCAATCCGAGCGCCAGCTCGTCGAGCTATGGCGGCAGCCCGCTCGCCTCGGCAGCCGGCCTCGCCGCGCTCGAGATCATCTTGAAGGAAGATCTGGTCAAGAACGCCGAGCGCGTGGGCAAGGTCATGCTCGGACGGCTCGAGGAGCTGAAGGAGAAGTACCGGTGCGTCGGCGAGGTGCGCGGGCGCGGTTTGATGCTCGGCATCGAGCTCGTGAGCGACCGAGCGACCAAGCAGCCGCTATCGAAGACGGTCACGCAGGCGCTTTACCAGGAATGCCTCCGCCGTGGTCTCGTCGCGATGACCTACGCGCCGTCCGTTCGACTCAACCCGCCGCTCACGATCAAAGAGGACGCGGCGCTGGCGGGGCTCGCGATCCTGGACGAGGCGCTCGGAGTCGTCGTCAGAGATCACGGGCTTCGATAGGATGCAGCGCGGCGCGATCATCGGCCTGGGCAACGTCGCCCTGCACGGCCACCTGCCAGGCTGGCGACGCCGTCGCGACGTGCAGATCGTCGCGGTCACCGACGCACGACCCGAGCAGCACGCGCTCGTCTCGGCTCATGCTCCCGGCGCGCGCTGGTACACGACCTCCGCGGAGCTCCTGGCCGAGGCGTCCGTCGACTTCGTGGACATCTGCACCCCGCCGAGCAGTCACGCCGCGCTGATCCGCGGAGCGCTCGAGCGCGGCCGACACGTGCTCTGCGAGAAACCGCTGGTCAGCGCCCCCGACGATCTGGGGTCGCTGGCCCTTCTGGCGGAGCGGACCGGCCGCGTCCTTTATACGGTCCACAACTGGCACCACGCGCCGATCGTGCGCCGCACGGCGGAGCTGATCCGGGAAGGCCGCATCGGCCGGGTCCAGCACGTGATCTGGCACACCCTGCGCACGCGGCCCGCGCTGGCCGGCGACGAGCGCAGCGGGAACTGGCGCGTCGATCCGGCCGTCGCGGGTGGGGGCGTGCTCTCCGATCATGGGTGGCACGTGTTCTACGTCATCCAGCGCTGGATCGGCGAGCCGCCGCGGTCGGTGAGCGCTCGGCTGGAGCGGCGGCGACACGTCACGTGGGACGTCGAGGACACCGCAACGGTGCGCGTGACCTACGCCGACGCCACCGCCGAGATCCTGTTGACGTGGGCTTCGGACGTCAGGCGGAACTGGGCCGAAGTCGGCGGAACCGCCGGAACGCTCGAGCTGCACGACGACACGCTCGTGCTCAAGAGTGACGACCCCGGCGCGGATTCCTCGTGGCCGTGCCCGCCGCCGATGTCGGACGGCTCGCATCACCCGGACTGGTTCGATGCGGTGGCGAGCCAGTTCCTGGCGGAGACGACGGGGGCGGCGCCGCGCGGCGCGAATCTAGCGGAAGCGCGGCTCTGCGTCGCGCTCGAGCATGCGGCGCGCGAATCGAGCCGGCAGGGCGGCCGCGAGATTTCGATCGCGGGAGTCCAGGCCTGACGACCGTGGTCTCGGTCTCCGTGCAGTCGGAGGAGAGCCTCCTGGTGGTCGTGCCGCCCGAGCCCGGCACCGCGACCGGCGTGTCGGCCGACACCGTGGTCGCGGGGCTTCCGCTGCTGCGCCGCATCGTCCTGGCCGGCTCGCGCGCGGGGTTCTCGCGTGTGCTGGTGCAGAGCGGGCACGACGACGCGGAGCGGCTGCTCGCCGGCACGACGGCGCGCGTGCTGAGCCGCGCGAAGCCGCCCGACTCGCGCCGCCGGATCGTCATTCTCCCGGCCAACGTCGTGCCCCAGGCCAAATGGCTGCGGGCGCTCCGCGAGGCCGAGGTCGAGTCCGAGCGCGTCTACGCCGACGGACAGCTCGCCGCGGTCATCGACACCGACGACCCATCGTTCGTGCTCGCGGCCGCGACGCGGTGCCGAGACGTCGGCGAGCTGATGGCGACGTTGCGCGTCCGGTTCGACGAATCCAAGCTCGAGGTCGACGAGACCGGGCGCTTCCCGCTCTCCGAAGCGGCCGACACGCGGCCGGCCGAGACGTGGCTCCTGCGAAGCCTGATCAAGCAGCGCGAGGGCTTCATGTCGCGCCACTTCGAGCGGAAGATCTCGCTGGCGATCACGCGCCGGCTCGCGCTGACGCGCGTCACGCCCGACATGATGACGGTGGTGAGCGTGGGGATCGGGCTGCTCGGCGCGCCGTTCTTCCTGTCGGAGTCGCCGGTCTACCAGCTCGTCGGGGCCCTCCTGTTCCTGACGCACTCGATCCTCGACGGCTGCGACGGCGAGCTGGCCCGGCTCAAGTTCATGGAGTCGCCGCACGGCGCGATCCTCGACTTCTGGGGCGACAACGTCGTCCACGTCGGCGTCTTCTCCTGCATGGCGGTCGGTCTGAGCTTCGCGCAGGACGCCACCTGGCCGCTGGCGCTCGGCGCGCTCGCGGTCATCGCGACCCTCGGCGCGGCCGCCCGCCAGTCACGCGACATCATGCTGGACACGGCCGTCGGCGGCGACGCCATGTGGATCGCGCGTTTCGCCGAGGCGTTTTCTTCGCGAGACTTCATCTATCTGGTCATCGTCCTGTCCGCGTTCGGCAAGGCCCACTGGTTTCTGATCCTCGCATCGATCGGCACGCCGATCTTCTTCGGTCTCCTTCTTTGGGTCGGGGCGCGGCGGCGCGCCTGAGCCGCAGTGGCCGGGTTCGTCGACGTCCTGCTCCGAGGGCTTGCTCTGTGCGGCCAGGCGATCGCCATCGGCGGCGTCCTCTTCGCTCTACTCTTGCTGCGCCCGGCCCTCGGCGAGGGCGGTGCCGCGCGCGCGCGCCTGGTGCGCAGCCTCTGGCTGACAGCGCTCGGGGCCGCGGTCGTCGCCGTCGCCCAGGGGCTCTCGCTGGGGGTCCAGCTCTCCGTCCTCGGCGATGCCGCGGGCGGATGGCCCATCGCCGAGGTCGCGCGGACGAGCTTCTTTCGTGCGGGCATCGTCCGCATCCTGGCGTGCGTCGGGCTCGTGGTCGGATGTGCGGCGCTGGTCAAGCGTCCCGAGCCGCGCCTCTGGTGGATCGCGCTCGCCGGACTGACGGTGCTCCTCGGCGTGGGCAGCGCGTGGACGAGCCACGCCGCCGGCCGTCTCGGGCCCCGCGCCGTGCTCCTGGTCCTCGACGCGCTGCACCAGCTCGCGGCCGGCGTGTGGATCGGCGGGCTGCTCCATCTGACGATCGCCGCGCTATCACGCGCGGAGGCCGGGTGGTCAGGGAGCTCGCTCAAGCGCTTCTCGACGATGGCCTTCGTCTCGGTGGTGATCCTGGTCCTCGCGGGTGTGGGACTCACGTTCGCCTATGTCGACAGCCCGGGCGCACTCCTCGGCACCTCGTACGGCAGCATGATTCTCACGAAGGTCGCGATCCTCGGCGGAGTCTTGCTCCTGGGCGCGGCCAATTTCTTTGCCGTGCGACGCCTGCCCGACTCCGGCAGCGTCTCGGGGGCGCGGCTGCGGCGCTTCGTCGAAGTCGAGTTCGGCCTGGGCGCGACGGTGCTGTTCGTCGCCGCGTCGCTGACGTCGTTGCCGCCCGCGGGTGACGTTGTCGCCGACCGCGCCTCGCTCGCCGAAGTCGGCGTCCGTTTCGCGCCGCGCTGGCCCGCGCTCACGTCGCCGAAGATCGCGGACATGCCCGTCGACGACCGCAACGCGCCGCGGACCGACGCCGACCGGGCGTGGTCGGAGTTCAATCACCACTGGGCGGGGATCTTCGTGCTCGTCATGGGCCTGCTGGCTCTCGTGCACGCGACGGGACGCGCGCGATGGGCGCGGCACTGGCCGCTCGTGTTCCTCGGCCTCGCGGGCTTCCTGCTCGTCCGCAACGATCCGGGCGCGTGGCCGCTCGGGCCGCTCGGATTCTGGGAGAGCATGCGCTATCCCGAGGTATTGCAGCATCGCGTCTTCGTCCTGCTGGTCATCGCCTTCGGCATCTTCGAGTGGCTGGTTCGCACCGACCGCGTCCGCGTGCACGGAGCCGCGCTCGTGTTCCCGCTGCTCTGCGCCGTCGGCGGCGGGCTGCTCCTCACGCACTCGCATTCGGGCTTGAATCTGAAGCAGGAATATCTGATCGAGATCACGCACGTCCCCCTGGGCGTGCTGGCGATGATCACGGGATGGTCGCGCTGGCTCGAGCTGCGCTTGCCGGCCCCGTCCGGCGGTCTTGCCGGACGCATCTGGCCGGTCGCGTTCACCTTGATCGGCGTGTCCCTCATCCTCTACCGGGAAAGCTGAGCTGCGCTACCTTCGGGTCGCGCTCCTCGTGTTCGGTGTGGCGTTGCTGGCGGCGCTGGTCGCCCAGAACGACCCGGCGGTGGTGCTCGCCTCGATCGCGGATCTGCACTGGCGGCTCGCCGTCATCCTCTGCTTCCCGGCCGTGCTCGTCGCGCTGTTCGACACGCTCGGCTGGCGCTATGCCTTCATGCACGACATCGTTCCGTTCCGCGCGCTGGCCGCGTCCCGGGTCGCCGGCGAGGCGTTCAACATGACCACGCCGACCGCTGCCGTGGGCGGGGAGGCCGTCAAGGCCTGGCTGCTCCGCGGGTACGCGCCGCTCGATGCCACGCTCGCGTCGGTGATCGTCGCCAAGACGACGATCACCTTGGGTCAGGGCCTCTTCTTCCTGCTGGGGGTTCTGGTCGCGTGGGAGACGGGCCTGGCCGGGTCCACCTTGCTCTACGGCATGCTGTGGTTTCTGGTCATCGAGGCGATCGCCCTGGGGCTGTTCGTCATGGTCCAGATGCGCGGCATGCTCGGCTGGACGGGCCGGCTGCTCGGGCGGCTGGGGATTCGCCCGGCGAAGGTTCAGGCGATGTTCGGCCGCGTCGACGACTCGCTTGGACAGTTCTACCGGACCGCGCCGGGCCGGCTCGGTCTCTCGATCGGGTTTCACGCCATCGCCTGGGCCCTGGGCGCGGTCGAGACGTGGCTCATCCTGAAATTCCTGGGCAGCGAGGTCTCGCTGGCGACCGCCACCGTGATCGAGGCGTTCGGCACGGGCATCAAGGTGGCGACCTTCCTCGTCCCGGCCAGTCTCGGCGTGCTCGAAGGCGGCTTCGTGGCCACGGCCGCGACGTTCGGGCTCTCCGCGACCACGGCGATCTCCTTCAGCCTGGTGAGGCGCCTTCGCGAGGCCGCGTGGGTCGCTATCGGCCTGGTCGCGTTCGCCGCGATGCGTCCCCGGGAGCCCAGAACCACCTCGGACTAGGTCCCCCCTATAAAGCCGTTCCCTTACGCGGTCCGTTGTTAGAATTGGCTCCCGATGAGCGCCAAATGCCTGGCCGGCGCCCTGATCGTGCTCCTGCTCGCCTCGACGAGCTGGGCGGCGACCGCGCTTCTGCCCATCGTGACCCACGACGGGCGCCCGTACGTCGAGCTCACGCGGGTGGCCGCCTCGATGCAAAGCAAGGGCTCGCCGCCGGCCAAGGTCGTCGCGACCCCCGCCGGCACGCGAGCGCAGCTGCGCGCGGGGAGCCAGGTCGTTACCCTCACGCGCAACTGGTCGCAGGTGCTCGTCAACGGTAAGCCGGTCGTGCTCGACGCGCCCGTGCGGGTGAAGCGCGGCGTGTGGCTGGTGCCCGAGTCCTTCGTCGGCCGGATCGTGCCGACCCTGGTCGCGAGCGCGGCGGCACCGGGCCCGGCGAGCGCGCGCTTCGCGGCCGCGCCGCCCGAGGTCAACCTGGAAGACGTGCGGGTCAGATCGTATCCGTCGTTCACGCGCATCGTCGTCGAGACGTCGTCGGCCGTCACGCATCGCATCGAGTCGAGCGGACCCAAGGAAGCGCGGGTGCGGCTCGTCGGCCTCGGAAGCGGCGGGCACAACCAGGAGATCGGTGACGGGCTGATCGCGGAGGTGCGCGTCGATCGCGCCGGATCCGACGCGGTCCTGCGCGTGGTCTACGAGGGCACCGCCGGGACGCTCCGCGCCTCCACCCTGACCGATCCGCCGCGTATCGTGCTCGACGTGGCCCGGCCCGTCGATCCGGCTGCCCGCGAGGGCCGGGAGCAGCTCACCCCGCTGAAGACGATCGTGCTCGACGCCGGCCACGGCGGCCACGACACCGGCGCGATCGGGCCGACCGGCCTCATGGAGAAGGATCTGGTGCTCGACGTCACGCGCCGCGTGGCGAAGCTCGTCTCGGCGCAGCTGGGCATGAAGGTGCTGCTCACGCGGGACTCCGACAATTTCGTCACCCTGCGCGACCGCACGAGCTACGCGAACAAGCAGCACGCCGATCTGTTCGTCTCGATCCACGCGAACGCCCACCGGGAAGCCGCCGCCGACGGCGTCGAGACGTACTTCCTGTCGTCGGAGGCCACGGACAGCGCCGCCCGTCAGGTGGCCGCGCTCGAGAACAGCGCCGCCCAGCTCGAGCAGCCGACCGGCCGCGGTGCCGGCCAGGTGGACATCGTGAAGGCGATCCTCTGGGACTTAGCGCAGTCCGAGTTCCAGGTCGAGTCCTCGCGCCTGGCCGAGGTCGTCCACGACTCGATGACGCAAACCCTGAGAATCTCGAACCGCGGCGTGAAGCAGGCCGGGTTCTATGTCCTGGGCGGCGCGGCGATGCCGGCCGTCCTGCTCGAGATCGGCTTCGTCACGAATCCCCGGGAAGAGCGGAAGCTCAAAGACACGAAGTACCGGGACGAGATCGCCCGCGCGATCTTCTCCGGCCTCGCCGAGTACAAGCGCGCCTGGGACCAGCGGGCGCGCGCGTCGGCCGAGACCCCGGCGGTCACGCGGACCCGATAGCGCCATGGCTCGCCCCGACGGCCGCGCCGCCGACCAGCTTCGCCCCGTCACGATCACACGGGACTACCTCCTTCATCCGGAGGGCTCCGTGCTGGTGGAGTTCGGCGCGACGAAGGTCATCTGCACCGCGTCGGTCGAGGACAAGGTGCCGTCCTTCCTGAAGGGTCAGGGTCAGGGCTGGGTCACCGCCGAATACGCGATGCTCCCGCGATCGACCAACACACGGACGCCGCGCGAGAACCGCGGCCCGAGCGGACGCTCGCAGGAGATCCAGCGGCTCGTCGGACGCGCGCTCCGGGCGGTCATCGATCGGAGCAAGCTCGGCGAGCGCACGGTGTGGGTGGACTGCGACGTGATCCAGGCCGACGGCGGCACCCGGACCGCCGCCATCACGGGCAGCTTCGTCGCGGTGGCCGACGCGATCTCCCGCGTCCCCGTCCTGCAGCTGTCGGCCGCGATCCGCGACTGCGTCGGCGCGATCAGCGTCGGCGTCGTGCACGGCCAGGCGGTGCTCGATCTGAACTACGTCGAGGACTCGAGCGCCGAGGTGGACATGAACGTCGTCATGACCGGCGGCGGCGAGTTCGTCGAGGTGCAGGGCACTGCCGAGCAGGTGCCCTTCGGCCGCGCCCGGCTCGACTCGCTCCTGGCGATCGCCGAGGCGGGCATCCGTCGCCTCGTCGCGCTCCAGCGCCGCGCCCTCGAAACGCGTGCCGAGCGCGTCTTCACCCTCTAGACCGATCCTCGTCCTCGCCACACTCAATCCCGCCAAGGGACGCGAGCTCGTCGCGCTGCTCGGTTCGGTCCCGTTCGAGATCCGGATGCTGGCCGACATTTCCGGGGCGCGCCTCCCGGAGGAAACGGGGGCGACGTATGCCGAGAACGCGCTCGTCAAAGCGCGCGTGGCCGCGGAGCTGACCGGTGCCTTGGCCCTGGGCGACGACTCCGGGCTCGAGGTGGATGCGCTCGACGGCGCGCCCGGCCTCTACACGGCGCGATTCGGCGGCCCGGGGCTCGACGATCGAGGCCGCTGGGCACTCTTGCTCGAGCGGCTCCGGGGCGTGCCGGCGCCGCGTCGGATCGCGCGCTTCCGCTGTGTGATCGCGCTGGCGGGCGGGGGACGCCCCGAGAAGGTGGTAGAGGGCGTCGCCGACGGCGTGATCGCTGAAGCGCCGCGAGGGGGCCAAGGCTTCGGCTACGACCCGGTGTTCTTCTATCCGCCACTCGGCCGGACATTCGCCGAGCTCACGGACGAGGAGAAGGCGCGCGTGAGCCATCGCGGTCTTGCGCTGGCCGCGGCCCGGCGGCTTCTGAGCGGGTGATATAGTCAGACCGATTCGAACGCGCTTGCCGACGGGGTGTGGCGCAGCCTGGTAGCGCACCTGCTTTGGGAGCAGGGGGCCGGAGGTTCAAATCCTCTCACCCCGACCATCTTTCCGCATGACCGCATCGTCCTCGGAGGTCCAGAATGAACATTCAACCGATCGACTACCTCGTGCATTTTTCGAACGTCCTGCTCCTGGTCTCCTACTCGGTGCGGGACATCCTGTGGCTGCGCTGGTTCGCCGTCGCGGCGGCGCTCACCAACATGCCCTACTTCCTGATGCAGCACACCGTCCTGTGGCCGCCCATCCTCTGGGCCGTGGTGTTCACCGCGATCAACCTCTATCAGATCTCGCGCATCTATCTCGAGCGCCGGCCGGTCGTGCTGTCTGGAGATGAGCAAAGGCTCTACGCCCTTGGATTTCAATCGCTGCGCCCGCGCGAGTTCGTCGCACTGACGTTGGTAGGCGAGTGGAAAAGCGGCACGGCCGGCGAAAAGGTCCTGACCGAGGGTGAGCCGGTATCACGCCTCTGCATTCCCATCGCGGGAAGCGCGGAAGTCCGCAAGCAGGGAAAGCCTGTGGGGCTGCTCGAGCCCGGCCACATTATCGGTACGGCTCTCGCCTTGACGGGGGCTCCATCACCCGTGGAGGCCACGTTCACCGAACCCGCGCGATACATGAGCTGGCCGCTTCCCAGCCTGCGCGCGTTCATGGACAAGAGACCCGATCTGCGTGTCGCCCTGCAGGCTCTGGTGAGCCGGGACCTCGCGGTAAAGGTCGAGCGACTGCTGCCGCAGTAGGGCTCGGAAGGGCGTGAGCGCGGGGAGCCCCGTCTAGCGCCGGACGGGCACGTGCCCGCGCGTCATTTCTGTCAGGCGGTCCGCGTCCCTGTGCTGGAAACTATTGATTGTCCGCGCTCTCCAGGCGTGGCGAATCTCTTGCTGATCCGGATGGGGCAGGAGGGACCTGCCCATCATCCGTACGATGTTCTCGATCATAGCGGCGGCCGTCGCCGTCTCAGCCCTGGCTGGAGAAGTCGCCGCCCAGACGAGAGGCGGCTGGCTCCTGGTCACGCCGCCGCCCGTGCCCGAGCGGCGCGTGCAGATTAAGGTGTACGCGGCGAGCTCTGACTCCGAAGTGCGCGCCGCCGTCGCGAGCTTGCCCGGCGAAGAGCAGGTTCGCCTCGTCACGAAGGTCTACAAGATCCTCACGATCGCCGTGCCCGCCGACCGCACCGAGGCGCTCCTCATCGCGCTCCAGGACACGGCGGCGCCCGTGTCGAGCTGGCGGACCCTCGAGAAGTTCGACTCGGCCACGTCGTGCGAGGACAAGCGCGAGCGCGCCCTTCAGAGCTTCGAGCGCGCCGCGGCGAAAGTGCGCTCCGAGTCCCCCGAGGATGACGAGCTCGCGGTCGAAGACTGGACGATTCTCGAGGGATTGGCCGCCTGCCGGATGAGTCGCTGCGTGCCGGAGGCGACGCTCTCACTGCGCTGACCGGCGACGCCGCGCCGTCCGCCGCGTGCCCGCGCGTCAAAAAAAATTCGCCGCACGGCTGAACTCGCGCCGGATCACGTTAAAATGCCGGCGTGAGATTTCTCGTCGTCCTGCTCGTGTCCGTAACGCTCGTCCTCCTCGGTTCGGCTTCCCAGGCGTACAACTGCCCGGTCGTGATCAAGCAGGCGGAGGACACGATCAAGAAGGCCGAGGCGGGCAAGGTGAGCCCCGAGACGCGGCCGCTCATCGACGAAGCCAAGAAGCTCCTGGCCGAGGCCAAAGCCCACCACGAGAACGCCAAGACCAAGCGCGACCACGGCGACGCGGTCCGCAAGGCCAAGACCGCCATCGCCTACGCCGACGAGGCCATCATCCTCCAGAATCCATAGCGCGCCATTGGGGGGACGCTGCCAGCGTTTGCCGGCAACGCGATCTTCATCACGGGCGCCTCGTCCGGTATCGGGGCCGCCCTCGCCCGAGAATTCTCCCGTCAAGGCGGTGACGTGGCGCTGGTCGCCCGCCGCCTGGACCGGCTCGAGGCCCTCGCCGCCGAGATCAGCCAGAACGGGCGCCGGGCGGTGGTGATTACCGCCGACGTCACCCGCGACGGCGACCTCGAGCGCGCCGCCCGCGAAGCCCGAGCCGCCCTGGGCAGGCTCGACGTCGTCGTCGCCAACGCCGGATTCGGCGTTGCCGGCACGCTCGAGAGCCTGTCGCTCGACGACTACCGCCGCCAGTTCGAGACCAACGTCTTCGGTGTCCTCAGAACGGTCTACGCAACGCTCGACGAGCTCAAGAAGACCCGCGGCCGCCTCGTCGTGATCGGAAGCGTGAGCGGCCACGTCGGCGTTCCCGGCTCGTCGGCCTACTCGATGAGCAAGTTCGCCGTACGCGGGCTGGCCGCAGCACTCGGCCACGAGCT
>WNFK01250694.1_pt2 | contig 13660 bp, 16 predicted proteins | sample 5400281 | NCBI WGS metagenome assembly WNFK01 (sample SAMN13153350, study PRJNA577476) | soil metagenome | isolation source: 20 cm soil on Douglas fir-dominated hillslope | place: USA:California | collected 2013-09-17
CCGGCCGGTAGGCCGCGGTCACCCGAAGGCCCGCACGATCGCCCCGAACTCCTCCGCCTTGAGCGACGCTCCGCCAACGAGCGCACCGTCGATCCCGTCCGCGGCCGCGAATTCACGGACGCCCGCCGCGCTGACGCTGCCTCCGTAGAGGATCGGCGTGCGGTCACCGGGGAGGCCCGCGGCCTCGAGCGTCCGGCGGATCACGCGCGCCGCCGCGGTCGCGTGCGCGCCGGTCGCGGGCCGCCCCGTGCCGATGGCCCAGATGGGCTCGTACGCGATGACCAGCTGCGACGCGCGCTCGCGATCGGCCCGGAGCGGCGCGACATCGGCCGCGACCTGACGTGCGACGACCGCGTCGGTCTCGCCGGCGAGGTGCTGCGCCTCGCTCTCGCCGACGCAGAGCACGACGCGCAGCCCCGCGGCGATCGCTCGCGCGAGCTTGCGCGCGACACGCGCGTCGTCGTCACCGAGATCCCGTCGCACCTCGGAGTGACCGACGATCGTCCCTGCGGCAATCCCTGCGAGCATCGAAGCCGCGATCTGCCCGGTGTACGCGCCCTTGTCCTCCCAGTGCACGTCCTGCGCATAGACAAGGACGTGCGACCCGCGCACGGCATCGGTGACGGACGTGATGGCGATCGCCGGCGGCGCGACGGCGACGCCGACCGCGCTGGACGGCGCAGCGGAGACGACCGCGCGCGCCAGGGCGACGGCGTCGGCGATCGTCGCGGGGTTCATCTTCCAGTTACCGACGACCAGGCGCGCTCTCGTCATCGCGCGGCCTCTTCCATCACGCGGCGGAGGCGCTGCCGCACCACCCACTTCGTCGTGTCCAGCCGCGCCGCGAGCTCGGCAAGCGTTGCCTCAGGTGACCGAAGCCGCGCCGCGGCTGCGGCGCGCACGTCGACGGGCAGCCGCCCGAGGCGCCCGGAGCCTGCCAGCGCGCGCACGGCCTCGATCTGATCGCGCGCCGCGGCGACCGCACGCGTGAGGTTTGCCGCATCCGCGTTCACGCTGGCATTGGTTCGGCCGCGCATCTCGCGGGACACGCGCCGCGTCTCGAAGCGCAGCAGCGTCTCGCCCGCGCCGGCGTGGCGCAGGAACGACGCGATCGCGTCGCCGTCGCGCAGCATCAGGACCGGGCGCCCACGACGCACGCGGGCGCGGGGCGTGAAGCCCTCACGTTTCAGGACGGCGCGTGCTCGCGTCGCCTCGCCGCGTGGTGGCCGGACCTCGAGCAGGTAGCCGGACGGTCCTGCGGAGACGGAGCCGCCGGCGAGGAAGAGGCCACGCAGGTACGTGCGACGGCAGCACTCGCGTCGCAATGAAGCGCGGCCCCCGACGAGCTCGGCTGCGTGGGCGACTCGCCGCGCCGGAGCGCCGAGATGCTCCGCCCGCGGCAGGAGCGCGGCGAGCACGCGACGGTCGCAGTCCCGCGGCACAACGCGCGCCAGCTCGGCCTTCACCTCTTCGGACAGCGGCGAGCGCTGAGCCCGCGTCACGCCCCGTGGGCTCAGGTGGCCACCTCCGGCCGACCAATGTCACGGTGCTCGACCGTGATCTCACCCGGCCAGAAGTCCTTCAACCGCCTCGCCACCTCATCCGCGATCACCACCGAGCGGTGCCAGCCGCCGGTGCAGCCGAACGCCATACCGAGACGCGCCTTCTTCTCATCCTCGTAGCGCGGCAGCGCGAACTGCAGCAGCGGCATGAGATGCGACAGGAACTCTTGCGTCGCCGGGTGCCCCAGGACAAAGTCGCGCACCGCCTGGTCGCGACCTGTCTTCGGCCGCAGCTCAGGGATGTAGAAGGGGTTCTCCATGAACCGCACGTCGAAGACGAGATCGGCTCCGGGCGGCACGCCGTTCTTGTATCCGAAGCTCGTCACGTGAACGAGCATGCCGGTGGTCGCGCCGCCGTAGAGCGAGTGCAGCGTGTCGCGCAGGTCCTTGACCGTCAGGTACGTGGTGTCGATGACCTTGTCGGCACGTGCGCGGAGCGCCACGAGCACGCGCCGCTCCTCGTCGATCGAGGGTTGCACGCCGCCAGCGCTCTCGAGCGGGTGCCGGTGCCTGGTCTCGCTGTAGCGGCGCAGCAGCACATCGTCGGACGCGTCGAAGAAGAGGATGTGTGGGCGATCGCCCGCCGCTGCGAGCTCGTCGAGCGCGGCACTCGCCTCGGCGAACAGCGCGCCGCTCCGGGCGTCGATGACGAATGCGACCCGCGGATGCCCGCCCCGCCGGCACACTTCGAGCGTCGTCTTCTTCAGCGCGGGCGGGAGGTTATCCAGCGTGTAGTAATCAAGATCTTCGAAGACCTTCACTGCCTGCGACTTGCCCGAGCCGGAGAGGCCGGTCACGACGACGAAATCGGGCGGACCCTTCGTCGCCATTACGCGCCGGGCTTCAGTCGGGCAGGACCATCGAGAGGGCCCAGCTAACGGCGGAGATCACGATCGAGGCAATGAGGGCGACGAAGAACCCGTTCACGACGAAGCCCAGGAACGGGATCGCCGACACGAGCAGCAGCATCAGCGCGTTGATCACGAAAATGAAGAGCCCGAGCGTCATGCAGGTGATCGGCAGCGAGATCATCACCAAGATCGGCTTCACGATCGCGTTCACGATGCCGAGCGTGAGACCGGTGAGGATCAGCGAGAGGTAGCGACCGAGCTCGCCCTGGCCGTAGTCGACCTTGCCCCACTGGATCGCGTCAGGCTGGATCTGGTTCACGACGTACGCGGCCACGACGATGGCCAAAGCGTTGATCACCGCCCGCCACACGATGCCCATCGGCCCCTAGCCTAGCCGGGACGCGCTAGTACTGTCCGAGCGTGCCTCGGACGCGCATCGTCCGCTCCGCCCGCCCGAACGCCCACCTGCCGACGGGGAACACGAGCAGCGTCGTCGCGATGAGGCCGATGTACTCGAGCGTCGGATCAAAAAGCGGTCGTGCGCCGATGGCGTGCTGGCGCAAAAGGTCCATCGCGTAGGTCGTCGGCAGCAGAAGCGCCAACGGCTGAAACAGCCCCGGCAGGAAAGTGATCGGAAACGACACGCCCGAGGCGACGCCGAACAGGAAGTTCGTGCAGTCGATGAAGAAATTGGCGTCGCGGATCACTAAAACGATCCCGGCTAGGAGGAACGCGATGCCGAGCATCGCGAACACTGCGACCAGCATCGCCGGCAATGCGAACAGAATGTTGGCGCTGAACTGCAGACCGAAGAAAGCCGCGCCGACGGCGAAGAGGATCGCCTGGCCCGCGAGGAAGATCACCAGACCGTGGAGCGCCCGCCCGATGAGGATCGTGTCGTGGCTCGTCGGCGTCAGCCACGTGGACTCGAGCGTCCCCATGTCCATCTCCCACCGGAGCGACATTGAGATGAACCAGAAGGTGGAGGCGATGAGACCGGCCATCACCCCGCCCATGAAGATGAACCCCGAGAGGTTGTCCGTGCCGATCGCGGAATCGAGGCCGACGACGCGCCCGCCCACCGCGAACGCCGTGCCGAAGAGGAACGCCGGGATCACGCCCTGGTACAGAGGCGTGAACACCATTCCGAACATCGACCACTTGTAGCGCGAGAGCGTCAGAAGGTCCTTTCGCGCGATCGCAAGGGCGGCGCGCACTTCGTCCATCAATATCGCCCGAGCATCCCGTTCCGTCGCGCGCTTCGTTCGAGGAAGCGGAACGTGAGGATCGCGAACGCTGCTAGCAATGCAGTGAGCCCTGTTGTGATGAGAAGGTCCAGGGCGATATCACTCAGCCCGAGACCGCCCAGAAGCACTCCGCGGATGTCCTGAACGACGTAGGTCGGCGGTAGCACCGACGCGACGGCCTGCGCCCAGCCGGGCAGCATCAGGACCGGGAACGTGATGCCGCACGCGAGCACGAGGACACCCCGAACGAGCGGCACGATCGGACTGATCGCGTAGAGCGAAGGCAGCGCGAACGCGACGACGACGAGTGAGCGCAGGACGCCGTCCAGCGGGAGGGCGACGCCGAAGAGCAGCCACATCGCGACACCCATGACGACGAACGTGATGACGAGCGTGGGCAGCGCCGCGGCCGGCGGGCCGAAGAGCGCCACGAGTCGCGAGGTCGGCGTCAGGAAGATGGCCTCGAGGCTGCCGCGCATCTGCTCGGTACGTAGCGCGGTGCCCGGCCCCCACAGGATCGTGGACAGCCACATGTACATCGCGAAGCCGACGAACACGAAGCCCGCCACCTCGGCCGTGCCCGAGCGCGCCGCGAACGCCGCGATCGACCTCGGATCAGACCCCGAGAACGCCTGGCCCATCAACACGTAGGACGCTGGCAGCAGGACCGGCCAGAAGATCAGGCCGAGCCACTGGGTCGGATAGCGCCGCACGGTCCGCAGCTCCTTGCGCACCGCCGCGACGAATGCGCGCAGGTCAGCGGCGAAGAGCGTCATTCGCGCAGCGCGCGACCGGTCAGCGAGAGGAAGACGTCCTCGAGCGTGACCGGAACCACCTCGACGTGGCGCACGGTCGCGCCGGAAGCCTGGGCAGCGTCGAAGGCGGCCGGCACCAGCTCGCGCGCGGAACGGCAATGCACCGTCACCGCGAGCGTGCCGTTGGTCCGCTCGTGTCGCGCGACGGTCCCAACATGCGCGAGCCGCTCGAGAAGTGCGGCGCCGTCGCCTTCAAGGCCGATGTCGAGACGGACGATCTCTTCCGCCCGGATCGTTCGCTTGAGGGCGCCGGGCGAGTCGAGCGCGACGATCTTGCCGTGGTCGATGATCGCGACGCGATCGCACAGCTGATCCGCTTCCTCCATGTAGTGCGTCGTCAGCAGGACGGTGCGGCCTTGAGCGCGAAGATCGCGCACGCGGTCACGCAGATCGCGGGCCGACTGCGGGTCGAGGCCGACGGTTGGCTCGTCGAGGATGACGAGCGGTGGATCCGGCAGTAGCGCTCGCGCGAGCGCCAGCCGCTGGCGCATGCCCGTCGAGTAGCGCTCCACATAGTCGTCCGCGCGGTCACTCAGCTTCACGGCGGCGAGCGCCCGGTCGATGCGCTCCTTCGTTCCCTTCGGCGGCACGTGATAGAGGGCCGCGAAGTACTCGAGGTTCTCGCGTGCGGTGAGCTTCCAGTAGAGGCTGCGTTCGCCCGAGAGCATCGCGCCGAGCCTCGCGCGCACCTCGCGTGGTCGTCGCGCCACATCGATGCCGAGGACCTCGATCGTGCCGCTGGTCGGCTCGAGCAGCGTCGACAGCATCTTCATCGTCGTCGTCTTGCCGGCGCCGTTCGGGCCGAGCAGCCCGAAGATCTCGCCGGTCTCCACCCTCAGGTCGATGCCATCGACGGCCCGGAAGCGCGTGCGCTGATCAGGCTGTCCGCGGAGCCGCTGCCACACCGTGTGGCGACCCTTCTCGAATTCCTTGACCAGCCCCGTCGCGACGACGGCGGGCGTCACTCTACCTGCTCAATCTCTCGGCGACGCCGAGAGACACGCTCAAGGCTGGTGGTCTCGCTCCTCGCAGGTGAACTGCTCGTCGCTCGCCTCATTCAACAAAGATCTCGACCCGGTCTTCGTCGTCGGCGATGTCGACGAACTTGCCCGGGTAGTCGATCGAGCGAAGGAGCTCGTCGAGGTCGATGCCGAACTTCGATAGGTGCCCGCGGACGAGCCCGCTCGATGCGAGCTTCATCTTCCCCACTCGCGCGATCGCGAGAGGGATGGCGACGTTGACCTTCTGCTGTCCGTTCTCCGTGACGCGGATGCGAAGGATGCGTCCGCGGGTGCCGGGCGGCATCGGAGGCTCGGGCGCGAGCGGCGGTGTGGGCGGGACCGGTGGGGTCGGTCCGCGCGGTCGCTCGTCGATGTCGCCAAGGGCGCGGAGCAGCCGGAACGCCTGCTCGACATCGATCTTTCCCTCGGCGAGCAGCTTCAGGACCTGCTTTCCCTCGTCGCTCGGCACGTCAGCGCTCCCGGCGAGCTTTATCGAGCGCGGCCGCGGCGTCGTCGACGCCGAGCTCGCCGCGCGCGAGACGCTCGAGCACCGAGCGGACCTCCTCGCGCGACGACAGGTCCATCGGCTGCGTCCGCTCGACGTCGGCCGCAGCCTCGTCGGGCACGAACTCCTCGGTCTGCGCTTCCTTTGGCGTCGATGCGCTGGTCCCGCGCACGGTGAGATCACCGCTCACGGTCTTGACGCCGACATGGCCATGGCCGCCGCCGATCACCACGCCGTACTCCTTGCGACCGTGCCGCACGATGCGCGCGGGCAGCTCGCACTCGATGTCGCCGCTCGCGGTGCGGTACTCGATCGTGGCATCCGCCTCGGCGAGCGCCAGATCGACGTCACCGCTGATCGTCTTGAAGCGGTGCTCCTTCTTCGGATCGAGGCGGCCCTCGATCTCGACGTCTCCGCTCACGGTGTGCAGCTGTGTCGAGCGCAGTCGCGAGGCGGCGATCGTGACGTCGCCGCTTACCGCGTTCCCCTCGAGATGCCCAACGTAACGCCGGCAGTCCACGTCGCCACTCACCGACTTCAACCGCATCGGTCCTTGCACGTCCTCGAGCCGCACGTCCCCCGAGACCGTCTGGATCTCGATCGGTCCATGCACGCCCTCGACCGATAGCTCGCCGCTCACGGTCTGCGCATCGACCGCGCACTCCGGCGGCACGGTGATCTCGAAGTCGACACGGAAGCGCTTGCCGCGGAAGAGATCGAGCCAACCGCGTTCCTGCTCGTACAGGTGCGGCTCGACGAGAAGCTCATCCCCACGCTTCTCCATACGCACCTCCAGGTTCTGCAGCAGCCTCTTCGCGCGGTCCTCGCTGCTCGCGCTCACACGCTTGCGAGCGACGACCCTGATCTCGCCAGGTGCGCCGGCCGCGGTGACCGAGGTCTCCCCGGACACGTTCCGCACCTTTAGGCGCGGCGTCTCTTTGAAGGTGAAGCGCTCGTCGATCGACTCGGAGTAGCTCTCGCCACCAACGTCACCGACGAAGTCGCCGACGAAGGCGCGCGCGAACTGACCTGGATCGAACTCGCGGCCGTCGATCTTGAAGGCAGCGCTGCCCGAGCCGAACTCGATCCGGTGTGACCGGTGCTCCGCGCGGCGTGCTGCGTGTTCGGCGTGGCGCGCTTCACGCTCCGCATCGCGCTCGGCGCGACGGGTCTCGCGTTCTCTTCGCCGCTCTTCGCGCCCCTCGCGCGAGGCCCAGGGGCCCCGCTCTGGGTCGCCCTCCTGGGCCCCACCCTCTGCGCCGTGCTTCGCGGCGTCCTCAGCCTCTGCGGGCTCGTCGTCGGGGTCGCGTCGGTCGTCACTCATGCACTTGGCTCGCTCTCGAGCAGGTTGGCGGCGTCGTCAGCGGCGATGCGCCCTTCGGCAAGCTCGCGCAGGATCTCTTTGCGCCGTTCGATCTCGCGATCGGGCTCGGCCTGCGACGGGAAGCCCAGCGCACGGATCATCGCGTCGAGCCGCGACCGCACCGTTGGGTACGAGATGCCGAGCTCGCGCTCGATGTCCTTGAAGTTGCCGCGCGCACGGATGAACGTCTCGAGGAATTCGATCTGCTCCGTCGACAGTGCGTGGAAGCGGCCGAGTGAGAACGAGCCCTCCATCCGTGTACCGCAGCTGTCGCATTCGAGGCGCACGACCTTGAGCTGCTCGGAGCAGATCGGGCACTTCGCAACGACCGGATTGGCCATGAATCGAAGATGCGACCGGACCTAAAGGAAAGTCAAGCGTTCCTCACGGTTCTGTAGCCGAGATATCGAAACGATGAGGTGACGGAACGCATCGCGGATCACAGAAAGAGCCTCACGATTCGTATAGCGATTGCGCTGTTTTGTTGGTCACGGCGGTCGAAAGCACGAGCCCCTTGGCACCGGTCTCGACCGCCCACGCTCTGGCGCGCTCGAGCAACCCCCTGCCGACTCCCCCGCGCCGGCCATTCGGCGCGACGAACAGGTCGTTGAGGACCCAGAGGCGCCTGAGGGAAACCGACGAGAACGACGGGTACAGCTGGGTGAACCCGAGCGCGCCGCCGTCCCCTTGGTCCGCCACGGCGAGGAAGATCACTGACTCCTCGCGACGCAAGCGCTCCTCGAGAAACGCGCGCGCAGCGGCGACATCGGCGCGCTGGCCGTAGAACTGACGGTAGGCGTCGAAGAGCGGCGCGGCGGCGTCGAGGTCGGCAAGCCCGGCGCGCTTGATCCGCATCAAGACGAGAGCGCCTGCTTGATGCGCTCCGCGAGCGCCGTTCCGACGCCGCCGACCGCGGCGAGCTCCGCGACCGGCGCTTCCTGCATCGCCCGCACGGACCCGAACTTGCGGAGCAGCGCGCGTTTGCGCGCCGGACCGACGCCGGCGACATCGTCCAGGATCGAGCGGATCGCTCGGCGTGCACGCACCTTCTGGTGATACGTGACGGCAAAGCGGTGCGCTTCATCGCGGATCCGCTGGACCAGATACAGGCCCTGCGCGTTGCGCGGCAGGACGATGGGATCCGGCCGGTTCGGTACGAACAGCTCCTCACGTTCCTTCGCAAGCGCGGTGATGGGGATCTGCAGGCGGCCCGCGTCGGCGAGCGCGGCCAGACCCGCGGACAGCTGGCCCTTGCCGCCGTCGAGGATCACCAGGTCCGGCAGCGGCCACGACGACTGCGCCTCCGGCGACGCGCTCCGCGCGAAGCGGCGCCTCAGTGTGTCGCGCATGTTGGTGAAGTCGTCGTTGCGGTCGGTGATGCGCGCGCGGAAGCGGCGGTACTGGGACTTCGCCGGGCGGCCGTCCTCGAAAACGACCATCGAGCTCACGACGCTGGTGCCCTGCACGTGGCTGACGTCGTAGCACTCGATGCGCTTCGGCGGTCCCTCGAGACCGAGCGCCTCCTGCAGCTCGCGCAACGCGACCTCGGTCTTGCCGCGGTCGGCGAGCCATCGCACACGTTCCTGCTCGAGCGCGTCCGTTGCGTTTCGCTCCGCGAGCTCCGCGAGATGCCGCTTCTTGCCGCGCTGTGGCACGAGCAATCGCGCCGGCCCGCCACGGCGCTCGGTGAGGAACGCTTCGAGCGACGCGGCCTCGGGCAGCGTCGCGGGCGTCACGATCTCCGGTGGCAGGGTCGTCGCGGCGCTGTAGTGCTGACGAAGGAACGACGCGATCACCTCCGGCGGGCCCGCACCCTCCGAGCCCTCCAGCGCGAAGTGATCGCGACCGACGATCGTTCCGTCGCGCACGCGGAAGAGCTGGACGACCGCATCCCCCTCGGCCAACGCGGCAGCGAGAACGTCGAAGTCGTCACCTTTGTACGCATGGACCTCTTGCCGGTCGAGAGTGCGGTCGATCGCGGTGAGGCGGTCGCGGAGCGCAGCCGCGCGCTCGAACTCGAGCACCTCGGCCGCCGACTCCATCTCTTTGCGCGTCGCGCGCGCGAGCGTCTCGTACCGACCTTCGAGGAAGAGGACGTTTGAGATGGAAGAGGAGGCATGGTCTCCCGCCGGGCAGCGCGCTCGGTGGAACGGTGCGGCCTTTGCCCTCGTCGCCCGCGAGGATCGTCAGCTTGCAGGTGCGATAGGGAAACAGCTTCTGCAGCAGATCGAGCGACTGGTCCACGGACTTCGCATTCGCGAACGGCCCGAAGTAACGCGCGGTTCTGTCGCCGAGCGAGCGTGTCCGCAGGACGCGCGGGAAGTCCTCGCCGAGCGTGATCTTCACGTAGGGATAGGACTTGTCGTCCTTGAGCCGGATGTTGTAGCGAGGCTTGTGCTGCTTGATGAGGCTCGCCTCGAGGAGATATGCCTCGGAGATCGACCCCGTCACCGCGAACTCGACGCGGTCCGAGCGCTCGACCATGCGGATGTGGCGGACATCCAGGGTCGGGCCGAAGTACGCCCGGACCCGATCGCGAAGAACGTCGGCTTTCCCGACGTAGAGGACGCGCCCGCGGCTGTCCTTGAACAGGTAGACGCCCGGCGCGTCCGGGAAGGACGCGACCTGGGCCTCGAGGCTCTCGCGACGTTCGTCCTTGTTCATGGCCGGCGGTCCAACGGCTATCCTTTCACGCGGCGGAGGTGACTTTGCGCGAAGCGAAAGACACCGGGATGGCCCCGAAGCGAGCGCGGCGATCGGTCCAGTCCGTGGACCGGGCGCTCGACCTGCTCGAGGCGCTCGCGGCGGCCGACGGGGAGGTCTCGATCACTGCGCTCGCGGCACGCACCACCCTGCATGTTTCCACCGTCCATCGTCTCCTATCCACGCTCCTGCGTCGTGGGTATGTTCGCCAGAACCCGGAAACCAGCCGCTACTACGCCGGCGCGAAGCTCGCGACGCTGTCCGAGGGCCGATCGCGCTTCGGCGAGCTTCGGCTCCGCGCTCGGCCGGTCCTCCGTGCGATCACCGAGGCCACACGCGAGACAGCCAACCTCGTCGTCCTCGACGATCTCGCCGCCGTCTACATCGAGACGATCCCGAGCCCCCAAGTGGTGCGGCTGTTCACACAGGCCGGCAACCGCGTGCCGCTGCATGCCACCGGCGCGGGCAAGGCGATCCTCGCCGCGTTGCCGGCGGCACGCCGCGACGGCGTCCTCGATCGGCTGGAGCTCCGACCCTACACGCCACACACGATCGTCGACCCCGCGGCACTCCGTCGCGCGCTCGAGGAGATCCGCGAGCGCGGCTACGCGATCGACGACGAGGAATACGACGACGGCGTACGGTGCGTCGCCGTGCCGGTGATCGGCGCTCCCAGCGAGCTCATCGGCGCCCTCTCGATCTCGGCTCCGGCGAATCGGCTCACGCGCCAGCGCTGCACCGAGCTCGTCCCGTTGCTGCGGCGTTCCGCGTCGGAGCTCGCCGCGGCCGTCCGCGAGAAGACCGAGCCGTCGGCGTGACCGTACGCGCGGGATTGCGCGGCGCGCCGCTCATCTCGGCGCTGACGGATCTTCTCGGACAGGACAAGGTCCTGGGCACGCGCGAGGACCTCCTCATCTACGAGTACGACGGCGCGGTCGACACGGCGACCCCCGATGCGGTCGTGCTCCCGAACGACACGTCCGACGTCGCGAAGCTCTCGCGCTTCTGTCATCAGAACGACGTGCCGATCGTCCCTCGCGGCGCGGGCACCGGTCTGTCCGGCGGCGCGATCCCTGTCGAGGGCGGCGTCGTCGTGTCCTTCGCGCGGATGTCGCGGATCCTCGAGATCGACGTGCCCAACATGCGCGCGGTCGTGCAGCCGGGTCTCGTCAATCTCCACCTGTCGACGGCCGCCGCGCCGCACGGTCTCTACTTCGTTCCCGATCCCTCGAGCCAGAAGGCTTGCACGATCGGCGGCAACGTCGCGGAAAACTCCGGTGGTCCGCACACGCTCGCGTACGGCGTCACGACGAATCACGTGACCGGCATCGAGATCGTCCTGTCCGACGGGACGGTCGTTCGACTGGGAGGAAAGGCCGTCGAGTACGACGGCTACGACCTCATCGGCGCTTTCGTTGGCTCGGAGGGAACGCTCGGAATCGTCACCGAGATCACCGTGCGACTCACACCGCTGCCGGAGGACAAGCGCACGATCCTCGCGGCGTTCGCCACGATCGACGGCGCGTCCGAGACCGTGTCCGCGATCATCGGCGCCGGCATCGTGCCCAGCGCGATCGAGCTCATGGACCAGCTCGCGACCGAAGCCGTCGAAGCCGCGGTCGGTGCGGGCTATCCGCTGGATGCGGGCGGCATTCTGCTGATGGAGGTCGACGGTCTCCGAGACGGCCTCGACGACGCGGCGTCGCGCATCGAGGAGATCTGCCGCGCCAACGGAGCCACGACGCTCCGGCGCGCGGCGACGATGCTCGAGCGCGACAAGCTCTGGGCCGGACGTAAGGGCGCGTTCGCGGCGATGGGTCGTCTCGCTCCCGCGTACTACGTGCAGGACGGCGTCATTCCGCGAACGCGACTGCCCGAGGTCCTCCGCACTGTCCGCGACGTCGCCGAGCGGCACGGAGTGCGCATCGCGAACGTGTTCCACGCCGGCGACGGCAATCTTCACCCGCTGATCCTGTTCGCGAACGAGAGCGAGCTCGAGGGCGTGAAGCAGGCAGGTCTCGAGATCCTCGAGGCCTGCGTCGCCGCGGGCGGCTCGATCACCGGAGAGCACGGCGTTGGGATGGAGAAGAACTGCTTCATGCCGCTGCAGTTCAGCGCCGACGATCTCGCGACCATGGGACGCGTGAAGTCCGCATTCGATCCCCACGGACTCTCGAATCCGGGAAAGATCTTCCCCACGCCGAGCCGCTGTCGCGAGTTCCAGCTCGCGGCCAGGCGGTGAAAGCGCCGACCACCGAGCGCATCCGTCCCACCGACGCCGCGGCCTGCGCTCGCGCCGTCAGCGAGGCGTCATCCGGGTCGCGCAGCATCCGCGTGCGTGGCGCCGGCACGAAGGACTACATCGGCGAGATCCTTCCGACGGACACCGTGCTGGACACGACGGCCCTCTCCGGCGTCGTCGCGCACGTGCCGGCCGACCTCACCGTCACCGTGGCGGCGGGCACGCGCTTCGCCGATCTGCGGTCGGCGCTCGCACGCGCGGGGCAGTTCCTTCCCCTCGATCCGCCGCACGCGGACGCCGCGACGGTCGGCGGGATCGTTGCCGCGAACAGCACCGGTTTCTGGCGCGCGCGGTACGGAGGCGTGCGCGATCTGCTCATCGGGACGACCGCGGTACTCGGCGACGGCACCATCGCGCGCTCCGGCGGCCGAGTGGTCAAGAACGTCGCCGGCTATGACCTCAACAAGCTCTTTGTCGGCTCGCTCGGCACGCTCGGCATCCTCGTCGAGTGCACGTTCAAGGTCCTGCCGGTACCGCCCGTCAGCGCGGGCGCGCATGCCCAGTTCGCCCGCAGCGCGGCTGCGTTCGCGGCGGCCGACAGGATCGTACGCACGTCGGCTCGTCCAGCCGCGCTTGCGATCTCGGGCGGACCGGGCGGCGCGTGGGAGCTGCTCCTTCAGGCCGACGGCGATGCGGCTCCGGTCGAGCGCACGCTCGATCTCCTGTCGCAGTCAGCGAGCACGGAAGGAGCGAGCGCGCAGCGCCACGACGGCGTGCCGGGAGTCCTCGCGACGCTGATTGAGATCTCGGGTCGTGCCGAGGGCCTCGTGGTCCGCGCCGCTCTGCCACCGGCCGCGCAGCCCGCCTTCGCGACGACCGCGTCTCGACTCGAGGGCTTCGCGCAGCTCGTGGCCGACGCGGCGAGCGGGATAGTTTGTGTCGTCGTGCGCGGTGATGACGCCATCACGCTGGGCGCGGCCGATGCGCTGTTCGCCGCGGCGCGCGTCTGCGGAGGGTCCGCACGGGTCGAACGACGGCCGGACTCGCTGCGCGGGCGGCTGCGCGCGTGGGGCGACGCCGAGCCGTCCGGCCTGTTCCTCATGCGACGGCTGAAGGAGGCGTTCGACCCGCGCGGCATTCTCGAGCCCGGGAGATCCGCGGCGGGATGAGCGGTTACCCCAACGCCGACGCACCGTCGCCCGAGCTGCTGCAGCGCTGCGTGCACTGTGGGTTTTGTCTCCCGACGTGTCCGACGTACGCGGTGCTCGGCGTCGAGATGGACTCGCCACGGGGTCGCATTCGCCTTATGGAGACCGTCTGGCAGGGGCGCGTCGACGTCAAGAGCGACCCGTTCGAGCAACACATGTACGG
>WNFK01051408.1_pt3 | contig 13659 bp, 10 predicted proteins | sample 5400281 | NCBI WGS metagenome assembly WNFK01 (sample SAMN13153350, study PRJNA577476) | soil metagenome | isolation source: 20 cm soil on Douglas fir-dominated hillslope | place: USA:California | collected 2013-09-17
AAGCCACTTCTCTGTTTGACGCATACCGCCCTCCTATCCTGCTAAGGTTCGTGTTTGCTCAGGTCAATCGTCCACATCCGTACTGCAGCGGTCGGGACGAGCCCTCGTTCGGGCTCGCGGCCAATCCGGATCTTGATTTCGGTGACGCTCGGGGTGAGCCGCACCTCGTAGCTGGCTCGATCGTCGGGCCTGTTGACGACGCGCAGGCCCGCGGGAAGGACGACGAGCTCCTCGCTGCCCATGCCGGGAGTCACCGTCGCCGAGGCGACGCTATCGGCCGAGACGTCGATAGTGAGCGCGCCGGTGTCCTGCCGCGCGACCAACTCGATCGTGAACGTCGCCGTCGTCGGCACGAACCGGACTGTGGTCGTCCCGCGCGCCTCCGCTTCAGGCGTCGGCCGCGGTGCCACGAGTCCGCGCAGGTCGGCCCAGCGCGCCGACAGCCACGCCCGTACGGGCGGGACCCGCGCCGCCGCCACGCCCACGCTCGCGAGGAGTAGCACTGCCGCGGCCCGGAGTGCACCCATGCGCCAGCGCCGCGGAGTTACGCGCCTGGAGGGAGCCGGTGAATCGCCGCTAACGAGGGCGGCCGTCACGGATTTCGCTACGCTCTCCAACATCCGCCGCCGCTCGGCGCAGGCCGGACACGTCGCCAGATGACTCTCCAACTGCGCGCGCTCCTCGGCGGCGCACTCGCCGTCGAGCAATCGCATCAACGCGCCATCCTCTACGTGCCCTGCGCTCACGCTTCCTCCGTGGGCTCTGTGAGCCCGAGTTGTCCGGCCAGCTTCACCAGCGCTCGCGCGATGAGCGTGCCGACGGATGCGGTCGTCGTTCCTACCGCCTCCGCGATCTCACGGTGCTTGAAGCCTTCTTCTCTCATTAACAGCAGCAGCCGCTCCTTTTCTGACAGGCCGGCCAGGGCGCGACGCACCCGCGCGCGGGCTTCCTCGCGTTCCACCTCCTCGGCGGCGTCTCTCGCGGGAGCCGCGGGCCCGAGCAGGCCCCCGTTCTCCACTAGGAGGCGGCGCCTCCGGCTCCCGATCTTGAGCGCATCGCGGGCGAGATTCGTGGCGACGGTGAAGAGCCAGGGCCTGATGCCGGTCGTGTCTCGGGGAGGGTGCTCGGTCAGCCGGACGAAGGTTTCCTGGACGACGTCTTCGGCGAGGTCCGGATCGCCGGTGAACCGGCTCACATACCGGTAGAGCGCGGCGTGGTGCGCCGCGAATAACTCTGCGGGATCGAGCGGCTCAGAAGGCGACGCGCACCCCCAGCAGGGGAAGCAAGGGGAGACCACGATCAAATCGATCGCAGATGCCGGGTCGCGGAATGACGGTGCCGGGGCCCGCGGGAATCGAGCAATTCGCGATCGAGCCGGCATACGTGCTCGCGTTCCGCCAATTGAACGCGTTGCGCAGCTGCACCGATGCGCTCAAATCCCAGCCGCGATGCGCCCAGGTCCACTCGGCGAGCAGGTCCACCGTCGCGTAGGCCGGCGCCCGGCCACTGCTGGGTTCCTCCACGTAATAAGGCACCTTCCCGGGAACGAGGCAGCTCGGCCCGATGGTGTCGCACGGGACGCGTTGGTAGAGGAGCGCGTAAAAGCGCGTAAAGGGCGCGCCGCTGGCAGCGGTCATCGCGCCGCCGACCGCGAGGCGCCGCGCCACGCGGAGCAAGACCGTGCCGTCGAACACGTGCCGGCGCTCCGATGACGACGCGTATCTGAACCCGCCCGCCCGGGACTCGGCGCGCACGCGGCTGTAGGCGAGGGCCCAAGTCACGCGACCCACGAGCCGGCGCAGCGACAGCTCGATGCCGCGGGCTCCATTCGTCGCAACGATGAAGGGCGGGCGCGGCGTGCTGAGCAGGTTGCCCGGAGTGGGGTCGGGTTCAGTCGCGCCGGTGGTGCGGCGATCATAGACCGTCACTCCGCCGAGCAAGCCGCCCGAGATCCAGTATTCCGCTCCCGCGGTGGCGATGTCTGAGCGCAAGGCGGGAACGCTATCGCCCGCGAGGACCCAGACATCGGTCACGTGAAGGTCGGGACCGATGCGAGGCCCCGTTGGCGCGATCGTTTGCGTGTACTGGAACGACCGCCCCCAGCCTGCCGAGAGAGTCCAGCGCCCGCTCGTGGGCCGGTACCGCGCCATCAGTCTCGGCCCCACACGCAGCTTGCCGCCGTTTCGGACCGGAGTTCCCATCTCGACACGCACACCGGCCTGCGCTGTCAATCGGCCGGCGAGCGTCCAGCGGTTCTCGCCCCAGAGGGCAAGGTGCGTGAGATGGCCTTTCAGCTGGAAGGCTCCCGTCCCAACGCTGTCGGTCCCGCGGTACAGGCTCCCGATGGCCGCGGTGCGCGCATATGGCGTGGGGGGGCCGCCGAAATACTCGAGCGCTTGATCTATCAGCTCGTATCCCGCGCGCCATCCCGGCGTGCCTGCCGGCGCGATCTCGCCCCCTGCAACGAGGTAGGTGATCGTGTTGTCCACCGGTTCGTGTGACGGCACATCTTGGGTCGTATCGCCCAGAGTCAGGCTCAGGTGCGTGGCGAGTCGGCTGACGCCGAGGTAGTGCCGGAGGTACCAGCCGCCCAGGGGCGCGACGAAGGAGAGGCGGCCGAGCGCGTTCCCCCAGCGACCGTGGTTCCCCTTGAGGAAGCGCCGGAGGTCGCCGCGCAGTACGTCCTCTTCCCACAGGGCGCTCACCTGCAACGCGCTGCGCCCGCCGACGGGCAGGTCGAGGCGGGTCGCCAGGTCGTGGAACGCATACGGAATGGATGAGCCAAACGCCTGGCTTGTGAGGTCGACAGTCGAGCGGCGCGCCGCGAACATGACGCCGCCGCGTCGATCTGCGAAGCGTCGATCCAGCGTGGCCCGCGCGCTGATGACGGAGAGCTCCGCTGCGCCCGCCCACACCGTGTCCGCGGCGGCGCGCGACGACAGCTCGAGCGCCGCGGCAGCGCCCTCGCCTAGCGCGGCCGAGCGCGCGCCGGGATGAAAGAAGGCGGCGCCGACTGCGTCGGGAGGGATCGCGGAGAATGCACCCGCCGCGTGCACGGGATTGAAGAGCGGCAGACCGTCGAAGTAGACGCGGGTCTCGCTCCAGCGCGCACCGCGCGTCCAGAGTTGGGCCGTGAAGTCATCGCGGGTGGTGACGCCGGGCAACCGTTGAAAGGCGCGCAGCACGTCGGTCTCGCCGAGGGTCACCGCTTCCAGCATGTCGGCAGCGGTCAGGGCCCGCACGTCGCTCGTCAAGTACTGGTCTTGGCGATAACGCTCGCCGTCGGCGCGGGCGAGGGGAGAGCTCCCGCTCGGTCTCGAGCGATTGAGGCCAATGGCTGGCGCCTCTACGGGCAGCGGATCGAGCAACACGGGTTGCAGCACCAGGCCGACCGAGAGACTCAATCGACCCAGGGGGGGCAGGTCGACGTCGATGGTCGTGGGCCGGTAGCCGATGAGCCGCACGTGCAGGCTGTACGCGCCCGCGGCCACGTCGTCGAAGCCATAGCGTCCGGCCGCGTCGGTGATCGCGGTCCGGCTCGCCGTCCACGACGCGTCGAGCACGACCTCGGCGCCGACGAGGGGCTGGCCGCTGGCTCCGTCGAGGACGGCGCCCGCGATCGTATCGGCGTCAGGGATGCGGGTGTTGGGAGTCTGTGCAGACGCGTGCCCCGGCCGCGCCACGAGGGCGGCGAGGAGCAACGCCCGACAGGCGGTGAGCGCGTGGCGAAACGGCGTCATGGGGTCGTGTACCCCACTAGAACGAATTACGGTGCGGGGTTCTGACAGGAAAACGCATGATGCGTTTAAAAAGGGCGTTGAACGACTGCGTCAAGCAAGTGCGTCAAACGAATGCGTCAAACGAATTCGTTCGACGTTCGTAGCCTTGCCGAATCCATTCTGTGAATGTATAGTGTACATTCATACATTCACACTAGTCATTCATGTCAAGGTCACGCTCTCCCCGCCGCGTTCGTGAGCCGGTCCAGGCCTATCTGGACGAGGCGGATCGCGCGTTGCTGGAACAGGTGGCGGATCGCACCGGCCTTTCCCGCGCCGAGATCCTGCGGCGCGGGCTGCGGGCCTTCGCGCAGCAGGCCCTGAGCGAACGGGCGCCGGGGTGGTCGTTCGAGTCGCTGATCGGGATCTTGGGCGACGATCCGTCGCTTCCGACCGACCTCTCCGAGCGGCACGACGAATACCTCGCCCAGGCGCTTGAAGACGAGCTCGACCGCTCTCATTGACACCAGCGCCTTGCTGGCGGTGGTGCATCCTCGCGACCAGCATCACGCTGAGGCCGTGGCGATCGGTCGGCGCTTCGTGTCACAACGGGGCCGCTGGGTGGGCACGACGCTCGTTCTCGCCGAGCTGCATACGCACCTGTTACGCGCGCGTGGGGCGCCGCTGGCTCGCAAGCACGTGAAGGAGCTGCTCGAGGATCACACGTACCAGTGGGTGGACGCGCCGGCCGACCTGGTCCATGACGCGATCGCGGCGTGGCTCGAGCGCTTTGGCGATCAACGGTTCTCCCTCACCGACGCCGTGAGCTTCGAGGTGATGCGGCGCGAGAAGATCGAGACGGCGTTCGCGTTCGATCGACACTTCGTAACCGCGGGGTTCGAGCTGCTGGACTAACGCGCCACGAGGATGGTGTAGCGCGACGCCGTTCCCAACGCAGCTATTCCACGTCTCTGCCTTCTACGTCCCTTTTCGACGCAGGTTTTCGACGCATCATCAACAACGGTCGGCTCGGCGGAAGGGCCGAGTCAAGGTGGGGAATCGGGGTCGCGTGGTTGGCACCGAAACCACGCTCACCGTAGCGAATTGTCGCGCGCCTAGGGGACCGGGGCGGTGTTTTCTCACACCGTCGTTGGACGCCTTTTGGTAACGCTGTTGATCAACACCTTTGCTTGACGGGTTAGTTGCACGCTGTTGCTCGACGATGTTGTGTTTAGTTGAGAGGTGGAAGGATTGTGGGGAAGGTGTTGGATGAATTGTGGTTACTGGTAATTCGTCGTGGAGGAGTCAAGCAGGAGCGTCGAATGGGACCCGTACAATCCGGGTTTCGAAGCGTACCTGGTGCCGAGCCTGTCACGGAGGACGATGGGATCCAAGTGGTGGGTGCAAGGCGATCGAGGAGTGCGCTGCGCCGGTCCCTCTATGGCGTTCTTGCGGCTGAGTCACCTGTAGACCTGCTGGCACGACGCCTCGAACGTCCAGTTGTTGAGGACGTTCCCACCAGACAGCGGACTCGCAGTCCGTAGGCCGGTCCACCGGGAAGCGATTGTACGGGGAGGGAAAGCCAGCCCACGTTCCGCCGATGCTGGGTCCCCGTTGCAGCTCCCTGGAGACGCAGAAGGGTGCCCCACCTCCCGTTCGCCGCGTTGGACAACGGCTGCGTGACCGTGAACCCCCACGTGTCTCAGACGCGCACCCCTGCTGGTCTTCGGTCCGACACGTCTTAAACCCGCCATCGGCCGGCGCGGCGCAGTGCCGATCGATCCCACGATCGGCTCCGGTCTTGAAGACGGTGATGCGCATAGCGCTGAGGGGTTGAAGGCGTCGGGCAGCGTTGAGCGACACCGGAATCAGCATCGCCACCTTATCACAAGGCACCGTGCGACTCGGGGGAAGGAGCCATCGCCGTGATCAACTTCCCACTCGGCGGAGGGAAGGAAGCAGGGTCTACTCGATGACCTCGAGGTTAACTCTCGTCCCGCCCGGAAGATTATGCAGTTGAGTGGCTATTTCCCCCAGGAAACGCACGCCGGCAACGGCGCCAAAGGCCCGCAAGTTGTCGATCGACTTTTCGCCGCCGAGCACGAATGGGCATTTTGGAAAGAGTCGGTTTCGTTTGGGGATTGGTCCGTGACGCAAGTGCCACGCATGGGCGATAGGATACCGGTTTCCACCGCGTAATCGTCAACGATGCGACGCGAGCTGCAAGACCTAAGGTGCCCCGGCCTCAAGGACCTCCGGAATGCGAAGCAGGGGACTGAAGTCAGTCTTCCAAACGTCAAGCTCAAACGGGAGCTTGTTCTGGTCAACATTCAGTGACGAAATTACGTCCACGCCGTCGTCGTCCTTGAATTGAAGCTCGGCAACTCTACCTCCGAACGTGCGCGGTCCCCCTGGGGACTCGGGCAGCAGCAACTCAAGGCTGCCCATTCCACCATCCGTCATCGGCCGAACCGCGACCCGCTGTACCCAGTCCTGGGGCGACGACGACCACCGGGCTGCGAGCGCTCGGAGAAGCCGCCTCTCATGAGCCGAGGGTTCACGGAACTGCATGGATTCGCCCGACATTCACAACCCCGTTGGCCAACTGGTAGGCAGTATATTGCAACCTTACGCCCTCGACTTCAATAACCTGGTTCAACGGGGTGCCTGGCGTTAGCTGTGAAGCAACGGTCTGCAGGCTCTGCTGTACCGCAGCCTTCACAGTCTCACGGTTCAACCCCAACTCGTCGATGTGGCGGAACGTGTGGACGACTTGGTTTGCAACCCTGCCAAACTGAACCGTGAGCTTAGCTGCAGCGGGGCTCGCAGCAGTCGCAGTGGCGTCGGCGGCCATAGCCGTTCCGATTCCCCACGCTGCGGCAACAGTGCCAGTCCCAAGCCCGATGAGGGACCCGCGCGCTACGTCGCTCTGTACCCCCTCATCCAGCGGCCGCTTCTCCACAGCGTTGTACGCGATCCGCGTGCCGCCAAACGTCACGGCCGCGATGCCGACCCCCCACGCTAGGAGGCACAACGGCGTCGTAGGAGGGATGCACAAACCGAACGGGTCTGCGAAATTAACCGGATCTCCGCTTGCGAACCCATACAGGTTGAGCCCGCCCGCGAGCCCGATGGGGATCTTCCTGCGTAAACCGCCCCGTGGCCGGATCGTAATAGTGGTTCCGGCCGTAACTCAAGCCGGACTTATCCCGCCTGCCTTCGAGGATCGTGCCCTGCCAGTTGTCTCGCGTGAGGTTCCGACTGCGATTGAATCCCGCGAAGAAGTAGGACCATAACACGCCGACGCATGCGCCCGGGCCGGCGGGCGGGGCGATGGCTCGGCTCGAGGACGGGGAGTACCCCGGCAACGTGCGCCAGCTTCGCGGTGTGGTCGAGTATCCGTACGTTATCGCTGAGGCGCCGGGGGCCCCCCCGAAGGTCGCGCGGAGCACTTGCCGGATGGGCTCTGTCCGCAGCTCCGTTACGGGCGGCGGGGCGATCCGGAGGCCAATCGACAAGCGATCGAGCGGGCGCTGAAGCGGACAGAGGGGAATGTGAAGGCCGCGCCGAGGGTGCCGGGCGTGAGTCGAGCGGCGCTCAACGCGGTTCTGTCGGCACCGCGCGTGCAGGGCGGGGAAGGTCGGGACGGGTGGTGGGGGAGGGGGTGAGGCACGAGCGGGGGCGTCCCTCCCTGACGGCTCAGATTCTGGGGAGGGACCACACTCTGACGCTGCTCCGATTCGGGGTGGCGCCGGTCCTGGGTGGTTCAATGTTCACATAACGCTTCGTCGGCGACAAGGCGGAGAGCGCCCCGCAGTGCCTCGTCACCAAGAAGGATTATGTGGAAGGGAACGCTCGACCGTCGCCACCGCGTGGCAGCGTCGATCAGCACTCCGACGAACGTCTCAAAATCGAGAGGGGAGTCGCGGGCCAGGCGATCCGCGCTCGTCCATAAGATGATGTATGCATCAGCCGGCACCCATGACAAGTCTCGAAGAGAGTCGAGCAGGGCATCCCAATTCTGTCCGAACCACTCGGGGGCCCGTATGACCCTGGTGACCTCCTCCATCAACGTGGCCTTATCAGCGATGCGCGAGCCGTCCAAGAGGAAGACGCGCATTCCCAAGTTCTTAGCGGTTGTTGTGACCCCACGCACAACACTGTCGCCCGGTCGAGCAACGTGGAGGCATCGCGTCGTCGTGCTCCGAAGATGTCTTCCCCAGGCATCCACATTGCCACTCGGCTCGTCAGTCATTTACTCAGCTGGACAAATGTCCGGTAGTGATCTGCAGAGAAGAACATCTCTCCCCCGCGGCCAAGCACGAGGCGCTCCGCACCTCTGGCACCGGGCTTACCACCGACCGTGAACTCGCGATAATACCCTTCAGCTCGCGAAGGCAACAGCCCTTCCCGGTTAAAGAAGGTTGCGCCATCCTGAGAGAAGCGTGTTACGCCTGCTTTGATGTCTTTAAGGGTACTCTCTATTCGGCCTGCGGCAGCGCCGAGATCCAGGGCCTCGTCGCCAGGAACAAGCGCGCTCGCGAATAGGACCCCATCCACCACTCGCTGGCCAGTCGAGGGCTGCGAGCCGTCTGGGTTCGGGAATCCACCTGCTCGCATCCCGGGAGCGATCCCGGAGACCTCCCCGAGGAAGCCCAGTACCGAGGCACCTAAGTTAACAATGGAAGCCTTCCACGAATCAACCGTAGCCTGGAGCCTGCAAGGGAAACTCGAGCTCGGGCCAGGGCACGGCCTGAGGCCAAACGGGTCACTGAAGTTGACGGGATCTCCGGCGACGAAGCCATACTGGTTGAGCCCGCCCGCGAGCCCGATGGGGTCTTCCTGCGTAAACCGCCCGCTCGCCGGATCGTAGTAGCGGTTGCGTCGATACAGCAGCGTCGTTCCGTCCTCCCCGTTTGTGACGAGGCTTCCCACCCACGTCGGGATGGGCCCGCTCGGTTCCGGCACATGCTTGTAGTAGACCCCTTGACCCGCCGGCCAAGCGATCGTCGTGCAGGAGCCCGTAGTCACGCTACAATCGGCTGGCGCGCCGTTGGTCCATCGGCTGGACTGCCCCAGGCCGCGCCAGTCGTAGTTCACCACGCGACTGTCGCCTATGAGCTCCAGCGGGTGGTCGAGCTCCCCTCCGTGGAGGTAGACAACGCTGCCGCCGCGCTGCTCGGCAAGAATCTGATCGCCGTCCCATACGGTGACCTGAGTATAGTTGCTACAGTCATAGGTTCCGCTGAATGAGTGGCAGAGTGAATCCCGCAATGCGCGCACGTATACGCGACGGCCTAGGGCGTCGTAGCGGTATTCCTCCCACGTCCCCTTCGTGTTGGGATTCGTCAATGCCTCGTAACGCTGCACCACCATGAGTCGGTTGTCGGCACGGTAGTAATTATGGGCGGCAACCACTTGGGTGAGGCTCACATCCGAGGTGAGGCAATGTCGGCTCGCCTGGTCCATCATGTGCACGTTCCCGGCCGCATCCACCTTCTGCGCCAGCGAGTCATAGCGCCACGCATCGCTCGGACACGAGACGTTGGGAGGCGTCTCGTGACGTACGGTCAATGCGCCCGTGGTGATCTTGTAGCCGCTCCAGTGGGGGTACTCGGCGCCATCGGCGTTCGTGCTCTTGTTCCACGCGACGTTGCCCAGCGCGTCGTTGCGGTACTCGTCGGACTGCCACGTAAGCAAGGTCGGGTTGTAAACCTCCGAACCCACGACCGCCCCGAGACCATCATAGGCAATTGTAGTGCGCTCGTTCGTGTGCCCGGCGGCCGCGTCCTGGGTGCGGGCCTCGACCACCTTGTTCCGGGCGTCGTAACGCAGCACGTCGAAGTCTCCGCTTCCCCCGTTGCTTGCAAGAGAGCGTTGAATCACGCGACCATCAGGATCCAGCACTACAGTCTTGCGAATGCCCCAGGGCGGACCGGAGCCCGGGTAAGTCACCAGGGTATCCAGGCGGCCGGCCGAATCGTAGGCAAACGTGAACAGCCTTCCCTGAGGATCGCGGATCTGACTTAAGAATCCGGCAGGGAGTCCGTACGTGTAGGTCACGCTATCACCGGCTACGAGGGGCAGCCGCGTCCACGCGCGTCGTCCATTGCGGTCGTAGCCGTAGCGAATCCCAAAGACCCAAGGAAACGTGCTCCCGTCGCGGATTCGCTGCGTGTCGGTTTGCACGAGGCCACTCGGATAGTACGTGCGGGAGACCTTCGCGTCGTGACTGTTGGCCTGGAGCACGTTTCCCATCACATCATAGGTGAACGTGTTGGTGTCGGCGGCAACGCGATAGCCCGTCCCGTTGTTGGGATACATGGGAATATGCAGTCCGCAGATCGGATATGTCCAAGGATCGTGCATGTGCCCGTAACAGTTCGACTGAGCTTCATCGACCTGCGGAATGACACGCTGTGTGAGCCGGTTCAACGCGTCGAAAGTCTGTGTGACCTCGACACCGTTCCGATACCCCTGACCGATGGCGTTGCCGGCGGGGTCGTAGCTAATGCTCGATGGACCGGATCCAAGGAACTTGGTGACCAGTCGATTCGCCCGATCGTAGTCCCGGACGTCCCGAATATTGAGATCGTAGTTCGCTGTTGACGTCGCGGAGGTCGTGCTCAGGAGATTACCCTCCAGATCGTAGCGATTGGTCACCAATAATGTTTCCGCAGGGACGGGCATTGTGTCCGGGACAAAACTCGTCTCAAGGTCCAACTGGTATGGCATGGCGGGGCCGAAAGACCAGGTCTCCTTCACGCGATCCGCTAAATCGTATACGACTCTCTGACTAGCCGTCTTGGTCTGCTGACTGTCGATCGGCGTTACGACCAGTGAGTCGCGGCCGATCGCGTCGGCAAACCTGACGGTGCGAAATCCGATCGGTGTCCAAGTCGTGTCGAGGTTGCCGCGCACCGCGTCGTAGTGAAATGAATCGGCCTTCACCGCCGCCGGGAGGCGAATGCTGGTGAGCCGTTTGGTGGTCGGATTGTAGCCGAAGGTTACTCGGCTCATCTGGCCTCGGCCGTCCTGCTGCCATTGCCTGTTGCCGTTTCCATCGTAGGAGATCACCGTACTGTCCTGCTCGGGAGGCACGACGCGCTCCACAGCATCCCACGTCATGTTCCATTCGTAGCGCGTCACGGCCACCTGGCCGTTCACGATCGTGCCCGAGTCCGTGACCGTGTGCAAGTGGCCCCGGGCATCGTAATTCGCCAGCATGACCCGCCCGTTGGGAAGCTGAACGCGAGAGGCAAGCGCGGGCCACGTGCCGTCGCGGGTAATGGCTGTCTCCTCCGACAACGCGTTGCGAATTCGCCGTGGCGCCCCAAATCGGTCCAGCCAAAACAGTGTCGAATCGCCTACATCGGTACGCGGTCCGTCGAGCAGGGTGTAGGCGAGCGACGTATCGATAACCGCACCGAGGGGCGTACCCGTGAACCCTCTAGATTCCTGCGCGCGCAAGCTCGTCTTGATCGCGAGGCCGGTGGGATCGATAGTGCTGCCGTTGACCTTAGCGGCCGCATCGTAAGAGAACGTCGTTACCGTGCTGCGACGATCCGTCCGTGAAATTGCCCGATTTGCAACGGTGCCATCGTACGCGAAGTTCACGATGGTGGTATCGGGGTCTTGAATCGCGGTGAGTTTCCCCGTGCTCGTAGTCAACGAGTCGATGCGAGGCACCGAGCCAATCGGCGGCGCGATCAGAGCCTTGATGCGCTTCGGCGTGATCGTCGTGTCATAGACGAAGACGTAACGCGCGGCCGCGCTAGGAGGCGGCACCGTAAGCGTGTCGAGTAGACCGGCAGCAAGACCGGATGTCCGATAATGAAACTTGGTGGTATCCCCAAGGCGATTGATCGTCGCGATGTGCCGGCCTTGCCCGTCGAACCGCACCTTGCCACCGCCGGGGACGTAACGCCAGTAACAACCCCCGTCGAATTTGATCGTATCGGGGTGGCCCACATTGGACGCCGTATAGACGTTGGACGCCGGAGATCCTTGGCCGTTGACGCAGTTCGTCATGGCTTGTGTCGCCACCACCGCGTACTGCCGCACGCTTCCATCTCCTCCCGTCCACAGCATCGAAGCAGGTTGGAGCTGCTCCAACCCTGAGAGCCACCATCCAGCGCCAAACGGACTGTTCTTGCGATTGACCAAGACATACTGTCCCGTGGTCGTGGCGGCCGGTTGTGCTGCCCCTGCGTACCAGCTCACCACTTCCACCGTGTAGGTCGTGATCGCCGTGTAGTTGGTGCTGTAGACGCCGTTGGTGTCGGTCAGAGCGTCATAACCGATTACAACTCGGCTGGCACGGCCCGGACTCATACCGGCGCCCGACCATGACAACCGCGCCTTCTGTACCGCCGAAACGAGTAAGCGTACGACGACGCTGTCGGGGTTCGAGGCCGAAGCCGGCAGCGAGACATTGGCACCGACAAGAGGGTAGGGATGCGCCGCCGCGCTGGAGTACTCAAGCATGGGTGTACGCTGTCGTCCGAGTGTTCGGATCCCTGGCAAGGGATGACTGAGTCGTAGGTCGCCACATTCAGACGCCGATGCGTCGCCCAGCGCTACCGCGAGACATAGGTCCCGGGCCAGAATTGGCCCGCTCGGATCCCCGACTGCCACGGTCGGCTGCTGTGCCGTCCCAACGGTCAGGTTCACCCAGCCGGAGTCTTTGACAGCGGGGTCCAGGGTGTGCGTCGCGAGGAGCTTGATGACGCCGGCCCCGCTACCACCCGAGGAGTAAGACACAGTCACGGTCCCAGAATCACCAGCGGGGACCGTGAGGGGCGTCGGTGACGGTGTACATGCACTCGCAATCGCGGCTCCAGTACAGGTCGGAACGGTGACGTTGTAAGTGCCCGACGCCGTTCCGGGATTGCGCACGGTGAACCTTCGGCTGGCGCTCGTGTTTGCCAGGACGCCCACTCCTTGCGAATCCGGCGTGACGGTGACCGCGGTGCTCGGGCCAATGGTCACGTTGAAGGACCAGCTTCCAGTCGCTGGAGCGAATTCGCTCGATGCTTGAAGAGCAATGAAGCCCGGCCCACTGGCCGCGGTGGCGTAGGTGACCGTGACGGTGGAGGAGTCGAAGGTGTTCAGGCCGGGCGTCGTGGCCAGCGTCTGGCTCGTGCACGACACGTTGCCCGCTGGTTGACAGAACAGATTGAACGAGTCTCGAGCCATCCCCACGTTCTTCACCGTGAACGCGGCCGTGTAGCCGCTTGTGAAACTCGTGCGGCTGGGCGCCGTCGCACTAACCGGCGTGACAATTACTGCGTGCTGGACTTTCGGCCAGGTAGTGAAATTGAAGAACGCCACCTTGAGGGCCTGCGTACCCTCCGCGGACAGTCGGATCGAAGCGGCTCCGATCCCGGACGTTGTTCGGTAATACGCCGTGACATTGATCGCGTCGCCCGGTTGCAGCGTTATGACCTCGGGCGAGTAGCTCGTGCACTCGATGTAGGTGCCGTAGCACGTGAGAGTGTACGTATTGGCGAGCGTGCCGGTGTTCTTAACGTTGAAGAAGGCAATGAACCCGCTTGTGTCGGCAAAAGCGTCGGGGCCACCTCCACCCGTGTACGTGACGCTCACGTTATACCCGGCCGGACTAGCGGGCGCATCCTCTGTGTCCAGTGTGGCAGGTCGAAGGACCGACGGTTGAACCAACTCACCAGGGATGAAAACGAGGCTGACCGCGATGAGGAAGGGGATGCGGCGGGAGGCAGTGCCCAACATGGGTCACCTCACGAAGTGAGTCATGCCCGATCCGGACGCCCGGAGCGTCCCGTCCCAAGGCATCCCGCGTGCCGCGCCCACGACTCACTCCCGCGAGTTTGCAAGTACTGGAAACACTTCGACTTTGTATTTCTTACCTACCTGGTGTCGTGACTCTGGCGTCACAAGCTTCCGGCGGGAGGTTGTGCGG
>WNFK01224596.1_pt1 | contig 13657 bp, 15 predicted proteins | sample 5400281 | NCBI WGS metagenome assembly WNFK01 (sample SAMN13153350, study PRJNA577476) | soil metagenome | isolation source: 20 cm soil on Douglas fir-dominated hillslope | place: USA:California | collected 2013-09-17
CAACGCGACCCGGGCCGCGGTCGAGGAAGGCATCGTGCCGGGCGGCGGCGTCGCTCTCCTCAGGGCCTCGAAGGTGCTCGACACCCTGAAGCTCTCCGGTGACGAGGCGACCGGCGTGGAGATCGTGCGGCGGGCGCTCGAGGAGCCGCTCCGGCAGATCGTGCAGAATGCGGGCCTCGAGGGGTCCATCGTCGTCGAGAAGGTCCGGAGCGCCAAGGACGTGGCCTACGGCTTCGACGCCGAGTCGAATGAGTACGTGGACATGGTGAAGGCCGGGATCATCGATCCGACCAAGGTGGAGCGGGTGGCGCTGCAGCACGCCGCGTCGATCGCTTCGCTGCTCCTGACGACCGAGGCGCTCATCACGGACATCCCGGAAGAGAAGGCGGCGATGCCGGCCATGCCGCACGGCGGGGGCGACTTCTAGAGCTCTCGACGCCAGCCCGGCGGCGCGGAGCCGGGCGGGGGCGGCGGCCTACTCGCCGAGTCCGATGGAGACCCCGAAATTGACCGTCTCCTCCCGGAACGGCGAGGGAACGTAGACAAGCTCCAGGCGGATGTCCTTCAGCCGATTCGCCTGGAGCGCCTCGACCGGGAACTCCACGTCCAGGGCATAAAATGCGTCCTGGTCGGGGTCGAGCGACTCGTGACCGGGCCGGGTGAACTTGACGATCGGATCCGTCCCGGCCGCCCCGGGTCTGATGGCCTGCCCCTGGGCATCGATGAACCGGACCCTGCCCTCGACCAGCCGGATCGTCCGATTCGCGGACGTGTTCTGAAGCCGGAGCGTCCCGGTCAGGCGCGCCGGCGAGATCACCCGGTCGGCGCCCTTCTCGACGCGCTCGGTGACCTTGAGGTCGCTCATCTCGCCGGTGATCATCCCGGACTTCACGATCATCGACGACGGGGTCACCGGATAGACCTTGTTCTCGATCGCGATGCCGCCGGCCGGCTCGCGCCAGACCTTCATCTCATCCTCCTGACGACGCTGCGCCGCGATGCTGTGCCACCGCGGATAAGCGACGACCGCGCGGCGCTACTTGGCCGCCGCGGTCTTGAGGACGGCAGCGGCGCAGATCTCGGCCACCGCCCGATTCGGGTCCGCTTGGCCCGGGAACGTCGCCCATCCCGTCTTCATCACGAACTCCGTCTGCTCGTACGACGAGGTGATGGCCTTGAGCTCGCCGAGCTTCTTGGCGCGGGCCACATCGGCCTTCTGCCCGGCGAGGCAGATCGGCACCAGCGCGGTGGTGACCGCGGCATCCGCCTGGGTCATCGCCAGCTGGCGTGACGTACTGCCCGTGGTCCAGCCTCCCCAGCTGAAACCCACGATCATGGTGAGAATGCTCCCGAGTACCACACCCCAGATCCCTGGCTTGAGCGACGCGCGTAGTGCTTCCATGAGATGCCTCCTGGCCCTTCGGAAAGTGTGTGAGGAACCAAGTGTAGAGAGGCGGTCTCCCTCCCCGATAGTGGACCAAGGTCCAATGGCCACGGTCCGGTGGGCCGGGTGCTAGACTCCGGACCCATGGCCTTCCGCCTGGGCGCCGCGTGCCTGCTGGGATGGGCGACCACCACCAACTACACGAACCACGCGGCGGTGATCCCCCTGCTCATGACGGAGCTCGGCTTCGGCCCCGTCCAGGCCGGTCTGCTCTCGACCGTCTTCTTCGTCACCCTCGGGATCGCGTGCGTGCCCGCCGGCCTGCTCAGCGACCGTCTGGGCCCCACGCGGGTGGGCACCGCCGGGCTCGCCGCCATCTTCGCGAGCAATCTCGCGCTGGGCTACGCGCGCCACTTCCCCGATCTCCTGCTCATCAAAGTGGTCGGGGGCCTCGGCTGCGGGCTGGCCTTCGTCGCGGGCATGCGCTACGCGACGCTGGTGGTGCCGCCGGCCCGCGTCCACCAGGCGCTCGGCCTGTACGGCGGATTCGTCCAGCTCGGCGGCGGTACCGCGCTCTACCTGATCCCGCTCCTCACGAGCCTCATGGGCTGGCGCCGTGCCTTCATCGTCTCGTCGGGGCTGATCCTGATCTCGACCGTCGCGTGGCTCGGCCTGGCCCCCGGCGTCCGGCCGACGCCCGGAGCCGCGCCCCTCACCGACGCCGTGCGCAGCCGCAAGGTGTGGACCCTCGGGCTCGTGCACAGCGTGACATTCGGCCTGGCCGTCCTGGTCGGGATCTGGGTCACCACCTTCCTGGTGCACGATTTCGACCTCTCGCTCGTGGTGGCGGGCGCCGCCGGCTCGATGATCCTGGCCCTGGGCGTCCTGTCGCGTCCCTTCGGCGGGTGGCTGGTCGACCACGGCGTGCTCGAGGCGCGCGCGGTCATGAAGGTCACCGTCCTGACGGGCGCGGCCGGCCTCCTGGTCCTCGCCTGGCCCGGTCGGCCGCTGGGCGTGGCCGCAATCGCGATCATGGTCCTCGGCATCGCGTTCAACGCGCCCTACGCGGCCCTCATGAACACAACCGGGGCCGCCCTGCCGCGGGCACCTGGGGCCGCGGTGGGGCTGGTGAGCGGCGTCGGCGTGCTGGCCATCGCGGTGGGGGCCCCCGCGGTCGGGGCGCTGTTCGCATCGACCGGGAGCTTCTCGCTGCCGTTCGGGCTGCTGGCTACCTTCTCGCTCCTGGGCTTCTGGGCGCTCTCCTCGCTGTGACCGGCTGCTCAGCTGGGTGGGTGGCCCCCGCCGCCGCGAAGACGCGACCAGGACATGCCGACGGCCAGAATGGCGGTGACGCTGAACAGGCCGAGCCAGGAGATCGCGGCGGTGTTCTCGACGGGCAGCCAACCCCAGTAGGCGAAGAGCCAGAAGAGGGCGGCCAGAAACGCGTTGCAGCACGACTCCGACGAAGACGATCGGCGGACGCCACTCCCAGCCGGTGGTCCTCGCCCACGCATAGTAGGAGTAGGCGGTGGGATTGTAGGTGGCGCCCACCACCACGAGGGCGAAGGCGAATCGGGCGAGGAACCCGCCGACCGTCAGGCGATCCGTGCCGGCCATGGGCGCCATCATAACCGCGTGGCCCGGCTCGATCTAGACTTCCCACCGGCAGACTGCTAGGGTCGTGGCGACGGCGCCTCGACAAGGGAGGGCAAGTCATGAGGACGAGACGCGTAGCGTCGGTTGCGCTGGCCCTGCTCCTGGCGGGCGGCTGTGCATCGTCCGGCGAGATCTCGAGCGTGGAAGCAGCCAAGGTGAGGGTCGTGAGCGACGTGGAGATGGTGCGGGGCTGCCGGGTGCTCGGGACCGTGGCCGACAATGACCTCGAAGACCTCCAGAAGAAAGCGGCCAAGGTCGGTGGGAACGTCGCACTCTTGACGCCTCAACGCACGATGAAGGGGGGCTACTTCGGGCTCCAGGACTACAAGACCGCCGACGTGTACAAGTGCGAGGGCCGCTAGCGCGGCCGTCAGCGAGTCGTCACGAGCGGGCGCCGGACCGTGACCGTCACCGTCGGCAGCGCGACGTCGCCGAAGATCTCGAAGTAGTAGCGGAAGCGGAGGCGCCGCTGCCCGGGCGGCACCGCCGCGACGAAACGAAGCCGTTGCGGTCCCCCGTACTTCATCCCCTCATCCGGCAAGAAGTGACCGTCCTGCTCGATCTCGAGCGCAGAAACCTCGCCGGCGTCGTCGCCCTCCGGCTCTTCCGCCTTGGCGCCGGGACCGACCAGGACCAGCTCGCCGGGCGCCCAGAGCCTGAACGGCCCCTCGGCCGGACGCGGCGTGATGGTGACCTCTATGCGATAGTGCTCGCGAGGCCCACGGTCGGCCGCGCCGGCCTCGTCTTCGCCGGACGACCCCACCGCCGGCGCCTCGGTGCGCTCAGCCGAGTGCACGCGCACCGTCGCGCCACGGAGGACAGCGCCCTTGGCCCGGAACGGGGCCTTCAGCAGGCGCGGCAGGGCCCACCTGAAGAGGACGGGGACGGCGAGCACCACCCCCGCGAATGTGGCCAGGAACGCCCACCAGGGCAGGAGTCGGATCGCCGCGACGGCGCCCGCCCCGACGACCACGAGGAGGAAGAGGATCGGTCGCATCTTCGGTGCTCCTTTCGGGGCTCGGCCGGTGTCAGACAGCGTCACCCGCGTGGCAAAAATGTCACCCAATGAGGCGCCGATCGCGCCATTGGCGCCTCGGGGACGGATCTACTCCACCCCAGCCAGGACCAGGGCAAGCAGCGTGCCGGGCTTCCAGGACCGTCGGCGGGCCGCTGAGATATAGTCAACGCCGGGCCGCTGGCCGGCCGCTCGTCCGCGCGAGCGACCGGCAATCCTGAAGACCCGAGGAGGGCCGATCGTGAAAGTCGTCGATGCCATCGCCCGCATTCTCAAGACCGAGGGCGCCGAGTTCCTGAGCGCCTACCCGACCACACCGGTGATCGAGGCCGCGGCCAAGGCCGAGATCCGGCCCGTCCTCTGCCGCCAGGAGCGAGTGGGCGTGGGCATCGCCGACGGGTACGCGCGGGTGACGAACGGCAAGAAGCTCGCCGCGTTCTGCATGCAGTACGGGCCGGGAGCGGAGAACGCGTTCCCGGGCGTTGCCACCGCGTACTCCGACTCCACACCCATGCTGCTCCTGCCGCTCGGGCATCAGCGCGACCGCGCCCAGGTCTTTCCGCTGTTCAGCTCGGCGCGCACCTTCGCCTCGGTCACCAAGAGCGTCGAGACCATCACGGTGGGCAACCAGGTCGCGGACGTCATGCGCCGGGCCATCAGCCTGATGCGCATGGGCCGTCCGGGTCCGACGATGGTCGAGATCCCCGCCGACGTCGTCAACGAGGAGGTCCCCGACGCCCTGATCGACGCGTACCGGCCGGTCAAGGTGACGGCCGCCGGAGCCAACGGTCGAGCGTCCTGTACTCCGAGGCCTCGGCCGAGCTGGTCGAGCTGGCCGAGCTGCTCCAGGCCCCGGTCATGGCCACCCTCGAGGGCAAGAGCGCCTTCCCCGAGGATCACCCACTCGCCCTCGGCGCCGGCGGCCCCGCGGTCACCGGACAGACCCTGCACTATCTCCGCGAGGCCGACGTGGTGTTCGGCATCGGCTGCAGCTTCACCCGCCACGGAATGGCGGCCACCATCCCGGCGGGCAAGACGATCATCCACGCGACCAACGACGAGCGCGATCTCAACAAGAGCTACGTGGCCGACCACCCGCTCCTCGGGGACGCGCGCCTCGTGCTGCGCCAGTTCATCGAGGCCATCAAAGGCCAGGGCGGGCGCCCGGCCGGACGCGAGAGCGTGCGGGCCGATCTCGAGCGCGTGCGCGCGGCCTGGCTCGCCGAGTGGGCCCCCACCCTCGGCTCGGCCGAGGTTCCGATGACGCCCTACCGCGTGATGGCCGAGTTCATGCGGACCGTCGACTCGCGCGAGGCCATCGTCACCCACGACTCCGGGAGCCCGCGCGACCAGCTCCTGCCCTTCTACCGCGCCGCCTCACCCCGCGGCTATCTCGGCTGGGGCAAGTCGCACGCGCTCGGCACCGGCCTCGGGCTCATCATCGGGGCCAAGCTCGCGGCCCCCGACAAGTTCTGCGTGAACTTCATGGGCGACGCCGCCTTCGGCATGACCGGACTCGACTTCGAGACGGCGGTGCGCTGCGGGATCCCCATCCTCACCGTCGTCCTCAACAACTCGGCCATGGCCATCGAGATCCCGCATCTCGTCGTGTCGCACGACAAGTACGGCACGCGCGACATCGGCGGGCGCTACGCGGACATGGCGCGCGCCATGGGCGGCTGGAGCGAGCGGGTCGAGCGGCCCGAGGACATCGCGGGCGCCTTCGCCCGGGCGAGAAAGATCACCGAGGGCGGGCAGGCCGCGCTGCTCGAGTTCATCACCAGCCAGGAGACGCGCTTCTCCAATCGCGGCGCGCTGCGGTAAGGAACCCCCGAGCACCGCCGGACGAAGCGCGCGCGACGCCTGGTCCGGCGGTGAGGGCGATCGACCCCTACTTCCGGATGGCGAACACCCAGATGACGCCGCCCTGGGGCACGTCGGTCTTGGTTCCCCGCGCTTCGTCGAGGGCGCCCTGCATCCGCTGGGCGTCCACACCCCATCCCGACTGGACCGCGATGTACTGCACCCCGTCCACCGAGAACGAGCTGGGCACCGCGGTGATTCCCGAATTGGTGCGCCACTGCCAGACGAGCTCACCGCTCTTGGCGTCGAAGGCGCGGAAGTAGCGGTCGTTGGTCCCGCCCGCGAAGACGAGGCCGCCCCCGGTGGTGAGCACCGGCCCCCAGTTGTGGGACTCGAACGTGCGCGTCCACACTTTCTTCCCGGTATTCATGTCCCACGCTTGGATCTCGCCCACGTGGTCCGTTCCCTGCACCACGTTCAGGCCGATGTCCTTGATCTCGGTGCCCAGCCACAGCTTGCCGGCCTCGTACGTCTGGGTGGCGCCGAGCAGAGACCCGCAGAGATTCTCGTTCACCGGGATATAGAGGTATCCGGTCTTCGGGTTGTACGCCGCCGGCACCCAGTCCTTGCCGCCCCACAGCGAGGGGCAGAATCCGACCTTCTTCCCGGTGGTCGGCTTCTTGGTCTCGTCGTAGGTGGGCCGCCCGGTCTTGGGGTCGACGCTCTTGAAGGCGGTCTGGTTCACGTACGGCCGGGCGTCGACGAAGGTGATGCCGTCCGCCTTGCGCTCGAGCACCCAGAGGTATCCGTTCCGCGCGGGGTGCACGAGGCTCTTGATCGTGCGGTCGCCGCGCTTGACGTCCATCAGGATCGGCGCGGAGACCTCGTCCCAGTCCCACGAGTCGTTCCAGTGGTACTGGTGATGGCCGCGGATCTTGCCGGTGTCCACGTCGAGGGCCAGCACCGACGCCGAGTAGAGATTGTCGCCCGGACGCTGGTCACCGATCCACTGCGCCGCGTTGCCGGTGCCCCAGTAGGCGAGGCCGAGCTGCGGATCGTAGGTGCCGGTGATCCAGACGGAGACGCCCCCGGTCTTCCACGTGTCGCCCGTCCAGGTCTGCGCCCCCGGCTCGCCCGGAGCGGGGATCGTGAACGTCTTCCACGCGGGCTTGCCGGTGGCGGCGTCGAGCGCCTGGATGAAACCGCGGATGCCGAGCTCGCCGCCGGATACCCCGACCATGATCTTGCCCTTGGCGATGAGCGGCGCCAGGGTCATGTAGTAGCCCTTCTTGTAGTCCTCGACCGCCTCGTCCCAGACCACCTTGCCGGTCTTGGCGTCGAGCGCCACCACGTGGGCGTCGAGGGTGGCCAGATACACCTTGTCCCCGTAGACGCCGACGCCGCGGTTGGTCGGATGGAGCTGGAACAGGTCCTCGGGCAGCTCCCGCTTGTACCGCCACAGGAGCTCGCCGGTCTTCGCCTCGAGGGCGAGGACCTGGTTCTGCGGAGTGCTCACGAACATCACCCCGTTGTTGACGATCGGGGGCGCCTGATGACCCTCCGCGACACCCGTCGAGAACGTCCACACCGGCACGAGCTTCCCGGCGTTCGCCGGCGTGATCTGATCCAGGGAGCTGTAGCCCCACCCGTCATACGTCCCCCGATACATCAGCCAGTTCTCGGGCTCCGGGCTGACCAGACGCTGATCCGTCACCGGTGCGTAGGTCGTGACCCCCTGGGTCGCCTTTGCCCGCGGCGCCGGCGCCCCCATGGCCGCCTTGGGCGCGTCGGGCGACGTGGCACACCCGCCGATCAGGAGAACCGACGTCGTTGCCGTCATCAGAAGACCGCCTATGGCGAGGAACGTTCTCATGGCCACGATCGCTCTCCTCTCGGTCAGGTCGGTGAAGATCAGACCACTTACACCCGGTGACGTCACCCGGCCTGAAAGCCGGGCCGGCCCATGAAGTTGCCGCTGGCGATCAGCACGCCGTCGACGACTTTCACGGGCAGCCTCGGCAATCGCCGGGGCGCGGGGCCGCCGACGACGCGGCCACTGTCCTTGGGATCGAACTCGGACTCGTGACACGGACACCGGAATCGCTTCACCTCCGGCTTCCACAGCACCACGTCGCAGCCCGCGTGCGTGCAGACCCCGGAGTAGGCCACGATCCCGTCGGCGGCACGGCTCCGCGTCTCGTCGGTGAGCTCGGCCGCGCCGATGCGGACCAGCAGGACCTGATTGAGGCGGGAGCCGTCTCGAACCACGCTGGTGCCCGGGTCCATGGGATAGACGACCAGCGGAGGACCGCCTTCGGGAAGGTCGGTGACCGTGATGGGCTGCTGAGGCCGCTCGCCCGACTGGCGGACGAAGCGATCACCGGCCTGGGGGCGCAGGCTCTTGGGGTCGCCGCCCTGCGCGATCGCCTCGCGCCACGGGCACAGGCCGCCGAGGGGCACGCTCACCCCCACGGTGAGCGCGACGCGCAGCAGCGCGCGGCGGACCGCGCGGTGACTCGACTCGCTTTCTTCCCACTGACCCATGGCGTGCTCCGACCTCGACGTCGGATCCCGGACAGCGTACGCCGGGATTGTGGTGTCGTCCCTCACCCATGTCAAGGCGCGTGACCCGCGCGCGGTTTGACCTCTCCGGCGCACTCTGGCAGGATCGCCGCACGAGCCATGGTAACGACGCTCACCGTGCGGTGGCTCGCTCCGATCGCGGTGGCCGGGCTCGTCATGCTCCCCCGGCTCGCCTCCCCCCAGTTCGGGCTCCTCGACGATGGGCTGACGCTGCAGACGGGCCGCGAGGTGATCGGCCGGTGGTCGAGCACGCTTCACCTCATTCCGGAGACCGGTCGTTTCTTCCCGGCCTACTGGCTCGTCTACTCCGCGGTCTTCGGGCTCGTCGGCGCTCGCCCGCTCGCGTTCTTCACCGTCAACGTTCTCCTCCTCGCCGGCCTGCTCGCGATGCTCGCCCGCCTGGTGCGCTGGGCCGGCGGGACACCAGGGCAAGCCGGGGTGGCCGCGATCCTGTTCGCGCTGTGCGGGCCGGCGATCGAAACCTTCTACACCCTGTCGAAGGCCGAGCCGTGGCAGCTGACGTGGATCGGCCTCTCCCTTCTGGCCACCGCGGCGGCCGCGACCGAAGCCCACCGGGGGCGCCGGGCGGGATTGCTCACCCTCGCCGGCGCCCTGCTGCTCTTCGCCCACGCCACGAAGGAGACGACCGTCGTCCTCGTCCCGATCTCCATCGGCTGGCTCGCCATCGAATGGTGGGCCACCCGCGCGCGCGGCGCATGGGCGCGCTTCGCCGGCACGTCCGTCGCGATCAACGTGCTCGCGGCGGCCGTGTTCGCCGCCCTGCGCTGGTACTATGCGCCGCTCGGCCTCGCGGAAGGCACGTACACCCGCGCCTACGGGCTCCCCCCCGGTGCGATGGCCGCCGCGCTGTCCCGGATCTTCGCGTGGCTCGCCAGAGACTTTCCGTTCCTCCTGCCGCTGCTGCCCCTCGCGGCGGCCGCGGTGGTCGGCGGCCGCTCCGCGTCGCGGCGTCTCATCCTCTACGCCGGGGTCTGGATGGCGGGCTGGCTCGCGGTCTACCTGCCGTGGCCGGTGACCTTCGAATACTATCTGTTACCCTTTGCCTTCGGGGCCGCCGCGCTCGCCGGCACCGTCGTCGGCGACGCCTGGACCTCACGAAGCCGCGAGCATCCGGCCGCGAGACGGTGCGTGGCCTGGTCCGTCCTGGTGGCGAGCGCATCGCTCTGGGTGGCGGCGCTCGTGAACGCCAGTGCCGACGCCCGCGTTCAGCTCGCGGTGGACCGAGCCAACGCCGACCTGGTCGACTTCCTGGCCGGGCTGCCCGGCCGCAGCCGCGTCCTGGTGAACACCCGCGTGAACGAGTACCTGATCGAGCTGCCCATGCACCTGTCGCAGATCAAGCGCCGTCCCGACATCGTCGTGGAGCACGTCACCGCGCCGGATCGCACCGGGCCGCCGGCCCCCGATCTCTTCGTGGTCACCGCGGAGATGGCCAACAAGCCGACGCCGACCGTCCGGATCGCCCTCGACGAGCCGGGGGTCAGACACGATAATGCGATGCTGAGCGCGATACTGGCCGGACGCGCCGAGCCGGTGTACCGGACCGCACGGCACACTCGTCTCGTCGAGCTCGGGATCCACCGGCTCCTCTGCCCGGCCACGGTGAACCCGCGCTCCGACGTCACCTACTGCCCGGGCGATCGAGGCGTGATCGACCGGCGGCTTTTCTCGTACGGATGGCAGGTGCACCGCCTGATGCGGGGGCCCGCGGCCGGCCACGGGGACACGCGACATGACGGCTAACGAGCGGCGCCTCGCGATCGACATCATCGTCCCCCTGTACAACGAGGAGCGGATCGTCGCCGAGTTCCACCGCGGGCTGATGGACGTGGTGACGCGGTTGAGACGCGAGCACGACGTCCGGATCTGCTACGTCAACGACGGCTCCGTGGACCACACCGGCGCCGAGCTCGCGAAGCTGGCGGCCGACGACGCCGCGGTGACCGTCCTGGAGCTGAGCCGCAACTTCGGACACCAGGCGGCCCTCACCGCCGGGCTCGATCGCGCCACGGGCGACGTGGTGGTCACCCTCGATGGCGACGGGCAGCATCCGCCCGAGCTGATCGCCGACATGGTGGCCCTGTACCGCGCGGGCTACGAGGTGGTGCTCACCCAGCGGGTCACCACCGATCAGCCGCGGTTCAAGCGGTGGACCTCCGCCGGCTTCTACCGCTTCCTGAGCGTGATCGGCGATACGAGGATCATCACCGGCTCGGCCGACTACCGGCTCGTGTCGCGGCCGGTCCTCGACGCGCTGCGCGAGATGCGCGAGTACCACCGCTTCCTCCGGGGCATGGTCGCCTGGGCGGGATACCGCACCGTCGTCATCCCGTATGAGGAGCGCGCGCGGATCGGCGGGCCGGCGAAGTACTCGCTGCGTAGGATGGCCCGGCTGGCCGCCGATGCCACCTTCTCGTTCTCGCTGGTACCGCTCCGGATCGCGCTCGTCGTCGGCTTGTGCTTCCTGCTCCTGGCCGCCGCCGAGGTTCTCTACGTCACCAGCTTCTGGCTCACCGGACGCCAGCACCTGCTCGTCCCGGGCTGGGCTTCCCTGATGTTCATGATCCTGATCGTGGGCGCCTCGCTCATGATCGCGGTCGGGCTGGTCGGCATCTACGTCGGCTACATCTTTCAGGAGGTCAAGCGCCGCCCGGTCTACCTGCTCCGGAACGTTCACCCGAGCGCCGGCCAACCCCGGCCCCCGGGCGGGGACGATCAGAACCCGTGACGCGTGCCTCGCCTCGCCATTTCTACGAGAGCATCGCCCATCGGTTCGAGGGCCTGGACCACCCCGACGATCTGCGCCGGCGCCTGAGCATCGTGTTCGACGAGTGCCTGGCCGAGACGAGGCTCACCGGCGCGCGAACGCTGGACGCCGGCTGTGGCTACGGGGCCTTCTCGGAGGCGGCGGTCAAGCGGGGAGCGGCCGTGGTCAGCCTCGACCTCGGCGAACGACTGGTCGCTCGCGCGACCGCCCGGGCGGGCAGCCGCGGACTCGTCGCCGACGTCTGCCAGCTCGCCGTCCGCGACCAGAGCTTCGACATCATCATCTCCAGCGAGATGCTCGAGCACACCGGCGCCGCGGACCAGGCGATCCGGGAGCTCGCGCGGGTCTTGCGGCCGGAGGGCCTGCTCGTGCTGACCACGCCAAACCGCGTGTGGCAGGGCGTGGTGCGCGCGGCCAGCCGGCTCCGGCTGAGGCCGTTCCGCGGAATCGAGGCCTTCGTCGGGTGGCGCGGCCTGGAGCGGTCGTGCGCGGCGGCCGGTCTGGAGGTCCTCGTCCACGTCGGTTTTCACCCGTGGCCGTTTCATCTCGGCTTGAAGAAGGCGGCGAGAATCGTGGAGAGGCGCTTCGCCCGGGGACGGCTGGCGAGCCTGATGGTCAATCAGGCGGTGATCGCCCGGAGACGCCCGTCCGCGGCGCCCCCTTGACCCCTCTCAGTCGAAGGTCAAGACGGTGCGCGCGACCTCGCCCGCCTTCATCGCGCGGAAGGCCTCGTTGATATCGTCGAGCCGCCCCCGGCGGGTGACCATCTCGTCGAGCAGCAGCCGGCCCTGGCGATAGAAGTCGAGGTACCGCGGAATGTCGATCCGGAAGCGGTTGCCGCCCATGCGGGAGGTCTGCACGCGACACTCGGGGCGGATGGCCATCCAGGGAAACTCGATCTTGGCGTCGGGCGGCAGGACCCCGACGATGGTGGCGGTGCCGCGGACGGCCAGGCACTCGATCGCCTGACGCACGAGGGTCGTGTTGCCGACCGCCTCGAACGCGTGGTCGACGCCGGCGCCGCCGGTGAGCGCGCGCACCGCCGCGACCGGGTCGTCGTTCGCGGTGTTGACCACGTGGGTCGCGCCGACCCGCCGGGCCATCTCGAGCTTGCCGTCGAACCGATCGAGCGCGATGATCTGCCGGGCCCCGCCGATCCGGGCCCCCTGCACGATCGACAGCCCCACGCCACCGCAGCCGAAGACCGCCACCGTCTGCCCGGCTTCCATCTGCGCGCTCCGGAGCGCCGCCCCCACCCCGGTGAGAACCCCGCAGCCCACGAGGGCGGCGCGATCCAGCGGCAGGTCGTCGTCGATCTTCACCACCGAGTTCTCGTGCAAGAGCATGCGCTCGGCATAGCTGCCGATGCCCGCGAACGAGGGGATGCCCTGCCCCTTCCGCGACAGCCGCGGCGGCGCCGCTTCGCTCCGCGCCACCGCTCCCCCGACGCAGACATTGGGGTGGCCGCTGAGGCATTGCGCACAGCTGCCGCAGAAGCCGGAGAGGCAGGCCACCACGTGGTCGCCGGCCCGGAGCGCCGCCACCTGATCGCCGACCGCCTCGACGATGCCGGCCCCCTCGTGACCGAGCACGATCCCGCGGTCGAGCGCAAAACGGCCGTCCCCGTCGACCACGTGCAGGTCGCTGTGGCAGACGCCGGTCGCGACGGTGCGGACGAGGACCTCTCGGCCGAGCGGCCGATCGATGTCGATGGATTCGATGCCCACCGGCACATGGGTCGCGCGGCAGACCGCAGCCTTGATCTCCATGGGACGCCTCCTTGCGTGGTCGGGTCGGCCGGAGTATAGCGCGGCGCGATTTGCTACCCTAGCGGGCGGAAAGGGGATCGACCGCCATGGCGCACTGGTTGCTGAAGTCCGAGCCCGATGATTGGTCGTGGGCCCAGCAGGTCGCGAAGGGTCGTGAGGGCGCGGAGTGGACGGGGATCAGGAACTTCTCGGCCCAGAGGCACCTGCGCGCCATGAAGAAGGGCGAGCAGGCGTTCTTCTACCACACCGGCAAGGAGCGCGCGATCGTCGGCATCGTCAAGGTGATCGCGGAGGCGCACCCGGATTCCACCGATCGCGCCTGGCAGGCCATCGACGTCGCCGCGGTCGAGCCGCTCCCGACGCCGGTCGGCCTCGATCGGGTCAAGGCGGATAAGCGATTCGCCACCATGGCGCTCGTCAGGGTGGCCCGGCTGTCCGTCCAGCCGGTAACCGACGCCGAGTGGCGGCTCCTCTGCCAGATGGGAGGCCGGGACTAGGCCGGGGTGGGATCCGCCGCCACCTGGGGCCACTCGGCCCGCGCCCGCTCGCGGAGCTTCACCTTCTGGACCTTGCCCGAGCTGGTCATCGGGAACTCGTCGACGAAGGCGACGTGACGAGGGATCTTGAAGCTCGCCACCCGTCCGCGGCAGTGCTCGATC
>WNFK01217281.1_pt1 | contig 13654 bp, 9 predicted proteins | sample 5400281 | NCBI WGS metagenome assembly WNFK01 (sample SAMN13153350, study PRJNA577476) | soil metagenome | isolation source: 20 cm soil on Douglas fir-dominated hillslope | place: USA:California | collected 2013-09-17
CTCGGCGAGGCACTCCTCGGTCACCTGGCGCAGGTCGAGGGTCTCGCGCTTGTAGTCGCCGTCGTTCACGAGCGCGGCGAGCTTGTCGAAGATCTGGACCAGGCGACGCACGTCGCGGCCGACCACGGAGGAGAACTGGTTGCGGAAGGTGGCGTCGTCGTAGCGTTCGCCGATGAGCTCCATGAAGGCGTTGATCGACACCAGCGGATTCTTGATCTCGTCCGCGATGCGGGCCACCACCCGGGTGAGGAGCTGGAGCTGTTCGGCGGTGCGCTTCTCCTGGGCGAGCTGTCGCTGGGCGGTGAGGTCCTCGAACATCAGCACCGCGCCCATCGGCTCGGTCCGGTCGCCCATCACCGGATAGGTCGAGACCTCGAGCGGCAGGTTGCGGAAGGCGAGGTGCACCTCGGTGCGGGTGACCGACCGGCCCTTGGTGAGGGCCTCGAAGAGCATGTCCCCGAGGGGCGAGGGCAGCACGCGCAGGTCGCGGTTCAGGATCTCCCGCGCGGAGAGCCCGAGGATCTCGGCGGCGCGGCCGTTGATGGCCACCACCTTCTCGTCGGGAGCGATGGTGATCACCCCGCTCGACATGCGGGCGAGGATGCGCTCGTTGAATTCCTTCTCGTACTGAAGCAGGTGGTGCACCCGGATCTCGCGAATCGCGGTCGCCAGGTGGGTGCCGAGGCTGAAGAGGGTCTCGGTCTCGTCTCGCCCGTAGCCGCCGCCGCTGATGCGCTGCCCGAGGGTGAGGATGCCGACCAGCTCGCCGTGCGAGCTCAGCGGGATGGCCACCACCGACTGCAGGGCAGCGAGCTCGCGCGCGATCTCGCGGGCGGCCGGCTCCGCGGAGTGGCTGCGCGCGTGCTCGATGTGGATGAGGCGACCCTCGGTCGCCAGCCAGAGGGGCAGGCCGCTGTCCGCGGCGAGGGTCAGTGACTCCACCACGTGCGGGGCCAGACCTCGGTAGGCGGCCACCCGGTAGAGATGGCTCTCGGGCGCGGCGAGCAGGATCGCGGCGCGGCTCGGGCGCGCCAGCTCCCCGACGCCGTCGAGGAACTGGTCGAGGACGCGCGGGAGATCGAAGCCGGCCGCGAGGGCCTTCGCGAATTCCTTGACCATCTGGGTCGCGGCCTGCAGAGAGGGCGCGGGCGTGTCGGCCGGACTCTCGACGGAGCCGGGGGCGGCTGGATTCCGGGCGGCGCGGAGGGCGGCGACCTCCTGCAGGAGGCGGAGCTTCTCGTCGGCCTGCTTGAGCAGGCTCTGGAGCTGTCGGCCCGTGAACGGCTCGAGGAGCACGAAGTCGGCGGTCTCGATGTCGTTCTCCTTGTCCGGATCGATCCCAGGAGTTACGATGCACACTACCACCGCACTCGGGCAGAGGTGTCGCGCACTCGCGATGAACCCGGCGAGACCGCGCGACGGACTGACGACCTCCTTGACGATCAGCTCCATCTCGGTGAGCCGCAGAGTCCGCAGTGCCTCGTCGTCGGTCGCGGCGGTGAACATTGAGTGGGGGTACTCGAGGCCGCGTAGCAGGCGGTTGCGAAGGGCATCGCTCGCCGAGACGAGGAGGATGGTCTTCACGGCGCGACGCGGACCAAGCGACCCGACGAGACGGGGAATTCGACGGGGAAGGTGCAGCCGGGCCGCCCCACATGGTTGCGCGCGCCAAGCCGCGCGTGGTGCGCGTCCGCGATGCCGCGGCAGGTCGCCAGACCCAGGCCGGTGCCGTGCGGCTGGGTGCTCACGAACGGACCGAAGACGGTGGCCAGCAGGTCGTCGGGGATACCCGGGCCAGTATCCGCCACCTCCACGATCAGCGTCCTTCCCCCACCCTCCGACACAGGTTCAGGGAAAGCTGTTGCAATTGAGACTCGCTGGCGAGTACCGGCCGGTGCGCAACGTTACCGACTTGGCATAGGCGGATCCGGAGAGCTTCCATCTGGGTGTGGAGCGTTTCGAGCGGGTTGGGGAGCGGGTCGGAGACGTCCACCGTCTGCACGGCCTGCTGCGACCCTCGCGAGATCGTCCGGAACCGACTCAGCGGGTCGTCGAGCAGGCCGCTGTCCCGCCGGGCCGTGCGCGAGAACATGGGCCCGAATTCCCCGCTGGCGCCGCGCGCCCGTAAGAGCTGCACACAAGGCGTGATGCCCACGAGTGGATTCGGGATCTCGTGGATTAATGCGGGAACGATGGCTTCGATGGCGGCCCGGCTCTCGGACCGGCGTCTTTCCTGCTCCTCCAGCTCCGCCATGTCGTTCAGCACGGTGACGGCAGCCGGGATGGCGCCGGTCGGCCCTATAGAGGCGGCGTCGAGTATGTGAGCAGGACGATCTGTTCGGCCAGGCCGGGCGGAAGCACTCAATGCGCGCTCGGGGCTGCCCATCCGCAGCGGCGGACTGCAGCAGTTGGGCGATGGAGGGAGGGGAGGCGCTCGAGCGACTGCCGTGCACCAGCCTCGGGGGCGTCCTGGTCAGTTTCTCGACGGCTCGAGAGCGTGATCTGTCCACGCGGAGCGACCGCAACCACGCCGCTGTCGATAGTATCAGCCACGGACCACGCTTTCCTGTAGTGCCAGAGTAGATCGATCCGTCGCCGGCAGCTCGACTATGATGGTAGCCCCGCGGTCCGGGTCATTCTGGGCTCGGATGGAGCCGCGATGAGAATCGACAATGCTTCGACAGATCGCCAGCCCCAGACCGGACCCGGTCGGCTTAGTGGTGAAGAACGGTTCGAAGATACGATCTTGGATGGACTCGGAGATACCCGGTCCGGTGTCAGAAATCTCTATGGCGATCCAATCCCCGCCGCCTGTGTACCGTCGAGTAACTAGGATGCTGAGCGTTCCGTCATTGCCCATGGCTTCAATGGCGTTCTGAAGGAGATTGAGGGAAAGCTGCTTTAGTTGGGCGTCGTCAATCGAGACGACCGGATGGGGGTCCTCGAAGGCAGTTCGGACGGTTGTGCGTGTTTGTTCGATCTGACCGCGTAGGAGTTTCAGGGTGTCAGAGAGTGGTTGACGAACGTCCACCGACCCAAGGTGCGGCCGGGGGGCAGTTGCGATGCCGCGGAGCCGAGCAACGAGATTATCGATCCGGTCAATTTCGAATCGTTCAGGTAGCAATTCAGCAAATGTACGGATGGCTACGAGAGGATTCTTAATCTCGTGAGCGACGCCGGACGCGAGAGTGCCGAAAGCGGCTAGACGTTCGGCGGTTTGCTTTTCCCTCTCTAGGTCTTTGACTCGCGTGAGGTCACTGAAGACGATGAGTGCCCCCTCAGTGCTCCCATCTTTGCCTCGCAAAGTCGCTGTCGAGCACACGAGAGGTATGAGGCCTGTCGGACTACTGATCGACGTCTCGAACTGAGGTCGAGCCTTTCCGTCTTTCAGGGTGTCGCGAAGAGGGATCGCAAGCATGGTCGGTATCTGGACCGAATCAGTTGCGCGCAGTGCGTCAGACGATTGACCCGTTAGTCTTTCGGCTGCTGGGTTGACGCGGGATACTCTTCCGGTGGCGTCCACCGCGATGACGCCGCTCTCCATGGTCGAAAGAATGTTGTCTAGATACTTGTTGGCGAGAACTACCTGCCGATAAAGCTGGGCGTTCTGCATCGCGACGGCTGCTTGGCTAGTAAGGGTCGATAGGAGATCGATGTCCTCTGCGAAGTACGGGTCGCCAGACCGCTTCTGTCCAACGAGGATCAGCCCACTTAGTGCGGACTCACTTATGAGCGGGAATGCGACCGCTCCTCGCAGGGTTGTCAGCTCCTCGGCAGCTGCCTTGACATGAACACTGGCACTCTGGATTTCCGCTTCTTCCCTTACAAGGCATCGCTGCTCGACGCGGAGGAAAGTTAACAGGGGTGAATTATCCGGGAGTTCTGGGATAGGGAGGTGAAGATGAGGCAGCCGGGGTAGATAGGCCCGTCGGGACGGATCCCAGACGTAAATGAAAACGGTCTCTACTTTTAGGATCTGCTCAATGGTCGTTGTCAAGTAATCCAGTAGTGATTGCAGATCTAGGATTGTGCCGAGGCGGGTAGTTACCTCTCGAACCGTCCGCTGATAGTCATAGCTTTCACGATAAACATAGCGGTTCATGTATAACTGGATTCTGCTTTTTAGCGGTTGGAAGGCGATGGCCAGGACGAGCGCGATAAAGAGCGCCGTGCCCGCATGTAGACTGTCACCGGTCTGATAGCCAGCAGCGCGCATGAGTGGCTGCCCAACGAGAGCGAAGATCGAAACTGATAGAACAATTGCAGAGACATACACGACACCCTTCCGAATGAAGACACGGATATCCATCAGCCGATGCCGGATGATGGCGTGAGCAGAGAAGGAGAAAAATAAGAGCGAGAAATAAGGACCTAGGAAGCTGTACTGCGATGTTTTCCAGACGACTGGAATGATGAGATTTGTAGTGATGGCTCCGGCACCGGTAAGAGAGATGCCGAGCAGGAGGTAGCGGAGCTGAACACGCGTTATTCCGGACGCATGACTACTAGTTCTCCATAACGTGTAAATTCCCGTCGCAAAACACAGCATGAAATAGATCCCAAACAACTGATGCGCGGGGCCATATAGGAAGTTTGCTCGGGGCGTTCCAGGGGTTGCCCCGCTAACTATCCACGGCCCCAGAGAGAGGGCCACGAAAGCCAGGCCTAGGCCGCCGGGTACTAGTAGTCTCAGACGGCGAATCCAGGTTTGCGTGTCTGAGAGCGAATCGACCATCCAGATAAGCGTGACTGGGATGGCACTGGCGAACGCAAATCCGATCCTTCCGAGGCCGATTGTCGTTCCGGTGTCGGTGGCTGCTAGGGCCAGGGATATAGTGAGGATCCAGCCTCCTGTTACGAACGCCATCACCCCAAAGCGGCGATTCACGAGTGCGCTGCGATTGTGCAACGTGACGAAAAGGGCGAGCGCAGTTACCGCGACGCATAAGCCGATCGCCCCAATGAGTTCGATGTCTACGGTCACGCGACAGTCCTATTTCGTGACGCGTCCCAGTACCATCGCGGCGACACTGCCTCCAAAGCTATGCCCGTTGATGAGCACATATCTGATGCGCGCAGTGCGGGCGACATTAGGTACATAGTCTAAGTCGCATTGAGGGTCCGGCACTTCTTGGTTGATCGTTGGCGGAGCCTGCTGGTATTTGATCGACATACAAGCGGCCGCTGTCTGAAAAGTCCCCGCAGCGGATACTGGTTGTCCAATCATTGATTTGATCGACGTAATGGGAACCTGGTAGGCATGATCACCGAGAGAGATCTTGAACGCTTGGGTGTCGTAAAGATCAAAATCGGGCAAGGAACTGCCATGCGCGTTTATGTGGTCAATGTCACCTGGAACCAGACCGGCCTGGCGTATTGCCGCCTGAATCGTGTTTGCCATGACTTTGCCCGAGGCGTCGCCCGTCCTCATTCCAATTGCTTCGCTTGCCGCGTTGTGCCCTAAGATCTCTGCATATATTCGCGCTCCCCGATCCAGGGCCGCCTCCAGTTCCTCCAGAATGACGGCGGCGCCTCCCTCGGCCAGGACTAGGCCATCTCTCAGCAAGTCGTAAGGTCTCGAGGCTTTGGGCGGATCGTCGTTGCGCTTTGATAGGGCCCCCAGACTGCAGAAAGAGTCGAAGATTGCCGGGAAAAGTGGGGCATCAGAGCTTCCGGCTACCGCCGCTTCGACCCGGCCAGATGCGATCTCCCTAGCGGCCGCACAGATGGAATCTATCCCAGTACAGCAGTTTGACGAGATGGTGGTCGCCGGGCCGTTAATTCCAAATTCAATGGCGAGGTAACTGGCCGCCGCGTGGGGAGGATACTCGAGGGCGGTCGATGGCTTTATCCGACCATGTCCTTTGGCAAGGAAGTCGTGGACACCCTCAACAGCAATCTCGAGTCCAGAGACCGACGTGCCAAAGGAGATCGCCATCTTCTGAATCGCGGGTCCGTGTATTCCTGAATCTTCAAGAGCAAGGCGCGTTGCTGCCACCGCTAGTTGAGAGAATCGACTCATAGCCTTTGCGCGGCGATTACTGATGAAGTCGGAGGCGCGGAAATCTTTCACTTCCCCCGCAATCTGGCAGGAATGGGGCGTGGGGTCGAAGGCGGTGATGTAGTCGATGGCGGACTTGCCGGCGACCAGGTTCTGCCAGAAGGTGTCTTTACCGATCCCGTTGGGGGCGACGACTTCATCAGACCTTGCCCCCTAAGGGTGCGCCCGTAAAGGTGGGATAGAGGTACAAGTTAGCAGGAAATCAATCCAAAACCAAATGCCGTGGCATCCGCGCCTCGGGTAGAATGCGGCCATATGTCGTCCCGGTTTACACGGCGCCAGCTCCTGGCAGCCCTGCCCGCAGGCCTGCTGTTTCCCCGGCGCTGGGCGTTCGCCCTCGAAGATGGCCGCTCCGTGCTGGGCTATCAGCTTGATCTGTCTATTTTGTTTAACTTTTTAACCCTGTCTCTTACTGGGAACGTGGTCCAGGAGATCGACCGCCGGGCCGGGCGGTACCGGGTCACGATGGACGGCAAGGGGACGGCGATCAGCACGCGGACCGAGGCCACGGGCGTCATCCGGGAGGGCCGATTCAAGCCGCTCGAGAGCCGGAGCGTCCACCACTTCCGAGGGCGGGAGAACACGGTCGCGACCAGCTACGACTACGAGCGCCAGCGGGTCGAGCTGCACGCGGTGACCCACACCCTGCTGCTGGGACGACGGCGCCAGGTCGACGACACGCTGGCTCTGCCGCCCGGGCGTCACGTGGACGACCTGATCTCGGCCGAGCTTAACTTCGCGGCCAACACGCTCGACCGCGACGGCGAGGGGACCTACTCGACGTGGATCATGCGTCGGGCCCGCGCGGACAACGAAGGCCCCGACGACGTCTCGCCCGACGGCTACCGGGCCGAGCTGGTCCCGCTCCGCTTCCGCCCGAGCCCCGAAGGGTCGAGCGGCCGTCTGACCGCGCTCATCGACATCACGCGCTTCTCCTCGTGGGCTCGCCCGGACGCGCCGGCCCGCGTCACGTTCGCCCCGGACCGGCAGCTCGAATCGGTCCAGTCGGCCCTCATCCTGGGGACGACCCTCTCGGTACGCGTCACGGGCGGCGCGTGAGCGAGGTCACTCCGGGGCACGACGTGGTGGGGCTGGGTGAGGTGATGTTGCGACTGGCCGCGCGGCCTCCGCAGCGCCTCGAGCAGGCCGGCGATCTGGACGTCCAGATCGGCGGCACCGAGGCCAACGTGGCGGCCGCGTGCGCGCGCCTCGGGCTGCGGACCGCGGTGATCTCGGTCTTGCCGTCCGATCACGCGTGGGGAGATCGCACCATCCGCGAGCTCACCGGCCACGGGGTGGACTGCCGCGGCGTCCTCCGTCGTCCCGGCCAGCGGATGGGGCTCTACTTCATCGAGTACGGCATGGCGCCGCGCCCGGTGAGGATCCTCTACGACCGGCGCGATTCCGCGTTCAGCCGCCTCGTGGCGGAGGACGTGGACTGGGCCCTGGTCCGCGGAGCGCGGCTCGTCCACCTCACCGGCGTGACCGCCGCGCTGGGAGACAACATCCGCGACGTCGTGCGCCGTGCGGTCGCCGAGGCCGCCGCCGCGGGCGTGCCGGTCTCGTTCGACGTGAACTATCGCTCGCGCCTGTGGAGCCCCAAGGAGGCGCGGGACTTCCTGGCCGAGGTCCTCCCGCGCGTCCGCTACCTCTTCATCGGCGCGGACGACGCGGCTACCGTGTTCGAGCTGGAGGGGCGCCCGGAGCGCGTGCTCGAGGGGCTGCGCGCGCTCGCGCCCGCCGCCACCGTGGCCCTGACCCTCGGCGAGGAGGGCGCCGCGGTCCTCACCGCGAGCGGGATCCATCGCCCGTCCAAGCGGTACGTGGTGTCGGTGGTGGACCGGGTGGGGGCGGGCGACGCGTTCGCGGCCGGCTTCATCTGGGCCACCCTGATCGGCCGCGACGCCCAGCAGGCGGTCGACGCCGCGACCGCGCTGGCCGCCCTCAAGTGCACGATCTGGGGTGACGTGTCGATCGTGTCCCGGTACGAGCTCGAAGAGCTGCTGGCCAGCGACAGCATCGAGATCCGACGCTAGCGAGGCCCGTGGCGCGCACCGCGGTTCTCGTTTACAACCCCGGTTCCGGCCGGCAGCGCGATCGGTTTCACTCCGTCACCCGGATGGTCGACGCCCTGCGCCAGCAGGGCATCGCGGTCACGCCGCGCACCACCGCCGGCCCCGCCGACGCGACCCGGCTCACCGCGGACGCGCTGGCCGTCGGCGTCGACCTCGTGATCGTCCACGGCGGCGACGGCACCGTCAACGAGGCCATCCAGCCGCTGGTCGGCACGCCCACCCCGCTGGCGGTGTGGCCCTCGGGGACGTCCAACGTGCTGGCCCGCGAGCTGGGGTTGCCCGGCAGCTTCGACCTCATGGCGCGCGTGATCGCGACCGGCGCGCTCCGGCGCGTGTCGGTGGGCCGAGCCGGCGAGCGGTATTTCCTGCTGATGGCGGGGGTGGGCCTCGATGCCGACATGCTGCGCTCAGTCCACCCCGGTCTCAAGCGCCTGACCGGCGAGGGCGCCTACTGGATGGCCGGGCTGCGCCAGCTCACCGACTGGAACCCGGTGCCCTTCTTGGTGGAGACGGAGGGCGGCCGGCACCGCGCGACCTTCGCGGTGGTGGCCAACGACTCGACCGAGCGCCATCGGTTCGCCCGCTACCTGGCCGCCGCGTTCAGCGGCTCGCACCTGGGCCTGCCCGGAGTGACCTACGTGAAGGCGCGGCGAGCGGTCGCCCACGGGCCGGACAACCGCCTCGTGCAGGTCGACGGCGAGTTGCTCGGCCGGCTGCCGGTCAGCTTCGGTTGCGTACCGGACGCCCTCTCTCTGGTGGTTCCCGTGAAGCGGTCTCCCTAGGGGTGGTATAGTTTGCCCTGATGGCCGACACGGCGCGGGGCGCCGAGCGCATCCTCGAGGGGCTGAACCCGCCCCAGGCCGCCGCGGTCACTCACGAGGCCGGCCCGCTGCTCATCATCGCGGGCGCCGGCACCGGCAAGACCACCGTCATCACCCGCCGCATCGCCTACCTCATCGCCACGCGCCGGGCGCGCCCCTCCGAGATCCTCGCCCTCACCTTCACCGACAAGGCGGCGGCGGAGATGGAAGAGCGTGTCGACACCCTCGTGCCGTACGGCTACGCCGACGTGCAGATCTCCACCTTCCACGCCTTCGGCGACCGCCTGATCAAGGAGAACGCGCTCGAGCTCGGGCTCACCCCGGACTTCCGCGTGCTCACCCGGGCCGAGCAGGTGATCTTCCTGCGCGATCACCTCTTCGAGTTCCCGCTCAAGCACTACCGGCCGCTCGGTGATCCCACCCGGCATCTCCAGGCCATCCTCGGCCAGTTCAGCCGGCTCAAGGACGAGGACGTGGGGCCCGACGAGTACCTGACCCTCGCCGAGGGGCTCCTCGCCCGGGCCACCGACGACGAGGCCCGGCTGCACGCCGAGCAGCACCTGGAGCTGGCGCGCACCTACGCCCAGTACCAGACCCTGATGGCCCGCCTGGGCCAGATCGACTTCGGCGACCAGATCGTGGAGGCCCTGCGCCTCTTCCGCACGCGCCCGCACGTGCTGCGCCGGCACCAGGAGCGCTACCGGCACATCCTGGTCGACGAGTTCCAGGACACCAACTACGCGCAGTTCGAGCTGGTCAAGCTCCTCGCCGCCCGCCAGCGCAACGTGGCGGTGGTCGGCGACGACGACCAGGCCATCTTCCGGTTCCGCGGCGCCTCGATGAGCAACATCCTCGCCTTCGACCGCGCCTACCCGGACGCGCGCCAGGTCGTCCTGCAGGAGAACCGCCGCTCCCCGCAGGCGGTGCTCGACGCGGCCTACCGGCTCATCCAGCACAACAACCCGGACCGGCTCGAGGTGGCGCAGAAGATCGACAAGCGCCTGATCTCGACCGTCGGGAAAGGGGAGGCGCCCGAGCATCTGCCCTTCGACACCGTCTCCACCGAGTCGGACCAGGTGGCCGAGATGATCCAGGAGGAGCACGAGCGCGGCCGGCCGTACCGCGACTTCGCGGTGCTGGTGCGGGTCAACAACGACGCCGACCACTACCTGCGCGCGCTCAACATGCGCGGCATCCCGTGGACCTTCTCGGGGAACGCGGGCCTCTACGGCCGCCCCGAGGTGCGGCTGCTCATCGCCTTCCTGCGATCCGTGGCCCACCTCGACGACTCGGTGAGCCTGCACTACCTGGCCTCCTCCGAAGTCTACCAGGTGCCGATCGTGGATCTCACCAAGTGCGCGACCTACGCCGACCGCAAGCACCGCTGGCTCTTCGACGTGCTGCGCGCGGTGCCCGAGGAGGTCGCGATCACCGAGGAGGGCGCGGGCGCGGTGGCCCGGCTCGTGGCGGACCTGCAGCGCTACATGGAGCTGGCCCGCGAGCATCCGACCGGGGAGGTGCTCTACCAGTTCCTGGTCGACTCGGGGCTCATGACCCGCTACGCGAAGGCGCCCGCCGAGCTCGAGCAGGAGGTGCAGAACGTCAGCAAGTTCTTCACGCGGGTGAAGGACGCGGCGCGGGTGCTCAAGTACGACAACGTGCGCGAGTTCGTGAACCACCTGGACGCGCTGATCGACGCGGGCGACGATCCCGCGGTGGCCGAGGCCGACACCGAGACCCCGGCGGTGCACGTGCTCACCGTGCACAAGTCCAAGGGCCTCGAGTGGCCGGTCGTCTTCATGGTCGACTGCATGCAGAACCGGTTCCCGTCCACCCGGCGGTCCGACCCGGTCGAGATCCCCGCCGAGCTGATCAAGGACACCCTGCCCACCGGCGACTTCCACGAGCAGGAGGAGCGCCGCCTGTTCTACGTGGGCATGACCCGCGCCAAGGAGCGCCTCTACCTCACGAGCGCGGAGGACCTCGGCGGCAAGCGCAAGTGGAAGGTGAGCCAGTTCGTCCTGGAAGCGCTCGACCTGCCCAAGGATGCGGCGCGGCCCTTCCGGGCCCAGGCCATCGAGCAGCTGCGGCGCCTGGCCCCGCCCCCCGAGGCCGTCGGCCTCGCCCTCGCCCCGATCGCGGACGACGAGCCGCTTGCGATCAGCCACCGGCAGGTGGACGACTACGAGACCTGCCCGCTCAAGTACCAGTACATCCACATCCTGCGCATCCCGCTGCGCCAGCACCACTCGGTCGTCTACGGCAGCGCGCTCCACCACGCGGTCGAGTTCTACCTGCGTCGCCGCGCGGCCGGCAACTACACCTCGCTCGAGGACTTCCTGCTCGCGTTCGACAACGCGTGGCGGAACGAGGGCTTTCTCACCCGCGAGCACGAGGAGCAGCGCAAGCGGGCGGGGGTGGCGGCGCTGACCCGCTTCTACCACGAGGAGGAGGCCTCCGGGCAGAAGCCCACCGACGTGGAGCGCGAGTTCGGGTTCACTCTCGGCCTCAACCGGGTCCGCGGGCGCTTCGACCGGGTCGACGAGACGCCCGAGGGTCTCGTGATCGTCGACTACAAGTCGAGCGACGTGACCGACCACAAGAAGGCGGACCAGCGCGCGAAGGAGAGTCTCCAGCTGAAGATCTACGCGCTCGCCCAGCACGAGATGACCGGGCGGCTGCCCGCGCGGGTGGAGCTGCGCTTCCTCGAGTCCGGCCTCACCGGGCGACACAAGCCCACTCTGGACGACCTGGTGACCGCGCGGGACGCCATCGAGGCGGCGGCGCGCGGCATCCGGCACCGGGAGTTCGAGGCGACCCCCGACTATCAGGCCTGTCGTTACTGCCCCTACAATCAGATCTGTCCCCGCACCGCGACCCAGGAGTGAACTCCAGACACCCTCTCCCCACCGGGGAGAGGGCAGGGTGAGGGCAACATGAAGCTCAACGCCAACGGCATCGACATCAACTACGAGATCGAGGGCGAGGGCCCGGTGGTGACCTTCAGCCACTCGCTGGCCTGCAACCTCTCGATGTGGGACGAGCAGGTTCGCGCCCTCCGGAGCCGCTATCGCGTGCTGCGCTACGACACGCGGGGCCACGGGCAGACCGGCGCGCCCGCGGCCGCCTACACCCTCGACCAGCTCGCGGACGACCTGAAGGGCCTGCTCGACGGGCTCGGCATCGCGGCGACCCACTTCGTCGGCCTCTCGATGGGCGGCATGATCGGGCAGGTCTTCGCGCTGAAGCACCCCGCCATGGTCCAGAGCCTCGTGCTCTGCGACACCACGAGCCGCTACCCCCAGGGCGCGGCCTCGGTCTGGGAGGAGCGCATCAAGACGGTGGGGGCCAAGGGCATGGAGCCCATGGTCGCGCCCACCCTCGAGCGGTGGTTCACCGCGCCGTTCCGGGCGCGCCGGAAGGATCTCATGGACAAGGTCGGCGCCATGATCCGCAGCACGCCCGCGGCGGGCTATGTCGGCTGCTGCCACGCGCTGCCCAAGATCAACGTCACCGAGCGCCTCCGCGACGTCCGCTGCCCCGCCCTCGTGATCGTCGGCGAGGAGGACCCCGGCACACCGGTCGACATGGCGCGCGACATCCACGCGGCCCTGCCGGTGGCCGAGCTGGCGGTACTGTGCCGCGCGTCGCACCTGTCGAACGTCGAGCAGCCGGGGGAGTTCAACCGCGCGCTCGGCGGCTTCCTCGACAAGGTGAGCGGGCGGACGAAGCTGTAGCGGCGCCGCCCCGCCCCATGCCCCCGGCCCGATCAGCGGCGGCCGTGGTCCGACAAACCCGCCTCTGGTTGGGCCTCGTGCTGTTCACGTACCTCACCACTCACTTCCTGAACCACGCGCTCGGCCTGATCTCGATCGACGCGATGCTGGCCGGGCGCGAGTGGTTCATCCTGCTCTGGCGCAGCTACCTGGGAACGCTCGCGCTCTACACCGCGCTCGTCGGCCATCTCTCGCTCGCCTACTGGTCGCTCTACCGCCGGCGCACCCTGCGCATGCCGGGATGGGAGGCGCTGCAGCTCTCCCTCGGCCTGACCATCCCGCTGCTGCTCGTCTGGCACGTCGTCGGCACGCGGCTGGCGCACGAGGTGGCGGGGACGCGGGACACCTACACCCTCGTGGTCCTCTCTCTCTGGAAGCTCGATCCGGTGGCGGGGCTGCGGCAGGCCACCGCCCTCGTGATCGCGTGGCTGCACGGCTGCGTGGGCCTGCACTTCTGGCTGCGCCTGCGTCCGTGGTACGCGCGGTACGCCCGCGCGATCTACACCGGGTTCCTGCTCCTCCCGGTGCTGGCCCTGCTGGGCTTCGCGGAGGCGGGCCGCGAGATCACCCGCCTCGCCGAGGATCCCGCGTTCGTCCCGCGCGTGCTCGCGGCGGCGCACCTGCCCAGCCCCGAGCAGCGCGTGGTCCTCGGGCGGGTCTCGCGCGGGATCTTCTGGGGCCACCTGGGGATGATCGCGCTGGTCCTCGCGGTGCGCGCCGGGCGAGAGCACGTTCGTCGTCGGCAGGGCGTGCGCGTCACCTATCCCGGCGGCCGCGAGGTGCTGGTCCCCGCCGGCTTCACCATCCTCGAGGCGAGCCGCTTCGCCGGGATCCCCCACGCGTCCGTCTGCGGCGGCCGGGGCCGCTGCTCCACCTGCCGGGTGCGGGTCATCCGTGGCGCGGAGCACCTGCCCGCCGCCA
>WNFK01150224.1_pt2 | contig 13652 bp, 15 predicted proteins | sample 5400281 | NCBI WGS metagenome assembly WNFK01 (sample SAMN13153350, study PRJNA577476) | soil metagenome | isolation source: 20 cm soil on Douglas fir-dominated hillslope | place: USA:California | collected 2013-09-17
ATCTGCTGCTGCAGGTACGTGAGCCGCGCCACTGGCTGCCGCAGGTACGCAATGCGGGCGCGGTGTTTCTCGGCGCCTGGTCGCCCGAGCCGCTGGGCGACTACTGCACCGGACCCAATCACGTCCTGCCGACCTACGGCTATGCGCGCAGCTTGAGTGGCTTGTCGGTGCGCGATTTCGTGAAGACGATCACGGTGCAGGAAGTGTCGCCCGCAGGTCTCAGCGCGCTCGGCCCCACCGCCGTCACCCTCGCGCTGCTCGAGGGTCTCGACGCCCATGCGCAGGCCGTCACGCGCCGCCTCGGCGCCCTCACGGGACTCGGCCCGTGAGCTGGGTGAGTCGGATCGCGCGGCCGGACATTGTGGCGCTCGAGGCCTACGAGCATGGCGCCTGGGAACCTGAGCTCACCCGCCTGCACGCCAATGAGCTGCCCTGGCGCATCCCCGGCGATGAATCATGCGCCGGCCTCAACCGCTATCCCGAGCCGCAACCGCGGGCGCTCATCGAACGGCTCGCGGGCCTGTACCGGGTTGCGGCGGACGCGCTGCTGGTCGGCCGCGGCAGCGATGAGGCGATCGACCTGCTGGTACGCAGCTTCTGCCGCGCCGGCGAGGACGCGGTAGTCGCATGTACGCCGTGGCGGCGCGCATCCAGGGCGCGCGGCTGCTCGACGTGCCGCTGCGTGCCAGCGAGGGCTTCGCGCTGGACGTGAGTGGCGTGCTCGCGCGCTGCACGCCCGCAGTGAAGCTCGTGTTCCTGTGCTCGCCCAACAATCCGACCGGCAACCTCCTGAGCGAGGCGGCGATCCTCGCCATCGCGGATGCGCTCGCCGCACGCGCACTGGTGGTGGTGGACGAGGCCTACATCGAGTTCGCCGGCCGCGAGAGTCTTGCGCAACAGGTGCGGCGACGCCCGCAGCTCGCGGTGCTGCGCACGCTGTCGAAGGCCCACGGGCTCGCCGGCGCCCGCTGTGGCGCGCTGATCGCGGACCCCGAAGTCATCGCCTTGCTGCGCAAGGTGATTGCCCCCTACGCGATTCCGCAGCTGGCCCTGGAGGCGCTGCTCGCGCTGCTCGAGCCGCCGCAGCTCGCCGCCATGCGCGAGCGCATCGCCCTGGTGCGCGCCGAGCGGGAGCGCATGCGCGCGGCGCTGGCGCGGCTGCCGGGCGTTACGCACGTCTGGCCGAGCGATGCGAATTTCCTCCTGGCGCAATTCACCGACGCGACGGCAGCGCTCGAGCGCGCACGCGCCGCACGCCTGCTGGTACGCGACGCGCGCGCGTACCCGGGACTGCCGCACGCGCTGCGCATCACGGTCGGAACGGCGGCACAGAATGAGCAGCTGCTCGAGGCGTGGCGGTGAGCGCCGCGACGCTCTTCATCGATCGGGACGGCACGCTCATCGAGGAGCCAGCCGACAGCCAACCCGATAGCCTTGCCAGGGTGCGCTTCATGCCCGGGGTGTTTGCCGCGCTCGCCGCGCTCGCGCGCCGCGGTTACCGCCTCGTCATGGTCACCAACCAGGACGGCCTCGGCAGCGAGGCGCAGCAGTTCATCCTCGATGCCTTCGGTTCCCAGGACATTGCCTTTGAGGCGGTGTTCGTCTGTCCGCCGCAGACCGGGTTGGTGCAGCAGTACCTGCGCGAGCGCGAGGTCGACCTCGCCGCGAGCGCGGTCATTGGTGATCGCGACGCGGACCTGGAATTCGCCGCCAACCTGAAGGTACGCGGCATCACCGTGCGTCGCCACGGCGCGCCGCACGAGACCTGGCCGGCGGCGCTGCAGGACCTGATCGCGCGGCGTGCGCACCTGCTGCGGCAAACCAATGAGACGCGCATCGAGGTGCGCGTCAATCTCGACGCCGCGCTTCCCCTGCAGGTCGACACCGGGATCGGCTTTTTCGATCACATGCTCGAGCAGCTGGCGAGGCACGGCGGGTTTTCCCTGGAGCTCAGCTGCCGCGGCGACCTCGACGTCGATGAGCATCACACGGTGGAAGACTGTGCGCTGGCGCTCGGGGAGGCGCTGCGCGGCGCGCTGGCTTCCAAGGCGGGCATCGCCCGCTACGGGTTCCTGTTGCCGATGGATGAGGCCGAGGCACGCGTCGCAATCGACCTTGCGGGGCGCGCGTTCGCGCAGTTCTCGGGTCGCTTTGCGCGTGAAACCGTGGGTGCGCTGCCGACCGAGCTGGTGTCGCATTTTTTCCGCTCGCTGGCCGAAGCTCTCGGCGCCGCGATCCACGTGAGCGTGACCGGTGAGAACACCCACCACATGATCGAGGCGTGCTTCAAGGGCGTCGGTCGCGCCCTGCGTCAGGCCCTGCGGCGCGAAGGCACGGAGCTACCGAGCACCAAGGGGGTCTTGTGATGGAAGCCGTCATCGTCGACAGTGGCGGCGCCAATCTCGCTTCGCTCCGTTACGCGCTCGAGCGCCTGGGCGCGCGCACGCAGGTGAGCGCCGATGCACGCACCATCGCCAGCGCCGCGCGGGTGGTGCTGCCGGGCGTGGGGGCCGCCGCGCACGCCATGCAGCGCCTGAACGCGGCAGGCCTCACGAGCATGCTGCGCGCCCTCACCCAACCGGTCCTCGGCGTGTGCCTGGGGATGCAACTGCTGTTCGAGCTGTCCGAGGAAGGCCTCACCGAGTGCCTGGGACTCCTGCCCTACGCGGTGCGGCGCCTGCAGAGCGCACCCAGGTGTCCCGTGCCGCACATGGGCTGGAACGAGTTGCAGCGGCTGCGGCCGGACCCGCTGCTTGAAGGCGTGGCCGACGGCGACTACGCCTACTTCGCGCACAGCTACGCCGTACCCGTCACGCAGCACACTCTCGCGAGTGCCCAGTACGGCGCCGCGGTATCGGCGGTCGTACGGCGCGAGAACTTCTGGGGCACACAGTTCCACCCGGAGCGCTCGGCAGGCACCGGCGCGCGGGTGCTCGAGAATTTCCTGAGGCTCTAGGCAATGCAGCTCATCCCCGCCATCGATCTGCGCGCCGGACGCTGCGTGCGCCTGTACCAGGGGAACTTCGCCGCCGAGACCTGTTACGCGCCTGCTCCCGAGCAGCTGTTGTGTCACTACCAGGGGCTCGGCGCACGCTGGCTGCACGTGGTCGATCTGGATGGCGCCAGGGCCGGCGCGCGCGCCCACGCTGCGGTGATTGCCGCTCTGGCCTCGCTCGGGACGCTGCAGCTGCAGGCCGGGGGCGGCGTGCGTTCCTCGCAAGCCATCCGCGAGCTCCTCGAGGCTGGCGTCGCGCGGGTGGTCATCGGCAGCGCGGCCCTCGAGCGCCCTGAGGAGGTGGCCAGGTGGCTCGGGCGCTTTGGTGCGCAGCGCCTGTGTCTCGCCTTCGATGTGCGTGTGGAGACGGGCGGAGAACCGCGCGTGCACACGCATGGCTGGACGCAGGATAGCGGCGTCAGCCTGTGGGAAGCGATCGGCCGCTATGGAACGGGGTCCCAACCTCGATCTTTATCGCACCGCCGTCGCGCGCTTCCCCGATCTGGCCTGGCAGGCGTCCGGTGGTGTTCGCGACGCCGCCGATCTCGCCGCCCTGGCACGGACCGGGGTCGCGGCCGCCGTGAGCGGCAAGGCGCTGTTGGAGGAACGGATCAGCTGTGAGGAGTTACGGCCATACTTGCCCGACGCATCATCCCCTGTCTCGACGTACGCGACGGCCAGGTCGTAAAGGGCGTGCGCTTCCGCGACCATCGCGTCGCAGGCGACATCCTGGAACTCGCCGCGCGCTATCGCGACGCGGGCGCCGATGAGCTCGTCTTCTACGACATCACCGCAAGCCCGCAACGGCGATCCGTGGATCGGGAGTGGGTGCGGCGCGTGGCGCGGCTGCTCGACATTCCGTTTTGCGTCGCCGGCGGCATCCGCTCGGTGGCCGATGCCGAGGCGGTGCTCAATGCCGGCGCCGAGAAAGTGTCCATCAACTCGCCGGCGCTCGAGAATCCCGCGCTCATCGGGGAGCTGAGTAAGCGCTTTGGCTCGCAATGCGTCGTGGTGGGCATCGACAGCCTGCAGACCGCGACGGGCTATCGGGCGTGGCTGTTCAGCGGCGATCCGCAGCGCTCGCGCGACGGCGGACGCGCGGTACCGGACTGGGTGCGCGAGGTGCAGGCGCGCGGCGCCGGCGAGATCGTGCTCAACTGCATGGGGTGTGACGGTGGACGCACCGGCTTCGACGTGAAACAGCTGACGGCGATGCGTGCCATCTGTCAGGTGCCACTGGTCGCCTCCGGCGGTGCGGGCACCGTGGAGCATTTCACCCAGGTGTTCGGTCAAGCCGGAGTGGACGCGGCCCTGGCGGCGAGTGTGTTCCATTCCAATTCGATTTCCATCCCGGATCTGAAGCGCCAGCTGCATGCCGCGGGCGTGCCGGTGCGGTGCTGAATGGAGCTCGCGGACCTCGACAGCCTCGACTTCAGCAAGGCCGCCGGGCTGCTGCCGGCGATCGTGCAGCATGCCGGCAGCGGCGCGGTACTGATGCTCGGTTACATGAACCGCGACGCGCTGCGCGCGAGCCTGACGCGGCGGCGCGTGGTGTTCTTCAGCCGCAGCCGGCAGCGCCTGTGGGAAAAAGGCGAGACTTCCGGTCACGTGCTGGAGCTGGCGCAGATCCGCGCGGACTGCGACGGCGACGCGCTGCTCGCGACGGCCTGGCCGCGCGGCCCGGTGTGTCATCTGGGCACCGCGAGCTGCTTTGGTGACGCGCCGCGCACCACCGGCGAGCACCTGGCCTTTCTCGACACCCTCGCCCAAGTCATCGGCGAGCGCATGGCCGGGCTGCCCGAGGGCAGCTATACCGCGCGCCTCGTCGCCCAGGGGGCGAAACGTGTGGCGCAGAAAGTGGGCGAGGAAGGGCTCGAGCTGGCGCTCGCCGGCGCCGGCGGCAGCGATGCTGAAGTGGTGGCGGAAGCCGCCGATCTTCTCTACCACGTGCTGGTGCTGCTGCGGGTTCGCGGACTGCCGCTCGAGCGGGTGATCGGTGAGCTGCGTGCGCGACACGCCGCAAAGCCCTGAGGGGCGCGGCCGGTTCACGCGCTCAGCGCGGCGCGAGACTCCCGGCGCGCCCGTCGGCCTCCGCGGCCTCCGGGTTGCGGCCGCGCGAGCGCAGCGAATCGGCGATCAGGCGCCAGGCCGCCGACTGCGCGCCGGCGTCGGTGGTGGCGAGCGCCAGCGCCTTGTGGCCCATGGCGTCCGCCTGCGCCGCGTTATTTTCGCTCAGTTGCACGCGGCCAAGCTCGATCCACAGGAGCGGATTGTCCGGCTCGATGCGCAGTGCCCGCTCAAGCGTCGCGGCCGCCTGACCGTAATCGCCGCCACCGGCCTGCGTGTGAGCCTGCGTAACCAGCGCGCTGGCCGCGGGGCCGAGGTGAAACTGCCGCGGCGCAGGCGCCGCGGGTCGCTCCGGCGCCGCCGGCGGAGGTTGCTCGGGCGTCGGTGAGCCGGGTTGCGCCGTGCCGGAGGGTAACGGCCCCGCGGGCGGCGCACCCGGCGGCAGCGGACCTCGCAGAGCGCAAGCCGACAGGCTGGCGGCGGTGATGACGACGGACAACCGCGTGCGGGTGCGCATGCCGCTCATGATAGCGCCTGAAGCGGGGCGCTATGGCGCGCGCCGCGGCCGCGCCCGGCCGCCTGCCGGCGTCAATGCACCAGGCCGCGCAGCCACTGCTGTGCGCGGTCCAGTATGGTGGTGAGAGGATTCGCGTTGTCGGGGAGGCTGCAACCGGGCTTCGCCGGCAGTACGGCCTCGGCCGGTACGGCGACCGCCACGATGTCATCCGAACAACCCGGCGCCACCCGAAGTCCGGTCGGATATTCGATGCGGACTTCCGCCAGGTTGTCCGGCATCGGCGCCTCCCAGGAGTTCGTGCCCAGTCCGGCCATGACATGCGCCCACACCGGCAACGCTCCGGCGGAGCCGGTCAACCCGGTCGGCTCATTGTCGTCGTACCCCACCCACACCACCACCAGGTGGCTGCCGGAGAATCCGGCAAACCAACTGTCGCGATAGTCCGATGAGGTGCCGGACTTTCCGGCCACCAGCAGGCTTGCGGGCAGGAGCGCGCGCGCGGAACGGCCGGTGCCGCGGTCCATGACCTGCACCAGCATGCGATCGAGCTGATACACGACTTCGGGAGAAGCCACCTGCGTCACTTCCAGAGGAAAGGCCTTGAGCGGCTTGCCGTCGGTGCTGATGAGCGCGCGCACCGCGCGCAGCGGGTTGCGAAAGCCGCCGTTGGCAAGCCCGTTGAACAGTTGCGCCGCCTCGAGCGGTGTGGCCTCGACCGCTCCCAGCAGCATGGCAGGCACCTGCGCGGGCGGCTGCGGCAGGCCCAGGCGCTGCAGCGTCTGCGCGACCTTCGGCAGACCGACATCCAGCCCCACACTGACGGTGGCGAGATTCAGCGACTCCGCGAGTGCGCGTACCACCGGCACCGGACCATACGTCTGATGGGTGAAGTTTTCCGGCCGCCAGTGTTTGCCGTTCACCAGCTTCACGTCGACCGGCGCGTCCTGCACGACGGTGGCGGCGTTGTAGTGCCCGCTCTCCAGCGCCGTCAGATAGATGAACGGCTTCACCAGCGAGCCCATCGAGCGGTGCGCATCCAGCGCGCGGTCAAAGCCGTCGTAACCGACATTGCGCCCGCCGACGATGGCGATCACGTCGCCGCTTTGCGGTGAGGTTACGACGACTGCACCTTCGAGCGGCGCGGGCGCGTGCTTGTGCAGGCGATCCAGACGCGTGAGCTCGTGCTCGAGCGCCTGCTCGGCCTGCTCCTGGGCGCGCGGTTCAAGGCTGGTGTAGATCCGCAGGCCCGCCTCGGTGAGATCCTGGTCGTGATAGTCGCGCCGCAGGGTGCGGCGCACGAAGTCGAGGTACGCGGGGTAATACGCGCCGGCCGGCCGGCCGCTGACGCCGAGCGGCTGGTGCGCGGCCGCACTCGCCTCCCGGGCGGTCACGATACCCTGGTCGGCCATCACCTTGAGGACCAGGTCGCGGCGCAGACGCACGCGTTCGGGGTGACGGCGCGGATCGTAGTACGAAGGTCCGCGCACCACCGCGACCAGCAGCGCCACTTCCGACAGGTCGAGCTCCGCGAGCGGCTTGCCGAAATAGAACTGGCTGGCGAGGCCAAAGCCGTGGATCGCGCGGTCGCCGTCCTGACCGAGGAAGATCTCGTTGATGTACGCGTTCATGAGATCGGCCTTGGTGAAGTGCGCATCCAGCGCCACCGCCATGATCGCCTCACGCACCTTGCGCGACAGCGTCTGCCGCGAACTGAGGAAGTAGCTGCGCACCAGCTGCTGGGTGAGCGTGCTGGCGCCCTGCTCGATCTGACGGGCGCGCACGTTGACCCACAGCGCGCGCAGCATCCCGACCGGGTCGACGCCGTGATGGCTGTCGAACTTGCGGTCCTCGACCGCCTTGAGCGCGGCGGGCAGGAGCGAGGGCACTTCCTGCGGCGTCACGATGATGCGATCCTCGCCGTGGATCGGAAAGATGCTGCCGATGAGCAGCGGTTCGAGCCGCAGCACCGGCACCTCAAGGCCGGCGCTGTCGCGCAGGCTCTCCAGCCCCTGCGGACCCGCGACGATGCTCAGCAGCGCCGCGTTGCGCGTCTCGTCCGCGAAGCGCGCCGGCCGCAGCGCGACGTCGAAGCGCGCGCCCTGCAGGCGGTAGGTGCCGGGACGATCGAGCTGCTCGGCGCGCCGGTAATGCAGGCGTTGCAGCTCCTGCTCCAGCTGCGTCGGCGACAGCGCCAGTCCCGTGTACAGCTCGAGTGGCGCCGCGAACACCTGCGCCGGCAGCGTCCAGCGGCGGCCTTCGAACTGCCTGGTCACCAGGCGATCGAGATACAGAATATAGAGGGCGCCGGCGAGCGCGGCGACCCCCAGAGCGAGGAGCAGCAGGCGCTTCAGATGAACAGCTCCGCCGCCGGAGTGCGCAGGTTGTAATGCGAGCTCATTGCATGCCCGTAGGCCCCGGCGTTGGCGATCACCAGCACGTCCCCCTCATGGGTCACCGGCAGCAGGCGATCGTGCCCAAGGACGTCCGCGCTCTCGCAGATGGGTCCGACGATGCTGACGAGCTCGGTGGCAGGTTCATCCGCGCGGGTGAGGTTGGCGATTTCGTGGTATGCCCCATAGAGCGCCGGACGGATGAGAGAGTTCATGCCGGTCGTCACGCCGACGAAGCGTACTCCGCCCTTGGCCTTCAGTTGCGTGACGCGCGCGAGCAGCACCCCGGCCGCCGCCACCAGGTAGCGTCCGGGTTCCAGCCACACCTCCAGCTGCGGATGCTCGGCGCGCACCGCCAGCAGCAGCGTGTCGAGCCTGGCGAGATCGACGCCCGCCTGATCGGGACGCTCGGGCACTCCCAGGCCGCCGCCGACGTCGATTACGCGCAGATCCCCATAGCCCTGCGCGGCCTGCGCCAGCAGGCGCGCCGTGTGCTCCCAGCTGGTCACGTCGAACACGCCGCTCCCCACATGCGCCTGCAGGCCCACGAGGCGCACGCCGGCGTCGTGCGCGCGACGCGCAAACTCCCGCAGTTCCGCGATCGGCACACCGAATTTGGAGCGCGTCCCGGCGGTACGCACGTGCGTGTGATGGCCGCGGCCGACGCCGGTGTCGATGCGCACGAAGATGTCGTGATTGCGGAACAGCTGCGGCCACGCGGCCAGCACGTAGGTGTTGTCGACGGTGACGCGCACCCCCGCGGTGAGCGCCCAGGCGTACTCGGCGCGTGGCGCGAAGTTCGGCGTATACAGAATGCGCTGCGGGTCGAGATCGGGGAACAGTTGCAGCAGCCGTTCGACCTCACCGCGTGACACGCATTCGAACTCGATGCCCTCGGTGCGCAGCGTGCGCAACAGCTGCGGGTGCGGATTGGCCTTCATGGAGTAGTGCACCCGCGCGAGCGCTGCGAGTTTGCGCAATGCCCGCGCCGCGTCCCGCACCGCCTCCAGGTCATACACGAAGGCCGCGTCATGCTCACCGAGGGCGCCGAGCAGCTGCGTGCGCTTGCAGCGCCACCACGGCACGCTGCCGCTTGCCGGGTCCTGCGGCTGCGAAAACAGCTGCTGCCAGGTCGGACCCAGCACCTTGTCCCCGGGCACCGCGCGGATGAGCAGTTCGTGGAGTTGCTGGACCAGACGGTCGCCCTGGTCCTCGTCGACCACAAAGGTGAAATTCAGATCGTTGGCCGCCTGGCTCACCAGGTGGATCTTCTGTTCCTCGAAGAACTCGAAGGCGCCTCCCAGCTGGTGCAGGATCGCGCGGATGTTGCGCCCCACGAGGCTCACCGAGGCGCACGGTCCGATCACCTGCACGCGGCACAGGCGTGACAGGTCGGCGGCCAGCTCGGCGACCAGCGTGTTGTCGAGTGTGTTGGCGGCCGGGTCCAGCGAAACCGTGACGTTGGTCTCGGAGGTCGACACCAGGTCGACCGACATGCCGTGCTGCTTGAACACCTGGAAGGCATCGGCCAGGAACCCCACCTGGTGCCACATCCCGGGGCTTTCGAGCGAAATGAGCGTGATGCCTTTGCGGGTGCAGACGGCCTTCACCTGTGCGCCGCCGTCGCTTTCGGCACTCAGCACCGTGCCTTCCAGATGCGGCGCCTGGGTCGCATAGACATGCAGCGGAATGCGGTATTGACGCACCGGCAGGATGCAGCGCGGGTGCAGGACCTTGGCGCCGCTGGTGGCGATTTCCTGGGCCTCGTCGTAGTGCAGCGCGCGCAGCAGGCGCGCGGTGGGCGTGGCGTGCGGGTTGGCGCTGAACATGCCCGGGACGTCGGTCCAGATCTCCAGCCGTTGGGCGCGCAACTTGGCCGCAAAGTAGGCCGCCGAGGTATCCGAGCCGCCGCGCCCCAGCAGCACGGTGTTGCCGTCGTAGTCGCTGGCGATGAATCCCTGGGTAACCACCACCGGCGCAAGCCCCCGCAGCTGCTCCTCGAGCGCCGCATCGGGCGCGAAACCGCACACCGCCGAGAGCACGCTCGCCTTGGGCGTGGCGCTGTGGCGCTCTTCGGCGCGCAGCATGGTGCGCGCATCGGCCCACGCCACTTCGAGCCCGCGCGCGCGCAGGAAGCGCGCGCCAATTTGCGTGGCCATCAGCTCACCGCTGGCCATGACGCGCGCGCGCGTGCGGTCGCTCACTTCACCCACCAGCGCGACCCCGGCGGCGATCTCGCGCAGTTCGGCGAGGTGGCGCTCGACGTCGTCCCCCAGGGCGACGCCCAGCTCCGCCGCCAGGCGCCGGTGGCGGTCCTCGATGGCGCGCAACTCCTCCTCCTGCGCCTGACCGATGGCGGCATCCAGGAGTCGCTCGAGGCGGTCGGTGATGCCGGTAACGGCCGAATGCACGATGAGTACGCGCGCGCCGCCGGCGCAGCGCTCGGCCGCGACACGCGCGATGTTCGTCCAGTTGGCTAGCGTGGAGACGCTCGTTCCGCCGAACTTCATGACGATCCAGGCCGAGGGCGTGCGGGTCACTTCTTGTTCCTCCAGACGCGCGACCTCGAGGGCGGGAGGTGCGCTGACGCCGCAGCCTGTGCTTCAGATTGGAGCGGGCCGGATGCCGGCTGGCACTAAAGCTCGTCGTCGAAGTCCTTGAGATCTTTCTCGAGCTTCTTGTCCGCCAGCACTTCCTCGAGGCGGCTCCACGCGGCCTTGCCGCGCTTGCCCTGGTTACGGACGCGCTTGTCCACCCGGTCGAGCAACCGGTCGTAATCGGTGCCGTCCTCGGGGGGACTGCTCAGGAATTCATCGTCGAGATCGAAAGTCTCGTTGTCTCGTTCCGACATCTGGCGGCGCAAATCCCGAATTAATTCAACAGCTAACGTGCCTGGACAAGGCTGCGAACTATAGCCGATTCACGCCGCCGATCAACTTTTGGCCACCAAGCGGATCCGAGGAGGCTTCAGGGCTGATCCGTCCGGTCGCGAACCACCACCGGGGCGCCGCGGCTCAGACCCAGGCCCTCCGCGGCGCTGTGCTCGGCGCGGGCGATCTCGACCACTCCGAAGGAGTTCACGAGCGCGAGATATTCCCCGGGTCGGGTGTCGCCGTAGGTGCGCAGCAGTGGGAAACCGTGATTCCCGGCGTGCACCAGCGGCAGCCGGAAGCGCTCGATCAGCGCGGCGTCGATATTGGTGATGAGGTTGCCGAAGTGGTCGATGCTGATGACGACGCCGGTGACGCTGCGAGGCTCGACCGTCGGGTCCTCCACCCACGCCGGAACCAGTGTGCTGACCGTCTCGCCCAGGGCCTGCAGCTGACAGCGCCCGGCGGCGAGCTCGGCGGCGACCGGCGCGAAAATATCCCGGCCGTGGAAGGTGGCGCTCGGATGATGCACTCCGAGGTGCGCCAGCTGTGCGCTGCCGAGCCGCACGATGAGCGCGTCGCGCGCGCGGTTGACGACGGGGGCCAGCAGGCCGTTGTCGGGCGCCAGGAAATAGTGTCCGCCGGCCTGCACGGCGAGAATGTTGCGCGAGGTGCCGACGCCCGGATCGACCACGGCGACGTGCACGGTTGCCGGCGGGAAGTAGCGGAAGGCACGCGCCAGCCAGAAGCCCGCTTCCGCAGGCCAGTGCACCACGATCTCATTCATGAGATCGACGATGCGCGCACCCGGGAAGCGCGTGAGCATGCAACCCTTCATGACGCCCACGAACGGCCCCTGGTGGCCGAAGTCGGTCGTGATGGTGATGACCCCTGAGGCGCCCAAGCGTTGCTATGCGCGTGCGGCTTCAGCCGCGGGCACCGCGGCCGCCCGCGGCACGGCCGGCTTCCGCGCAGGAGCGACACCGATCGGTATAGGGCACGGCGTCCAGTCGCTCCGGCTCGATGTCCTCGCCGCACACCGAGCAGGTGGCGTAGCGGCCGGAGGCGAGGCGCCGTAGGGCCGACTCGACCTGCTGCAACTCTTCCCGGGCGGAGTGCGAGATGGCCCCGAGCACGTCATCGTTCTCGCGCTGCGTCACCTGCTCGGCGAAGTCGGCGGACAGCGGGTCCGCCTCGTGGCGCAGATCGGCGCTCGCATCGCTGGCACGCTGGCGCAGCTCGTCGCGGCGCTTGAGCAGTCGGTCCCGTACCGCGTTGGCATCCACTTCGGTCCCCCAGGAAAAACAGCCTCAGGACGCTCGCCGGCCGCGGCGGCGCTCCTCGAGCCATTGTTGCAGCTTGTCGAATGGCTCGATGAACTTCGTTACGCCTTCGCGCTCAAGTTGCGCCGCGACGGCCTCCAGATCGACATCGAGCCGCTCCAGTCCCTCGCGCGCATCGCTGCACTCGGCCATGTGGCGCTCAAGACGCAGCTCCGGCCTGCCCAGGCGCCGATAGGCATTCAGTGTCTCGAGCGGCATGGTGTTGACCGTGTCGGGCACCACCAGCTCCTCGACATACTTGGTCGGACTGTAGCTTGGATCCTTGGTGGAGGTTGACGCCCATAGCAGCCGTTGAGGCCGCGCACCGCGCGCCGCCAACTCCTGCCACTGCGGGGTGGCGATCATCTCCTGGTAAATTTCGTACGCGCGACAGGCGCTGGCGATCGCCGCCTTGCCGCGCAGGGTGCGCGCTGCGGGCTGGCCGTGCGCCGCGAGGCCGTCCAGCAGCTTGTCCACCGCGGAGTCGATGCGGCTCAGGAAGAAGCTCGCGACGGAGGCGAGGCGGCTGAGCGGTTGGCCGGCCGCGGCGCGCGCGCTCAAGCCCTCCATGTAGGCGCGCGCAACGGCACGATAACGCTCGGGCGAGAACAGCAGCGTCACGTTCACGTTGATGCCCGCAGCGATGAGATCGCGGATCACCGGCAGCCCGGCTTCCGTGCCCGGGATCTTGATGAGCGCGTTGGGGAGTCGCAGACGCTGCCACAGGCGTTGCGCCTCCGCCAGACTCCCCGGGCCGTCGTAAGCGAGGTGCGGCGACACCTCCATGCTCACGAAGCCGTCGCCGCCGGAGCTGTCATCGTAGAGCGGGCGCAGGAGTGCTGCCGCGTCGCGCAGATCCTCGATGGCGAGTTCCTCATACAGCGCGATGCTGGATGACACCCTGGGCAGGAGCTGCGCGATCGGCTGCCCGTATTGCGGGTCAGTCATGATGGAGTTGGCGAATATCGCCGGGTTCGAGGTGAGCCCGGCGATGCCGTCCTCGCGGATCAGGCGGGCGAGACTGCCGTCCTGCAGCATGCGGCGGCTGATGTCATCGAGCCAGACGCTCTCGCCGAGCTTGCGCAGCTCGAGCAGCGGATTGGGCACCGGCGCGTTCATACGGGCACTCTTGCCCGAGAGTAGCGCAGGCGGCAGCGCGAGTCTTGCGGTTTCGGTATCCTGACGGCGAGGAACACCGCCATGACTGAGATGTTCGATGCCGGGAAGCTGGCCGAGGAGCTGCGTTCCCTGGTGAGCGATGCCGAAGCGCTGTTGCGGGCGAGCACCAGCGCCGACGGCGCGCACATGCAGGAGCGCGCCGAGGCCACTTTGCGGGATCTGCGTGCCCGGCTCGGCGCGCTCGAGGAGCAGGTGACCGCGCGGGCGCGCGATATCGACAGCTACGTGCGTGGCAACCCCTGGCAGGCCGTGGCCGTCACGGGTGGGGTTGCTCTGCTGCTCGGGCTCATCATCAGCCGCCGGTGATGGACG
>WNFK01200032.1_pt1 | contig 13650 bp, 12 predicted proteins | sample 5400281 | NCBI WGS metagenome assembly WNFK01 (sample SAMN13153350, study PRJNA577476) | soil metagenome | isolation source: 20 cm soil on Douglas fir-dominated hillslope | place: USA:California | collected 2013-09-17
CCGCCTCAAGTACCCGATGAAGCTCGTCGCGGGCAAGTACCGGCGCATCAGCTGGGAGCAGGCGATCAACGAGATCGGCGACAAGCTCCTCTCGATCCGCAAGGAAAGCGGCCCCGACGCGGTGTTCTTCGTCGGCTCGTCGAAGCACAACAACGAGCAGGCGCAGATGCTCCGCAAGTTCGTCTCCATGTTCGGCACCAACAACATGGACCACCAGGCGCGCATCTGCCACTCGACCACCGTCGCCGGTGTCGCCAACACCTGGGGCTACGGGGCGATGACCAACTCGTACAACGACCTGCAGAACACCAAGTGCATGTTCTTCATCGGCTCCAACGCCGCCGAAGCGCACCCGGTGTCGATGCTGCACGCGCTGCACGCGAAGGAGACGGGCGCCAAGATGATCGTGGCCGACCCGCGCTTCACGCGCACCGCCGCCAAGGCCGACCAGTACCTGCGCTTCCGCTCCGGCACCGACGTGGCGCTCATCTTCGGGATGCTGCACATCATCTTCAAGAACGGCTGGGAGGAGCCGCAATACATCAACGACCGCGTCTACGGCATGGACAAGATCAAGGCCGAGGTGATGGCCAAGTGGACGCCGGACAAGGTCACCGAGGTGACCGGCATCTCGGAGGCCGACCTCTACGCCGCGACCGAGACGTTCGCGAAGAACAAGCCCTCGACCATCATCTGGTGCATGGGGCAGACGCAGCACACCACCGGCAACGCCTTCGTGCGCGCCTCCTGCATCCTGCAGCTGGCGCTGGGAAACATCGGCGTCTCCGGCGGCGGCGCGAACATTTACCGCGGCCACGACAACGTGCAGGGCGCCACCGACGTGGGCCCGAACCCGGATTCGCTGCCCGGCTACTACGGCATCGTCCCCGGTGCCTGGAAGCATTGGTGCCGCGTCTGGGGCGTTGACTACGAGTGGATGAAGGGGCGCTTCGCCTCGCCGGCGATGATGGAGAAGCCCGGCATGACGGTGTCGCGCTGGATCGACGGCGTGCTCGAGAAGAACGAGCTCATCGACCAGGACTCCAACCTGCGCGCGATCGTCTACTGGGGGCACGCGCCCAACTCGCAGACGCGCGGCCTCGAGATGAAGCAGGCGATGGAGAAGGTCGACCTCATGGTGATCGTCGACCCGTATCCCACCGCCGCCTCCGCCATGCCCGACCGCCAGGAAGGCGTCTATCTCCTGCCCGCGGCGACGCAGTTCGAGACTTCCGGCACGGTCACCGCCTCGAACCGCTCGCTGCAATGGCGCGAGAAAGTGATCGAGCCCCTCTTCGAGTCGCTGCCCGACCACACGATCATGCTCGCCTTCGCGAAGAAGTTCGGCTATGGCGCCGAGCTCGTGAAGAACATCAAGACCGCCAAGGGCAAGCTCGGGTTCGACGAGCCGAACATCGAAGACATGCTGCGCGAGATCAACGCCGGCAACTGGACGATCGGCTACACCGGCCAGTCGCCGGAGCGCCTCAAGGCGCACATGCGCAACATGGCCGCGTTCGATCCGACGACGCTGCGCTGCACCACGAGCGTGATCGACAAGGAGACCGGCTACGACTGCAAGGGCGACTACTTCGGCCTGCCGTGGCCGTGCTACGGCAAGCCCGAGATCAAGCACCCGGGCTCCCCGGTGCTGTATCGCACGGACCTGAAGATGATGGACGGCGGCGGCTGCTTCCGCGCCAACTTCGGCATCACCAAGGACGGCGTGAACCTCCTCGCGGAGGACGGCTCGTTCCCGAAGGATTCCGACATCACCACCGGCTACCCGGAATTCGACCACGTGCTCATGAAGAAGCTGGGCTGGTGGGCGGAGCTCACGCCCGACGAGCAGAAGGAAGCCGAGGGCAAGAACTGGAAGACCGACCTGTCCGGCGGCATCCAGCGCGTGTGCATGGTGAACCACAACGTGCACTTCTGGGGCAATGCAAAGGCGCGAGCGGTGGTGTGGAACTTCCCCGACGGCGTGCCGCAGCACCGCGAGCCCCTCTACAGCCCGCGTCCCGACATGGTCGCCAAGTACCCGACGCACGACGACAAGAAGGCGTTCTGGCGCCTGCCCACGCTCTACAAGACGGTGCAGCAGAAGGCGGTCAACGACAAGGTGCACGTGAAATTCCCGATCGTGCTCACCTCCGGGCGCCTGGTGGAATACGAGGGCGGCGGCGACGAGACCCGCTCCAACCCGTGGCTCGCCGAGCTGCAGCAGGAGAACTTCGTCGAGATCAACACCAAGGACGCCTCCGACCGCGGCATCAAGTACTGGGACAACGTGTGGGTGAAGACGCCCACCGGAGCGTCCATCAAGGTGAGGGCGCTGGTCACCGAGCGCGTGGGTCCGGGCACGAGCTTCATCCCGTTCCACTTCGCCGGCTGGTGGCAAGGCAAGGACCTGCTCGACAAGTATCCGGAAGGCTCGGCGCCGATCGTGCGCGGGGAGGCGGTCAACACCGCCACGACCTACGGGTACGACTCGGTCACGATGATGCAGGAAAGCAAGACGACGCTCTGCAACATCGAGCGCGCCTGAAGACGGAACCAGGAGAACAACCATGGCCAGAATGAAATTCATCTGTGATGCCGAGCGCTGCATCGAGTGCAACGGCTGCTCCACCGCGTGCAAGCAGGAGCACGAGGTGCCCTGGGGCGTGAATCGCAGGCGCCTCGTGACGGTGAACGACGGCGTGCCCGGCGAGCGCTCGATCTCGGTGGCGTGCATGCACTGCACCGATGCGCCCTGCATGGCGGTGTGCCCGGTCGACTGCTTCTATCGCACCGAGGACCAGATCGTCCTGCACGACAAGGACCTGTGCATCGGCTGCGGCTACTGCTTCTACGCGTGCCCGTTCGGCGCGCCGCAGTTCCCGCAGGCCGGCGCCTTCGGGCTGCGCGGCAAGATGGACAAGTGCACGTTCTGCGCGGGCGGCCCCGAGGAGAACCACTCCGTCGAGGAGTTCCGCAAGTACGGGCGCAACCGCATCGCCGAGGGCAAGCTGCCGGCGTGCGCGGAGATGTGCTCGACCAAGGCCCTCCTCGCGGGCGACGCGCCGGTCATCACCACGATCTACAAGACGCGCGTCGTGAAGCGCGGCAAGGGTGACGAGATCTGGGGCTGGGCGATGGCCTACGGCGGCAGCGCCAAGCTCTCCGAGCAGCCGGGAGGGAAGGCATGAGGACTTTCGCCATTCTCGGCGCGGCGCTGGCGCTCGCCGCGTGCCACGAGATCCCGCAGGACGCCGCCAAGCCCTACGCCGGCAAGGAGGACACCAAGGCGTACGCCGGCGACCTCTTCAAGGGCGACAAGGACAAGTACGAGAAGGCCCTCGCCGCGCGCGCGCAGTCGCAGAACGAATACGTGCGCAACATGGAACGAGAGCGCACCTTGTCCGAAGCCAACAAAACCAAATAACAGGAGGAGTCCAATGCTTCGATCCCATGCGCGCTTGCTCGGCGCGCTGATTCTCGGCGCGGCGCTGGCGCTGCCGCTCGCCGCGCCCGCGCAGGCGCCCGCCGCCTCGCCGACGCCGCCGACCACGCCCAAGGAAGGCCCCAAGCCCGCGGCGCCCGCGGTCGACGCGCCCGCCGTCTCTTCCCCGCCGGTCGCGGCCAAGGGATCGACCGCGGTGCCGGGCTGGAACAATCCGCCGGCGTGGGACAGCGCGAGCGAGAAGCCGCAATACGCTTCGGTCCCCGGGCGCGAGACCAATCGCCTCATCCAGAGCACCGGCCGCGAATGGCGCGCCTTCCGCAACGGTCCGCTCACGCAATACGGCGGGTGGCTCATCGCGGTGGTGTTCGCCGCGATCATGGTCTTCTACCTGATCAAGGGGCAGGTGAAGCTGCACGGGCAGCCGACGGGCCGCCTGATCGAGCGTTTCAACGCGGTGGAGCGCACGTCGCACTGGACCATGGCGATCAGCTTCACGTTCCTCGCGTTGACCGGGGTCATCATCCTCTGGGGGAAGTACATCATCCTGCCGTGGCTCGGGTATGGCGGCTTCTCGTGGCTCACCATCCTCGCCAAGAACATCCACAACTTCGTGGGACCGCTCTTCATCTTCTCGCTGGTGGTGTCGTTCCTCATCTTCGTGAAGGACAACCTGGTCCGCGCCATCGACATCAAGTGGCTTACGCACCTGGGCGGCATGTTCGCCAAGAAAGGCGAGGAGATCCCGTCGGGCCGCTTCAACGGCGGCGAGAAGCTGTGGTTCTGGGGCGGCCTGGTCTTCCTCGGCGCGTTCGTGAGCGTCACCGGCCTCATCCTCGACTTCCCCAACTGGAACCAGGGGCGCGAGCTGATGCAGCAGGCCAACGTCGTGCACGCCATCGCGGCGGTGCTCTTCATCTCGGCGTCCCTCGGCCACGTCTACCTCGGCACCATCGGCATGGGTGAAGCAGGGCAAGCGTCCCGAGAAGATCGTCGCGGGCAACGTGCAACCGGCCACGGGAGATTGAAGATGAAGCGCATGACGACCGCGGGCGTGATGCTCGCATTCACGCTCGCCGCCGGCGCCGCCTGGGCCAAGATCCCCCCGCCGCCTCCGCCGGACGAGAAGGCCAAGGCCGCCGCGGAGGAGAAGAAGGCGAAGGACGCCGCCGCCGCCGAGAAGGCGAAGCTCGACCAGGCCGCCGCTGAAGACAAGGCGGTGAAGAACTACCAGGCCAACATGAAGAAGGCGGGCAAGCCCATTCCGAAGCCGACGCCGATCGTGGCGGCCGCGGCACCGGCCCAGCCGGTGCCGGGTGCCGGCGCCGCGAAAGGCGCGGAGACCGGCAAGCCCGGCACGCCGGCCGACGCGAAGAAGAAATGAGGAGATTTCCCATGAAGACGCTCCTGCTTCTCGGCGTGGCCGCCGCGCTCGCGGCGGGCTGCGCGCAGATGCGCGACATGATGCCTTCGTCGTCCAAACCTACGGCGACGGCGAGCCTCTCGCCCACCACCGGCAATACCGCGCGCGGAACGGTGACCTTCACGCAGGACGGCGACGAGGTGCGCGTGCGCGCGAGCCTCACGGGATTGAAGCCCAACGCCGAGCACGGCTTCCACGTGCACGAGAAGGGCGACTGCAGCTCCGGCGACGGCATGAGCACCGGCGGGCACTACAACCCCGCGGGCAAGCCCCACGGCCCGCAGAGGGGCGAGCACCACGCCGGCGACATGCCGAGCCTCCAGGCGGACGCCTACGGCAACGCGAGCGCGTCCTTCGAGCTGAAAGGCGTGTCCATCACCGGCGGAGCCGCGGACCTGGTGGGCAAGGGCCTCATCGTCCATCGCGACCCCGACGACTACACGACGCAGCCCACCGGCAACGCCGGCCCGAGGATCGCCTGCGGCGTCATCGCGAAGAGCTGCCCCTCCCTACCAGGTGTACCTGACCGTGTAGCGCACCACCGCTTCGCCCTTCGGGGCGATGCGCACGGGGAAGACGATGGTCCGCGAGTCGTCCTTCGTGAACGGGTGCGTCTTGCGCGCGATCGTCCAGTTGCTCCAGCGGTAGAGGTTCTCGCGCACCAGCACCGAGACGCTCTCGTCGGGCTTCTGGTTCCTCACCTTCACCTCGACGTCCTCCTCGATCCACTTGGCGGAGGTGTCGATGCGGAAGTCGAGCTGCTTCCTCTCGCCCACCACGTCGAACGCCGAGCCCAGCTTCACGCGCACGGTCTCGTCGCGCGCGGTGTGGTCGATGGCGTCCTCGCCCACGAATTCCAGGTTGCCGTCGGCCGCGTCCAGCTTCGAGACGCGGATCTTGCCCGCCGGGAGCGGCACGCCGAGGCCGTTCTCCTTCGCGTTCTTCACGCGCAGGTAAACGTCCACCTTCTTGTTGGCCGAGGCGCCGTAGTCGCGGTCGGTCATCGGCGCGCCGTAGAAATACATGGGCGCCTGGCCGCTGTAGACCAGCGTCTTCTCGCAGCCCACGCCCGCGGCCATGGGAAAGAGCTCGATCTGCTTGGTGGAGTTGTTGGCGAGCGTGGTCGGGCGCCCGAGGGTGTAAAGGTGGTACTCGAAGAACGCCTTTTCCTGGAAGGACTCGACGGCCTTCATCGCGCGGTCCAGGGAGGCGGGCGCCGACTGGGGATACACGCGCTGCGCAGGCTGCACGCGCTGCACGTCGCCCGCCATCAGCTTCAGCTTCGCGTCGGTGAATGCCGCGCCCGACTGGTTCACGATGGTCACCCACGCGCCGACATCGACGCGGCAGGTCTCGGGCGAGGGCTCGGAATAGGTGAGGTTGTAGTCGGTCCACCACGTCATGCCGCCCGTCTGGTAGGTGAAGCGCGAGGCCTGCGTGCCGGCGCGCGAGGCGTCGATGTCCCACACCAGCGTGGGCTTGCTGATGAGCCCGCCGGGCAGGCCCGGGAGCTTCACCGGCGCGTTGGCGGAGAGGATGCGCACGCTGCCGTCGGCGAGCTTCAGCGTGAGCCCGCCCTGCGTCCCCACGAGGGTGCCGGTGACGGACTCGACGGTGGTGCCGCGCGGCTGCTCGACGGTGATCTCGCGATCGAGGTAGCGCGACAGCAGCTTCGCCGAGCTGGTGAGGTCGAACTCGAAGTTCTGCTCGACGACGCGCGTGCCCCTGGGATCGGCGAGCGACGAGAAGGCGACCGTAGTGGGGTCGATCAACGCCGGCACGTCGCTCACGCGGATCGCATTGCGTCCGGATTTCAGCGCGAACTCGCGCTCCTCGCGCACCAGCGCGTAGCCCGGGACCGCCTGCCCCTCGCCGCCATTCCTGAACGTACGCGGGTCGATGGCGCCGGGCTGTGCGCTCGAATAGATGGTGAGGGACGTCGCGGCGAAGCCGGCGGCGGGAAGGGCGCACATCACGGCGAGCGCGATCGGGCGTAGCGTTTTCATGGGGCCTCCGTTGATTGGGACAGGGGTGTAAACGGGGGAAATTGGCAAAAGGGTCGAGGAGGTTATAATTTTTCGATGAAATTCCAGGGCACCGACACCTACGTCGCCGACGACGACCTCAAGCTCGCGGTGAACGCCGCGATCACGCTCGAAAGGCCGCTCCTCATCAAGGGCGAGCCCGGCACCGGCAAGACGATGCTCGCGGAGGAGGTCGCCCGCGCGCTCGGCAAACCCCTCTTCCAGTGGCACGTGAAATCCACCACCAAGGCGCAGCAGGGCCTCTACGAGTACGACGCCGTGTCGCGCCTCAGGGACTCCCAGCTCGGCAACGAGCGCGTCGGCGACATCGGCAACTACATCCTGAAGGGCGTGCTGTGGCAGGCCTTCGAGTCGCCCGAGCAAGCGGTCGTCCTGGTCGACGAGATCGACAAGGCCGACATCGAGTTCCCCAACGACCTCCTGCGCGAGCTCGACCGCATGGAGTTCTACGTCTACGAGACGCGCCAGACGATCCGCGCGGTGAAACGACCGGTGATCTTCATCACCTCGAACAACGAGAAGGAGCTCCCCGACGCGTTCCTGCGCCGCTGCTTCTTCCACTACATCCGCTTCCCGGATCCCGAGACGATGCAGGCGATCGTCGACGTGCACTTTCCAGGGATCAAGAAGAAGCTCCTGCAGGCGGCGCTCGAGGTGTTCTTCGAGATCCGCGAGATGCCGGGTTTGAAGAAGAAGCCTTCGACCTCGGAGCTCCTCGACTGGCTGAAGCTCCTCCTCGCCGAGGACATCCCTCCTGAAGCGTTGCGTACTCCGGGTCACCAGGCGTCGATCCCGCCCCTCTACGGCGCGCTACTGAAGAACGAGCAGGACGTGCATCTTTTCGAGCAGCTGATCTTCCTGCAACGACGCGGGAGGTAGTGCCATGGCCGCAAGGCGCAAGAGCCCCGCCCGCAAGGGCGCGACCGCAAGACCGGTGGTCCGCAAGCCCAGCGTGCGCAAGGCGCCCGCGAGGAAGCCCAAGTCGAGCCCTCCCTCGCGCGCCACGCGCGCGAGCCTCGCCGCGAAGGGCCTGCGTCTCGCCGGCGTCGGCAGCGACGCCGTTCTGCGCGCCACGGGCCGCGCCTGGGCCGAGTGGCTCAAGGTGCTCGACCGCGCCGGCGCGAAGAAGATGCCCCACAAGGACATCGCCGGGATGCTCGCGCGCAAGTACGCGGTGCCGGACTGGTGGAGCCAGATGGTGACGGTCGGATACGAGCAGGCGCGAGGATTGCGCGTGGTGAACCAGAACGCGCGCGGCTTCGCGGCCAACGCCTCGCGCACCGTGGGCGCCAACGTGGGCAGGCTCTACGACGCCTGGAACGATCCGAAGGTGCGCGCGCGCTGGCTCCTCGACGCGCCCGTCGAGGTGAAGCGCTCCACGGACGGCAAGTCGATGCGCATGACGTGGACCGTGGGCGATTCCAGCGTCGAGGTGGGCTTCTTCGCCAAGGGCGCCGACAAGAGCACGGTCCAGGTCCAGCACGGGAAGCTGAAGAGCGCCGCGGCGGTGACGAAGCAGAAGGCCTTCTGGACCGACGCGCTCGACCGGTTGAAGGCGCTCCTCGAGCCGGTGACATGACGCCACGCGCCATTGAGCGGCAGGTTACCAGTCCGCTCCAATGGCCGCCCCGAGAGCCCCAATTCCACGATGCTATTTGACTTTTTCTTTGCGGTGAGGAAGGCCGGCGTCCCGGCGAGCGTGAAGGAGTTCCTCACGCTGCTGGAGGCGCTCGACAAGGGGGTGGTGTACGGGAGCGTCGACGATTTCTACACGCTCTCGCGCCTGTGCCTCGTGAAGGACGAGGCTTACTTCGACCGCTTCGACCTGGCGTTCGCCGCCTACTTCAAGGGCGCGCAGTCGATTCCCGACGAGATCTTCACCGAGATCCCCGCGGAGTGGCTGAAGAAGCTCGCGGAGAAATGGCTCACCGACGAGGAGAAGGCGAAGATCGAGGCGCTCGGCGGCTGGGACAAATTGATGGAGACCCTGAAGCAGCGCCTGGAAGAGCAGAAGGGCCGCCACCAGGGCGGCTCGAAATGGATCGGCACCGCGGGGACTTCACCTTTCGGCGCGCACGGCTTCAATCCGGAAGGGATCCGCATCGGCCAGGAGGGCGGGCGCAACCGGCGCGCGGTGAAGGTGTGGGACAAGCGCGAGTACCGCGACTACGACACCGACGTCGAGCTCGGCGTGCGCAACATCAAGATGGCGCTGCGGCGCCTGCGGCGCTTCGCACGCGACGGCGCTCCCGAGATCCTCGACCTCGACGGCACCATTCGCGCGACGGCGAAGAACGCGGGCTGGCTCGACCTCAAGATGGTGGCCGAGCTGCACAACGCGGTGAAGGTGCTGCTCTTCCTCGACGTGGGCGGTTCCATGGACGACCACATCAAAGGCGTGGAAGAGCTTTTCTCCGCGGCGCGGAGCGAGTTCAAGAACCTCGAGCACTTCTACTTCCACAACTGCGTCTACGAGAGCGTGTGGAAGGACAACCGCCGCCGCCAGAACCGCATCCCCACGGTCGACGTGATGCGCAAGTACGGCCACGACTACAAGCTGATCTTCGTGGGCGACGCGTCGATGAGCCCCTACGAGCTCGAGCAGGCGGGGGGCAGCGTCGAGCACTGGAACGACGAGGCCGGCCGCGACTGGCTCGAGCGCCTGCTGCGCTCCTGGCCGCGCGCCGCGTGGTTGAATCCCATCCCCGAGGACCACTGGACCTGGACCACCTCGATCCAGAACGTGCGCAACATCATGGAGGGGCGCATGTACCCGGTGACGATCTCGGGGCTCGAGAAGGCGATGAAGTCGCTGGCCCATTCGTGAGCGATCCCGCGCCGGCGATTTTCCTGAGCTACGCTTCCGAGGACGCGGAGGCGGCGCGGCGCATCTGCGATGCGATGCGGGCCACCGGGCTCGAGGTGTGGCTCGACCAGAGCGAGCTTCGCGGCGGCGACGCCTGGGACGCGTCGATTCGCAGGCAGATCCGGGAATGCGCGTTGTTCGTCCCGCTCATCTCGCAGAACACCGACGCGCGCAGCGAGGGCTACTTCCGCCTCGAGTGGAAGCTCGCCGTCGACCGCTCGCACCTGCTGGCCGACGACCACGCGTTCCTGCTGCCCGTGGCGATCGACGAGACGCCGCAGGCCACGGCGCGCGTGCCGGACCCGCGCAACGCGCCCAGCGCCTGGTTTCCAGCGGCGCCCCGGCCGTGCAACGCGCAGGCGCGGCGCGCCCGGTGGCCGCATCGCCACCGGCCGCCGATCGCGGTGCCGGCCGCGAGACCGATGGGGAGCGCCGCATGTCGATCTGCGTCCTTCCCTTCTCCAACATGAGCGGGGACGCGGAGCAGGAGTACTTTTCCGACGGCATCAGCGAGGACATCATCACCGACCTCTCCAAGGTTTCGGCGCTGTGGGTGGCGGCGCGCAATACCTCGTTCACGTTCAAGGGCAAGCACGTCGACGTGTTGCAGGTCGCGCAGCAGCTCAAGGTGAGCCACGTGCTCGAGGGCAGCGTGCGCAAGTCCGGGGGCCGCGTGCGCATTACCGCCCAGCTCATCGATGGCGCCACCGGAGGGCACGTCTGGGCGGAGCGCTACGACCGAGACCTGAACGACATCTTCGCGCTGCAGGACGAGATCTCGCAGGCGATCGTCGCGGCATTGCGGCTGAAGCTCCTGCCCGAGGAGAAGAAGGCGATCGAGCAGCGCGGGACGAGCGATCCCGAGGCCTACAAGGTCTACCTGATGGCGCGGCAATACAGCATCACCGGGAATTTCGGCAGCCTGCGGCGCAACGAGGCGATCATCCGCCTGTGCCGCCGCGCGATCGAGCTCGATCCGAACTACGCGCGGGCATGGGCGATGATGGCGGCCGCCCAGGTGACCTTGCGCTTCTTCCTGGGCCGGGAAGGCGACGACGGCCTCGCCGCCGCGGAGCGCGCGCTCGCGCTCGACGACAACCTCGCCGAGGCGCATTCCGCCAAGGCGAGGGTGCTGGCGCAGAATAACCGCATCGACGAGGCGATGCGCGAGATCGATGTCGCGCTCCGGCTCGACCCCGAGTCCTACGAGGTGAACGGAGCGGCGGGGCGCATGAACTACATGAGGCGCAACTTCGACAAGGCGATCTTCCATTTCGAGAAGGCCGCCGCGCTCGCGGAGACCGACTACATCGCCGCGGGAATGCTGGTGAGCTGCTACAAGGCGGTCGGCGACAAGGAAGGCGAGCGGCGGGCCGCGCGGCGCGCGCTCGAGCGCAGCGAGAAGATCGTGGCCGCCGAGCCCGACAACGGATCGGCCATGGGCTTCGCGGTGGGGGCGATGGCGGTGCTCGGCGATGGCGAACGCGCCAAGCAATGGGCCGAGCGCGCGCTCCTTCTCGATCCGGACAACGTGAACCTGCGCTACAACTTCGCGTGCTCGCTGGTCGTCGACCTGGGCGAGTTCGAGGCCGCCCTCGACTTGCTGGTCCCGGCCTTCCGGGAGATGCGTGTCGAGGTGCTCAACTGGGTGAAGTCCGACCCGGACCTCGACCCGATCCGCGATCATCCGCGGTTCAAGGCGATGCTCGCGCAGGCCGAGGCGCGGCTCGCGCAATCCTGAGGGACACTCCATGGCAAGGATCATCGGCGGCATCGCCGCGTCGCACACGCCCACCATCGGCTTCGCCTACGACCGGCATGGACCCGACCATCCCGCGTGGGGACCGGTCTTCGCGCAGTTCGCGCCGCTCGCGCAGTGGCTGAAGGAGAAGGCGCCGGACGTCCTCCTCCTCATCTACAACGACCACATCACCTCGTTCTTCTTCGACCATTACTCGGCATTCGCGCTCGGCGTCGGATCCGAGTGGCCGGTCGCCGACGAGGGGGCGGGGCCGCGCGACCTGCCGCCGATCGCGGGGCATCCGCAGCTCGCCGCGCACATCGGCCAGTCGCTGGTGGCAGACGAGTTCGACATGTCGTTCTTCCAGCACCGCGCGCTCGACCACGGCGTGTTCTCACCGCTTTCGATGCTGTGCCCGCATGAGCCCGCGTGGCCCGCGCGCCTCGTCCCGCTCCAGATGGGCGTGCTGCAGTTTCCGGTGCCGAGCGCGCGCCGCTTCCTCAAGCTCGGGCGCGCGCTGCGCCGCGCGATCGAGAGCTATCCCGACGACAACCTCAAGGTGGCCATCGTCGCCACCGGCGGCCTGTCGCACCAGGTCCACGGCGAGCGCTGCGGGTTCAACAACCCGGAGTGGGACCAGCGCTTCCTCGACCTCTTCGAGCGCGACCCCGAGCGCCTCGCGGACATGACGCTCGCCGAGTACGCGACCCTCGGCGGCTTCGAGGGCGCCGAGGTCGTCATGTGGCTCACGATGCGCGGCGCGCTGCCCGCGCAGGTGACGTGCAGGCATCGCAGCTACTACCTGCCGTCGATGGCCGGCATCGCCACCGCGATCTACGAAGCGGCCGATGACGCGCCGGATGCGGCCATAGTCGAGCGCCACCGTGAGCACGTGGCGCGAGAATTGAAGGGGATCGAGGCCTTGGAAGGTACATACCCCTTCACCATCGAGCGCGGCGTGAGAGCGTTTCGCATCAACGACTATTTGCATCGCATGGTGGAGCGGGCGCACCGCGAGGCCTTCCTGCGCGATCCGGAGGCGAGCTTCGAAGCCGCGGGGCTCACCGCCGAGGAGCGCGACCTTATCCGCCGCCGTGACTGGCGTGGCCTCATGCACTACGGCGCGATCTTCTTCATGCTCGAGAAGCTGGGCGCGGTGGTCGGCGTCTCGAACCTGCACATCTACGCCGCGATGCGCGGCGAGACGCTGGAGGCCTTCCAGCGCACGCGCAATGCACCCGGGGCGCTGTATTCGGTGGCCGGGAAGGATGCCGGCAAGCTCGCCTGGGAGAAGCCGACCGGGACCGATTGATGCCATCGCCGGGCACGCGAGTCAGCGGCGTTTCATCGATGGCCACCCGCGAATTGCTGGCGGAGCTGGCCGAAGCCTATCGACGCGACACCGCGAGCGAGGTCGCGATCGAATCCATCGGCGGCGTCGAGGCGGCCCGGCGTATTCGCGCGGGCGAGCCGTTCGATTTCGCGGTGCTGGCCGATGAAGCCATGGCGTCGCTCGAGTCCGAAGGCAAGGTCCGCGGCGGGACCCGGATCGCGGTGGCGTCGTCGGGCGTCGCGGTCGCCGTGCGCGCGGGCTCGGCCGCGCCCGGCATCGCGAGCGAGGCCGCGGTGCGCGACGCCGTGCTCAACGCCTCCAGCATCGGCTATTCGACGGGACCGAGCGGCGTGCACATCGCGCGCCTCTTCGAACGCTGGGGCATCGCCGAGGCGATCGGGCCGCGCCTCGTGCAAGCGCCGCCGGGCGTGGCGGTGGGAGGCCTCGTCGCTTCCGGAAAGGTGTCGCTCGGCTTCCAGCAACTGAGCGAGCTCGTGCACCTGGCGGGAATCCACGTCGTCGGAACGCTGCCCCCCGAAATCCAGGTCACCACGATTTTCTCGGGCGGTATCTGCGCGACTTCGGCGCAACGCGATGTCGCGTCGGCATGGCTCGCCTTCATCGCTTCGCCCGGGTGCGCCGACGTGAAGCGGCGCCACGGCATGGAAGCGCCCTAGACCGAGTGCCTCATCGGGCGACCGTCTTTCCGGACGGCGCGTTCGCGGCGTCGATCGCATCGGCGAGCTCGCGCCATCCGGCATCCTTGCCCGCGCCTTCGAAAACACCTTCGCTCTTGA